>Ga0115012_10001954_pt1 | contig 11942 bp, 7 predicted proteins | sample TroAtlMetagenome_FD_88706 | JGI IMG/M metagenome (GOLD analysis project Ga0115012, IMG submission 88706) | Marine eukaryotic phytoplankton communities from Atlantic Ocean - Tropical Atlantic ANT10 Metagenome | ecosystem: Environmental > Aquatic > Marine > Oceanic | place: Tropical Atlantic Ocean...
ATCAGCCGCCCCACTAGAGATGACTTCATCTGCAAGCTCTGGGGTATTGATGCGATTGGAAGTAATCACAGGAATATTCACCTCAGGCTTAAAGCGCTTGGTCACCTCTGTAAAGCCGGCCTCAGGCACCATGGTCGCAATCGTTGGAATACGCGCTTCATGCCAACCAATGCCTGTATTAATCAAAGATGCGCCGCCAGCTTCAATCGCTTTGCCAAGTATGACCACTTCTTCCCAACTGCTGCCTTTGGCAATCAAGTCGAGCATAGAGAGCCTAAAGATAATAATAAAATCATCGCCACAAGCCTCTCGAACCGCGCGCACCACCTCTACAGGAAAACGCATACGATTTTCATACTCACCACCCCAGTTATCTTTACGATGATTGGTATGTGCGACGATAAATTGATTAATCAAATAGCCTTCACTACCCATAATCTCCACACCATCATAACCTGCTTCTTTGGCAAGCTTTGCGGTATGGGCAAATTGCTTGATGGTTTTCAGAATACCATGGCGCGTCATTTTCCAAGGTGTAAAGGGTGAAATCGGTGCTTTCAAACGCGAAGGTGCAACAATAAAAGGATGATAACCATAGCGGCCAGCATGTAGTATTTGCAGAGCTATTTTACCGCCTGCCTCGTGTACTGCATGCGTGACCACCTCATGCATGCCTTGCTCTTTAACCGTGGTTAATTTAGCTGACTTCGGCGCAAGGCGGCCAACACGGCTCGGCGCAATCCCACCTGTGACAATCAAACCCACACCACCTGCAGCACGTGCACGATAAAAATGCGCCAACCTTTCAAGGGTTGGTTCTTCCTCCAGGCCCGTATGCATAGAGCCCATCAGCAAGCGATTTTTAAGCGTGGTATGACCTAAGTCAAGTGGGGTAAATAAAGATTTATAAGGGGTATTATCAACGACCAATTCCATCTGAACTTTATACTCGAGAAGTATGAATGCCTCGAGTATAAAGCTTCAATTCAAAAGAAACCAGACTTAAACGCGTATGCCATCAGGTGTATAGCTATCCACATTGACTGTAGTGGGCTCTTCTGGTCGAAACAAGCGCCAATCACCTATAAATAGACACGTTAACAGTGGAATCACGCCAAGGCTCAGTACTGCAAGCATAATATCAAGCCACAAGTGACCGTCTGCAGACTCATCAACGACCTCTTTTGAATTTGGCTGAGAGAAAAACTGCTGTCGTGGTACACGGGAAGCAACTGGCATAGTACACCAATACCGCTCGGGAGCATCAGGCCTGCGCTCTTGGGCTACATAATGTTTAATCGCTTCAAGGCGCTCAGGTGTAAGCGTATAAACGGATAAAGAATAAGCATTCATGCCCCATGGCATAGAAGGCGTAAAACCAAAATCAGAATTGATATCGAAATCTTGGCCGAGTGCACCAGAAGAATGTATATGCTCCAAGCCCGCTTCAGTAACACGAAATGAATAATTAGAGTTTTCTGAAGAGTACATGCACCATCTATTATCATGTACATTATGGAACATCAGTCTGAAGTGACCTGCACCATTCGTATACCCCGTACGTACAAGATACATATTACTTGTATCCAAACGAGCTAATAATGCTCGGGCTTCTTCCTGATTAATGATAGTCCAAGCATTGACTTCAGGATCTAAGTCGTTAATAAAGCAAGCTTCAGGTGATAATTGCTCATCATGCGCAGCTTCACTATATTCAAGATGAACAGGCGGGTTTTGCAACGCATAGGCTTTTTTGACTGCTTCATCTAGACATGTATTTTGACCAGGCATACCATTACTCCATTAAAAAACACACATTATGCTATCCATTTAAACAAAAAACATCAAGCGACCTACCTATGTTACACTTCACGGTTTAGACATTGCGGGTCATAAGTATGTACATTATTACAGGTGGAAGTCGTGGGCTCGGTGCAGCAACCGCAAAAGCTTTGGCCAAGCTCGACAAAGATGTGCTCATTATTGGTCGCCGCCTGCAAACGCTAGAAGCTGTTGCTGAAGACAACCCCCATATTCATTGCCTCGAAGCTGATGTGGCCTCTCATGAGGGACAAGCCAAAATTATCGCGCACTGCCAAGCATTACCCAACATTGAAGGCCTCATTCACAATGCTGGCACCATTGAGCCCATTGCACCTATTCAAACCATAAGCCCAAAAGGCTGGCAGCAAGTGCTGGATACCAACCTTACAGCGCCACTTTTTATTACCCAAGGCTTGTATAGTCAATTGCAAGGCGCACGTGTACTCAATATTGGTTCAGGCGCTGCATATTTTGCTGTGCAAGGCTGGTCAGCCTATTGTGTATCTAAAGCAGGGCTTGCCATGTTAACCGAGTGCTTTCAGCTGGAGTGCCCTGAGCTCCCTGTTGCTTTTGTGAGGCCAGGTATTATAGATACCGAAATGCAAGCCCAAATTAGAAACGCCGACCATCAAGACCCAAGCAAAAAGCAATTTTTTACAGACTTAAAAGCTGAGGGTGGGCTGGTTGATCCAAAAACGGTCGCATTATTTTTATGCTGGCTATTGTTAAATACAGATAAAGCACGTTATGTTAGCCAACATTGGGATATTTATGATGCATCTCATCATAATGAATGGCTCACACCCCCACATGTTGTACCACCGCTTGATTAAGGATTTAGTTTCATGACGACCAAAATGCCACTTGAGTTGACGCTACGCAGCATACTGCTCGGCATTCTATTAACCATTATTTTAGCCATGTCTAATGCATACCTTGCACTTAAACTTGGCATTTTGACCTCTGCCTCCATCCCTGCTGCCATACTATCTATGGGTATTTTGCGTTTCTTTAAAAATGCCAGCATACTCGAAAACAATGGCGTACAGACTGCAGCCTCCGCAGGTGAAGCGATTGCCGGTGGGATTGTTTACACCATCCCTGCACTGATTATCATTGGCTACTGGCACCACTTTGATTATTGGACCAATTTTTTTATTGCTGTGTCAGGTGGGCTTTTGGGCGTTTTCTTCTCCGTACCTTTAAGACGCATGCTGGTACATGATAAAAACTTAAAATTCCCGGAAGGGCGTGCGATTGCTGAAGTATTAAAAACCTCGCATGCAAATGCCTCTATCCGCCCCATTGTTTTAGGCGGAATGATTGGCAGCACCATTGAGTTATTCCACGTGGGTTTTAAGTTACTCGCCGCAAGCTTTAGCCACTGGGTGACCATCAAAAGAAGCTTATGCGGTTTTGGCGTTGGTTTTTCTGCCACCATGATTGGTGCCGGCTATTTAATTGGCCGTGATATGGCCATCAGTATTTTCTTAGGCGCGGTACTGGCATGGATATGCATCCTACCAGGTGTAAGCTACTTACATCCTGAGCTTGTGTTGCAACATAACACCAGTGATGCTCTGATGCTCGTGTGGGAAAATTACATGCGCTATCTTGGTATTGGCGGCATGCTGTTTGCAGGCCTTTGGACTTTTGCAAGGCTATTTAGACCTCTCGCACGCAATATACGGCACTCTTTAAGGCGAACCCAAAAATCACTTCAAGCCCAAACCATCATGCGTACAGAGCTTGATATTCCCTTGCCCTATCTACTGATAGGTACAGTACTGATTGCTGCTGCACTTTTTTTATTTTTTCAGAACCTTTTTCCATTAGAGTCCGTAGGTCTTGATGGGCGTTTTGCACCTACATTGATTGCAACAGCAGTACTTTACGTACTTGTATTTGGCTATTTATTCTCAATCATTACTGCCTATTTTTCTGGCATGGTGGGGGTCACAGCAAGCCCTGGTAGCTCTGTCGTGATTGCTGGCATTTTATTTGCTGCGTGGTTACTGTTAACCGCCATTCATATGTTTTCGAATACCGCACTTGAAGCCGATGCATTGCAAGCCGCTGAAGCCATTACCATCATTATTGGCTCGATGGTCACCGGTGTTGCTGCTATCTCAAACGACAATATTCAAGATTTAAAAGTGGGCCACTTGGTAGGCGCCACCCCCTGGAAACAGCAAATGATGCTAATTTTAGGCGTTGTGGTTTCAGCGCTGGTGATCCCACCTGTGATGCAGCTTTTATTTGATGTTTATGGCATTGCTGGTGTCATGCCACACGAAGGCATGAATAAAGCCCATAGCTTACCTGCGCCAACTGCAGCCTTACTTGCCGCCATCACAGAGGGCATGTTTCGTAATACCCTGCCTTGGCTCATGATGTTTTCTGGTGCAGCTGTGATTGTTACATTGCAGGTAGTAAACCGCGCATTCAACATAACGCGCTTCTTCAAGCTTTCTATGCTTGGTGTTGCCATTGGCATGTACTTGCCTTTGTCTTCTTCTTTCCCTTTATTTTTAGGTGGCATGATGGCGTACCTTGCTGAGTGCAAACTCAATAAAATGAAACTTAGTAAAGCCAAAATCAATCAGCGAAAACAAATAGGCACACTGATTGCTTGTGGCCTGGTTGCAGGCTCGGCACTGATGGATGTGTTGGTCTCTGTGCCATTCTCACTCTTGCACAGCTCAGAGGCACTTGCATTGGTACCTGAAAGCTTTAATAATATAAGCGTTGTGCTCAGTGTAATAGTGACTTTTATCTTGGGACTGTGGATACATAAGCAAGTGACCAAAAGCTAAATCCGCTACGCACACCAACCCATGATAAATTATAGGTGTATGGATCTCATTAACAACCATCTCAAGGAGAAGAATATGCAACCGAATTTGCTGGTGCCATATACACTACTAGCCATTCTAACTAGTCCGGCGATTATGGCACAAAACAATAATCCTGTGACAGTTTCCCATATGCAAAACTATGTTGAACAAAGTCTTTCAAACTATGACTCTGCAAATAGACTGAGTGTTGGTGATTTCTACAACGGTGGCGTCGTTTGCGCTGTTGATAGCTCTGGACAGCACGGATTAGCTGTATCTATCAACGACCAATCAACGAATGCACCATGGTGGGGACCAACTTGTACTGACGGCACCAACTGCCCATCCATTGGTACGGTCAATGCAAATGGCATTGGCGGTGGCGCGATAAACACTGCCGCAATCATTGCAGCACAATCACAATTTGACGCCACAGTCACGGGCACAGCTGCTTTGCTTGCCTCTAATTACACAGTTCGTGCTGACACAGGCAAAAATATCAATAACGAGTGCTCCCTTGTAGCGCAGGCAGCTATTGTGCCCTCGGATATCCAGTGCATTGGTGACTGGTACTTACCAAGCGAGCAAGAATTTGCCCTTTGCCTTGCCGCTAAAACTTCGATAGACGCGACCATCCAAACTTATGGTGGGACCCCGATTGGTGCTAGTGGTGATAATTACTGGACTTCAAACCAAGATGCTTCAAACACCACATTCGCTTGGAGCATAAAGCTGCAAAGTACTGGTATAAGTGCAGACTCAGATAGAAAAGATGATGGCGCCAACCATACACGTGCAGTAAGAAGCTTCTAATTTATGGTAAACCTGTCACATTTAAGAGTAACGGCACTGTACTCTCTGGAAGTACTGATAAAGGCTCCACCTCGGGCCAAACCACACGTGCAACAAAACTGTTTTAATCTCTAAAAGCATGGGGCTCGGCAACACCGCGCCCCATGTGTTCTCAGCTCACAGTACAAAACAAAGCCATCTCCTCAAGCTCTGCTTCTATCCGCTGACTTGCGGCACTCATAGCGTCAATGCACTGGGCTTGATAGGCCTTAACATCTAACGCCTGACATGCTTCAGGCAAGTCAAAGTGCAAACGACCCCTGTAAAAGCGATAGGGATCACCCGAATACATCTTGATAGGCTCGCCCTTTAAGAGAACTTCGGCATCATGCAGTGCATAGCCAAAGTGCGAGATGTATGCATCTCCTCTCGACGCGCTTGGCATCACCACTTTGATGTCTTTTATGCTATATCGAGGCTCAAGTATGTGCTCAAGATTATGAAACACATACAGATGTGGCTCCCCATCATAGTACTCACAACAGACAGCGTAAGGATGACGGATAGGGCTTGTCTTAGCCTCACTTAAAACATCATGAAACAAGATAGCAACCCGCCGTTCCCCTTCTTCTGTACCTTCCATAAAGTCCCGCAGGCGCGCTTCTGAATCTATCAGCGGTATGTTCAAGCCTTTTTCAGTCATAGCTAACTCATAACCAGACTTAGACAAAGTGTAATAACGCCTTGCTTCGACTTTGTTTAAGGTAGAGTAAATGCCTTCTATATTGAGTGACATCGCCGGCAATACATAATCAGTGAGCTTGATTAACTTAAGATATTGCTCTGCAATAGCATCGAGGTTTTGATTACCTGCATAAGCATTAGTATGAAAAGTACTTGTTAAATCAGCAGGAAGTGAGTAGTCAGAGTGACAAGCAAGATAGGCTGTATAGCCTTGGTGGATAAGTTTTGCGGGGTTATTGCCAAAGATGGTCCTGGTTGCATCCTTGTTCTATTTTAACGGTATCTATAGCACTGGGTTCTGTAAAAAACATAACGATTCTCCTTATGAGTAAGGGTTAGTAGTAGTGAGGTTTGCCTCACCCGAAACTTGAACCTAACACAAGAATTTATCGTTGGCTAGGGGTCGTGAGGTAGTTTTCTGCGGTTGGCTCTAAAGTATGTCAGTGGTGAGCAAGCAAAAAAGTCGACCAGCTTTTCCATGTAAATACAAGCGTAACGCTCCACCTGATAGGCAAAATAGCTTTCTTCTGCGCCGGCACGAAACACTTGCCCCCACATTGGGTTATAGTAGCTACGCTCTTCCCCCAAAAGCTTTGCAACTTCGGTATCAATTTGCATGATTTCTTCTTGTAGGGCTTGAATTTGTGTTTCATCAACACCACTCACACCATCAAGTTGCTTGGTTAACCACTTCACATGCTTACGCTCAAGCTTACTTTTTTTACTCATTTCAGCAGCTATACGCTCTGTGGTAGCAAACGCCTTATTTTGAGCTTCTATTTCTTCGCCAAGTTCTTCGGCAACCATAGCTGTGCGCCAGCGACAAGCCTTTTTCAGGCGTAAAATATCACCATAAATATGGTCACCAATATATAAGATTTCATCACCTGATAACTGCATGGCTTCAGTTAAGGCTTTGGCATTGCCCCCTTGGTAAACCCCAGGCTTAAGCTCGCCTTGCAAACGACTGATTTCACCATCTTCGACATTAATTGCCAAAAAAGGCTCGCTTTCATAAAAAAAGCTTGGCTTCCTGCTGCTCGCTATCACATATTTAAAAAAGGTATCCCAAGTTTGCCCCTTGGGTAAAAAAGGATTAATCGCATAATCGAGTAGGGTTTTCATGTAACCGTACTCAGAGTTGGTAATAAGAATGATATCCTTACCAAAACGCACAAACCGTGCCATCATCTCAACCAGGCGCTTATCTTGAATGATGTATTTTTCGACATCCTGCATGATGATAGATTTAAGTGTGCCATCACGATGGGTATCATCCACCGCCGTCATCACATCTTCTGAGAGTATGGCATAGCTGGGATATGCATCTGGATTTTCATCTTTTAAATCAACAAGTTGGCTGTACAAAACGCAAAAGGCTATTGAAAACGAAGTATCTATCACTTCATAGTTAGGATTGTTTAAGTCTATATAAGTAGAACCATAAAATGCTTGTTGTGATTTAAAGTCTATGGGCTTCGTGCCATGGTAACTTTCTCGTATTGCGCCAAACCGTGAGAGTTTTAAAATATTGCCATGCTCACCATCAACCACAAGGCCACGTATGGCTGCATGCATGTTAAAGGTAAGCGTCCTCAACACTTCAGGATACGCCTTATCTTTAATCAAGCGCTCTACCACCAGTTGAAACGTCAACGCTTCAAAGGCCTCAATATCATAACGAAGCAGCGTATGATCCATATCTAAGCCTATGGCTTTGATTTTTTTGAGGTTTAAAATTCGATTAACAAAAATGGGTTTATTCATATCACCTCTTTAATGCTTTGTGCTTTTTGGCCTTCAATAAGGGCCTCGATAACGTCAGGTTCTGCAAGTGTCGATAAATCCCCCAAAGAGCCAACATCATGCCTTGCAATTTTGCGCAGTAGGCGCCGCATGATTTTACCCGAGCGCGTTTTAGGTAATGCCTCAGCCCACTGAATCCTATCGATGGTTGCAACCGGCCCCATCATCTTGCGTACATGTTGCACCAAGGCTTGCTTTAAAGCATCATCTGCATTGGCATCTGCCTTTAAAGTCACAAAGGCATAAATGGCTTCGCCTTTGATGTCATCATGTACCCCAACCACACCCGCTTCACTTACAGTGTCATGCGAAATCAGTGCACTTTCAAGTTCTTCTGTACCAAGCCTATGGCCTGACACTTGGATGATGTCATCACTGCGGCCTTTGATCCAGTAATTGCCATCCTCATCAACAGATGCGAGATCACCGGTTAAGTACGCACCTGGGACCTCAGTTAAGTAGGTGTCTAAAAAGCGCTGTTGATTACCATACACGGTTTTCATCATCCCCGGCCAAGGCTTGGTAATAACCAGTTTACCGTCCACAATATCAGGTTGAATGCCAAAAAAGGGCTTGCCCGCACTGCCTTTGCCTGGTGGTGTTGTGCCTGGCAGTGGCGTGATTATGATGCCCCCGGTTTCAGTTTGCCACCAAGTGTTTACAACAGGACAGCGATTATTCCCCACCACCGCCTCATACCACGCCCATACATCAGGGTTAATCGGTTCACCCACGCTGCCAAGCACACGCAAGCTTTGACGCGATGTTTGGGTGACATAATCATCTCCCTCTCGCCTTAAGCTTCTAAGAGCTGTAGGCGCTGTATAAAAAATACTGACTTTGTGTCTGTCTATCATCTCCCAACACCGACTAGGGGTTGGATAAGTTGGTATACCCTCATAAATCAGTACTGTCGCACCATTTAATAACGGCCCATACACCCCATAAGAATGCCCAGTTATCCAGCCCACATCTGCAGTACACCAATAGATATCTTCGGGCTTATAATCAAACACATGTTTGAACGTCATGGCGGTATACACCAAATAACCACCTGTGGCATGCAAAATGCCCTTGGGCTTGCCGGTGGAGCCTGAAGTATACAAAATAAAAAGTGGGTCGTTGGCATCCATCCATACCGGCTCGCACACAGCACTCACCTCTTGTATTACCTCGTGGTACCAAACATCACGCTTAGGCTGAAAAGCGATATCAAGCCCTGCATGTTTCACCACCAGCACTTGCTCAACTTTGGGTGTACTCAGTAAAGCTTCATCAACCACAGCTTTAAAATTAATGGCCTTCTCACCGCGAGCACTGCCATCTGCTGTAATCAAGACTTTGCATCCTGCATCATTTAAGCGATGTGTGAGTGCATCCGCAGAAAACCCACCAAACACAACCGAATGTACCGCACCAATTCGGGCGCAGGCAAGCATCGCTATATAAGCTTCTGGAATCAGCGGCATATAGATGCCGACCGTATCTTGTGGCTTTACGCCAAAACTTAGCAATACATTTGCAAGCTTACACACTGCTTGATGTAGCTCAGCATAAGTTAGGGTTTTTACATCACAAGGAGTATTGCCTTCCCAAATCAGGGCTTTTTTATCAGCTTCGGTATCTAGGTGTCTGTCGATGCAGTTATATGCTGCATTTAACTTACCATCGACAAACCAAGCCGTTTCACCTTCTTGCAGTGCGCCTTCAAACGTCTTCGACCAATCACTATGCCAAGTGATGGCTTCCCGCGCTTCTTTATCCCAAAACGCCTCTGGGTTGTTTATCGATTCCTGATAAAGATGTTGGTATTCTTGATTTGATAACGTCATGACTGCATCCCGGCAAAACATCATTATGCGTTAGGTTACGACTGATTCTAAAGCCTGTCAAAATAAGTAAGGCTGGTTATTGTAATTTAGGCGTGTTTTCATCTTCTGCTTCATCTGAAGCCTGCTTATCCACTGTATCAGCTGGCGGCTTTCTCTCTTTCAATTCATCAAATTGCTTGTGAAACTTTTCTTTGAAAGCAGCAAACTTCTTAGGCACTATACTACTTGGCATAAGTTTATCTAAGTACTTATCAAACCTGGTATTAGTATGGCGCTGTATTTTAGAGCCCAATACAGATGATTTATCCGATACATGATTGTTAAGCTCTGTCAGAACAGCGTCACGTACAGCTTGTTGCGTATTGGGCAAAGGCGAGCTTGATTGCACTGTTTTTAGGACTTTATCAGCAATAACTTTTAGTCCGGCGTTAATTCTTTCATCACGCAAACCTAATGACTTCAGTTCTCTCTTTATATTTAAATCTTGTATCGCCATTTTGATGGCTGCTTTGGGAAGAAGTTGATTGCCACTTAAGTTAGCGGGCGCAAATGCAGCTCCGAATAAATCATCTTTGGATATCGTATTATTTTGAACTAAATCCTCAATCAGTTGAATGCGATTTTCGGATACTGGCCCTTTCAGTAGACCTTGAGTAATATCAGGCCTCGTATTTGAAAATAACCAATCGTGAACTCTAACTGTACTCACCCCGTTATCAATGAGCACATTAAACACATCAACAGATTTTTTAATATAAGTCTCTTCGAGCAATCTTAATGTTGGTTCAACACCATGGTCAATTAAGCTTTGAATACACGCTATGCTTCCCGAAGAACATGCGGATACTAGATCTTCAGATGTTGGTTTTATGCCGCTTTCGATAAGGTAATCCAATATTTCTACATGCCCACGACGGGCAGCCCACCACAATGCTGAATCTGTAGGTGAGTAAGTTACCCCGTTTTCAACGAAAAGCTTAACCAAAGCAAGATCTCCATCCATTACTGGCGTTACAGGAGCTTTTTCCGGCTTTAAACCACGCTGTAATAAGCAGTGAATCGCCTCCGTGTTGTTATATAGCATCGCTTCCTCTAACATATCTTGATTAGGTTTCATACCATTGTCGAAGATATAATTCATCATATCTTCGCTTATTCTATTCTCTGAAATTGCCGACGCAACATCTTGCTCGCTTAGACAATTATGCTGCAATAGACACCCTACAACGGCCATATCTGTATAAACTATGGCATCTTCTACGAACCATTGATCAGGCTTGACGCCTGATTTAATCACCTCTTCCATGAGCTCAACATCACCATTTTGTGCGGCATAGATGAGCATAGGTTCAGATCCAACATCTAGTCCCAGCGGTATTCTTTCTTTTATCCATGCTGTGTCTTTACGTAAGCGTGCAAGTCCTAATTGTGTATATCCACTTCCAAAATGCCTATTTAACTTATCTTGATGGTGTAAAGTCTTCCACGCTTCTTCTTTTTCCATAGCTGAAAAGCCGTCCGTTAAGGTTTTTGCATCGCTTGGTCTGGCGTAAAGCGATGTTTCCATAACTAAGCCCACATCCAACTGCCTTGTAAATTGAAAATTTGATAATATTTCTCGTTTCAACGCTCCAACATCGTTATATATTTTCTCTGGCAAGTTGTTGGGATCGAGTAAAATCCAACATTTGTTTTTACTATCGTAATTAACGTTAATAGCATGCCTGTTGGCTATTAACTCAAGACCAAATGATGCTTGTCCCAAGTGCTGTTCTAAAGTGCTAAAATACGTAACCAAGTCGCGTCTTAAATACGCACCTGAATGAGTGCTGATCAATTCTGGTCTTTTTTCATCACTGTCAAATGCAACGGGATGAGCTAATTCTGCAGATGCCTTAGCATTTTGGCCCTTAATACCTTCTGGATTTGAAAATAACTCACGGCGAAGTTCAGGTGCTTGATATATAGCCACACCATCAAAAAAGGCTGTAATATCAACAATATCTTGATTGATTTGATTTGCTTCATCAGTTTTACCTTCGGCCATGAGTTCTTTTTGTTTGGCTCTGAGATCTGCAAAATCATTTTTAAATTCTTCGATAGGGAT
>Ga0115012_10001956_pt1 | contig 11940 bp, 6 predicted proteins | sample TroAtlMetagenome_FD_88706 | JGI IMG/M metagenome (GOLD analysis project Ga0115012, IMG submission 88706) | Marine eukaryotic phytoplankton communities from Atlantic Ocean - Tropical Atlantic ANT10 Metagenome | ecosystem: Environmental > Aquatic > Marine > Oceanic | place: Tropical Atlantic Ocean...
GACACGCTCAGCCTCTGCTGCAGCCTCTTCCGCCGCGACACGCTCAGCCTCTGCTGCAGCCTCTTCCGCCGCGACACGCTCAGCCTCTGCTGCAGCCTCTGCCTCTTCCGCCGCGTCCCCCTCAGCCTCTTCCGCCGCGACACGCGCAGCCTCTGCCGCAGCCGCTGCCTCTCCCGCCGCCCCACGCTCAGCCTCTGCCTCTTCCGCCGCGACACGCTCAGCCTCTGCTGCAGCCTCTGCCTCTTCCGCCGCGACACGCTCAGCCTCTGCGACCGCCTCAGCTTCGATGGATTCATCTACAGCGACTTCAACATGGAGGGCTGCGGACTCTTCGACCCTCACTTCCCACGGGGTGTCATCCAGGCCCCAGCCCGAGCCAAGAGCGTCGCCGATGGCAGCCTCCCAGTCGTTCAGCCGATGAAGTACTGCTGAGAGCGATTGCCGGACAGCGCGGCCCGGCTGAATGCGGCGGCGCGCGACGTCTCGTCGAAGTCCGCGAGCCACAAGGCTCACCGAGGTATCGTCCAAGCGGTCAATCTGAAGTCCATCGAGTAATGCTGCACACTGCAGGCAGTCTGTGGCTTGCGCACTCGCCTCGGGGTCTGGCTCTGGTATGGCGGTTCCACCGAGATACGGCCGAATCACCAGCCGGCCAGATACATCCACACCGACGTGCTCAGAATGAAGCCCACCATGGGAACCGCCGCGCTCGTGCAGCTCCGCCACCGCAGTCGCAATGTGCAACGCCACACCCATCGCCACGTCCGGTGACTCCTCAGAGCCCAAGGCCAACAGATCACGAGCGAGCGAACCGGGGACGATCACATGAACGCCGTCCTCATGTTCTCCGACCATGAACTTGGCGAATGGGCCCCACTTGGGCAGGCTACCCGCACGATCGCGCAGGGTGGCATCGCCGATGTAAATATCGGCCACCCCTTCATCGTTTTCACCACGCCAGTGCTGTACCCCATCTACCGTGGTTGGCAGGGATTCCTTGAGCGAATAGCCAGCGCATTTCTTACGAGCCATGGTCTGTGAGTATAGGCTTTCCAATGAAAATGCTCGACCCATGCTGCGCAATTGAGGATCTATCCTCCATTGATGCGGTCGCAGCCTCCCGTTAGAGGCGCCACCTCTCATGTGGAGTAGTCATGAACCGCATCGAAGCCGCCATTCGTGAAGGACGCTGTGTCCTCGCCATCGGCAAGCAAGCCCTCACCAACCCAGACGTCCTCGCAGGCCTTCGACAGCGCTCGATCCCAGCTGTCCACCTAGGCGGCGACGCAGTGAGTCCGATATCGGCACTCAGCGCAGCAAACTTGTCTGCGGCGTTGGATAAGTCAGACGGAATCCTCGTACTGGTCGAGCCCGATGGTGCCTCCGACGGTCGGGCGCTCAACGAGCTCGGCGACCTGCTCAAGGCGGCACGCAATAAGCCTCAAATGTTCGTGGCCGCCCGAGCCTACAATCCGTTCATGATGCCCATGAGCATGCGTCTCCTGAAGATTGAGACCCTCAAGTACCGAGCCAAGGACTTCATCGCGGCACTCCCCGTCGTCGATCCAGTGGATGCACCAGCAGAGGCAGCACCCAAGAAGAAAAAGAAGAAGAATGACCTGCCCTTCAAGGCACCAAAGGCCCAATTCGTCGGACGCGAAGACGAGGTCAGTGCGCTCAAGGGCTGGCTGGGTGAAGACGGCGGTCCCATCGTCATCGCTGGACCGAGTGGTATTGGAAAGCGCTGGCTGATCGAGCATGCGCTGGTGGGAGAAGAGGTCACACGCTGGCCTGACCTTACATTCGGTCCAGGAATCGGAGTCGACACGCTGGTGGGACGCATCGCTGATGCCGCCAAGGCCGCAGGGGCTGACGCCCTCCATCAGGCTGTGAGTCGCAGGGATGACTGCCCACGGCCCGCGGAACTCGCGGCACTGGTGGCCGAGACGTTGTCCAATAGCGCCCTGGCAGGACACGTGTTTGTGATTCACGGCATCGACCACCTCGCCGATCGCCGACGAGGGCACTTCAAGGCAGATGGACGTCTCGAGATGGTGATGAATGCCATCCTCCGCAGTACTCCAGCGCTGCGCATCATCCTCTCAGCCCGCCGTGTACCCCAGCTGTACAACGAGGGGGCAATGGCAGGTCTCCGCACCCTGGAGCTCGGTGGTCTCAAGGGTAAGGTGCTCCACGAGCTCTTCACCGCGCACCACCTCGAGGAGGTCCCCCGGGATAAGTTCGGCCCAATCCATGATCGGACCATGGGGCACCCGCTCGCCGCTCGTTTCCTCGCAATTTCTGCCATCGAGGATGGAGACCTGGATGAAATTCTTGGCCAGGGTCGCTACCTGAAGGTCACCGACCTGGATCGACCAGAGGCTGTCACTCGCCACATCAAGCGGCGCATCGAGAAGCTTAAAGACAGCGACCGCAAGGCGCTTGCCGCCGTCGCGCTCTTTCGCGACCCCGCGACCACCGACGAACTCCGCGTGTTCGAGATCGATCGACGAACTCGCCTCTTCCTCGTCTCTCAAGGCTTGCTGGAGCAGACACCCGTCGACGGAGACCGTCGCTACTACGTCCACAGCAGCGTCTCACGTCATCTCGAGTACAGGGATGTCTACGACTTCGACAACATGCAGTCTCTCGGTCGTCAGATGCACAACAACAGCCGCGATGCCGCCAACGCCGAAGGCCAGTCTACGCAAGCACTGGCCTGTCAGGTCGAGGGCAACCGCCTGCTGATCGAGTCGAGACGCGAGCGACACATCAAGCAGCCAGTGTACAGACACCTCGACGCGATTGTGGAGAACATTCAAGGCATGATCCGCAGGAAGAATCCACGCCTGGACATCGCACGTCAGCGCATCAATCCAATCCTCAAGCAAGTGTCGAATCATCCAGAACTTCTCCTCTTGAACGCCGAGTTGTGTGCGGCCGAGAAGGCTGACTTTTCGACGGTGGTGGGGGCCTACAACGCTCTGCACTCGACTGCTCCGATTCCAGAGGCTTACTTCTCGGAAGCCGATATGCACACCCGGATGCGGGCTCGCGGAAAGGCAGCCCGAGCGCTCGAGCACGGACTCAAGGCGTTTCCTGAGTGTGCCCGTATGTACCGTCGCATGGCCGTCGTGTTCCTCGATCAGAACAAGATCGATGAGGCGGTGGTGATGCTCAAGTCAGCGATGACCCTCGAGCCCCTGATGCCTGACACGTACGGACTGCTCGCCGACGCCTACATGGCGCAAGGGCGTCCTGGCTGGGACAACACACTGAGCGCCCTCAACGAGGCCCTCGCGCTGGATCCTACAAACAGCCGACACCTGGTTCGCAAGGCCAGCTTACTGAGGGACCAAGCCTTGGCCTCTGAGGATCAAGGAGAGGCACTGCTTGAACAGGCTGATGAAGCCATCAAGGCCGCCCTCGACTTGGACAAGGGAAGCTCAGTCGCTCAGACCTTGGCGGCCTGTATCATCCTCGATCGCGGAGGAGACGCAGAGCAAGCGGAGTGGTTCCTCGGTCAGTCAAAGAAGCGGACACAGACCAGCTTTGCACTCGTCCAGAAGGCCCGAGTGTTGATTCGAAAGGGGACCTTGGACGATGTGGAACGCCTCATCACCAAGGCACTAAAGCTGGAGCCCTCGAACCATGAAGCCTTCGCAGCTCAAGCCGAGATGTGGGAGGGTCAAGGACAGATTTTTCACGCCTTTGAGGCCATCAAGGGCGCCAAAGAACGCAGCCATAAAGACTCCGCTGCCCGGGTCCACTACACCAAGCATATGACACGCCTGGGTGCGCTCATCGAGTCTGGCGCGGCTGCAGAGATGATGAAAGCAGCCGGCGTCGAGCCCATCGCCATCGGTGCCCCTCAGGCTGAGAATGCCGGGGAGCGACGGGATCCCGGCACGACCACGATCCGCCGACCGAAGAAAACCGATGGTGCCGCAGATGACGCACAGGTCATCGCAGACGACGCAGAGGTCATCGCAGACGACGCAGAGGTCATCGCAGACGACGCAGAAGTCACGACGGAGGTCGCCGCGGAGGTCGCCGCCGAAGAAGCCCCTGTGGACACGCCTCAGCCGGTAGATGCAGGCGCTGAGGAATAGTCCAACTCAGTGGATGGGGTCTACACCTGAGGACATGATCACGGCGTAGACACTCACATCGTGCTGGCGTCCGTCCTTGTACATCCGACGGCGGAGCACGCCCTCCTGCTCAAAACCAACGGATTCGAGCAAGCGTTGGCTCGAACCGTTCCCCTTCATCACGTGGGCCTCGACGCGATGAACACTCAGATAATCGAAGGCATAGGCGCACACAGCCTGTACGACCTCTTTCCCGATACCCTTGCCCCACTGATCTCGATGAAGATCGAATCCTATGGAGATGTGTCGGTGATACCGATCCCAGTCGTGCAGACCGATCGTCCCGATGATTCTGCGTTCGCCCTTGAGCACCACACCCCACCGAATGGCGACGCGGGTGGCGTAGTCCAGACCAACGTTCCTGAGGAGCGTGACTGCATCCCCTACACGCGACAGCGGTTTGCGGGCCGTGAAGCGAGCGACATCGGGATGACCGAGCATGTCGAAGAGGTCCGGAGCATCTGCAACTGACAGTTGCCTCAAGGTCAGCCGCTCAGTCTCCAACGCCGGGAAGGCGTCAAAGAGGGGATCAATCTCTCGCTTGTGAAGCTCCATGCATTCTTATCGGCCGCTTTATCTCTGGATTTAAGGTCGGATATCGCACTGTGCGCTCACTGAGTCATGCGGAGGTTCAGTCCGTCATCCACCTATCGATAGTGGCATGAAAGTGAGCCGATGCCGCCTCAAAATCATGAAGCAGATGCTGTGGCACAACATCCACGTCCATGTCCACCTGACTCCGAACGAGCATGCGCACGTCCTCCGCCAAGATCACTCGGGATGCAAGCCATGTCCCATGGGCCCGCAGCCACTCGACACCCGTCGCACCCTCACGCTGACAGAAGGCATAGTGCAGGCGAGTCTTCCCGACGCCATCGGGCCAGAACCGCATCACTGTGAAGTGGTACGGCAGGACATTGATGATGGTGTTCGGGAACAGCGTGTACTTGTACAGACGCGACCGCTGCTTGGACGTGTACGGACCACCTCGGCTGCATCGGGTGTCGAGCCAGCGGCGCCATCGGTAGGGTGCGATGTGGAGGTTCTGCCGGATGTGGTCGCCATACAGCGCCAACTCAGGTTGATCGTCCACGTGTGCATGGATGGTGAAGCGATGAACCTGGTGCACATGGTAGTAGTCGAAGGCATTCTCGAGCATCGACTTCCAGTTCACCGGGATGGTGAAAACGGTCTCCTGTATCGGCCTCATCTCAGAGAGCTTGTACGGCAGGAGCTCCTCGTGAATGCCTTGCCAGTACTCATCCAACTCAGAGGTCCGATCATCAAGACAGACCCAGACGAGTCCCGCAGACTCGGCGACTCGTACGGACTTTAGGCGCATGCGCGAGACGTCAATGCCCCCGAACCCATCAGAGCCCGTCGCACAGTCGAGTCTTCCATCGAGACCATACTGCCAACCATGGTAGCCGCACACCAACTGATCGTGACGACCACACTTATCCACCAAGCGGCTGCCCCTGTGCATGCACCGATTGTGGTGGGCATGAAGAACGCCGTTGTGATCCCTGGTCACGATCACATCGACCCCAGCCTCCTTGAATACGGCGACATCACCTGGTGAGGCCACACGCCACGCAGGCGCCGCAACCACCCAGCCGCGACGAAATAGCGCCGCCACTTCTGCCTCGAGGTAGGCCTCTGACACATACCGCGTACCGTCGATGCTCCGATCACCGAAGCGCTCTACGCGGGGCAACCGGTGGATGGTGTCGGACAAGAGGCCCCCACAATCTATGGGCAAAAACACCCAAGACCTTCACCGACAAGATTACATTATTGCCGAGGATCTGGTTGGCTTGTTTCCCCGTCTGGCCCCGAACAAGCCACAAGATCAGTCATAGGAGCAGTCTCCAAGCTGCACCATATTGGCGGTCGAATGGAGCACCTGGAATGGACTCAGGTCGCTCTTGAGACCCCTTGATGAAGACCCATCAAGCAGCCACATCGGTGCCGATCTGAGTCATCGATCAATGGTTGGATGGGGACGTGGACGGACCGGCCTTGGTACGATGCGCCATGCCCTCAAGCCCCACCTCACCAAACCGAATGCGCTGGCTTCTGGCAGCGGGCGGATTGTTGGTCGGGCTGGTCCTCGCGGAGGCCGGCTTTAGGGCCATGAAGCCGCTGGGACCTGAATTTATTCTGGCCGCCACCACCCAGAGCATCAACAACAGCTTCTTCCGAGATGACATGGAGCTCAGGGTCGTCCTCGCACCAAATGTGAGCGAGGATGGCTTTACGACAAATGCGCTCGGTCTCCGCTCCGCTGAATTGGGCACCAAGCAGACGGGGGAGATTCGCGTGCTGGCCGTGGGAGACTCCTTCACACTCGGCCTCGCTGTGAACGATCATGAGACATTTGCCGCGAAGCTGGACGCCCGCCTGGGAGCGGGGGTGACGGTGATGAACGCAGGCGTTCCCGGCTACGGCACCGAGCAAGCGACGGCCCTGATGCGGAGACTTGTCCCACGCACGGATGCTGATGTGGTCCTCCTCACGGTGTACACAGGTAACGATCTCAGAGACAACACTCGGTGGTCAAAGGCACCCGGACTCCCAGCCAAGCCTCCGACCGTTGTGGAGCCACCCCCAGCGGAGCGGAGCGCACTCCTCAAGGGTCTCGCTCGACACTCTCGACTCGTGTCGTACGGTCTCATGTGGTCCGATCTCAAAAACTCAGCGAGCGATTTTCGCATCGCGGAGTTCAAAGACGAGATCCTCCCCTTCGCCGGCCGGGATCACCTCAAGCCACTCATGCCAGCGACCCGCAGTGCACTGCATCGGTTCAGCGACACCTGCAGGGACCTTCGGGTCCGCTGTGCAGTGGCCATCGTTCCGCCAGCCTATGTGGTGCACACAGAGCGTCTGGCAAGCACCTTCGAAGCCTTTGGACTCGATCCATCAACCGCAGAGATCGACACACCACAGCAGTACATTCGGGCAGCCGTCCCACACCCAATGCCTGTGATTGACCTCACACAGCCTCTTCGTGAGGAGGCAGCACGCGGACCGTACCTCATCTTTGATCCTCACTTCTCTGCGGAGGGCCACAGCATCGCTGCTGACGCACTCGCACCCTTCGTTAGCCAGCTCTGGGACGCCGACTAATGCAGCGGACGTGGGTACTCATCGGTGCGGTCCTGGCCGTCTTTCTCCCCAGTCTGCCGAAGCTAAGCCACGCTGTGGTTGGCGCGACCGAGTCAGATGCGCTCAAGCATGTATGGAGTCAGTGGTTGGTGAGGGACCAGGTGCTGAGCAGCAGCCTGAGCATGCAGACACACCTGCTCAATTTCCCCACCGGTGGACCGTTCTTCAGCCTCGATACGTTGAATGCCCTCGTGGGCTTGCCGCTCGCCGTTCTGCTTGGCCACACCATCGCGTTCAATGTGGTGTTGGTGCTCTCTTTGATTGCGGCAGCACTGGCGGGAGCCGCCCTCACGCGGAGGCTCACTGACGCCCCCTGGGCCGATGTACTGGGAGGTCTGGTCTTCGCGCTGAGCGCTTGGGTCTTCGCCTTTCCTCTGGCCTCTGGCGTCACAGAGACAGTGGGGTTCTGGCCCGTTCCTTTGGTGCTCCTCTTTGCCTGGCGAACCCTGGATCAAACCCAACTAAGATGGCCAATCTTCGCCGGCCTGATGCTCACCGTTCAAGGGCTGGCCTGTTGGTCGCACGGGATCACCGCAGGACTCCTGCTGCTGGGGATGGGGGCAGCCGCGGCGGTCCACAAGCCTGAGCACCTGAAGAACCGAACACTGTGGATCCGTGTCGCGGTCATGCTCGGAACCGCCATTGTGAGCGCTTTGCCCCTGTACTTGGCGGTATCTGGGACCGTGTCGGCTGACGATGCCATCAAGGCACGCACCCTGTCGCTCTTCCACAGCGCCCCCATCGGTCCCCTCGCCGTCCCCGAGGCCAACAGCATGGCGCTGGTCGATTTTGTGAGTCCTGGGCGCTGGGGCCTGCGCGTGAGCCAGACCGGCACAGAGCAGCTGCAGTACGCCATCTATCCAGGACTCATTGTCTTGGTGCTGGCTGGCCTCGCAGTCCGAACCCGACAACCCTGGACTCGCTCTCTCCTGCTGGGCGCGTTCGTGATGGCCATGCTGGCCATGGGACCACGCATCTATCTGGACCACGGTCGCAGCATTGGCGGGGTTCCCAATCCGATCTACCTGTTGGCCTACTGGGTCATTCCTCTCGTTAATGCGACCATCCACAGCGTGGACAGGTTCGCCATCGGACTCCAGCTCTGCCTGGCTCTGCTCGCAGCGCTTGGTCTCAGTCAGGTGCGTGCGACGCTCAGGCCATGGCTGATCCTCGGGGTGTTTGCCGAGATCTTGCTCATCTCACCAGGTCCGTGGCCATTACCCACCACAGCCTCCGCCCCCCACCCTGCGAGCGCATACATCGCGACCCAGCCAGGCGATGGCGCAGTCATCGACTGGCCTTTCGAGGCTGACAGCCCCCAAGGCAGCTGGTTCGTCGGCGACATCTTCCTGCAGCAGACACAGCACGGACGGCCGATCCCATACCAACTCGAGGGCCGAGGCATCGAGACCGCCAGCAGGAGTATGGCTGCGAACCCATTCTTCCATCGCATCACCATGAGTTTGATGCACAAGCACCCCATCCCTCGCGACTGCACGGGCGCTGATGCCTTGGCCGCGATGGGGGTGGACTTTGTGGTCTGGCGACACGCCATAGCGGCTGAGCAGAACCGAAAGAATGTGGGAGACGTCCTGCGTTTATGCTTCGGCGAAGGGCGAGACTTTGGGGACCGAGTGCTCTACGCCGTCTCGAGGTGACCCTGACACAGATGTCATGGTTCCTCCATTGAGCACAGCCCCAAGCTCCCCCTATAAACACATAAGTTATTGTTATTGTTGTCTTTTAAATGTTGGCACGGAGGATGCAATGTTGGGGGCCGAACCCTAACTGGAGCACACCATGCGACAAACGCCCTCCCTCCTCATCTCCCTCATGATGCTCGGCGCCTGCGGCGGCACCTCGGAAGACGCCGCCAACAAAGCGATGGCCTTGAGCCGCTTCGACAGTTGCGCAGCCATGGAGGATCACCTCACTGAGTCCTTCTTGTTCGCGCTCACCAACAGCTACGGCATCAGCCGTGGGATCGAGGAGGATGTAGCCCTCGACTCGGGAGATGCGTCCGGCAGCGGCGAGACCGCACCGTCGGATTTCTCCACCACAAATGTGCAAGAGAAAGGCGTCGACGAGGCAGACCTCGTGAAGACTGACGGAGAACACGTCTATGTCCTGACCGACGGCGTCCTCTCAATTATCGACAGCTGGCCGGCTGAAGAGGCCGCGCTCGTGGGTGAGGTCGACCTCGAGTCCATTGGGGAGGAAGGCTACATCAGCGAAGACATGTTCCTCTTCGAAGACCGCGTCCTGGTCTTCTCGCGAGAGTGGAACGATCGGGAAACGAAGGGATCTGACGACATGGAGGCGAGTGCATACGGTAGAGACTGGGTGTCCCAGACTGGCCTGATCGTCATCGACATCTCAGACCGAAGCGCCCCGAAGGTCGTCCAAGAGAAGTTGATCGACGGAAACATCGTGTCGGCCCGCATGATCGGCAGCGATGTCTACACCGTTCTGTCAAACACCATGAACATGCCCAGAGAGGTCTACGCGACCATGGACGAAATTCCATGGTGGATATGGGACTCGCTCTTCGACGGGCTGTATGAAGACGGCGTGGCTGATCGTCTGGAGGCTCGGGAGAAGCTCAAGGATATCTTCCGACCCATCATCGCGTCCGCCGTCAGTACACGCGGAGCGGAATCCTTTCTACCTCTGATCACACACGAGGACGGAAGCACTGAGGCAGCACTCAGCTGCACAGACATCCTGCACAGCATGGAGATCTCCAACCCCGGTCTGACCACAGTGGCCCACATCGATCTCGCAGACGATGAGGTGAAGGTCTCGGCTGAGGCGACAGGGGTCATGATGGGCAGCTCAACCGTCTACGCGAGCCAAGAGAACCTGTACGTCGCACAATCCTCGTACGGCTGGTGGGATGGAATCTCACCCATCGATCGTGAGACCCGCATTCACCGGGTGGCCCTCGCCGGCGAGCGCAGTCGCTACGAATCCACCGGCGTGGTCGGCGGGTACCTCCACAATCAATTCTCAATGTCCGAGCACAACGGAATGCTTCGTGTGGCGACCACCTACGATGACTGGTGGTGGGGCACCCGAGGTGACGATGAGTTGACCGGAAACAACGTCTTCATCCTGGATGCCACCCAGTCTCAGATGGGTCTGATCGGCGCAGTGACTGGACTGGCACCCGGAGAGCGAATCTACTCGACTCGATTCCAGGGTGACCGTGCCTTCATGGTGACCTTCGTCCAGATCGATCCGCTGTTCACACTGGACCTGAGCAATCCCACCGAGCCAAAGGCTGTCGGAGAACTCAAGATCCCAGGGTACTCGAGCTACCTCCACCCGATCGGAGAGGAGCACGTCCTCGGTGTCGGAATGGACGGGAGCTGGGACGGCTGGCTCTCCGGTGTCGCCATCAGTCTCTTCGATGTCTCGGACTTCGCGGACCCTAAGCAGCAAGACCAGCTCACCCTCGACTGTGATGACTCTTGGTCAGAGGCGCTGTGGAACCACCATGCCATCCTGGTCTACGGAGACATCGTCGCCATCCCGGCCTACGGCTACACGTGGAGCGGCGGTGCGAGTGATGAAATGGAGGAGCCATGGGGTGGCTCGAGCTACCAGTCCGGTCTGGTTGTCGCCGAAATCGACGTCAAGGACGGACTCACTCAGCGTGGCTTTGTGAACCATCGTCCTCTGGTCGAAGAGATCTACTGCGATGGCAAAGCCGAGGACTGTGACAGCTCATACATGCCGCAGATGCGCCGAAGCCTCGTGATCGAAGGCAACCTCTTCAGCATCTCAGAGCTGGGTGTCATGGTCTCAAAGGTCACCGATCCGGAGACTCCACTGACCATGGTTCCGCTCCTCTAAACACCTGCGACAAGGGTGGGGCCGCCTGGTGTGCCCCGCCCGGACGCCGGCGAGCCTTGTGCCGCCGGCGTCTTCTCGTTTGGGGATAGGCTTGACCCATGAAGCTCCTGTACCTGACAGACCGCCTCAGTCATCGCGGCGGTGCACCCCACCACTTGCTCGATCTGATCAGCGCCATGGCTGAGGACCACCAGGTCACGGTGGCTGCAGCCAACAAGGATAGTGATGTGGTGCTTCCAGAGGGTGTTCGCTTCGCGCGTTGTCCAGGGCTTCGTCGCAGCACAGATCACCTCGGCGGCCTCGATAAATTGCCGAACCTCTTGGCCAGTGCAGACGTGGTCCACATCCAGAACGTGATGAATCCAGCAGCCCTGAGGCAGGCATCCGGCCCAAGGGCTGTCGTGACCATTCAGGACCACCGGGTGTTCTGCCCAGGTCCGGGCAAGACCCTGCCCTCAGACCAGACCTGTGACCGACCGATGTCTGAGCAAGCCTGCGACAGCTGCATCCCCGATTCAGGCAGACGAACTGAGATGCTGACGCTCACCCGTGCTCGGCTGAATGCAACCAGAAGTGCCCACCGCCTGGTTGTGCTGTCTCAGTATATGGCCGATGAATTGGCCCAGGCAGGAGCTGAGGGTGCTGTGGTCATCCCTCCCCCGGTCACACTGGGCGCACCAAAGACCGAACCCGGCGAGCATTTCTTGATCGCTGGTCGGCTGGTCCATCACAAAGGAACTGATCTGGGAATCCAGGCCTTTGA
>Ga0115012_10001958_pt1 | contig 11938 bp, 9 predicted proteins | sample TroAtlMetagenome_FD_88706 | JGI IMG/M metagenome (GOLD analysis project Ga0115012, IMG submission 88706) | Marine eukaryotic phytoplankton communities from Atlantic Ocean - Tropical Atlantic ANT10 Metagenome | ecosystem: Environmental > Aquatic > Marine > Oceanic | place: Tropical Atlantic Ocean...
TCAGTCAATGTGTGGCCCGTGATGACGATGGCGAGCAGGGCTACGCTTCGGGAGCGCCAGGGGCTGGGCTTGAGCAGCCATGCCCCAGCAAAACCCGCCACTGCAATGGCGCCGCCGACGGTCGGCACCGCTGAACCGAGGAGTACAGCAGCGCCCCCCAGCGGTGCCCATCGCCAATCGTTGTCCAGCAGTCGATGAACGCCCATCCCGAGGGCGACGGTTGCCACGGTTTTCCATTCGGCCAACCCTTGGAAAGCCCACAAGGCTGGAAAGCGGCGAATTCGAAAATGGTTGGTGTTGAAGTCTGTGGCCGTCACCGCCAAGGCCACCGCCGCAATGCACACTGCGGCCGCACCCCACTGGGCCGAGAAGCCGTTTGATGGCTTTTCGAACAAGCGGGTCTTCAACGCAACCAAGCCCGCCATGGCGACGACGGGCACGAGCATTGCGTCCGCATTTCGCAGGAATCCGGTGATGAACAGGCCTGGCCACACCGCAATGCCCAGCGCCAAGCTTCCCAGTGCGGCACCGAACCATGCGTGGGCCCATGAGCGGGTGCGGCACAGGGCGACCAATGCCCCCATTGCGGGAAAGCTCCAAGCAATGGCCGTGAGCGGTTTTTTGAAACCCCGGACATGGCTGAACTCGAGCCATTCGGGAAATAGGTAGCCGCTCAGCGCCATCCAAAGGCCAACGAGGAGGCCCGCTTTCCACCCGAAAGCGAGGCACCCGACGGCACCCAAGATCACGGCCACCGTCGCGGGTATCAATGGGAAAGAATGGGCCGGCTGACCGGTGTCGGACCCATGGCCCAGGGTTCTGATGGTTTGGCCCGGCGCATCGGAGAGCCAATCATTCCACTCGGGTCGAACCTGGCCGGCGTGACTGCCCACTCCAGTCACGGCTCCAATGATGAACCGGAGCGCGGTGATGGTGGTGCGATCTGGAACGGTCAAGGCACGCAGGTTGGGGGAGCGCGCCACCATCACTGTGGGCACATCCATGCCCTGCACGTGCCTACCGTCCCTTGCGTGGCCGTGGTCGCCGGTCACGATGAGGTCCATGCCTTCGGGAAGGCCTGCGGCAATCTCAGCGATGAGTGCGTCGGTCCGGACCAGGCTTTCGGTGTATTTTGGTCCGTTCTTTTTGGCGTGGTGGTGGCTGGCGATGTCGTGCCAAATCCAGTGATGAAACACGATGTCGTGGTCGGCCGCGATCTGAAGGCCGATGGCCGCCTCTTCCTTGCGCTGGCCCTTTTTGAAGCGGTGGTCCGTGTCGACCGACTTTGACCAGCCTCGGAGGTCTCCCCATGAGAGCAAGGCGGTCGACAGTCCCAGTTGGCGGGCGTCGGTCATGATGTTGTCGCCGACTCCGGGGCGCGTGACTTGAAGGTTCTCCAAGACGGCAAACAGCGAGAATACTTTGCGACCGGTCAGCATCTCGCGGACGCATGCGGTGGTGAAGTTGTCGAAGCAGGGTTGGATTTCCATGCGGAACCCACCTTGGCCCAGCCGGTTGAACTCGGGCATCAGTTCGGCATTGGCTATGGACAGGGAGTCCACCATCAGAATGTAGAGTTTTCGTCCTGAAGGGTCTCGAGGCGGTGGAGGCGCGTCAACAGAAGCGAGTTGCTCTCCGAACTGTTGTTCAACCGCAACGCCAAACCAGCCCGCGAGGGCCGTTGTGAGGCATGCGAGCCAGATGAGGCTTTGGCGAGAACGATTGAACACAGTGTCACTTGGTTTCGGTGGACCCCCGCCTATCGCCGCCAGAGCGATTTGGCAGCCACCTCATCGCTGCGGGTCCACTGTTGAGCCGGGCTCACTCCGTCATGTACATCGTCGCTAGGCACATCTCGTCGTTGGTTCCATCACCCCAGTTGACAGCATCATCGGTTGGATTGTCGAAAAAGCAACTGAGCTTGATGCGATCTGAGGCTTTGAGGACCCGTTGTTCTTTGAATCGGTATGTTCGTTGCCATTCAAAATCGTATTCGGGCACGTCGAGCAGGCAGCTTTCGCTGCCATCTTCGTGCTGGATGCTGAGTTGAGCCTGCTTGCCCAACAGGTGCATGTGCACGTTGGCGGAAAACACGGTGGTTCCTTCGTCAAAGGAAAACGAGAAGCTTTCTTCATGTCCTTCGCTGCCGGGCGGGATGTCCATTTGGTCGTCGTACAACCAGAACGGATTGGCAAACGGTTGAATCCACGCTTCGGACTCAACCCAGTCTTCCACCGTGAGGTCGATGCGGGTCTGGTCTGCCAGAACTTCTCGCCCTTCGGTGTGGTAGTGGACTTGAAGCACAATGATGTCTCCGGGGTCCATGGCAATGCCTGTTCCTTCGGGGAACGACCGCGCTGCGCCGCCGGGCGCCCAGCCGCCCAACCATTCCGCATCGCGTTGTTCGACCACCCCTGGGCCACCGAAACAAGAGTAGCCGGGTTGGCCGTCCTCTTGAACCTTGTCGTCGATGTCGGATCGGTAGTGGCCGGGGACGATGTATGCGATCACGTGATGGACCAGGCTCAGTTGGCCAGGAACCACTTCGTATCCGGTCACGTACGTGGGGTGTTCGACCGGCCAATCCATCGGAAAGCATCGGTAGTCGTCGGGCAAACCCGTCGGTGTGTATGCTTCGGTGCTGGAAATGCTGACGTCGACGCGATGATTGGAGGGTCCAGCCTCCAATGGCATCGCGCTCGCGACAGGTCCCGAACCCCTGGGGGAACCGGAGCTGGCCCAGTCGCTGATGGTCTGTTTTTCAGCCTCGGTCAGGCTGATGTCGTAGAGGTACTCGTTGCATGAACCATCCGCTCCCCATGGTGGCATTCGTTCATTGACCACCGCATCGGCGACGGCGTCTGCGACCGCCGAGACTTGCGAATACGTTTCCAGCGCGAAGCCGCCCACGCCGCCCTCCGAATGGCAACTTGCGCATTTGCTGGCAATTATTGGTCCGACGTCCGAGTTCCAGTCGGGACCGGAACCGTCGTCGGGGGGTTGATTTTCGGAGCAGCCGGCCAAACTCAGCGAGATGGCCAGCGTCCAAGGAAGGGTGGGAAAAACCCGCGCCACTTTATCGAGCCTCAGCTTCAGTGATGAGACTCATTTCGCAGGGGAACGAAGAGGTCGCCAAGGCCACCAGCCAGCAGTCGGGACCCGAGCAGGTTGCGGTGATGTCGGTGTGCATGGTCAAGGCTCCTGGGCCGTCGAAGTCCCCCCAAGTTTCGAGGTTGAGAACCAGGGTGGCGTTCAGTCCAAAGTCTTCTTGAGTCGTGGTGTCCGTGAACAAACTGGGCATGCAATCAAAGCCCGACTCGTCGTATTCGCATTGCAGGTTCACGCGTGTGTCAACAATCTCGAAATCAGATTCGGAGACGACTGCGACATCAATCGGGTCACCGGGCGAGTTGACCACCCAGTCCTCCATCGAACACCCGTCCACCGGCATTGCCTCCGCGATCGTCACCCATGCTCCCTGGGTGGGTTGGAACTCGTCGCTGGGGGTTTCTGCATCGGCCTCGTCGTCCATTCCGTCATTTTCGGTTGGAGGTTCAGTTGACGGCGAATCGTCGTCGCCCTCGCTGTCGCTGTCTTCGTCAGTGTCATTGGCGTCCTCAGTGACCGATTCTTCTCCCGGGTCATGGACCGGGGCGGTGCCCGTGGGTGGGGTGCCGCAGCCGGCGGCACTGGCAAGGATTCCAACCAAAAACAATTCAACACGCTTCATAATGAGCTCCTTTGACCAAGGTATACGGAGTGTATACTTCAAGGTAAACACGATGTATACACTGGGGCGGACAGCGTCTACCACTTGGATCGAAAAAGTTGAATTCGCTGGGTAATTTCTGGCGCTATTCGGTACTTGCAAGCGGCATATTTTCAATTCCTTCCAACATTTGGAAGATCAGGGCGATGCTCGCTGCGTGAATCCGTTTTCCGTCGGAAACCGAGAAGTTTCCGCCCCGTTGAAGGTGGATGACCATGCCTTCGATGCCCATCAATACTGCCCGGTATACCAAAGGGTCGCACCTGATCCCGATGTTTTCCGTCACCGCAGCGTCGACAACGCCGACGACCGCATCCAAGGTGTCTTCTCGATGAGGGGCAAGGAGAGAGTCCGGCCGTATGGCGTCGGCTTGCAGTTCCATCAGGCCGCGACCGCTTTGGCGTTGGAACTCGACATAGGCAGCCACGCCAGCATTCACTTTGTCGCTGGCTTTGGGCGCGGCGACAATGGCCATGGCAATGGTTTGAATCAGGCTTTCTTTGACGACGCTGTACACGGCGGCCAAGGCATCGTCTTTGCTTCTGAAGTATTGGTAAAAGGTGCGCCGTGAGACCCCGGCGGCTTCCAAGATGTGCTGAACTTTGGTCGGGCCAATGCCGCGGTGCCCGATGGTTTCATACGCGCCATGGAGAATGCGGTCGCGGGTGTTCTCGGGGTCGTGATTGAACAAGGTTCGTCCTTCAGGGTGCGTTCGGATGCGTATTCGAGGTGGCGTCGCCGCGCCAAGGGTGGGTGCCCCGGCTACAAGCCGTAGCCGAAGCCGCGCCGGTGAAGTTGTTCCCGGTACAAAGAGGGGGGCCACAGGGTGTCGCCTTCATTGACGCCCTCCACCCAGTCTTCCGGCGCAGTTCCTTCCGAGTCGTAGAAGTCGATCACGTCGGTGCGGAGCGACAAGTCTTGAGTCCCAATGACGTACCCGCGCCCATACTGCAGACTGACCAAGTCCCCATCGCCTTGCATGTTCCAAAACACGCACTCAGTTGATGTGTGTCCGGCCCCTGACGACCAAGTCATTCGGTTTTTGGCGGCCCAACCATCGTGCGCGGTGCTCGAGTCCACGAGGTTCGCCATGGCCAGTGCGTGGTGGTACTCGCTCAGGCCAGTGGGGGCGAACCAACCCGTACTGTCTGTCCACGACTCACCCAGTTCAGACAAGGTCTCCAGAAAGACGTTTCCTGTCGATCCGAAGTCCCAGTTCTGGATAAAGTTGTGGCGGCCAGCACGGCCCACCGAATCGTGAATCAAGACCTCGTTGGATTGCTTGATTTCGAACAGGTACCCGTTTCCTCCGCCTCCGCGGTTTTGAGCGTGTTCCATCGTTGTGTTTGTGACGGTGATGCGACGTGAGTCGTCGATCAGGATCCCGCCGGACTGCAGATGGTGCGCGTCGTCACCGGTGAGTCCTTCCCAAGATGCGAGTTCGGAAACCCAGCAGTCCTGAGCATTGTCAAATCCGAGCACGTGACTTCTATCGTTGCTCCAAGCAGAGTCCCAGTCCACGGCGCTGGACAACGACAGCCGTCCGATGCCGCACTCGGTGATGAGGCCGCTTTCTCGGCGAACATCGGCTTCATCGCGGGTGAGCATTGCATAGCGGATTGGAACATCGATTTCGATGGTTGGTCGAACGGGGTCCGCATCGACCGAAACTACAGTGCGTTGAAAGATGGTTCTGCGTTCACCAAGCGAAAAGCCCCAGTATCCGTCCATCTGATGGTCAGTGACCCACTCTGGGGTGATGACCATTCCGACTCCGACGGAGTCTCCGGGGATTAAATCGCCCACCGAATCGACCGGCAACACGGTGGTGCCGATGCCGATGTCTTCAGTCAACAGCATCGATTCCCCGGCCGATCGGTCACCCCGAAACTGAAGGTGATTCACGTCTGTCATTCCGGCACTGCGGGTGAAGGAAAGGCGAGCGGATTCAGTGGATTCGCCCAACAGCACAGTTCCGGATTGGCGAATCTCGATCAGGCCGTCGATGCGGTAGTCGCCTGCGGGAACGAACACCACACCGCCGCCGGCTGCCGCCACGGCATCGATGGCCAGTTGAATGGCATCGGTGCTGTCGCTCAGTCCCGTTGGGTCTGCGCCGTGGTCGACGATGGAGATTGCCTCCGATGGGTCGAGGTCGTCCAAGGAGGGCAGGGGGGTTTCGCCAGCGCGGTAGCCCGCATAGGAGAAGTCTTGGAGTTGAGCCACCGGTCCGCCATCGCCCACATCGACGGCCCACCCGGGTTCCCAGTCATCGGGAAACAGGGCGCTTCTCCAGCCTTCGGGTAGGGGCGCCTCTCCGGTGTCGGCGGGTTCAGATCCCGAGTCGCCTTCGGAATCGGCATCGGCATCGGCATCGGCGTCGGTGTCGGCGTCGGTGTCGGCGTCAGCATCGGCGTCAGTGTCGGCGTAAGCATCGGCGTCCGAATCAGCAGCCTGATGCGCATCGTTCGTGGCGGTATCGGCCTTCTTTTGTTCGGCCTGGCATCCAAACATGGAGGCGCTGGTAAGGCAAAGGGCAAACTGAACCAACCGCATGATCTACTCCCCGATTCGCTGTGAGTGTACATGAACCAGTTGGGCTGGCGGAGGCATTCTTCCCACCGTTCAGTGTTCGCCGGACACGCTCTGTCTCAGAGGTAGCGCGCGGCGCACACGCGAAAGCCGAGGGCCCCGGTGAGGGACCCTCGGCACACAGTGGTTGTGGCGACTCAGGCTACAGGCCCGTGATGGCGCCCAAGTCTTCGAGTTCGGCGCGTGCACCCCCAGAAGCGTCCGCCCACTCCATGGCGTCTTCATCTCCAGTGGCATGCCAGCTGATGAAGGCAGTTCCCAAGCTCAGAATGTTTGAGCGGATGGTTTCATCAGAGAACAGGTCGTTGCTTCCGGCGCATGCGAGCGTGCAGACGACTCCAGTCGGAGCTTCAAAGTCGCAGTGGTCCGCTTCAGTCGTCCGCAACAAGTCGCTTCCGGGAACCGCCATGAACGCGTCCATTCCGCTGTTCCAGGAGTTGCATGCACCCGCCTCTCCAAAGATGCCCGCGACCGGAATCCCAATCGTGCTTGCCACGGCGGTGTGGTCACCACCGACGCGTTCGACTGGGTCCAAGCCCAAGACGGCCACCGCTTGGTCGTCCATGGACGCTGACACCAATGAGGACATCGCTCCATTGGAGTGACCCATGTACACCACCGGTCCATCCCAAAGGTACTCGACCAAGTCAACGACATCAGCTGCGTTTTGGTTGATGTCCACGTCAAGTGCCCAAGAGTGGCAAAGGTCCATGGTCACCGCCGGCATACCGCGGCTGGCCAGGTGGCTTCCGAGTTCTGCAAATTCTGTTTTTGACCGGGCGAACCCATGCTGGATTACGGTCAGTGTATCGGTCAAGGCTTCGTCGGGAGTGTACAGGTCGTAGTCCAGATCGCAGCCATCTGTGGACCGGTAGGTTGCCGAAGAAACGGACACACCGTCGTCGCCGCGTTCGCTGTAATCAACGAAGTCATCGATGCTGACTTCTGACTCACCGCCCGACGAGTCCGAACCGATCTCGCTTTCGAGTTCGATGATGACGTCGTAGGTGATGGAGCCAACTCCCGTCAAGGTGTCGCTGCCGTTGTAGCCGGCGGTCAGTTCAGACTCGTCTTGGTAGCCGTCCCAGACCAGGCTGAAGCCACTTCCGAAAGCCGTAAGGTCGACGGTTGCGGTGACGGTTCCATCGGCGGCAACGGTGCCGGAAAGCGCCGGTGTTTGGGCTCCGAGAATCCCAAAACTGCAGCTGCCTGTTCCCACTAAGCTGCGGTCTTCATTTACGTACACCGATGCGGTGCCCGAGCATGTGTCGGGCCCAAACGAGGTGTTGATGATGATGGTGAGTCCGCCTGAGTATTCCCCCACCATTGGGTCCGTGACGGTCTCTGGAGCTTCGTCATCGTCATCGTCGTCATCGTCATCGTCGTCGTCGTCTTCAGCCGACGGATCATCGTCCTCTGCTGGAGGCTCAGTTTCGGAGCTGTCGCCATCGTCCTGGGGATCTGAATCTGGAGTCTCTTCGTTTCCGTCCTCTTCCGATCCATCGTCATCCGCAGTTCCTTCATCGGAAGGTTCTTCATCGACCAAAGTATCGGCGGTTTCGGGTGTGATTGCTGTTTGCTTGCTGCACGCTGAGAGAGTCACAAGCGATGCGATGCAGAAAAGATTCGATGTTGTGCGAACCATGGGAATGTACTCGTGTGTGAAATGGCCACCAATGCGGCCGTTATGGGCACCCCTTTCGGGGCAATGGAATCGTTGGCCTTACCAGTCAGTGGCGAGGCTCAGAGAGATGTCGTCGAACGAGACGGGGGAGCCATCGAACGAAATGGGTTCGGAGGTGGAGCCGGTGTAGTCAATGCCGTTGACGGGCATCCATTCTCCGCCGCCCTCCATGTAAAGGTTGACCCATACGTAGTAGTCGCCATTGAACAATGCAGGCAGCACCCGCACTGGGAAGGTTCCGCCTGCGTTCAGGTCCGGCGACTCAATTTCTGCGATGATTCCATCGGGTGGGCCAGCTGGAGGCACAGAACTGTACAGAACGATGGCCAGCGAACGCGTTGAACCCGAAAACCCAGAAGGCACTTCGATGTCGCCGCAAAGGCTGTAGTCCTCGCTGCAGACGGCGTTGTCTTCGGATTCGGGTGGGGCCGAGTCTTCTGCGTTGTCGACGTCATCTTCGCCGGTGATGTTGGACGCATCGGTTGCGTCATTGTTGACTTCCGAAGTGCCAGAGGTGTCATTTTCGGATGCGGCGCATCCAAGAATCAAGGACAAAAAAGCAACGGTTTTCATGACGTTCTCACTGAGAAGTGGAGTTGTTGTGGACAAAGGTGCAGTTGATTTGTCGAATCAACTGAAAATCAGGTGTGGCAAACAGCCGGTACGTCACGCCATCTTCCAGGACTGGGGGAGAGCCGTCCGCTGGGATGCGCTGAGTGGTGCCGGGAGGGACTTCTCCGACTTCAATCTGTCCAGATGCGATCGGTTCGGCATCCGGATTGACGTACAACGCCCAAACGGTGCCGTCTGGAGTGTCCTCGGTGGGCGGGAAGCCCGGCGTTTCCGTGTCATCTTGCAATACGTAAATTTGCCGAGCGGCGCCTTCGTCGTTCCAGATGATTTTTCCGTTTTCAATCCCGGTCCACGGAGCGACGCATTCGGTTGGCTCTTCGAACAGACGGGAAAAGAAGGATTTTAATACGCGTTCAGCCTCGTCAAAGTCCGCCTGGCGGGCATTCCGACGTTCAAGTTCCGAAAGGAAAAACGACTTCATTCGTTCGGGGTCGGTGGTCGGGAACATCGTGTCATCGCGTGAAAAACCGTGATTTTCCTCGGGGTCCAAGATTCCGAAGTAGCGGTGTTCGTCGTACATCCCGCTGATCATTGCGAGCTGGTAGTTTTGGAAAGAATCGGTCCAGACTTGGGGGGCATCGACATCGAAGCCGCTGGTGTGACCCGACCCCACCGAAGAGGCGTGGCAGCAGGCGCATCCCGAACCGCGAATTTCATCGCGAACCCAAGACGATTCGGAGGCGTAGGACTCATCTTCGAGAATTGATGCGTCCGAAGGGAACATTTGGGCAGGCTCGACAAACCAGGACGGAGCCTGGGTGAACACCTTCGAGCAGTCGGCGACCTGAGTAAACGTCAGCCCCTCAGGGGCGTGGCCCGTGGTGTTTTCCCATACACACACTTCTTCTTGTCCGTCATCGCTCAAGGTCACGGCATCCTCGGGTACATTTCCGTCGATGCTCTCGACGGGGCGACACTCTTTGATTGGGTACAGAAGGGGCGACTCATTGAGCAGGTCAAGCACGTCTCCTGAGGGTGGCTCGATGCTGTACGTCTCCCAGGTGTTTTCGGGGGATTCTGCCGTTTTCCCCTCGTCGCATGACAACAGCCCCAGGATCATGAGGTGTTGGCAAATGAGGACTGTTTGACGGATGGTCATGGCCCGCGGTCTCCTTGATTCGATTTTGAACAAATAATCTACCATTGAGTAGGCAGCAAGGATATGGGCTGCGAGAAGTCCTGTGGTCAACCTCAAAAATGGGCTTTCATGGAGTGTGATTCGTGACCCATCGTTCGTTCTTGTTGCCGTCAATTTGGGCGATCTTTTTGATTGCTTGTGGGGAAACAAACCTGAACAAAACCGATTCGGAAGGTTCGGATCAGACTGATTTGATACCCGAAGAGATCGATACAGGTGGAAGCGCCAATGATGCCGATTTGAATTCGGGGTCAGAAATCATTGCCGGCGAAGGAATCGGGCCTGCGACTCTTGGTTCGACCTACGGCACCCTGGTCGACGAATTTGGCGCTCCCGACAGCTCGTTTGAGTATTTTCGGGTTGTCTTTGCCGTTTGGTTGGACTTGGGGATTGAGGTTGTTTTCAGCACCGGCGAGGACGGTGTTTTGGACAATGATTCATTGATAGTGTCTGTCGGTACCAAACTTCCCAGCGGGTACAAGGGGGAGGTGGTCCCGGGGATGACTCGGGCCGAGGCCGAGGCCATCGTGGGCCCGTGCATGGATGTGGTCGATGAGGTGCACTGCTACCACCCAGTGGGCTTGTACCTGGGATTTGGTGCAGACCGGGTCGTTCAGTCGGTCGCGGTTCACCCGGCCTACACCGTTCGTTCAGCCCCACCCGAAATGACGCTTTCTGTCGGAGGTGAGTGATGACTCGAGCACTGATGATGTGGATCCTGATGCCCTTGATGGTGGTCAGTCCTGCGGCTCAAGCAGCGGTGTTGATTGAAGGGGTTGAGGTGGAGGTTGTCGACGCTCACCTGCACACATTGGAGTCTCCCGGGGACTTCAATCTGATGGGCAAAGCGACCATTATCCGTCAGATTCCGGCTTTTGTAGCACCGTATTACTCGGCGCTTTCTGCCCAAAGCGCGTCTGCTTATGCTCCGCACCTCGGCATCAAAGACCAAATGGATTGGGCCGGTGTCGACCGGGCTGTGTTGTTGGCGGCCTACACCCAGCACACGGTTGGTTTTTCAACAAACCGTTTTGTTTCGTCTGTGTTGAGGGATTCTCAAAATCCCTCCGAGGACGGAGTGCCCCGGTTGTTGGGGCTGGCGAGCATCAATTTGGATGGGTTTGATGTTCCGGAGATTCGAGCGCATCGGTTGGATGCATTGGAAAGTCACCTGGCCAGCGGGGACTTCATTGGAATCAAACTCGCTCACGCCCACCAAGCCATCCAGTTTGACGATCCGTTGTACGACGGGATTTATGAGGTGGCGGCGAGGCAGAGTGTCGCAGTGTTGTTGCACACGGGAATCTCGCCCTTTCCTGGCACGTGCTCCGAATCGGAATTCACCAATCCTGCGGGGCTCGAATCGGTGATTCAGCGTTTTGACGGAACGGGTGTAGACGGTCGGGTCGAATTCATTTTGTCTCACATCGGCACCGCGGATGCGGCTGCAACCAACGAGTCATTTGCCTTGGCGTTGTCCTACGACAACGTTTGGCTTGAAGTCAGTGCGCTAGGGCAGGGCATGATCAGAGACGAAAATGGGCAACCCAGCGATGAGTCCGGTCCGCAGCATCCTCGTGTCATGGCTGAAATTAAAGAGTTGGGCCTAATTGACCGCACTCTATTTGCCTCTGACGGGCCCCAGTCGTCGGGCAAAATCAAGGGATATTTGGCCGAGATCATGGCCTCCATGCGTGAGGCGAATTTCTCAGTGGAAGAGCAGGCCCGCGTGTTGTCCGGCAGTTTTTACGAGTGCTTCAATTTGCCTCGATAAATGAGTTCAATGGCGTGTTTTTTGATTTGAATCAAAAGAAAGATGCGCATGATTTGTGGTCAATTTTAAATATACTCAATAGTAGTTTTTTAACTTGGAGAGAGAGATGAAACGGACTTTATTGGCTTTTGCCGCATTCTTTGGCGCTCATGGGTGTGGCATCGATCCAATCGAAAAACTGGATCTTCAGGGCAGGGATAGCGCGGTGTTCGTGGACACCGCAGAACAAGCTTCTGGACCCGGCGAATCCAACGATGAACCGTCTGGAACTGACGATGATTCTTCGGGCGCCGGTGGTTCTGACGACGACTCTTCGGACGCTTCAGGCGATGAGCCGTCGGGCGATGA
>Ga0115012_10001960_pt1 | contig 11932 bp, 11 predicted proteins | sample TroAtlMetagenome_FD_88706 | JGI IMG/M metagenome (GOLD analysis project Ga0115012, IMG submission 88706) | Marine eukaryotic phytoplankton communities from Atlantic Ocean - Tropical Atlantic ANT10 Metagenome | ecosystem: Environmental > Aquatic > Marine > Oceanic | place: Tropical Atlantic...
TACTGTTGATAATGTTGTAATCGATGGCGCAGTAATTGGACATACAGGAGATACAGATTTAATAACCTTATCAAGTGGTGTTGTTACTGTTGCAGGTGAAGTAGATGCAACAAGTTTAGATGTCTCAGGCGATGCAGACATTGACGGAACTCTTGAAGCAGATGCCATTACAGTAGGTGGATCAACATTAGAATCAGTAGTAGAAGGTTACTTCAGTGCTAGTGATGCAGGTGGCGACGGTTCATTTAGTTATAGTGCAGGAGTATTTACATATACAGGTCCAAGTGCAGCAGAAGTTAGAGCACATATAACTGCTGGAACTGGTGTTGCAATCAGTTCAGGTGAAGTTAGTATAGGACAAGCAGTAGCAACATCAAGTAATGTTACATTTGCTGATGTAGCTGCAACAGGTAATGTTACTATTACAGGTAACCTAGATGTAAACGGAACAACTACAACATTAGATACTACAAACTCTACAATAGCAGATAGACTAATAGAGTTAGGAACAGGAACAACAGGAACACCAGCAAATGACATGGGTATTGTCCTTGAAAGAGGATCTTCAGATAACGCATTTATTGGTTGGGACGAAAGTGCAGATAAATTCCTAGTAGGAACAGGCTCATTTACAGGAGCAAGCACTGGCGATCTTACAGTTACAACAGGAACACTTGTAGCAAACATAGAAGGTAATGTTACAGGTAACTTAACAGGAACAGCAGACTTAGCAACAAGTGTAACAGCAAGTGCTAATAATACTACAGACGAAACTGTTTATATAACATTTGTAGACGGTGCTACAGGAACACAAGGTATTGAAACAGATACAGGGTTTACATATAATCCAGCTTCCGGAGCATTAAGTGTAGAGAACGCAGACGCTGGTTCATCAGCAGGTCCAGTATTTACATTTTACAGAAACAGCGCTTCACCAGCAGACGCAGATTACTTAGGACAAATTAAATTCAGTGGTGAAGATGACGGCGGTGCAACAACTGTTTACTCTAAAATTACAGGTAAAGCAGGCGATGTAACAGACGGAACAGAAGATGGAATAATAGAGTTTGCAGCACAAAAAGCAGGAACACAAACTATATTAGCCAGACTTTCATCATCAAAATTAGAGTTGATAAACAGCACAGCATTAGATGTAGATGGAGCAGTTACAGCAGCTTCATTAGATATTTCAGGAAGTGCAGACATTGATGGAACAATGGAAGCAGATGCTTATACAGTAGACGGAACAGCACTTAATGAATATATTGCTGATACAGTAGGAGCTATGTTCTCAAGTAATACTGAAACAGGTATTACAGCAACATACGAAGACGGTGATAACACAATTGACTTGGTAGTAGCAGACGTAGCATTAGGTTCAGGAACAACAGGTAACTATGTTGCTAATGTAACAGCAGGAACAGGTTTAGCAGTTTCTGGTTCAGCCGGAGAAGGTTGGGCACCAGCAGTTGCACTTTCTCACTTAGGACTTGAATCATTAACAGACCCTGATGCAGATAAGTTTATGATATGGGATGACTCAGCAGGAGCAACAGCATTTGCAACATTAGGAGATGGTTTAAGTTCAGACGGAACTACAATCAATGGTATCGCAGTATATAATTCTAGTGGTACTAAACTTAACTAGGAGCAACAATGGCATTAGCTAGTAGAACAGATTTAACTGATTACTGTTTAAGGAGACTTGGAGCTCCGGTTATTGATATTAATGTTGATGAGCAACAAGTATCAGACAGAATAGACGATGCCTTACAGTTTTGGCAAGAGTATCACTTTGATGGTGTAGAAAGTACTTATGTCAAACACCAAATAGTAGGCTCTAATTTAAAACTAAATCTTAGTGTAGCAGGTAACTTCCAGAATAATGAAACCGTAACAGGACAAACATCAGGAGCAACTGCTATTGTAGATTCAAGAGATGGTCAGTACATATACATCGAACAAGTTAAATCAGGAACATTCCAAGCAGGAGAAACAATCACAGGTTCCGAAACAAATTATTCAGGGACACTATCAGGTTCAGACCACTATACAGAAGGCGATATAGAAAAAGGATATATACCTGTTAGTAATAATATACTAGGCATAACCAGAGTGTTTAACTTTGGTGGTGCAGCAACAAACAATACAAGAGATGGACAACTATTTGATCTAATGTATCAGTTTAGAATGAACGATCTATACAACTTAATGGGAGCAGACATGATATATTATTCAGTCGTACAATCCCATTTAACAACATTAGAAAAACTCCTTGCTGGAGAAAGACAAATAAGATGGAATAGGAAAACAGACAGACTTTATATTGATACTGATTGGGATAAAACATATAATATAGGTGATTATATAGTGGCAGAAGCTTATGCTATATTAGACCCATCAACTTATACAGAAGTTTATGATGATATGTTCCTTAAAAAGTATGCCACAGCCCTAATTAAAAAACAATGGGGAGCTAACTTGAGTAAGTTCTCAGGCATTCAAATGCCAGGTGGTGTTACATTAAATGGTGATAATATATTCCAAGAAGCACAGCAGGAGATAGCACAAATAGAAGAAGAGATGCAGAAAAAATATGAACTGCCTCCATCATTTATGATAGGATAGTGAGATGCCAACGAATTTTTACTTCCAAAAAGGTGACGGTCAAGGCACAACAAACGAACAAAGGTTAGTAGAAGACCTTATAATCGAAAGTTTAAAAATATATGGCCATGATTGTTATTACCTCCCAAGAACAATAGTAAACAAAGATACAATATTTGACGAAGACCAACTGTCTGCGTTTACACAAGCATATCCTATAGAAATGTATTTAGATAATGTACAAGGATATGAAGGTGAAGGAGATTTATTTACTAGGTTTGGATTGGAAGTTAGAGACAGAGCAACTTTTGTTCTTGCTAAAAGACGTTGGGAAGACATGGTGTCTACAAGTGGTGGAACCTTTACCCAACAATTAAGACCTTCAGAAGGTGACTTAATATATTTAGCAAAAACAAAATCATTATTCCAGATAAGATATGTAGAATTCCAAAATCCTTTTTATCAGTTAAACCAAATTTATGTATTTAGATTAGAAGCAGATTTATTCGAATACAGTTCAGAAGATTTGGATACAGGAGTAGCGGAAATAGATGCAATAGAGACATCTTATTCACAAGATTTATTAGAGTTCCAATTACTACAAGAAGATGGAACATTAATATTAAAAGAAGATTCGGGTTCAGTTATTAATGAAGCATATTCAACTAACAAGATGGAACCAGTTGACAATTATGATTTTGATAATTTGGCATCTATTGAAGGTATATTAGACTTTAGTGAGAAGAATCCATTTGGAGAGATAAGTGTTTAAAGACGCAACATTTTACCACAATCATATAAGAAAGGCAGTTATTGCCTTCGGGACTATATTCAATGATATACAAATTGAAAGGAAAAATAGTTCCGGCGCAGTAGCACAAGCTCTTAAAGTGCCATTATCTTATTCCACTAAACAAAAATTCATGACAAGAATTGCTAGAGTTACAGGTACTGATACCAGAGGCGAAGTAGCAATTTCCCTACCTAGAATGGGATTTGAAATTGATGGTTTACAATATGATCCAGGAAGAAAAACCACTGCTATACAAAAGAACAAAGCGATAGGTAGTGGTGATGATACTAATACAGTTAGAATGACATTTAGTTCAGTGCCATATAACATGAATATGGCCTTATATATATTTGCGAAGAATCAAGACGATGGCTTACAGATTATAGAACAGATTTTACCGTTCTTTAATCCAGACTTTAATGTTACAGTTAATGATTTGCCAGAGTTAGGTATTAAAAGAGATATTAAAATAACATTAGATAATGTGGTTTATGAGGACGAATATGAGGGAGAGTTTACAAACAGACTTAGTGTTGTTTGGACTCTTAATTTTACAATGAGATTAAATTTTTATGGAAAAGTGTCAAATGTTGATGTTATTAAGAAATCGATTGCACAAGTATATAACGATCCGAACTTAAATTTAAGTACAACAGATATAGCAAACAGAGTTAGAGTATCTACTTCTGTTAATCCTACTACGGCAACTGTATTAGACACATATTCATTCTTGGAGGAATTTGATGAAGGATGGGAAGAATAAAAAGAATCCTTTTGAGGACTTAGATAAAAAGTTCAATACAAAGGAAGTTACTAAAGCATTAGAAACTAATTTACGAAAGACTAAAGAGGAGAAAGAATTGCCTGCCGTTGAATTATCTAAAGATGACCGAGATGCTCTAAATACAAAGAATGAGCAAGACGATTTAGAATATGCTAGATCAATATTGAAACAGGCAGAAGCATACAATGATGAGGCAATACAAGGTATATTGCACATAGCAAGGAATTCTGACCAACCACGTGCATATGAAGTGGCTGGCGGATTAATAAAGAACTTGCAGGATACAGCAAAAGATATGTTAGACGTACATGAAAAGCATAAAAGAATTACTGCCGAAGATCCTAAAGCAAGAAAAGTACAAACACAGAATAATCTATTTGTAGGCAGTACAAAAGATTTATTAAAAGCATTGAAAAATGAGGAGAATGTAATTGATGTTGAAGCGAATCAAGAAGACGAGATTCCACAAAATCATGAAATCAGGCAGGCATCAGAAAGTGTTTACACTGATGGGAGCCAAGAGAGTAACGAAGAAAAAGAATGACACAAGAAAACAACAGTTATCACGGGAATCCAAATCTTAAACCACTAGCATACCAACATGATTTTTCTGAGGATGAAATCAGAGAGTATCTTAAGTGTAAGGAAGACCCTGTATATTTTATAGAAAAGTATGTAAAGATAATTACATTGGATAGTGGTCTGCAACCTTTTAAACTATACGACTGCCAAAAGAAAAAGGTAGAGTGTATAATGAATAATAGACGTGTGGTTCTTATGGAAGGACGACAACAAGGTAAAACAGTAACATCAGCAGCATGTATTCTTCATTATACAATTTTCCAAGAAGATAAAACAGTAGCTATTATGGCTAACAAATCAGCAGCTGCAAGAGAAGTATTAAACAGATACCAAATAATGTATGAGAATTTGCCTTTATGGATGCAACAAGGTGTTAAGACATGGAACAAGGGTGACGTAGAACTAGAAAACAATAGTAAAGTATTAACAGCAGCAACAACAGCAGCAGCGATTCGTGGTAAATCTGTTAACTGGCTATATATTGATGAGGCTGCAATCATACCTAACAACATAGCAGACGAGTTCTTTACTTCTGTTTATCCTACTATTTCTGCTGGTGAGACCACAAAAATTCTACTTACATCTACACCATTAGGTTACAATCACTTCTGGAAATTCTGGAATGAATCTGTAGAAGGAGTAAACGGTTTTGAAAACATGTTTATACCTTACTATGAGATACCAGGAAGAGATGAGAAGTGGTTATCAGAACAGAAACAATTACTAGGTGATGTTAAGTTTAACCAGGAGGTTATGTGTGAATTCCTAGGTTCAACTAATACACTAATTAACGCACAAACAATTCAAAGACTATCTACAAAGACACCTATATACAGTAAAAATGGTTTAGATATATATGAAGAACCAGAAGATAATCACTTTTACGCTATTACAGTAGACACATCTAGAGGCATAGGTGGTGATTATTCAGCATTTGTAGTAGCAGATATAACAGAAATGCCATATAAAATAGTGGCAAAGTATAGAGATAATCAAATAGCACCTATGTTATACCCTGATATAATAGGCAAAGTAGGTAAAGACTATAATGATGCTTTTGTATTAGTAGAAGTTAACGATATAGGACAACAGGTAGTTGAAATACTACATCAAGAAATAGAGTATGAGAATATATTAAGTGCTGTACAAGAACAAAATAGACAGTTTATATCACCTGGCTTTGGTAAAAAGACAAAAATGGGTGTTACAACATCTAAACAAGTTAAAAGACAAGGATGTTTTGCATTTAAGTCTTTAATGGAAGAACAAAAATTATTAACTTTTGATGAGCATATCATTCATGAGATATCTACATTTACTGAGAAAGGTACTACATATCAGGCAGATGAAGGTTATCATGATGATTTAGTTATGTGTATGGTATTGTTTGGTTGGTTAACAACACAAGCATTCTTTAAAGATATGACCGATATAAATACAAGAGAAGGTTTATACAAACAACAAATGGGAGATATTGAAAGTAACTTAACACCATTTATACGAAACGATGGTTTTGAACCACAAGTAGAAGTGTTAGGTGGAGATGTTTGGTTACTGGAAGATGAATATAACCCAACAAACTTACAAAAGAAACTTAAGGATTTAATAAATTCTTAGTATATACAGTAGTATATACAAAAATGATGGTGTAATTACCTATATGTATAAATAGTTGCGATGATAAAATTTAAACTGTGTCATTCATAAAATAAATTAAACAAGGAGAAACTCATGGCATTTCAGCTATCACCAGGTGTAAACACAACCGAAAAGGACCTAACAAGTGTTGTACCTGCAGTCGCTACTTCAGTAGGAGCGCTTGTAGGAGACTTCCAGTGGGGACCGGTTGAGGAAATCACCCTAGTAAGTTCAGAGAACAATCTCGTTGAAAACTTTTTTGAGCCCAATAACGCTACTGCAACGGACTTTTTTACCGCTGCTAGCTTCTTGGCGTATGCAAACAGTCTGAAATTAGTTAGAGTCGTTGACGATACTACTGCTAAAAACGCTGTATCAAGCGGAACAGCTGTAATCGTTAAAAACGACACTCACTATGATAATAATTATGGCAGCGGAGAAGGTTCCGTAGGTATGTGGGCTGCTAAATATCCTGGAGCTTTAGGTAATTCACTTAAAGTTTCATTTGCAGATTCTACAGATTACGATACTGATTCCGTAACAAGCACAACAATAACAGCAGGTGGTTCTAGTTATAGTTCAACACCAACTGTTACATTTAGCGCAGCACCAGCAGGTGGTGTTACAGCTACTGGTACTGCAACAGTTGCATCTAATGCAGTAACAGCAATTACAATTACTAATAGTGGTTCTGGTTATACATCAGCACCGACAATTACTATTAGTGGTGGAGGCGGTTCTGGAGCAACAGCTACAGCAACCCTAACATCAAGTGCTTGGGCTTATGCAGACAGTTTTGATGCCGCACCTAAAACTTCATTAAACGTTGGAGTAGCAGGCGGAAGTTTAGACGAGCTACATATTATAGTAGTAGACGAAGACGGTTTATTCACAGGCGTAGCAGGTACAACATTAGAAAGATTCGCAAATGTTTCTAAAGCCTCAGACGCTAAAGGTATAGACGGTGGTTCTATTTATTACAAAGACGTTATTAACAACCAATCCAAGTACATCAGATGGATGGATCATCCAGCTGGCGACTCCTCATGGGGTACTACAGGGGTTGGAACAACATTTACATCAGCACACACTACAGCAGAAGCAACTGTTTCACTAACAGGTGGAGTAACAGACGCTCCTGATAGTGGAGATTACCAAACAGGATGGGCTCTTTTCCAAGACTCAGAAACTGTAGACGTTAATTTGCTAATGACAGCTGGTCTAGGTAACACAGATATTAAGTGGGTACAAGACAATGTGGCATACGGTAGAAAAGACTGTGTATCATTTAGTTCACCACAAAAAGCATCTGTAGTTAACAATGCAGCAGGGGAAGTAACAAGTATTACTGCCGATAAAGCTGCTAATAGATCATCAAGTTATTGTGTACTAGATGGAAACTGGAAATATATGTACGATCGTTATAACGACGTATATAGATGGGTACCATGTAATGGCGACGTAGCAGGACTATGTGCAGAGACAGATAGAACTAACGACGCTTGGTGGTCACCAGCAGGTTTCAACAGAGGGTTACTAAGAAACGCTGTTAAATTAGCGTGGGACCCGACAAAAGCTCAAAGAGATGAATTATATAAAATTGGTGTAAACCCAATTATTAATTCACCAGGAAACGGTGTCGTACTGTTTGGAGATAGAACTCTATTAGGACAACCAAGTGCGTTTGATAGAATCAACGTTAGAAGGTTGTTTATTGTATTAGAGAAGGCTATTTCTACAGCAGCTAAATATCAACTGTTCGAATTCAATGATGCTTTTACAAGGGCTCAATTTGTTTCAATGGTAACACCATTTTTAAGAACAGTTCAAGGACGTAGAGGTATATACGACTTTAAGGTTATATGTAATGAAAGCAACAACACAGGTCAAGTAATTGACTCAAACGAATTTGTTGCAGACATATTCATTAAACCGGCTAGATCTATTAACTTCATTCAATTGAACTTTATTGCAACAAGAACTGGCGTATCTTTTGATGAGATCGGTGGTTAACTTATAAATAAAAGGAAATAGGAGAACACAATGCCAAGCATTACAGATTTTAAAGGCGCTTTAGCCGACGGTGGCGCTAGGCCCAATCAGTTCATGGTACAACTAACTTACCCAACCGGTGTAGCCGGTGGTGCAAACCAAGGTAAGTCAGAGTTCCTAGTAACTGGAGCGGCTTTACCGGCATCGACCGTAAATCCAGCAATAATTCAATATAGAGGTAGGGAAGTTAAATTCGCAGGTGAAAGGATTTTTGATCCTTGGACCATTACAGTCGTTAACGATTCAGATTTTAGCATCCACAAGGCTATAGAATCCTGGATGGAAAAAATGAACAAAAAAGAGGACAACAGTGGTACAACTGAATGGGAAAACTATACTGTACCTTTAACAGTTGATCACCTAGATAGAAACGACAATGTTATTAGATCGTACACTTTGGAAGATGCATTTCCGATTAACTTATCAGAAATTGCATTACAATTTGCACAAAACGATATCATTGAAGAGTTTACTGTTACATTCCAGTATCAGCATTATCTAGTAGTTTAAGCCTAACGTTGGAGGCAGTTCTTATGATAGGGCTAGAAACGTAGAGAGACATTATGGATATATTTGGGTTTGAAATAAAACGGAAGGATAAGCCACAAAGCGAGAAATCGTTTGTGGCTCCAACCGAAGACGGTGCAATAGAGTCGATTCGTGCTGGTGGTTATTATGGTACCTACATGGATTTGGAAGGTATCGCACAAACCGAAGCAGAGTTGATCAAAAGGTATCGAGACATTGCCATGATGGCAGATGTCGATACAGCAATAGAAGATATAATAAATGAATCTGTTGCACAATTGGAGAACGAATCTCCCGTCGAACTTAACTTAGACGATGTAGAACTATCGTCAGCAGTTAGGAAATCAATCCTAAAAGAATTTGAAGAAATAAAGAACCTCCTGGACTTTAAGGAAAGAGCCCAGGACTACTTTAGAAGGTGGTATATAGATGGACGTATATTCTTCCACAAGGTTATAGACCTTGAAAATCCTAAACAAGGGATAACAGACATTAGGTTTATTGATCCCAGGAAAATTAGGAAAGTCCGTGAAATTAAGAAGGAAAAGAATCCTTCAGGCATACAGTTTATTAAAGCGGTAGAAGAGTTTTTTATATATAATGAGAAAGGTGTAACTCAAAAACCTGGACAGTATGTAGCCCCTGAGAATCAACAGGGATTAAAGATTACTAAGGATGCAATAGCATACTCAAGTAGCGGTTTGGTAGATCACGATAAAAACATACCTTTATCTTATCTACATAAGGCAATTAGGCCGGCAAACCAATTAAGGATGATGGAGAACGCAGTAGTTATTTACAGAATTACTAGAGCTCCAGAGAGAAGAATTTTTTATGTTGATGTTGGTAACTTGCCAAAATTAAAGGCAGAACAATATCTAAAAGACATAATGGATAGGTATCGTAATAAATTAGTTTACGATGCTAACACAGGTGAAATTCGAGATGATAAGAAGTTCATGTCTATGTTGGAAGACTTCTGGTTACCCAGAAGGGATGGCGGAACAGGAACACAAATTGATACATTGCCAGCAGGTCAAAACTTGGGGCAAATAGAAGACGTAGAATATTTTCAACGTAAATTGTATCAAGCATTAAACATTCCTGTATCACGTCTAGAACAACAGGCTGGATTAAATTTTGGTAGAGCAGCTGAGATAAATAGAGATGAGATGAAGTTTACAAAGTTCATCATCAAACTAAGAAGGAAGTTCGCAGTATTATTAAGTGATCTTTTAAGAACGCAGCTTTTACTAAAAGGTGTTATAACAGAACAAGATTGGGACGCAATAAAAGACGATCTTGAATATGAATTTGCTACTGATGCTTACTATACAGAATCTAAAGAACAAGAGATTTTACGAAGTAGGGTAGAAGTATTAAACGGATTAGCAGCATATATAGGAACATTTTTTAGTAAGCGCTACATTCAGAAGAATGTTTTAATGCTTACCGATGAAGAGATTGATACTATTGAGACTGAATTATTATCAGAACCACAGTATCAGAGACAATATCAATGGAGTCCGTTAAGTGCAGTTCAACAGGACGCACCTCAAGGACCCGAAGGAATGCCAGGCGAAGGAGTACCGGAACCTGGGCCAGATAATGGAGCATAAATAATGGTAGAAAATGAAGAAAATAAAACTGAAGTTGAAATTAAAGATATGTTAGACAACATGATCCAGCAAAATGGAGATGATGTTAAAAATAACTTTAATGATTTAATGAGCCGTAGAGTTAACGATGCATTAGATCAAGCTAGAGTGGAAAAAGCGCAGGATGTATTTAAAAATACTTTAAATCCTGATGGTGCAAGCCCCGAAGAGTTTGATAAAATGGGGTTGACCCCAACAGAGGAACCGATGGGAGAGATACCTGAACCGGTTGATGTTAATTTAGACACAGGGTTACCTGTAGATAAGGAAGAGGAAACAAATGAAAACGTATAACGATTTTAGAGCAGGGGTACTTACCGAATCTCCTGTTGATGGTGTAGCTAAAGGCTCACTAGAAGGTGATAAGCACATGTGCGCTAGTAAAATTTTCAAAGAAGGTTTCGGAGAAGGTAAAACTATTATAGGCGAACATGCAGCTCCAGATGAATTTGGACGCGTTTCATGGTATAAAGTAATGTTTGAGCACGGTATAGAAACAGTTGAAGTGAATGATCCTGAAGTAGAAGTTCTTGAAGAGAACGCTCATATGAATCATAAAGCAAAGAAAAAATATAACTTACCAAAATAAAGGAAAATTAAATGGCAGTCACAGTAAATAACTTAAAGCTAACCCAAGTCCAGGGTGTGGTTAGTGTTAGGGGGACTGCAGCGACAGGAACAATTACTCTAGCGACGACGCTAAAGAAGTCAACTGAAACGCAGAGCTCCCCAGCAGTAAACATTAAAGGACTACATTGGACATTATCCAGCGGTGCCAGTGCTAAAGTGCAAAGAAACTCCGTCGTATTATACGAGCTTATGGAGTCCGGGTCACTAGACATGTACGGTTTTGCCGACAATTCAGAAAACACATCTAATATAGAAGTAGTCATCGCCGGGGGAGCAGGCGGAACGGTTATAGTAGATTGTGCTAAAGTTTCTGGATACGGTTCACAACAACACCAAGGTGCCGACGGCGACTTAGGATAAGGAGAGGACAATGAAACTTATTAAAGAATTTAACGAGGAGATAAAATACCTCACAGAGGAGACAAAAGATAAAAGTAAACCTAATGTGTTTATTGAAGGTGTCTTCTTACAATCAGATTTAAAAAACAAGAACGGTAGAGTTTACCCTAAAGAAATAATGCAGCGAGAAGTGCAGCGTTATGTAAATGAGAACGTCAAAACTAAAAGAGCTTACGGAGAGCTAGGACACCCAGAAGGTCCTACTGTAAACTTAGATAGAGTTTCTCATATGATTACAGATTTAAGGGAAGACGGTAACAA
>Ga0115012_10001963_pt1 | contig 11925 bp, 5 predicted proteins | sample TroAtlMetagenome_FD_88706 | JGI IMG/M metagenome (GOLD analysis project Ga0115012, IMG submission 88706) | Marine eukaryotic phytoplankton communities from Atlantic Ocean - Tropical Atlantic ANT10 Metagenome | ecosystem: Environmental > Aquatic > Marine > Oceanic | place: Tropical Atlantic Ocean...
ACAAGAAGCAGAGGTAAGACGAAGTAATTTCAACTTACAAACTGAATTTGCAGAAGCTTATAGAGATGCTGAACTTCAACACTATAAACGTCGTATTAAAGATGTTGAAGAAGTAGGTAAAATTGAAAATGATGAGTGGAATAAACTAAAAGAATTAGTACCTAAAGCGTTTAAAGAGTTTGCTAAATATGATGACATTAGAGGAGAAAAACTTAAAGCAGCTGGAAGAGAGATAGCTACTAGATGGGGTCTATCACCACAAGAGCTTAAGTTTATAGAAAATGCAAATAAAGAAGTCCATATTAATGAAGTTGGCTTAACACGTGTACAGAAACGACTAGAACTTGATGGTGCTGATCCAGAGATCATCAACCAAATAATGAACCTAAGTGGTAGAAAACTCTTAGGTGCTCAAAGGGTTGCTGTTAGTAATGCTGGTGAGTTTGGATACCCACAATTTATAGCTGAAAAGGTTGGATTAAAAATACCTGGCTTGAATCTATCTCTTGCTGATATGGAAGCAGATGAGAAAGGTATTTACACGAAGGAGACCAGAGCAGCCTTTAAATATTTAGAAACTGAGTATTTAGGTAAATTTCCTGATTATGATGATTCATTTATAGCCGAACATTTACGTCCTCGGATGGAGAGCGTAAAGAAGAATTGGCTTATGAGGAGGTTAGAGAAAGACCTTAATAGTCAGGCAAGGTTGTCTCATGAGAAAGAAGTTGTTACAGCTAAAGACGTCATCAAAGCAGCAACGGCAAAAATAAGGGAGAAATGTTCCTACAGTGGATTGAAGAAAATTCTGGAGGACTGTCATCAGAAAAAGGTAATTCTAGACGCAAGCTTATAAGGATTATGGATAGCTTTGCAAAAGATGGGTTTATGAATGGCTCTGAATTTATGGCGATAGCAAATTATAAATTTATGATGAATGGTAAGTTGGTTTCTATACAAGAACAATGGGGTGATGAGCTTGCTCCTATTTGGAAATCTATTGCAGATAGACGTAACGCAGAAGATGAAGCCAAGCGAAATCAATTCCTTGCTTTTGATGCTAATTTACAAACTGCATTAATTCAAGCCGAAAAGGATTTTGGTAGACAGCTAACAGAATTTGACGTTAAGCCTTTAATGGATGCCAGAAAGGTTCAATATCCTGAACTTTCAAAACAATTTTCTAATCCAATAACAGCTCACGTAAATCGTAACTCTACACAAATGGCGATTAAGGATGAGAGAAATTATCTTCTTACCAAAGCTAAGACACAGGGTTTAATAGCTAAAGACCTTGCTACTGTTCATCCTCAATTAGCGAAAGAATTTGAAGCTCAACTTATTGATCCAAGTGGTAAGTTCAGGGAGAAATACATTGATGCCTTAAAGTATGATTTTGCTAATAAATTAGAGAAAGCCGTTGTAGGTGGTGATATAAGAAACCCGCAAATAGAACAGATGGCAGACAGGACTATACGCACCTTATATGACAATGTTCTTGAGTCGGTAAAGTTAGAAAAATATAAAAATGCATCTGATGCATGGCAAGTTGAATATAGCTTAATAAAGAAAGAGATCAAGGATGAAAGTAATAAGGCTTATCAATTAGAGGGTACTGGAAAACATGCTGAGTTCTCTGTATTAAGCGAGGACTTAAAACTTGATAGCAAATATGCAGAAGAAGCTAATGATCAAGGTACAGCGTTCTTAAGGTCTAAGAGGTTTAGTGAAAAAGATATTCTGACTTTAAAACAGGTAACATCAGGTGATTCATTACCTGATTTTGTCCATGCTATAGCAGCTGAATATCCTAATTTAAATCCCTTACAAGTAGCTAATGAAATAAGACAATCGTATGGGTTTGAACCAATCAACTCTGTTGGTATCAAAATACTGGAATATCTTGATCCAAAATTCCATAGGAGTGTAAATCATAAACCATCACAAAAAAAGTTATTTGATGCGATGGCACAACAAACTATTGAAAGTAATCAAGACGTATTACCTTTTGAACCTTTCCTAAACCTTATTAAAGGTAAAGAAGTCATGAAAGTTGATCCTGAGAATGAAGGGTACGACGCAGTCTTCAGTACTAGTAATGGCAGGATGACAACTTCTAGGGATTTGACAGGAATAGTATTAGAGGAGATGACAGTAGATGAAGTCCTTGACCTTATGTTATCTAGAAAGACATTTAATGAGGTTGGTGCTTTTCAAATAGAAGCTAAGGAGCTTAGTTATCATGTAAACAGAGGTGCTATACCACGTAAAGCAAAATTTGATAGAGAAACACAAAACGCCTTAGCCATATTAAATGTATGGAATCAGTCAGGTTATTTCCTAGTAAGTGATGATGAGAATCCTAGTCAACATGTGATAGAGGGTTTAGGTCAAAGCTGGGCTGGTATTAATACTGATAAACAAATGAAGAAATTAGATAAATCAGGAAAGAAACGAGAAGGAACTATTCAAGCTCTTCAAACTCTCAAAGAAAGATTAGCTAAAAGTGGTTTTAATATGACTCTATTTAGAAGAGAGATAGACGATGTTCTTCTTGAAAACTTAGCAGCAGGTATTTAGATGGATCCATTTTATTATAAACGACAAGATGTCCTCTCCGATGCATGGGATGAGGAAGATAAAAAACGTAGAGAACTCCTACAAATAGAATCTGAAAGGATGCAAAACCTTGGTGATACTGAGGAGTCTAAGAATCAACCTGCAAAGGATCCTAAACAATTCACAGCTGGAGATAACATCAAAGAAGTAGGCGATGCTGTTGTAGGTGGTCTTATTGATACCGTTAACAGTGTTGGTTCACTTCCTAAGTTATTTGATAAGAAGTTCTACGAAGCTGATAATCCAGATGATCCATACACCTTTGATGCACCTTGGATTATAAAAAACAAACCAATCACTGAAACAAGGTGGGGAAGTTTCATAAGAGGAGCTATAGAACTAGGGACTGGTTTTGTGGGTACTGGTAAACTTGTATGGGGTGTTAAAGGTTTAAAAGGGTTTGCTACAGCAGCTAAAGCCACACGTGTAGGAAGAGTTGGTTTAGGTGCAATACAAGGTGCTACTTATGATGCAATAAGTAATCAATCTCAGAAAGAAAATCTAGCTCGAACACTAATAGATATCAACCCATCTTGGTCTAGTGCATTGACTCCATTCGCCACCAAGGAGACGATGTCACCTGCTATGAAATCAATATATAATATTGGTGAAGGTCTAATGATAGGAGCTGCTTTTGATATAGCTTTTGAAGCTGCAGGGTATGGAATTAAAACTTACTCTACACAGTTTAAAAAGGTAAAGAAGAAAAACGGTTTACTACCAGATCCAATAGAAAAAGCACTAGAAAAGAGTGCTGACATTGATTATGGGAAGGTAACTCAAGAAGTTGAGAATGGTACAAAAGAATCCTATATAAAATCAAAGCCTAAAAAAGCTTGGAAGAACCTAAGCAAAGAAGAACGTCAAAGCTTCATGGAGCGATGGGCTAAAGATAATGATATTGATTGGGGTAGGGAGAGAAACTTCTCTGTAAGAGCTAAGACACAAGGTAAACAAGCCTTAGACGATAGTGTAGAGCAACTAAATCAGGACATCAACAACGGTGGACCTAGCCCTAACCCTAGTTATTACCAGAATGGAGACGTAACTGATAATCCAGTTATCTCTACAACCAACAATCCTGTTAAAGCAGTTAGAGATCAGATTCAAATTAAGAATGATTTCAGCCAAAGAGATGGTTCTCCAGAGGGTGTCATACCAGCATCAACACAACGAAGGATAGAAGTTGGTGTTCCTAATCTGATAATGAAGGAAATCAATAGGATAGCTGAAGCTTTAGGTACTAGCCCAGCTTGGTTACCTCTTGAGAAAGTCAGTTTAGAAGACATGAAAGAGCTCTTGACTGAAATTTATAAATTCATAAGTGATTCAAACCATAAGCGTTTGATTGATATTCCAGCTGAGGATATAGAGAAGTTTGTAAAGGATCCAAAGTTTGGGAAAATGGAGTATAGAGATATAAATAGACAAGGCTATCTAGTACTAAACCATCTACAAGTTAGAGCTGTTGATGTGGTCTTAGGTCAAATGACCAGTGAAATCAGAGATCTAGCAAGAGCTTCCTTAAGTGTAAAAGATAAAATCGATGTCTATGCACCTGGATCCATTATGGATTCTGTATTTAGAAAGTATGCAGTAATCACAAAGTTAAGAAAAGAAGCTTCAGCTGTCAGTTCTTGGTCTTTAAGAGAATTTGGAACAGCTAAAGACTTTGAAGAATTTATGGTAAACAGCAGTAAAGTAGCTCAAAACGAAGTAGATACTCTTAAGAAAGTTATTCAATCAGATCCTGATGGTGCTATTGCTGAATACTTCATGCACTTTGCTGCAACTAGTGGTATGAATAAGCAACTATATAGTGACTTTGATGCTTTCTTTAAACGCAAATTAAAAGGATATAGAGGAGCTAACAGGATACAAAGGAATGCCATTATCAACGAACTCCAAACCATGGGGATGAGTAGCATTCTATCTGGACCTAAAACACCTGTACGAGCTTTAGTTGGTACAGGCTTAGGAACAGTGATGCGTCCAGCTGCAACAGTTGTAGGAGCGATGCTAGACGGCAATGAGCGTGTAATGCAGGGTGCCTTCCAAACATTAGGTGCAATGGTTGAAGCAAGAAATGAAGCTTGGAGAAAAGCTGTATTAGATTGGAAAGCTTATAACTCCTTAGAAGAAGGATGGAGAGGTTTCACACAATCTAAAAAGGATCTTGAGTGGAATGCAATGAAAGAGCATTTCGACAAGAGTGGTTCTCAAGCAGATCAAATCTATTTCCATACTGCTGATATGTTAAGAGAGCTAAATCGACTACCCATCTTTAATTATGGTCCACGGATCATGCAATCGATGGATACTTTCTTCTCTCAACTCATTGCTAGAGGTCGTTTAAGGCAACTTGCTTTTGACGATGTCTATACTAAAGCTATAAATGATGGTCGAATTGTATCTGATTTAGACCTTGATGATTTAGTTAAACAAGCAGAGCTTGAGTTTGAAGGACGAGTGTTTACAGCTGATGGTCAGATATCAGATGAGATGGCTATATTTGCAGCTAATGAAGCAAAACTTACTGAAGAAATTACTGGTATACCAAAGCGTTTAGATAGGATATTTGAGGACATGCCATTCCTTAGACCATTCTTCTTATTTGCACGAACAGGTGTAAATGCTTTGAAGATGACATCTAAATATACTCCTGGTTTAAATAGATTTCTAGGAGAAAACGCAGACATAATGACGAAGCAATGGGATGACCCAGCTCTTCTTAAATATGGTATTAAAAGTCCAGAGGATCTTGAATTAGCTAAATCAGTTATGAAGGGTCGTGTAGCTATTGGCTATGGCGTTGCAAGTACAGCTGCTTGGATGGCGTTAACAGGTTCTATTACAGGTAATGGTCCCCCAGATAGAGGACTAAGAAATAGTCTGATCCAACAGGGCTGGCAGCCCAGATCAATCAAGATAGGTGGTAGATATATAAGCTATGAAGCTTTAGAACCTTTTAATACCTTCTTAAGTATGTCTGCAGATATTGTTGATGCTCAAGGAGTTATGGGAGATGCATGGGCTAGTAATCAGTTTGCTAAGATCTCATACTTATTTGCACAGAATGTTACTAACAAATCATTCCTTGCTGGACTATTACAGCTGCAAGATTTATTGACTTCTGATGGAGGTGATGCACCAAGAGTAGCGGCAAACTTTGCTAATAACCAATTACCTCTAGCAGGTCTGAGGAATGAAATTGGTAAGGTATTGTCTCCAGGTATGAGGGAATTAGAGAGTGGCTTCTTACAAAGTATAGCTAATAGAAACTTATGGGCTGATTTATTTGTTGATGGTGAGATACTTCCTTATCGTTACGATGTTTTAAACGGTAAAAAAATTAGAGATTGGGATCCAATGACTAGGTTAATAAATGGAATATTACCTTTACATTTAAATCTAGGGACCACTCCAACAAGAGAATTATTATTCAGAACTGGTATGAATTTAAAACAAACATTCAATACCCTTAGTGATGGTACATCTCTTGAGAACTACCCAGATTTAAAATCTAAGTTTCAATTCTATATAGGTAGAGAAAATATTGAAGCTCAGTTGGAAGAGTTATTTGCAAAGAATCCTATCTATGTTGAATCAATAAAACAGGTAGAAAGAGAAAGAGCTTCAAACATTAACTACACTCCAGAAGCAACCAATCATGGACAAGCAATACTAGCAATTATTAATCGAGCTAAAAAGGAGGCTGAGGCTATGCTTCTAAATGATAGTCCAAACAAACCATTAATAGGGCGACTACGGAAGATGCATGAGTATCAACAATTAGCGGAAGCAGAAAGAAAACGTGGTGACTATAAAGCCTCTAGAGAACTACTACAGCAAGTAGAAGATATCAAAAAAATGATTAAATAATCCACCGACGATCTTACCAATAGCAATATGGCTACTACACAAAATACATACACAGCGAATGGATCCACCACCAACTTTTCGTTCACATTTACATACCTAGCGAGTACAGACGTTAAGGTAAAAATTAACGGTACTACTCAAAATACAACTGAATATACATTAGCCAACGCAACGACGGTACAGATGAATACAGCTCCTTCTAATGGGGCTGTTGTGATGATCTTCAGGGATACAAACAATGACTCCAAGAAGGCAACGTTTTACCCTGGTTCAGCAATTAAGGCAGAAGACCTGAATAATGACTTTGACCAGATATTATATACAGCTCAAGAAGTTGACAACAATGCTGTAAGTACCCTTGGTGGTACCCCTATGCAGGTTGACTTAGATATTGGTAATAATAAAATTACTAATGTAGGTACACCAACAGCTGGTACAGATGGAGTAAACAAGACATATGTAGATACTAATACTTGGGATACAGGAGCAGAAACCTATACAAGTTCAGAAACTTGGACAGGTAATAACACAACCATTGCTACATCAGGTGCAATAGATGCACGTATAGATAGCAAAGTTGATACAGCTATAGAAGGTGATGTACTAGCTGGTACTGATCTTTCCAAGAGTGCGTCAAGTGGTCAGGTTACGATCAACCACAACGTCACTGGAGCTAACTCAACAGTAAATAATAGTAATGGTAATGTCTTACAGGACATCACCGTTACAGCTCAGGGTCACGTCACCTCTGTTGGATCTACGGATCTAGATGGAAGGTATTATACGGAGACTGAGTTAAATGCAGGTCAACTAGATAATCGCTACTACACAGAAACAGAAATTGATGCTAACTTCTACAAACTAGGTAGTGCAGGTGAAATAACATCTGGTGAGACATGGAGTGCAGCTGATAATAAGATAGCCACTACAGCAGCTATAGATGCTCGCATAACAGACCTTGTTGATGATGTAGGTGGTTTTGTACCAATAGCTAATGAAACATCTTTTCCTAACACTAACCCTGACGTTAATAACGGCGCTGGAACTCTTGTATCTATTAAAGCTCTCAGCAGCAACCTTACCTCCAATGGATCAGGAGTGGCAACAATTGCTAACGGCACTGTCGGTAACTCAACAGTCACCATTAATGGTTTAGATAACAGCACAACCTATCAAGCTACTTATGGAATGATCGTAGAGACAACTACGACATTAAATACTTATACATTCCATAGACTTACACCTAAAGCTACTGAAGTCACAACTGTTGCAGGTAACGTAACCAACATCAACGCAGTTGCAAATAATGAAACAAACATCAATAACGTTGCAGGTAATAATACCAGTATCAATACTGTTGCTGGGAATAATAGTAACGTAACAACAGTTGCTGGTATCAGTTCTAACGTCACTTCTGTTGCTGGTAATGAGACAAACATTAATGCTGTTAACTCAAACTCCAGTAATATCAATACGGTTGCTGGTGCTATTACCAACGTAAATAATGTTGGAGGTTCAATAGCTAATGTTAATACAGTAGCTACAAACATCAGTAGTGTTAATGATTTTTCAGATCTCTATAGAATAAGTTCTTCAGATCCTACATCACATCTACATACTGGTGATTTAGTCTTTAATACTACTTCTAATGAGTTAAGAGTCTATAACGGTTCAGCTTGGCAAGGTGGTGTAACAGCTACAGGTAATTTACTACCTTCATCTGGTGGACAGATGACAGGTAATATCACCTTCTCTGGTAGCCAAACAGTTGATGGTAGAGACATATCTACTGATGGTACAAAACTAGACGGAATAGAGTCTAACGCGACTGCCGATATGACGGGAGCCCAGATAAAGACAGCTTATGAAGGAGAGAGTAATACCAACGCATATACAGATGCTGAGAAGACTAAACTTAGTGGTATAGCTACTAGTGCTGATCAGAACGTACAGAGTGATTGGAATGCTAGTTCTGGTGATGCTGTAATCCTTAATAAGCCAACAATACCTTCAGCCTATACACACCCAAACCATAGTGGAGAAGTAACGTCTACTGGTGATGGAGCTACTGTTATTGCAGATAACATAGTTGATGAAGCTAATTTAAAAGTATCTAACTCACCTACTAATGGTTATGTTCTAACTGCTCAAAGTGGTAACACAGGTGGATTAACTTGGGCTGCTACTTCAGATGGTACATTTTCTAACGAAAATACGCATATCGGTACAAGCACAGGATCTGGTTATGACACTAGTAACCCTTTACCATCACGTAATGTATTGTTTGGTTATGAAGCAGGTAAGAATAATCATAGTGACAGTGATATCGTAGCTGTTGGTTGGAAAGCATATCATGCTCAATCTTATGGTAGTGGCCGTAATGTTGCAGTAGGTAGTACGTCGTTATACTCTTGTACTGGTGGTTACGACAACACAGCAGTTGGTTGTCAGTCCCTTTATTCACTTGCGGGCGGATATAACAATGTAGCAATAGGTAAGGATACTGGATACAGCATAACTAGTGGTTACGCAAACGAATGTATTGGTTATGAAGCAGGTAAACAAATAACCAGTGGACTAGGTAATACACTTATAGGTTATCAGAGTGGGGCTACTATAACTACTGCATATAATAATATTTGTATAGGTTATAACGCACAGGCAAGTTCATCATCAGTTAACAACGAAATAACCATTGGTCATACAAGCATGACTAAGTTCCGTGTCCCTGGAGTTGATTTCGTACTTAAAGATAATGGTGGAACGCCTACTACTGGACAAGTATTAATTGCTGACTCTAATGGTGAAGGTTATTGGGGTGCTGCTCCTTCTCCTTCTTCTGATTCTAGTTATAATACATTAGTTGGTACTGATGCAGGCGATAGTATTAGCAGTGGTCAGTATAACACTGTTGTCGGATATCAAGCATATAAAAGTGGTAATTCTAGTAGTAATTCCGCGTTCGGTCAAAAGACATTAACAGCATCTACTTCTGGTACTAATGCTGCATTTGGAAATCAAATTCTTTATAGTCTCACTACAGGTACAAAAAATACTGCTATTGGTGCTTACGGAGCTGGTGTATATTTAACAACTGGAAGTGACAACACTTTAGTTGGAACAAAGGCTGGTGAATACCTTACAACTGAACAAAAAGCAGTAGCTGTAGGAGTTGATGCAATGTATGCTGGTGGTACTGGTGAATATAATACAGCCATAGGATACCGGGCAATGTATGAAAATCACTATGGTGCTAAAGAGAATACAGCTATTGGTTATCAAGCTTTATATAATGTTAATGACGGTTCTGCAGGTTCACCTAATGGTTATTACAACACAGCAATAGGGTCAAATGCAGGTTATCTAATTAGTACAGGTCATAGTAATACATGTATAGGTAGATATGCAGGAGATAATATACAAACTGGAGACAATAATATTTGTATTGGTTATGATACAGAGGCTTCTTCAGCAACAGTTAATAACGAAATAACAATAGGCGATGCAAATATAACGAAGTTTAGAGTTCCTGGTGTAAATTTCATACTTAAGGATAACGCAGGTACACCAAGCTCAGGACAAGTACTAACTGCTGATGGTAGTGGTGAAGGTTATTGGGCTGCTGCTCCTGGTATTGAATCTTCCTCTGGTTCCTACCCTTCAACAAATGCTGGAACAGATGCTGCTGCACACTATCGTGGAACTGCTTTTGGTTATAAAGCCTTAGAAAACGATAGTGGTTGGCAGAATCATGCTTTTGGTTACGAGGCATTAAATTCCTGTACATCTGGACAAAGTAATCATGCAATCGGGTATCTAGCTTTACATGATGTAACTACTGGTAATAGTAATATCGGTATAGGAGATTATATTGGTCATAAGATAACTACTGGAATAGCAAATATTGCTTTTGGAACATCATGTCTATATAAGGAGACTACTGGTAGTAATAATATTGCTATTGGTCGAGAAACGATGTACCAAGCTGAACAAGGGTCTAGTGATAATGTAGCTATGGGTTATCAATCAGGATATTATCTCAGTAACAGTGGAGGAGGAGATAATGGTAAATATAATACATTCGTAGGGAAAAATTCAGGAACAGGTATAACTACAGGTCATAACAACTTATGCTTGGGTAATAATGCTGGTTACTCAGGTAGTCCTACTGGTTATATCACAACTACCAGTGATATAGTATGTCTCGGTGATAACAGTATTGCTAATTTGTATTGTGCTGATACGTCTATATCCTCATCTGATAAACGAGATAAAACAGACGTTACTGACTTTACCCACGGTTTAAAATGGGTTGAACAGTTAAAGCCAATAACCTATAGATGGGATAAACGTAGTTGGTATGACGAGTATAATGAAGACGGTACTGTTAAAACAGCAGGTACACCAGACGGTTCAAAGAAAAGAGCAAGGCAACATATTGGTTTCTTAGCACAAGATGTACTAGCAATAGAGCAAGCTGATGGCTTTGCTAGTAAGAAAGACGACATGCTCGTAGTCAATCTAAATGAAGATGACACAGCTTATGGTCTTAAGTATGAGAGGTTAGTTCCTGTCTTAGTTAATGCCATTAAAGAACTATCAGCAAAAGTAAAAGCCCTAGAGGCAGCATAACACCCTTATTTACCCATGGAAAAATTACAAGAAAGAGCAAACGAACTTCTACAAGAAAGAGAAAAAACAATTGCACGTATTAATGAAATTAATGGTGCTCTTCAAGAATTAGAACGTCTAGCAAAAGAAACTAACGAACCAACCGAAACGGAGGAAACTGATGGCTGAAAGAACAACAGATGAAGTAGCTCAAATCTTTAAAGCAGCTGGTGATAGCGTAACTTTAATAAATAACGATACTGCTAAGGCATCTAACGAAACTGAGCAAGAGTGGAAAGATCGTATTAAACGTAATACTGATCACTTAGAAATTATCAAGGCTTACAAAAAGGAAGACGGTACAACCTCTATATGGACTAATGAAAACTTTACTGCAATAGATGCAGCGATTACATCAGGTAAAGCTCGTATAGCGTAGTGGAAATACCTTCCTTTAGTTTACCTTCTGGCATAAGTCTACCTAACTCTATTAATCTTCCTAGACCGATCCTAAACGAGCCTGCAGCTAACCTACCGAGCTATAGCCCTATGGTTGTAGCTCCAAGGGTTTTAGCCCCACCACAGGGCGTTCCTACGGTTGCTCAGGAAGAGTTAACAGAACAGGCAGAGAAGCGTAAAGAGGAAGGTAAACCACCTAAAGAAAAGCCACAGGCTGCTGAGGTAACACGAATAGATATACCATTCACTGATCTGCAGTTTCCAGTTCCCAAAGAAGAAATACTCGTGACTGCAGGAACTACAGCATCAGTGTCGGTTATAGCTACATTAACGGTGACATCACTTTTCAAACAA
>Ga0115012_10001964_pt1 | contig 11922 bp, 6 predicted proteins | sample TroAtlMetagenome_FD_88706 | JGI IMG/M metagenome (GOLD analysis project Ga0115012, IMG submission 88706) | Marine eukaryotic phytoplankton communities from Atlantic Ocean - Tropical Atlantic ANT10 Metagenome | ecosystem: Environmental > Aquatic > Marine > Oceanic | place: Tropical Atlantic Ocean...
ACAGATCCTTCTGGAAACGCAGCAGTTGAGACCCTTCTTTTCGTAGTTGAAGGTGAGGGCGAGAAGTGCTCAGAAAGCGGAGAAAGTGGTAAGGTTTCGACCGATGATGAAACCTCTATGTTGTCCTCAACCAATGTGCAAATCGTTGTTCTGGTAGTCATCTTGCTAGTATTCTTGGCACTGATAAGAACACGCAAAGATACCTTCGATTGACACCTATCCATTCACAAGGAAGATAATCAGTTGTTTGTATCAGTAAGATCTTCTGAATCAAAGTTAATTGATTCCACAGTATTTTCTACTTCGGATTTCTTTATTGCTAATGAATAAGAAATTATTGAAAGTATAATAGTTAAACCTACAAAAAAAAGGCAAACTAACCAAACAGAAGTATAGCCTAAACACTCAAATCCGCCATTATCATCTTGGCCACAACCATCATTGCCTGCGATTATTTCTAGGATAATACCGCAAACGATTAAAAAAATAAGAATAAAACCAAGAATGCGCAAATCCTTGAAATGATTGTTTTGAATGTCTCCCACAAATAATTCTCAAACCGATTACCCTTAACAATTCGCCCGACACCATTTCAAAACTCATACGAAACACGTCATTCGGAACGGTACCCTTTGAAATTGATGTAGTAAGGATAGTCTCTCCCGGATTTGAACCGAGGTCTGCGGGACCAGAACCCACAATGATGGACCGCTACACTAAGAGACTAGCAAGTAGCCGAAAGGCCTCTCATTCTTCAATTAAACGGTTTGAAATTTCAACCACGTAGTGCGGCTACAACATCTGCCAATTTCTCTCGAGATGGCCTCAGTATGTCTTCACCCATCTCGGTAATTGGGGTGTCATGAAGGTTCAGATCAGCGTCTAGAGATGGCTTTTCTCCATCGAAGTATAGCAGTCCCATAACGTGCTTTTTCTCAGCATCAGCTCTGTGTAGAGCGCCAAGTGCAGCCACAGCATCAGAGATATCATGGTCTTCTGAAATTGTTTCAAGTCTCATAGTAGAGCCATCATGTAAAGTGATGTCTCTGTAAGAGCCAGCTGGAACTTCAACTTGCTCTAGAGGGGAGAAGTGAGGGATATATCCAACAGAGTGTAACTCTGCTTGGTTATCTTTGACATATCCGTATGAGCGTAGAGATTCATCGTTATTGTTGAATGTCACACATGGGCTAATTACGTCGATCAAAGCGAAGCCTTTGTGGGACATTGCAGCCTTGATTATTGCAGTTAGTTGCTTCTTTGAACCACTGAAAGAGCGGGCAACAAAGGAACATCCCAGGTTAATCGCCATGGCACAAAGATCGATAGGTTGTGTTTCATTAACAGCACCTTTCTTTTTCTTGGAACCAACATCTGCTGTTGCAGAGTATTGACCCTTAGTCAGTCCGTAAACACCGTTATTCTCAACGATATATACCATGTCTACGTTTCTTCGTATAGCGTGAATTAGCTGACCGATTCCGATTGAAGCAGAATCTCCGTCACCTGAAACTCCTAGGTATGTTAGGTCTGTATTGACCACGTTTGCTCCAGTTGTTACAGATGGCATTCTTCCGTGAACTGTGTTGAAACCGTGGGATTGTCCTAGGTAATATGCAGGGGTCTTGGAAGAACATCCAATTCCGCTCATCTTTGCGATTTTGTGGGGTTCGATTCCATTATCCCATGCTGCGTTTACAATCACGCTAGAAATCTGGTCGTGTCCACATCCAGGACATAGAGATGATTTCCCTCCGGTATAGGAGTCCTTTGGCTCATTGATTACATTCAATTTGACTGCTCGTACAGGCTTGTCACTCATGCGCCCACCTCCTTCAATACTTCATGGATCTTTTCAGCATACAACCGCCCACGTGGAGGCATTCCATCGCTGTAAGCAACGCTATGCATCTTGTCAAGCAAGTGGTTTGGATACTCTTTTCGCATGATGCCGTATAATTGTGCATCACGGTTTATTTCTAGGATTATTACATGGTTGTGTCTCTCGACAAATGCTTGTACTTCGCTGTGAAGTGGGAGAGCTCTCACTCTTAATGTGCTAACTTTCTTTCCAGACATGCCCTCTAAAATATCATCGATTTCTTCGATTGTATTTTCCATTGAACCATAGAAAATAACTCCAATGTCTTGTTCCTCTTCCTCACGCATAATTGGCGCAGGAAGTTTGTCCCTTGCTCCGTCAATCTTTCTCTTTAGACGTTGCATGAGTTTGAAGTATACATCTGGCTTCTCGGAATATGTGCCATCTTCATCGTGGCCAGTTCCGCGGTATAGGATTGGGTCTAAACCAGATCCTGGTAGCGTTCTATATGGGATTCCGTCGCCATCAACGTCACGGTATCTACCATAGTTTTCGATAGAATCCATTTGTTCTTGAGTTAGAACGACTTTTCCTCTATCCATAGGCTCACTTGGATATTCGAAGTCACGCATTGCCCACTTATTCATACCCAAGTCTAGGTCTGAGAATCCAAATACCGGAGTTTGGTATCTTTCAGCGGCATCGAAAACTCTCCAACCGAATTCGAAACATTCCTCAACGGTTCCTGGAATGAATACTATGTGTTGAGTATCACCGTGGCTACTCTCATACAGCATTGTTAGATCTCCTTGCTGAGTCCTTGTAGGAAGACCTGTAGAAGGTCCTACACGGTTAACATCCCAAAATACAGATGGAACTTCAGCGAAGTAGGAAAGTCCGATGAACTCCTGCATCAAAGAAATACCAGGTACTGAAGTCGCAGTCATTCCACGTGCTCCAGCCCAACCTGCTCCTAGAACCATACCTGCTGCTGCTAGTTCATCTTCTGCTTGCAAAACTGCATATGTTGCCTTGCCTTCATGAGTTCTTAGTTCAGGAAGCCATGCAATGATTCCTTCAGCCAAACTAGAGGAAGGAGTAATTGGATACCAAGATAGCATCTGGACACCACCAAAGATAGAACCCAGTGCTACTGCTTCGTTTCCTTCGATGAAGAATCCTCCATCTTCGACGTCTCTTGCTTCAACTGCGTAAGGGTCGCTCTTGGTCAATTCTTCAGCACAATATGCTCGACCTAGTCTAGCCGCTTCTGAATTTAATTCAATAGCCTTTGCTTTGCCACCAAACTGCTTTGAAATCGCAGCTTCAAGAACATCTTGATCCATGCCGAGAATTTCAGCCAGAACTCCTACATAGACGACGTTTGCAATCATTCTAGCCAACTTAGGATTCAATCCACGAGCGATTTTAGTCATTGGAACCGGATATGAGATTACATCTTCTCTTTCCATCGCCATCTTGGAATCCATATTCCAGATAACTACTGTGCCCGGTTCCAGAGATGCTAGATCTTCTTCCCAAGTTGCAGGGTTGACCAAGACTTGGATGTGGGTTCTATCTCCCGGTGCTTGATACCCTTTTTCTGACAATCTAACGATATACCAAGTAGGTAATCCCGAGATGTTTGAGGGAAACAAATTCTTACCACTGACCGGAATACCCATGTCGAATAGTGTCTGCAATAGAATTAGGTTTGCGGACTGTGAACCAGTACCATTTGCTGTTGCTATATTTATGGTGAAATCATTTACAACTTTGTTCATTTGGCATTGCCACCTCGGTTGCCCCCCCCGTCGGGGGTTCACCATTGCCCCCTTGCGTTGGCCCACGACCTTTGAATGTGTTGGCGACAAAATTCTTGTTTTTGCGAGGGTAGGGCTCAAAACCAAAAGGGGTGTCGGCGGAATATGGCCGATGAAGATATTGCTGGTACCTGGAAGGAAGCAGAGAAACTCATTGACAAAGGTAAAATCGATAGAGCATTGGATCTTTTGAGAGAGGCTGATGCTGACGGTAAAGAGGCAACTACGCTAAGACTTGCTGGAAAAGCAATGCACATGAAAGCGTCAAAAAGCGGCTCAGCATCTGAGTACAGAAAAGCAGCGAGTTTGCTACGTGATGCGGTGAAGATGAACCCACGCGACAAGCAATCTAACGCACAATACAATCAACTACTAAACGAAATGCAGGATAAGGGGATTTCTCAAACAGCAATTCCTAGGTTGTTCAACGAAGGAACTCCAACTCCAGCAGGCCTATTCGCAATAGTTGCGGCTCTGTTGATCATTCTTGCAGCAATTCAATTCGTACAATCTTCTGACAATTCAAATCAAGATGTTATGATGAAACTAAGATGGACGGACGCTAACGGTGTAGAACATGAAGGTACTATTTGGATCGAATTGTATGATGATGAAACACCAATGCATGCTGAATCATTCAGGGCTAACGTAGACATGGGCAGATATGACGGAATACCATTCCATCGAATAGTTGACGAATTTATGATTCAAGGTGGAGACTTTGTTCATCAAGCAGGCTCTGGAGGATATGCAGGTGCTTACTTTGGTTATTGTAAGCCAACAATGGAGAAGACCGATGACTGTGAAGACGATGAGACAAAATGGGTAGTTCCTGCTGAATTCGGCCAAACCCATGACCCTGGAGTAATTGCTGCTGCTAGGTCCCAATCTCCTAACTCACATGGTTCCCAGTTCTATCTAGTGGATTCAACCGGTGCCTATTCATTAGATGGTAGTTACACTGCATTTGGTATAGCCTATGCTGGGGAAATCGATGGTGTAGACACCACTGGCGTAGAAGTTATTGACCAGATTTCTCAAGTTGAGTGCCAATCTTCAGATGGGAAATGTGCTGATCAGAGTCAATATTGTCAGACCTGCTCTCCTAAGTCTGTTCATCCAGTAATCGTTGTAGAAGCAACTCTAATCGAAGATGATTCTGATGATCCTTGGTACAAGTTCTGGTGATTAATCCAGCAAAAGGCATGTTGATATGATTGGGTCACTCGCACTCGTTATATGAGCGAAGCAAATTCCTTCTCATCCAAGAAAGAATTCTCTCTAGGTGGCTATTATCATTCATTGGATTCATTGGATGAATCTGGGATTGATACCTCTAGTCTTCCTTTTTCGATTAGAGTATTACTTGAAGGTGCATTGAGAAACTGCGACGGATTTTTGATTACCGAACAGGATGTAAGAAATATCGCAGCATGGACTGCAAATGGTGAGCGAGGAGAAATTCCATTCCTTCCTTCTAGAGTAATTCTTCAGGATTTTACTGGAGTCCCCGCAGTTGTTGATTTAGCGGCACTTCGAGATGCTATGGTTGAGATGGGAGGAGATCCAGAAAAAGTCAATCCACAAGTTCCTGTAGACTTGGTAATTGATCACTCTGTTCAAGTTGATATTTCAGGAGCTAATGCAGACGCTTTAGACCTGAATTTGGATATGGAATATCATAGAAATATGGAGCGTTACACCTTCTTGAAATGGGGCCAGCAATCTTTGAAGAATTTCAGAGCAGTGCCTCCTTCAAGAGGTATTGTTCACCAAGTCAATCTTGAATGGATTGCTACTGTAGCCCGCCAAGAAAATGGTGTCTGGCTACCCGATTCTTTGGTAGGGACAGATTCTCACACCACTATGATAAACGGATTAGGAGTCCTTGGCTGGGGTGTTGGTGGGATTGAAGCAGAAGCAGTGATGCTTGGTCAGCCAATTTACATGCTATCTCCTGATGTTGTTGGATTCCGCCTAACCGGATCTCTAAACCCTGGAGTTACAGCTACAGATATGACTTTGAGAATTGTAGAAATTCTAAGAGAGCATGGAGTTGTTGGAAAGTTTGTGGAATTTTTCGGAGAAGGAATGGCTGAATTATCGCTTCCAGACCGTGCAACTATTGCAAATATGGCTCCAGAATATGGTGCGACATGTGGCTTTTTCCCAGTAGACGATAATACTCTATCATACATGAGATTGTCAGGTAGGAAAGAAGAAGACATCTTAGGTACTGAGGCTTACTGCAAAGCACAAGGTTTGTGGTATGATTCCTCTGCACCAGAAAAAAGTTACACATCGCTTTTGGAGTTAGATCTTTCAACGGTAGATCCCGCATTAGCAGGACCAAAACGACCTCAAGATCGAGTCGATTTATCCAAAATGGCAACTCACTTTGAGGAGTCTTTAACTCATGAGTTAGGCCATCACGGACACGGTTTGTCAAAGGAAGATCTCTCAAAATCTTCCATAATTAACGGCGATTATGATCTAAATCACGGCGACGTTGTTATTGCTGCAATTACATCTTGTACCAATACTTCAAACCCAGGGGTTATGCTTGCTGCTGGACTTCTTGCAAGAAATGCAAGAAAGCGAGGTCTAATGGTCAAACCATGGGTAAAAACCTCACTTGCTCCAGGCTCAAGAGTCGTTACTGAATACTATGAGGCCAATGGTTTGGATGAGGATTTGGCAGCTCTAGGGTTCAACAATGTTGGATACGGATGTACAACCTGCATTGGCAATTCCGGACCTATTCCTGAAGATATCGAGGCAGCCATCGACGAATCAGGTTTGATTGTAGGTTCAGTACTTTCTGGAAATCGTAATTTCGAAGGAAGAGTGCATCAAAAGATCAAGGCATCCTACCTAGCAAGTCCACCGTTAGTGGTAGCATATGCTCTCGCAGGAAGTCTCAATGTGGATTTGACAACTGAACCGCTTGGATTTGATAGAAAAGGCGATCCAGTAATGCTTAGCGACGTTTGGCCAAGCGATGAAGAATTGCAGCAAGCAATGGCCAAAATAACACCTACAATGTTCAGAGAAAGATACGCGACAGTTATGCAAGAACCTCGTTGGGATACAATTCCAAGTGAGGCCTCGCCATTGTACCCTTGGCAAGAGGATTCCACTTACATCCGATTGCCTACCTTCTTCCAAGGTTTGTCCAAAGAAGTAAGTCCTATTGAATCGATAGAAGGCGCCAAGGTGCTTCTAAAGTTGGGAGATTCAATTACAACCGATCACATTTCTCCAGCAGGCGCATTCCCAGCGGATGGACCGGCAGGTAAGTGGTTGGTAGAAAGAGGCGTACAGCGTACAGATTTCAATTCATTTGGAAGCCGTAGAGGAAATCACGAAATTATGATGCGTGGTACTTTTGCAAATGTCAGAGTTCGTAATCAAATGGCGCCTGGAACTGAAGGCGGCTATGCACTCAATCACAAAACAGGCGAAGTCTCTTCTGTATACGAAGCTGCAATGGACAATGATGGTCCAATGGTTGTTCTTGCTGGGTCACAATATGGTACTGGAAGTAGTAGAGATTGGGCTGCTAAAGGAACTTATTTATTGGGCGTAAAAGCCGTTATTGCAACTTCATTTGAGAGAATCCACAGGTCAAACTTAGTTGGAATGGGCGTTCTTCCTCTAACTTTCAAAGAAGGAGAAGATGCAGATTCAATTGGTCTAGATGGAACCGAATCTTTCGATATACCAGTTACAGATGACGTAAAGGCTCTACAAGAATTAACAGTAACTGCACACAAGTCAGATGGTACAAGTGTTGAGTTCAAAGTTGATGTTAGACTTGATACTCCAGTCGAGGTAGATTACTACCGTAACGGTGGAATTCTACATACTGTGCTAAGGAATTTGGCACAATAACCGGTGCATTGATGTTCCATCGCCTTTAGGCCCGGCCATGCAGGAGTTGAGTGGCTACATACGCTATCGATTCCGTAGCGATGACGATGAAGTCGATGTCCTTCTAGAAGGCGAGGCTGATTGGGTTCGTAGCATCGTCTCAGAATTAGGTTTGTCAACAGTAGGTTGGGCAATGCCAATGGCTATTGATAGCACATCTCTTTCAAATTCAGGGTTCGCAGATGATTCCACTTCAGAATCTGGTAAACCAAAGGATATGGGGCCAGAACCGGACCCTTCTCGTATACCTATTATCAGGAGACCAATCGGTGAGTTAAATCTCGCAGAAAAGCTCGTTGAAGTAGGATTAGAGCAACCTCAACGTCCAACTGCGGACCAATTAAGAGATCAGCTAGAAGAATTAGAGGCTCCACATCCTGCTCAGGGTCCAATGGTTGTCGACCCGATGGCTGAATCATGGTTGAAGGAATTGCTAAGGATAGTTGTTAGAAATCATGGAGTGACTGCAATTACAACTGAAACAATCGCTCTTGCTGCTAGCGATTTTCTTGGAGATAGAGAGGGCCTTGAACTCGAATTATTCCTAGAAGGTATGTTTAGAGCAGGAAAAATAGTCAAAGTTCACGGTGGAAGTAATACTGGGTGGGGTCCTTCACCCGCTTGGTTAGCCTCAGGATTGTAATATTTTACGAAATATTCGCACTTTAGAAAAAACGCCCCACTGAAAGGCATTTTCGCTTTTCGCTTTCGGACATCATTCCAAAGGAATTAAAGTGGTAGTTGAATTCCGCAGAAATGAGTGATGAATATGCTTTGGAAGAGTATGAACCAAGATGGACGCACGAGAGCGTTATTCTTAGTGCTAGTAATGTTACTTTCAACAACCGCCGCGAACCTTGTTACAGCTTCGACTTCAAGGACCTATACGACAGATACAGACCCTGTAGACGTTGCATTGGGAGATTTCGATTGTGACGGTGATTTGGATATTGTAACAGCGAATGACCGCAGTACGAAAATTTCTGTACTTTGGAACGAAAATGGACATTTCCAGAAGCGAACCGATATCTGGACATCAGGGAATCCAAACCAGGATGCAGATTTCGAAGATCACTCTAATACTCAGCAAGTAGAGGTCGGAGAATTCACAGGTGATGATGCAATTGACATTGTTATCTATGCAAGAAACCGACCACTACGTCAAGACGCTTCAGGCGCTTTAGTCGTAGATAAGCCAGGTAACGTTACAATCATCGAGAATGGTGGATGCAGCGTAGACACATTCTCCATCGGAGAACAATTCGATGTAGTGTGGATGTGGGACCTAGCAGTCGCTGATCTTGACGGTGACGGCAACGATGACATCGTCACTCTTGAGTTGCTTGCCGACATAAAGAACCAGCGTGTTGTCACTTACATGGGGCCAATTAACTCACAGACTCAAACAACTAATATCCTAAATTTAGGGGATTCAACTCAAAATGCGTATAGAGAATTAGAATTAGGAGATTGGGGAGAATCAAGCCAAACCAGTTTAACAGGAAGTTGTGATGACGTCGATCTATGGCTTGTTAGAGCCGCAGGTGTAGATTACCTTACAGGACAAACAACCGCTCCTGCTGCTTCTGACAACATCACTGTAGTGGAATTTGACTGTACTCAAGACACGTTCGGTGCAGCATTAACTTGGAATCAAAACGGTGGTGCAATCGCTAACACTCAACAATCATTCCACGTACACAAACTTGGAGTCGATTTCGGTGGATTCGACATTGGAGACATCAATGACGACGGAATAATTGACGTTGTAGCAATGAATGACGCTAATACTGAAAACGTAAGTTATGCAACAATTACGCAATCAACTCATACTTTCAGTTCGACTAAAACAGTATATTTCGGGCCATATATCGCTTGGGAAGTTACTGTCGATGAATTGAACGGCGATGGAGAACCAGATTTCATTCACGCAGCTAAGTTCAGGCAATCTAACTCTACATCATCAACTGGTGATACAACAACGAATTATTTCCTAAATTTGCCAACAAGCGTTCAAGTGACCTTGTCTAACGGTAATGGCGGACACATGAATCCGCTGGAGTACTTCGGGGCTATGAGGCCAACAACAGCGATTGTAGGCCAAGTAATTGGTGGTCCAAACAGTGCACCAGATCTAATCGTAGGGCATGGTGCATATGACCAACTGACATACGACGACAACTTCGGTTGGGATGGTTCATACGACAGAATTGTTGTAATCGAAATGGACAACAAGGACCTAGCAGTTTCTGGTATTGATATCAAACCAACAGATGCTTACGTCGGTGCTCTTGGAGAGGGAACCCGTGAAGTTGAAGTTACTGTGACAAATACTGGAATGGATATTCTAAACGGTCAAGCAACATTAGATGTTGAGATTAAGGAAGTAGATGAGGCAGCATCCACAAATGTAACAGTTTATGCAATGGATTGGGATAATCCAGAAGACAGATCTGGATGTGGAACTGGCTGTACTTGGACTAGTGAAGCATACTATGGAGCAAACCACTGGCACGAAGAAGTGGCTGCAAATAGTACAGTAGGTCACACCTCAGGAAACAACGCAGTAGAACAATCAGCCAACGGAAACAATCCAACCGACTTTATGTGGTCTGGTCTGATGAAGACTAACTCAAGTGGAGACACTTGGTCGGGTTACGAACCTAACTGGGACGAAGGAATTGTTCTGAACGATGTTGATTTGTCTGGCGCTGATAGAGCATGGATGAGTCTGGAAATCTTCCGCCATCTAGGTCTATCTGATCTATACTCTCAAGACGCAAACGGATTCGTTTTGGGAGAAGTTTGGGATGATGCAGCAATGATTGAAGTCTTCTCAGATGACCTCGGTTGGACACTAATCAACTGTCCAAATTCAGCATATTTCGCTGGACAATGCCCTTCCACAGTAAGTTACTGGGGAGGATATGACAACGGTAGAGTTGAGAGTGAAGCAAACACTGGTCTCGATGCAGCGATTTATCGCTATGGCGGCGCAATCCCTGGGACACAATATGGCTGGGGTAACTTCACCGAAGAAGGCCTAGGTGCGTTTGAACTGTCTCAATTCGCTGGTGAAACTGTGGATATCAGATTCAGATTCAAATCCGGATGGGATGGCTCACTGGGAACTAACGAATCTCTATGGAGTGGTAGAGACGGATTCGCTATTGACAACGTTACAATATGGAAGCAGAACACTGTATTCACATCTAATGTTCAAAATCAGCAATCCAACATCAACATGAACAATTTGGCACCGAATGAGGATTACACAACAGCGATATCTGCCGACTTTGAAAACGGTACAACATACAGAATCTCTGCAGTACTAAATTATGGTCAAGACGAGCAACCTGCAAACGATGAAATCGTGGGATATGTCACAGCATTCAACTTGTTTGATCCTGCTGTAGTAGGTATCGAAGATTTCAGACCAGGTGGATTGTACGCTGAAGGAAACTTCCCAATCAATGTCAAGGTGGAGCACTTAGGTAATACCAATGTAAGTTTCGACTTGGAAGCTAAAGTCTACAGCGCATTGCCAGCGGATGTATTCTGTGGCTCACCTCTCGTGAACTGTGAAGAAGGATTCGAAGGAGGTTCATCCGGATTTAGATACACTGATGATGGTAACGCAAACGGTGGAATTCTTGACGATTCGAGTTGTACTGAGCAAATCTTTGGCTCCTACGCTTACTGGTTCGGTCACCCATGTGACACAGCAAACAGTTTCGGAGACATTTGGGAGAACGAGACACTAACAATACCAGACATCGACCTTACCAGTATGTCAGGCGATTATGTGGCTCTAAACTTCGAATACTTCGCAGAAACATGGTTCGAATACAACATACAATCTGGAGACACATCATCAATCTATGATTATGCTGCACTAACTGCGGATTGGACAAAGGGTGGCAATGATTACGACGGCTTAATCCTCGGTCAGTGGAATGACTACAACGAGGACGGCTTCTGTATTGTTGATGAAGACGATAACGGATTTATCGACCCATTGAATGAAACTACAATCGATAACACAGAAATCGAATGGATTGGAGACCCAAGAAACATAAACGGTGGTACCGGTAATTACGAAGTATTCTACAACACTGATGGATTGGTACAAAGCAGAAGTATTGACTTGACTCACTTGTATGTTATCAACAGAACATCTCCAGATTCCAATACATGGAACAGAGAATGTATCAGCCTCGCTGGTTCAGTTGTCGACCTCAACTTTGAGTTTAGATCAAACGAGGACGGTCACAATGGACAGAACGACGGAGTACGTGGAGTTGCTTTCGATAACATCACACTGCAGGAATTCTCATTCACTCA
>Ga0115012_10001965_pt1 | contig 11920 bp, 1 predicted proteins | sample TroAtlMetagenome_FD_88706 | JGI IMG/M metagenome (GOLD analysis project Ga0115012, IMG submission 88706) | Marine eukaryotic phytoplankton communities from Atlantic Ocean - Tropical Atlantic ANT10 Metagenome | ecosystem: Environmental > Aquatic > Marine > Oceanic | place: Tropical Atlantic Ocean...
CAGCATTCTCGAGGTCTGCCTGTCCTCTCTCCCAGCCTCTCTCCGCGATCATCTCCGCGATAGCACCTCACACGATCAGAGTCAGCACCATCGACGGAGGAGTATTGCTGCGCCATTTGGCGGAATGTGGGGCTCGTGAAAATTAAGGGGTACAGAAGTAATCCTTGCAGGCAAGCTCACGTCGCAAACGTGTTGGGCCGAATTTCTCTTACTACTCTGTACAACCACCAGATCAACTCTGATATAAATGTGCGCAACCGGGAGCCAGCGGTCCGAGCAACCGAGCGGGCGACCATCCCTCTCCAATATTAATATATAAAATGTCAGTCCGTCCGAGTGCGCATCAGCTGGAACACGGCAAGCGTGTGGCGCAGCTCGAGCTCGTCGGGGAAGGCCTCGACGTACCACGCTTCGTCGTCGAGGTCCTCCTCGGTCGAGAGGTCGAGGTACTCCTTGAGCGAGGCGTCGGGCGGCCACGTGCCTTCGGCGAGGCCGGGCACCGCCATCAGGTCGTGCAGCAGCGCCAGGATGGGCTGCGGCGGCAGCCTCGCGTCGGTGCGCAGCCGCTGCTCGAGCTCGGGAGGCAGCAGCTCGCGGTACGCGTGGGCGAGGTTCTCCTCGGGGCCGCCGCGCCCCTCGAGCGCCAAGGACAGCGACTGGAGGTGGCACAGGCACACCTGCTGCTGCAGCGTGGGCGAGCTCACCGCGGCCCACGCCTCCTCGGACAGCAGCAGTGCGCCGCGCGCGTACACGGCGAGCGGCATCTCGGCGTGCGGCAAGCCCTCGCCGCCGCCGCCCCCTTCGACAGCCGCGGCCGCGGCGGGCAGCGCGCCGAGGAGGGTGACGGCCCTCTCGACGAGGCCGAGCAGCGCGCGCAGCCGCTGCTGCGTGTCCACCTCGGCGAGCACGGCGTCGAGCACCGCGCTCGGCAGCTGGCGCTGCGGCACGCGCGACTTGAGCCGCCCGAGCCGGCCCGTGCGCTGCAGCTCGCCCGCGTAGGGGAAGAGCTGCACGTGCACGCGCAGCGGCGAGGCGTGCGCGAAGACGGAGTGGACGAGGGCGTGCTCGATTGCGGCGAGGTCGAAGCAGCCCATCCCGTCGGCCTCAGCCTGCGCGGGGCGGCGGTGCGCGGCGAGGAGCGGCGCCAGGTGCGCCTCGGGATCGTACGAGAGCAGCAGTCGACTCACCACCTCGTGCGGCGTGCGGTGCGAGATGGTGGGCACGGCCGCGCCCGCCGCCGCCGCGCTCGCCGGCAGCACGGACGAGCCTGCCGCCTGCAGCCGCTCCATGGTCTCGTTGTGCGCGTCGCTTAGCGCGGTGAGCAGCCGCACGGTGCACAGGCCGCTCGCGTCGGTCTCGCCCGCCGCCATCATCGAGGGGAGAGAGAAGGCGAGCGGCACGTCCGGCCCCATCGGCTCGGGCGTTCGGCCGCCGCTGCCCGAGAGGTCGACCAGGCGCTCGCCCTCGGGGCCGTCGTACAAGAAGGGGTTGGCGTTGCACTCGTAGAGCTGCGGCACGAGGCCGAAGGAGCGGTTGAAAGCGTCGCAGAAGGCGTGCATCGCCGCGGCGGCGGCGGCGCGGCGCGGCGCGGGCAGCTTCGCCACCAGCTGCGCGTTGGTGAGCGAGGCCGCCTCGCCGCGGCGCAGCCCTTCCTGCTGCAGTGCCTCGAAGAGCACGCCGTGCCAGCGCAGCACGTCGGCGGCGCACCCGATGAGCGGCAGCCTCGCGCCGTGGCGCAGCACCGCGGCGAGCACGGGGAAGCGCGCGCGGTTGGCTGAGCGCATCGCAAAGTCGCGCGCGAAGAGGCGGGCACCGCTCTCGACGATCGGCTCCCACAGCCACCGCACGCCGCCCTGCGCGGCCTCCAGCGCGGCGTGGTTGTGCAGCTCGCCCGTCTCGCCCGCGGTGATCTCATCCCACAGCTCGCCGCCCAGCGCGCGGCGAAAGGCGAGCGAGCGGTCGGCGGCCGAGAGCTCGGCCTGCGCCGCGCGGATCTCGGCGCCGAGCGCGCCGCCAAAGACAGGGGTCACGCAGTCGTGCTGGAAGTTGAGCTCGAAGGCGGTGCGCGACGCCTCGTCCGGGTAGACGCGCTTCCCCACGCAACTCGCCTCGCCCACTGCGCGGAGCACTAGGTGGAGCGCGAGGCCCAGCTCGTCCTCGTCGAGCCCGTACAGCTGCTGCAGCGCCTCCCAGTCCTTGGCCACCTCCCTCGCCAGCTGCTCCTGCGCGGCCTTCTCGCACCAGCCGCTTGCCTGGCCGTGTCCGCGGGGGAGCACTTGCAGCACCCGGTCGGCGCGACCCGCGTCGCTCGCGCCGCTCACCTGCAGCAGCAGGTGCATCAAGATGCGGATTACCCGCACCGCCACTGGGCCGCAGCGCGAGCCCGAGATCGGGTCGAGCTCGACGCGGTTGAGGTCGTCGCGCCGGTAGCCCTTGAGCCCCCGGTCGGGCGCGCTGCGCGCGATGTCGCGCATCTCGTCGGTCGTGCCGACGCGTACCACGCCGCGCACGTCTTCGTGGTTCTTCCCGCCGATCGGCGCGCCGCATGTTGGGCATTTGGCAAACTCCATCGGCCGCGTGCAGTTGCCGACGGTGTAGATATGCCCCTTGGGGCACTTGTACCACGCGACGTACTCTTGCATGCCCGCGAGGATCCCAGCCATCTCGTCGGCGCCCATCGTGGGCACGTAGCCCTGCGCGAGCAGCTGCGGCTCCAAGAGCAGCGCCTCCCACCAGCTGCCAGGCAGGCTCACCGCGCGCAGCGCCGCGTGCACCGCCAGCTGCCGCAGCACCGCCCCCCGACGCCGAATCGCCGCGCGCGCCGCCGCGTTGGCCGCCGCCGCGCTCGCCATGCTGCTGGCGTCGCGGTTGCGCCCCTGCCGCTGCGGTGGCGCCGCGCTGACGCAGCCACTCGTCGCGTCGTACCCGTCGCACCCGTCCATCACCCACTCGCACAGCTCGCGCGGCCGGTCGAGCAGCCTGCCGAGCGCGGACCGCAGCAGCTTCGCCCCCTCGCCATCGGTGCCGATGAGGTGGACGGCGCCGCCACCCGCGGCGGCGTCCGCGCCTTGGGCGAAGGCGGCGGCGGTGAGCGCGAGGAGCGAGTGCAGGTCCGCCACCTTGTCCAGCTCGGCGCCGTACCGCTGCTTGAGCTCTTCCTTCGAGCCGCGGAAGGTGAGGCAGCTGCGCACCAGCCCGTCAAGGTGCTTGTACGCGGCGGCGCGCCGCTCGAGCAGCGAGCCCTTGAGCCCCTCGGCACCGAGCGTCGCAGAGAGAAGCAGCCATCGGAAAGGGTCGAGCAGCGGCTGCGCCACCGCGAGGGTCGCGCCCTGCGACGGGTCGATGGGCAGCCACGTCAGCGCGGCGATGGGCAGCGCGAGCAGCTTGGCGAGCAGCGGCAGCCCGCCCGCGCGCCACACGAGACGCAGGGTGTGGACCTGCACGTGGCGCGGCTTGAAGGTGTGGCAGAGCAGCCGCCTTGCAAAGCCGTGGCAGGCGAGAAGCGACAGCGCGTCGGCGCCATTTTGCGGCCCCCAGCGCAGCAAGTCGACCAGCGCCGCGACGAAAGCGGCTACGTGCACCTTGGCCTTGCCCACCGCCGCCAGGTGTGAAAGCCCGTCGGGACGCTGCAGCAGCGCCGTCGCCGAGGCACTGTCCAAGCCGAGCGTCGCGGCGGAGGTGACCTCGGCGTCCGAGAGCGGCGGCGGCGATGCGCCATCCTCTTGCGTCGCCGCGAGCAGCGCCCCCTCGTGCTGCTGCAGCCACACCAGGCAGCCCTCGGGACCAAGGCGGGGCAGACCGCCCAGCGCCGCCTCGAGCGCTGGAAGCTCAGCCGCACGCGTGCCGAGCGTGCGCAGCAGCAGCGTGCGCGCCGGCCGCGTCATCGGCGGCAGCCCATCGGGCGCCTCGGCCACGAAAGCGACGAGCGCCTCGCACAGCGGCGCCGCCGCCTCCGCCTCGGGGACGAGCAGCGGAAGGACGAGCTCCTGCAGATAGCCCAGCGCAAAGCCCGAGAAGAGAACGCAACCCTCGCGCGTCGCCTTGCCGTCCGCCTGCGCCTCCGCCTTGGCCGCCTCCATTGCGACGGCCGCCGCGGCGTGCATGAGCGCGAGCAGCGGCGGCAGCGCCGTCGGTGCTAGCGAGGAGGCCTCGGCGGCGGCGACGAAGGCCTCGAAGGCGAAAGGCGCCATGACGCCACCGCCGACCAGCACCGTCTCCCTCACGAGCAGGTGGACAGTCTGCAGCGCGAGCCAAGTCGCCGACGGCGCCGGCGCCGGCGCCGCCTTTCCGCCCGCCTTACCGCTCGCCGTCGGGTCGGCGGCGCGGAGCAGCCACAACAGCGCGTCCACGTGGACCGCGAGCCTTCGCAGCGTGCTGCTCGCGTGGCGCCACGCCTCCTTGGCCTCGCCGCTCTCGCAGCAGCGGCCCGCAGCGCGGGCGCGCTCCCACGCGGCGCCCAGCACGGCGCGCAGCAGGCACGCGTCGAGCCGCGCGAGCTTGGCGCCCGCCTCGCCTTCGCCTCGGCGGGAAAGCTCGCCCAGCTCGACAACCAGCGCGTCGAGCGAGGCCTGCGGCAGCCCGGCGGCGCCGAGCAGCGCGCAGCCGTGGTAGAGCTGCCCCTCGGACGCCCACATGGCCGCGTGTACGCCACCGGGTGAGGCGAGCGCGGCAGGGTGCGTCGCGCGCACCACCGCTTCATAGTAGCCGCGCTGCACCTCGAAGCTCAGCCCCGCGTGGCGCGGCGTGCACGCACCCACCGCGTCGTGCAGATATGCGAGCAACTCGGTGCCACCAAAGGCCGCCCACGCCGCCGCCGCCTCGCGCCCCACCGCCTGCTCGCTCAGCGCGCCGAGCGTCGGCACGGCGTCGGCGCCGCCACCACCCTCGCCGAGCGCCTCACGCGTCTCACGCGCCTCGAGCATGCGCAGCAGCGGCGCCGAGAAGGGGAAGGCCGCGAGCAGTGGCCCGTGCCTTCCGCCGTTGGCCACCGCCTCGGTCTCAACCACCTCGCGCCCTCCCGCCACGCCGAGCCGCACCTGAAGCGCCATGCGGCTCCAGTCGAGCACCGCGGGCGTCGCGGCCAGCGCGAACCAGAGCTCGAGCCGCGCGCCCGCCCTGCTGCCTCCCGCGACATCGCTGCCACCGCAGCCCGACTCCTCCGGACTGCAGAGCAGGGCGAGGTTGAAGTTTTCGTCGAGGGCGCGCAGCACGTGTGTGAGGGCCTGCGTCACCAGCAGCCGAAGCGCCTCGCGCAGCGCCTCGCGGAAGGTGCCGCCCAGCGCGCCACTCCCCGCCACACGCGTGTGCAGCTGCCGCCCCGCGTCGTCGGCGCACGCCTGCGCCTCGAGCACCGCGAGCACACCCTGCCGTACCAGCGCGCGCCAGCGCGGCTGCGCGTGCAGCAGCTCGGTGACCATCGCGACGCGCGCAGCGTACGAGTGGGCCGCCGCCGCCACGGGCTCGAGCCCCTCGGCCGCCCCTGGCGGCGGGCACCGCGCGAGTGCCGCGGGGGCCTCGGCGAGCAGCATCTCGTCGAGGGGCAGCGCACCGCGCGCTGCCAGCGCGTGCGCAGGGTGCGAGAGCATTAGCCCAAGGGGCAGCCGCAGCAGCGCCGCTGAGACGGCGGCGGCGGCGGCGGCGGCGGAGGAGGAGGAGGCGGCGGTGGAGGCGGTGGCAGCGGCGGGCGCGTCGCCGCCCACCCCCACGTCGGAGCGGAGGTCATCCACAAAGACGACGAGCCAGCGCGGCGAGAAGTCGAGGGCCATCGTGCGCCGCCGCCGGCTCGTGCCTGGCGGCAGGTGCACTACCATGACCACCGTGCACTGCGCCGCCGCCGCGCCGGCCGCCACAACGCGCTCCTGCAAGATGTGCATCGCGTGCAGGATCAGTCCCGCCGCGCACGCCGCCGGGTCGCACTGCAGCAGCAGCACGCGCACCGTGCCTGCCTCGCCGCCGTCACCACCGCCATCACTGCCGCCGTCGGCGCTTCCCGGCACGAGGAACGCGTCGAGCGCCGCGGCGAGCGAGACCTCGGTGCCGTAGCGCGCGAGCTGCGTGAGCCGCGCCTCGCACCCGTGCAGCGGCGTCCGATCGAGCGCCACGTGCAGGTGCTCCATTGGCGACTGCGTCAGTAGCAGCATCAGCTTGCCGCCCTCGGCGCTCGCGCCAGCGCCGGCGCCGCCGGCGTCGTAGGCCGGCGTGATGTATGCGGCGGCGGCGCTCTGCAGCGAGGCGTGCCTCGTGAAGTACTCCTCGCCGCCCTGCGCGCCGCGCAGGCTCGCAGAGTGCGCCACCGCCAGCGGCGTCGCCGCGCGCAGCAGCGCGCCTTGCATCGCGAGGAGCGCCGCCTCGTCCTCCGCGGCGGACGCGGCGGCGGCGGGGTCGTCGACGCGCGGCTCGTCCGCTGGAACCGGCTCGGCGGCGGCGGCGGCGGCGGAAGCGGACTCGGGCAATGCGACGGAGTCCGCCTGGTCCCTCGCCTTTGGGTCACCGCCAAGCCAAGAGGGCAGCCACGCGCCGCCCTCCTCCGCACCCGCTGCGCCGGCGCCGTCCTCCTTGCCGTCGGCCGGCGCGGCCGCCGCCTCGGCAGAGGCCTGTCGCGAGGCGGCCACCGCCCCTGCGGTCGCCTGCCTCGCCACCGCGACCTTGTCGGGCGCGAGGGCTAGGACGAGCGAGGGGAGCGAGCCCTGATGGTAGCCGCACACGAGGCGACCGAGGTCGTCCTCGCCCGCCTCGTCGCTCACGCGCAGCAGCCACGCCTTGAGCCTCGCGCACAACGCGTGCTGGCGCGGCGAGAGCACGTCCTCCGGGGTGAAGAGCTGCTTCTCGAAGCGGTTGAGCATCGCGAGGTCGAGGTGGGCCCACGCGTGCTCCGCCTCGACCACCACCACTAGCTTGAAGGCCGGGTGCACCTGGCACAGCTGCGAGCGAGAGCCGATGGCGAGGCGGAGCAGACGCTGCGTGCGACCGGTGGCGGCGTCGGTCTTGACGACGTACCGCTGGTTGAGCACGTCGTACAGAGCCTCGTAGATGTTGTCGTGCTGCATGAGCACCGCGGTGGCGCCGGTGGCCATCGCCATCTTGACGCGGTTGACCTGCTTGATCAGGTGGAGCTCGGTCAGGTCCTCGGGGAAGACGGAGCCAAAGAGGACCTCCACCTTGCCCTCGTCGCCCTCGGCACCTCCCTCGCGCAGCAGCCCGCAGCCGAAGAGCAGCTGCAGCGCCGCCAGATTGCGCGTAAGCAGCATCAGGTGGCGGCAGTTGCGCTCCGCCAGGTTGGCCGCCACCAGCTCGGTCACGGGCGGCGGCTGCTCGAAGTGCGTCGCGCCCGCCGCGGCCGGCGGCGTCGCGCCCTCGCCGTTGAGCGGTGCCGTCGCGTTATCGAGCTCCGTGCTGCTGTTGCGGTCCTGCTCGAACCACGATCGTGAGTCGACGGTGGCGGCAAAGCATTCGGCAGCGAAGGTGCGTAGCACGTGCGCCAGCATCGAGGGCTTGCCTCCGAAGTTGCGCGCGAGAACAAAGCGCAGCGTCTCGGGGCGGAGCGCGCCGCCGCCCTGCGTGTGCAGCGCGGCGCGCAGCATCTTGACGAGCGCGTAGTAGTCTCGCATCCCGATAAAGTCGCGCCCGCCCAGCGCTCCCTGCCCCACGTAGCACGCGTGATACGCGCGGCTCACCGGAGCAAGCCAGCCGGCGCGACGCCCGCCGCTCGCCTCACGGCGCAGGGGCGGCGGCGGCGGCGGCGCGGCGGGCAGCGCGTCTTGCGGCGGCGGCGCCGCCGCCGCGGCGGGCGCGTCGTTGCTGGGCTGCCTCGCGAGCTTGACGATGGCTTGCGCGGTGAGCTCGATGTCGAGGGGCGACGGCTCGGTGCGCCGGATGCAGACGGCGCGGTTCATCTTGGCGGGGTCGAGAGCCCAGTTGGAGAGGCCGACGATCGAGATGGGCGGCGCCACCAGGATCGAGTGCAGTACCTGAGAGAAGGTGGGAGATGGTGAGAGGAGGCGAGAGACGGTGGGCAAGACGAGGGAGATCGAGCGAGGCTCGAGGGCGCGGCACCTTGAGCGGCAGGTCGGGCGAGTGCTCAGCCAGGCCGACCTCGTCGAGGAGCAGCACCGCCAGCTGCTCAGTGGCGTGCGCCTGGTAGCGGCACGCCATGTCGAACTGGCGCTGGATGGCGTCGGAGGATGACATGGGCGAGCACTGGTACGGAAAGACGTGCACGGCAGGGAAGGCGCGGAAGTAGGCGCGCGGCGACTGGCGCCCCTGCAGATTGGACGTGATCACCTGCGCATTGCGAGGGTGGGGGTGAGGGCGGGATGGCGGTTGGTAACCCCTCAGGCCGCGGCCACCTGCATCGTGAGGGTCTTGGAGGTGCCCGGCTTGCCCACCAGGAAGAGGGGTAGCTTGTTGAGGATGCACACGATCGAGACGAAGAGGTTCTCGCTCAGCGCCTCGTTGAGCGCGACGCCCTCCTCCACCGCCACGTGCTGCACGAAGCGCCGCTGCACCTGCGCGATCACCCGCTGGAAGCTGCCCTCGAGCACGAAGGCGCGGAAGCCACACTGGTCGAACTTCTTGTCCTGGCCAAAGCGGAGATGCTTTATCGCGCCGCGCATCGCCTCCCAGTACCGGCCGCGCGCCGCCGACGAGGGGAGGCGGTACAGGTAGACAAAGGCGAGGGAGAGGACCATCGCGGCGGCGAGGGGCGTCACCTTGGCCTTCTCCGCCCTCTCGCGCGGCACGAGGTGTGACGTGAAGAAGTCGAGCAACAGGCAGACTCGCCGCACGTCGCGCAGCGAGACGGCCGAGGCGTCGCTCTCCTGCGCGCGTGCAAAGGCCTGCGAGGTCGTGACGAGCGCGAGGGCGCACTGCGCGTCGAGAGGCAGGCTGATCTCGAAGTGGGCGTCGCGCAGGGCGAGCAGCTTGTCGCGTAGCATCGCCTTGACGTACTGCGCCTCCTCGCTGGGCGAGAGGGCGCCAAAGTCAAAGACGAAGTGCTGCAACGAAGCGGGCACGTCGTGCACGCGGTACACCAGCGAGGCCATCGGGTCGGCCGGCGCGCCCGCCTCCTGCAGGTTGTACACGAGCCCGGCCGCCTCCTCGGCCGCCGCCGCCTCGGGCCGCACGCGGTACGGGTTGACGGCGGCCAGGATGGTGACGTCCTTGTGCAGCGGCCGGCCGTGCAGCGAGTGCTGCGTCGCCGCCTCCACCAGCAGAGAGACGTGGCTGCACGTGTTCAGCTCGTCGAAGAAGACAAAGACCCGCCGGCCTCCCCGCCGCGCGCCGCCGTCCGCGGCAGCCACGACCCCGTCGGAGGAGGAGGAGGAGGAGCCGGTGGCGGCCGCGGCGGCGGGCGGGGCGGGCGCACCCGCGCAATCGTCATCGACGTCTCGCAGCATCGCCTCTGCTCGCTCGAGCGCCTGCTCGATGTCGCGCTGGGTGGTGCCGCCGTGCACGTCGAGCACGACGCACGGCACACCGAGCCACGCGCAGAGGTACTTGATCAGGTAGGTCTTGCCGCAGCCGCACTCGCCCATCAGCACCACCGGGATGCCGCACGTGACGCGCACGAAGATGGCGAGCATCTTGAGCATCGCGTCGCCCGTCAGGCAGTAGCCGCCGCCCATCAGCTTGCCCGCCGCCTCCTTGGTGCGGTGCACGCCCGTCAGCGCCGAGAGCACCTCGTGGTGTCGCGCGTTGAGCGCCTCGAGCCCCTCGCCGATGCGCACGCCGTTGCTCTTGAGGTGGGCGAGCAGGTGCGGGTGGATGCGTGCCTCGAGTGCCTGCGGGTCGAGCGAGAGGAAGGTTGCGCGATCGGCCGACGACGAGAAGAGCACGCATGCGTGGTCGGAGGCGCCCCACGGCAGCAGCTCCAGCTGCGCCTGCTGCTGCGCCGCGTCCGCGCCGCCCTCGTCGCCCTCCGCCTCCTCGTCATCGTCCGCGCCGGACACGCCAGCCGCGCCCTCGTCGTCTGCGGCGGCTGCGTCGCCGGCGGCCTCCTCTCGCACGGGCGTGTACTCGATGGTCCCCTTCTCGTCCACGGGCGCGTCGCGCCGGCACCAGCTGCCCGTGAGGTGCGCGGTGGCCGAGCGGGCTAGGGCGCCCTCGGTGTCGTTACACAGAGGCGAGATCTGCCACCGGCTGGCCTCGCCGTTGAAGAAGAGGTGGCGGCGGAGCGGCAGCCCGTCGTCGCCGCGCTTGCCGAGCATCACGTAGTGCGCCCTGCCGTCGACGTCGGCGTACGGCGGCTGCAGCAGGTACGTGCCGTTCTCGGAGTCGCGCGGCGTGTGCCACGATGAGCGGCAGCCGGCTACGCACACCGCCTGCCCCTCGAAGCCGTCGCGGTGGCGCACCTCGGTCACGGAGAGCAGCGGCTCCTCCTCCCAGCGGCGGAAGGTCGTCCACGGCCCGTCGATCCTCGCGCCGCGCGTCGCCGAGAGCACGGAGCCCCTGGGCGCGATGGAGTCCGAGATGACCCACCGCCGCTCGGCCGCGCGGTAGTACAGGTACATCCCGCGCTTGGGCTTGCCGAAGCACGGCTGCCCCTCGTTCAGGTAGCCCTCGTTCGCCCATGGCCCGTTGAACCAGATGGTGTTGTTGTAGTTGACCTCGCCGAAGCCGACGCCCGAGGCGCGCGCCTCGCGCCGTACGACCAGCGCCGAGCGGCGCGTCGCAAACTCGCGCGCCGTCGCAAGCAGAAACTGCAGCAGCTCGCCCTTCATCTTGGCCTTGAGCGCCGCGTCGTACTCGACGTACGCACCGGGGTCGGGCAGCAGTGAGGCTCCGATGGCCGAGTCCTCGCGGTGCAGCTCGCGCAGCTGCCAGTGCAGCGCCGCCACGAAGGACCAGACGCACCAGAGCGACGGCGTGGCGCCACGCGGCTCCTCCATCGCCTCGCGCAGCAGCTCAAAGCACTCGTGCCCGCCGAGCTCCTCCGCCGGGATCGTGATCAGAGGGTCAGCGCACAGCGCGAGATGGGCAGCGGCCGTGCCAACAGCCTTGGTGCCGCCCGCCTCGGCCGCCGCGCCGCCGCCGGCCGCCTCGGCCCACGCCTTTGCCTCGTCGGACGTGAGCGGCCGCGCCCCGTCGCGGCCGGCAAAGGCAAAAGGGAAGGCGCCGCCGTGCTCGCGCAGCACGTGGAGCGCGAGGCAGACGTAGTGCAGCTGCGCGTGCCGCACCGCCGCCTCGCCTCGGCCGAGCGCCGCCTCGAGTTCCGGCCTGGCGGCAACGAAGGTGGCGGCGGCGGGCCTGGCCTCGAGAGGCGGCAGCAGCGCCGCCACGCGCAGCTGGTGGCGCGTGCGGCCGGAGCGCGGCTCGAGCGCGAGGCGGACGCGCGGCGGCGCGAGCAACAGCGCCTCGCCGCCGTCACGCGGGTCGCGCAGCGAGCCTAGCAGCAGCAGCTCGAGCAGGTGCATGTCGAGCTCGGCGGAGACGTCGGCCAGGTCGAGGTGCAGAAGCAGCGGCGTGCCCTCCTCCCCCTCCTCCCTCCCCTCCTCCGCCGCCGCCAGCCCGCGCGTCAGCGTCGCCATCAGCGCCGCGTGGCCTGCCGAGTGAACGGGGCAGTGCACGTACCGCCGACCATCGCGCACCGCGGCCGCGCGCACCGCAAACGTCTTGCCGCCGCCCGCCGCGGCCGAGCGCGCGCAGAAGCCGACGCCGGCGGTGGCTGCACGCAGCTGTGCGCGCGGCAGCGCGGCCGCGGGCCGCCGGCGGTGGCCAAAGTGTACAAGAACGTGCGACGCGTCGGCCGATGCGCACACGAAGAGCAGCGGCGGCGCCGGCGGCAGCCCGGCGGCCGCGTCGCGCTGCAGATCGTGCGCCGCCTCCTGCGCGGCGGCGACCAGCGCGTGCTGCGACACGAACGGCAAGGTATCGACGCCAGCGAGGCAATACAGCCGGCTTGCGCGCCCGTGGGTCGCCGAGC
>Ga0115012_10001966_pt1 | contig 11919 bp, 10 predicted proteins | sample TroAtlMetagenome_FD_88706 | JGI IMG/M metagenome (GOLD analysis project Ga0115012, IMG submission 88706) | Marine eukaryotic phytoplankton communities from Atlantic Ocean - Tropical Atlantic ANT10 Metagenome | ecosystem: Environmental > Aquatic > Marine > Oceanic | place: Tropical Atlantic...
GGAGGCGATGCCGACTGGGTCGCCGTCGACCCCACCTTTGGCCAGCTTCCTGCCGATGCAACCCACATCAAACTCGTGGAGGGAGACCTCAATCGCCAAGTGGAAATCTTGGGCGTGATTGGTCGACTTGAACTCGAACTGATCGAGGCCCGCTGACGTGTCGTGTGCTACTTTAGGCGGCAAGGAGTTGCATCAATGATTCGCCTCGAGGGCATCGAAAAGCGGTACGGAGACTTCCAAGCAGTCCATCCCTTGGATCTCGATGTGCAACGCGGAGAAGTCTTTGGTTTCTTGGGACCCAACGGTGCTGGGAAAACCACCACGAACCGCATCATCGCTGGGGTGCTGCCTGCAACGGCCGGCACGGTCTTCATTGACGACATCAACATGAGCCAACATCCGGTCGAATGCCGGCAACGCATAGGCTTCATTCCCGACCGCCCGTTCACCTACGAAAAACTCACCGCGCGCGAGTTTCTTCGGTTCATTGGTGGCATCTACAAAATGGACCCCTCGGGCATTGACGCGCGAAGTTCACAGGTCCTGGATGAGAACGGACTGCTCGACCGGGCGGATGAACTCATCGAAGCCTATTCGCACGGAATGAAGCAACGACTGGTGTTGTCGGCTGCGGTGTTGCACGACCCGCCCGTGCTCATCGTCGACGAGCCAATGGTGGGGCTCGATCCCCACGGAGCTCGGCGCATCAAAAACCTGTTTCGCGAACTGGCCGCCGCGGGGCGCACCGTGTTCTTGTCGACCCACTCCCTGGACGTCGCCCAAGAGGTGTGCGACCGGGTGGGCATCCTGTACAAAGGACGAATCGTAGCAATGGGCAAAGTGGACGAATTGATGAATTCTGGGGATCAAGACTTGGAAGCCGTCTTCCTGCGAATCACCGAAGAAGAAGAACAAGCCGGACGGGCTGGAGGTCTCTCATGAAGTGGATTCTCCTGTTGACCCTGGCAGCTTGCGCCCCCAAAGCGCACACCGTCGCCAAACGGAGCGAGGGCCGGTACACCGTGCCCCACCCAGGCGGAGATTGGACCCGAGTGCAACCCGGTGGGGCTGACAAAGCCTGGTTCAATGACCAACTGGGCGCCACCATCTACTTCGACTCAAACTGCAAAGATCGCTACGAAGATGGGCGCCTGGGAGACTTGCTCACCCACCTCACCCTTGGGCTGGCCCAAGGAGAACCGGTTCGCGAAGAAACGCTGACCTTGGATGGCCGCGAAGCCTTGATGCGCGTGTACGACGGCAAGGTCGATGGCGTGAGCGTTCGGGTCGGAGCAATGGTCACCAAAAAAGACCTGTGTTTGTACGATGGCTTGTACATCGCCGCACCGAGCGTATTCGAAGACGCGTGGGGCTCCTTTGTCGAGGTCCTGAGCGGATTTCAGACCAAGGGTCATTGAATGAACTCCACTTGGAAAGAATTCTTCAATGCGGTGGGCGAGATTACATTCCTCACCCGCGCCAGCATCCGAGAACTGTTCAAAGGGCCGTTCGAATGGAAGCTGATCATCCAGCAGTTGGAACTCGGCGGGTTTGACTCTTGGTCTGTGACCGTTCTCGCCGCCGGGTTCACCGGCATGGTGCTGTCCCTTCAATTTGCCATCGGACTGGAACCGTTTGGCGCCTCCTTGTACACCGGAAAGCTGGTGGCGGTCGGGATTGTCCGCGAACTCGGACCGGTGCTGACCGCACTGCTGGTCGGTGGACGGGTCGGCTCCGGCTACACCGCAGAGATTGGCAGCATGAATGTCACCGAGCAGGTCGATGCCATTCGGGCATTGGGCGCCGACCCGGTCCGCAAACTGGTCATGCCGCGCGTGTTCGCCATCACACTGGCCCTGCCTCTGCTCACGATGCTGGCGGACCTGGTCGGGTGTGCCGGAGGGGCGTTCATCACGATGCACGAGGTCAACGTGACCTGGCGATTTGTCTTCGAGCAAATGCGAGAAAGCATCTGGATTGTCGATCTGCTGCACGGGCTTGGCAAGAGCGTGTTCTTTGGGTACCTCATCGCCATCATCGGTTGCTGGAACGGCCTTCGCACCTTGGGCGGCACCGAAGGCGTGGGCCTCGCGACGACGCAAACGGTGGTCTACATCTCCGTGTCCATTTTCATCTCTGACTTCGCGCTCACCCGACTCTTCCTGGCGATTTATGGCTGAAAACATCATCAGTTTTCGCGGCGTGGCCAAGTCCTTCGGAGACAAAGCTGTCTACGAAGAACTCAACCTGGACGTCCGCAAAGGGGAAACCCTGACCATCATCGGTGGTTCGGGCGTGGGCAAAAGCGTCTGCTTGAAGATGCTCATCGGGTTGATGACTTTCGATCAAGGGTCCATTCATGCCTTTGGAGAAGACCTTTCCCGCATGGACAATCGGGCCTTGCTGAAACTGCGCAGCCGCATCGCGATGCTGTTCCAAGGCGCAGCCTTGTTTGACTCCATGAGCGTGGAAGAAAACATCAAATACCCCCTGATTGAGCACAACTGGGGAACGCCGGGCGAAATGGACAAACGCGTTTCGCAAGTTCTGGAAATGGTCGACATGCCCGGCATCCAAAAGCTGAAGCCGGCCGAACTTTCCGGTGGCATGAAAAAGCGCGTGGGCTTGGCCCGGTCGATTGCCATTGAACCCGAAGTCATCCTGTACGACGAACCGACCACTGGCCTGGACCCCGTCAACGTCCGACGAATCAACGGCCTGATCTTGTCGCTTCAAGAACGGTTGGGGGTGACCTCCATTGTGGTGACCCACGACATGGACACCGTGTTCACCATCACCGATCGATTGGCTTTGGTTCATGAACGTCGCATCGCCTTCGTTGGAACCCCCGCAGAGGCAAAAAGCCATGATCTGCGCTACCTCCGCGAGTTCATCAAAGGCGGCAAGGGCGTGCTTGAAGAGGACATATAGGTCCAAAGCCCCCCCAGTTCTTCGGATTGTGTCACGATTTGGACAGGTGCCGAGGTCGACTCGCATTGGTTGCCCTGACCGACCCCGGACCGCGTTACGGAGACGCCCTGAATCAGGGGGCATCATGGACGAAGCGGCACCAAACTACACCGACTATCTGAAGCTTGGAGAGATGCTCAAACTCCAAGGTGGATTGGAGAACGACGAAGCCGCACTCATCCCCGATGAGTTGCTCTTCATCGTCGTTCACCAAGCACTCGAGTTGTGGTTCAAGATTGTGAACCGTGAACTGCGTTTGGCCCGCGACCACCTCGCCGAACCCGAAGTGGCTGAGGAAACCGTTCCTCATGTGGTTCACCACCTTCGCCGGATCAACCGTGTGCTGGAACTGGCGGTCGATCACTTCAAGGTCATGGAAACCCTGACTCCCCAGGACTTTCTCGGGTTCCGCGAAAAAATCACTCCGGCTTCTGGGTTCCAATCGTCGCAAATGCGGGAGATGGAAATCTTGCTGGGCATCAAGTCAAACAAACGCGTCCGCTACGGCAAGGTGGACCCCATCGAACACCTCGAGAAACTCAGCGGAGACAGCAAGGCCGGTGAGGACGCGTGGAAAAAAATCCAAACGGTGCAAACCGAACAGACCTTCCAAGAGGCGCTGCGAACCTGGCTGTACCGAACGCCCATCCAGGGTTCAATGCCCGGAGAAGACGGCGACGAAGCGGTCGTTGATGGCTTCATCCAAGAATACCTGAGTCAATTTGATGGATTCATGGACCGCCAGTGCAAACGGCTGCAAGAAAGCATGCCGGAAACCGGGGACAACACGGGCCGATTTGAAACCTCCAAAAAGGCGGCTCGCGAATTCCTGATGGCCCTCGATGTGGAAGAGTCCGAACGCTACCGATTGCGTCGGACACGCGCCGGACTTCTCTTCATCGAGTCTTACCGAGAACTTCCATTGCTTGCCTGGCCACGGTTGTTGGTCGACAGCGTGGTCGAGTTGGAACAACTCACCCTGATTTGGCGAAACCGCCATGCCCGCATGGTCGAACGCATGATCGGTCGTCGGGTCGGCACCGGCGGTTCGAGCGGGGTCGACTACTTGGACAAAACCGGAAAGATTCGCATCTTCACAGAACTGTGGGCGGTTCGCACCGTCATGATGCCCAAAGACACCCTGCCGCCTCTCGGCAACCCAGACTTCTACGGATTCGCAACATGAACACTTTTCACCTTGCCCTCGCCCTGTCCTTCGCGACGCCCGCCTGGGCGACCGAAACCGAAACCAGTCCAGCGCGGGTCTACCCCGAGGCTCATCGCGGCGACACCGTGGACGATTACCACGGGACACAAGTGCTCGATCCGTACCGCTGGTTGGAAGACCCGGACAGCGAAGCCACCCGGGCTTGGGTCGAGGGTCAGGTGGCCCTGACCTCAGAGCACATCGCCGAAATTCCCCGCCGGGAAGTCATAAAAGAACGGCTCACCAAGCTGTGGAACTACGAGCGCTTTTCCAGCCCGTCCAAGCGCGGCGACCGCTACTTTTTTCGGTACAACAATGGCCTTCAAAACCACTCGGTTCTGTACACTTCGGAAACATTGGACGGAAAAGCCACCGTCGTCTTGGATCCCAACACTTTGAGCAAAGATGGCACCGTCAGCGTGTCTCTGACTGCCCTGTCCGAAGATGGTTCCTTGCTTGCCTACGGGACATCGGACGGTGGTTCAGACTGGACCACCATTCACATCCGCGACACCCTCAGTGGGCGCGACCTGACGGAAACCTTGAAGTGGGTGAAATTTTCGGGCGTGAGTTGGACCCATGACAACAACGGTTTTTTCTACAGCCGCTACCCCGCCCCCGAAAACAAACTCGAAAGCGTGAACGAGCACCAGAAGCTCTACTATCACGAGATCGGAACCCTCCAAGAGAACGACCGACTCGTGCACCAAGCACCCGAAACGCCCAAATTGGGTTTCAGCGGATCGGTGAATGAATCGGGAAACACGCTCTTCATCTACGGCTGGGAAGGCACCGATGATCGGAACACCCTCTACACGCTGGATTTGAACGACGAATCCGCCGAGGTCGTCAAGCTGTTCGATGCCCGAGACGCCAGCTATGAAATCATTGGTGACACCGTGATTCGGGATGAAAGAAGCTGGTTCGCACGGCTGTTCGGCCCCAAAAAACAACCCCCCGAAACCCGCTACTGGATCAAGACCAATCACAGCGCCCCCAAAGGTCGGGTCGTTGCGGTCAACCCCGCCCAACCCGCACCCGAAAACTGGATCGAAGTCATTCCCGAGTCGGAGCACGTCCTTCGCGGCGCATCGATGATCGGGGGTCACCTCGTCGTCAGCCACCTCGCCGACGTGAAGTCCGTCGTCTCGGTCCACGATCTGGACGGGGCCTTCATTCGAAACGTCGACTTGCCCGGGATTGGCACGGCTTACGGCTTCGGAGGCAAAGCTTCAGAACCGGACACCTTCTACACTTTTACTGGATTTTCCAGCCCCGCTTCGATTCACAAATACAATGTGCAAACGGGAGAAAGCTCCGTCTGGAAATCTTCGGAAGTCGAATTCAATCCGGGTGACTTCGAAGCCAAGCAGGTGTTCTACAGCAGCAAGGATGGGACCAAAGTCCCCATGTTCATCCTGCACAAAAAAGGACTCGAACTCACCGGCGACAACCCCACCCTGCTGTACGGCTACGGCGGCTTCAACATCTCTTTGACTCCCGGGTTCTCGCTCAGTCGGGTCATTTGGATGGAAATGGGCGGAGTCTACGCAATCGCAAACCTGCGAGGCGGCGGGGAGTACGGGGAAGATTGGCACAAAGCCGGCACTAAAATGAACAAGCAAAATGTGTTCGACGATTTCATTTCAGCCGCCGAACACTTGATTGCCGAAGGCTACACCCAGTCCGACAATTTGGGGATCATGGGCGGCTCCAACGGCGGACTGCTGGTGGGCGCGAGCATCACCCAGCGACCCGAACTGTTCGGTGCAGCGATCCCCGCTGTGGGCGTCCTCGACATGCTCCGCTATCACAAGTTCACCATCGGTTGGGCATGGGCGGATGACTACGGAACCAGCGAAGACAGCCCTGAGATGTTCGAATACCTCAAAGGCTACAGCCCATTGCACAGCTTGAAAGAAGGCACCGCCTACCCCGACACCATGATCGTGACTGCGGATCACGACGACCGCGTAGTGCCCGCACACAGCTACAAGTTTGCGGCCGAGCTGCAGCGGGCGCACGCCGGAGACAACCCGGTGCTGATCCGCATCGAAACCCGGGCCGGGCACGGCGGCGGAACTCCGATCACCAAACGCATCGAGCAAGTCGCCGACCAGTACGCATTCTTGGTGCGCGCCCTTGGGATGGAAACGGAAGAGGAGCTCGAAGCCGAGGACAGCACGCTCAACGAGGACGCCCCAGCTGAGGCCGCCAAATAGCCTGCGCTATCGCGCGCGCAGGACGCCGAAGCCAGTGCCGTTCTGGCCGTTCAATCGGTCCACGCAATCGTCATAGAACACGGAGGAACCGTGGGCGAACTTGATGAGGGTTCCAAAGCCGGCGGCTTTGAAATCCGTGCGGATGGCCAACGCTGAACGGGCGTTGCACCACGCGGCATAGGCACGACCTTTTCGAATGCCCATCATGGAGTGGACCCCGACACGCATCGTCCGGGCCCGCAACCCACCATCACCGTCGTCGAACAGTTGCACGCCCAACAGATCAAGGTGGTCGACCATGCGCCCATTCTCAATCAACAGAGCGCCGCCCCCGATGGCCGAGTCCAGGTCATTGCCACGGAACCCAAACCGTTGACGCAACGCCGGGCCTGTGGCCCCCTCGGAACGGCCCATAACGACGCTGCCGTCGGCCAACACGGCAACGGTTCCGCGATGATGCGCTCGACCGTTGCCTTGAGTGTCCAGCCCACCGTTTCGATACACGGGACCGTTCGGGGGCCGGGGGTATTTCCCAGCGACCAAACGAGTGTCCGGACCGCTCAGCACCGCGTCATACTGGCCCGAGTCTGACAACCACCGAAGGGGGGGGTCGGGGTGCCGCGAGAAAGGGTTCGCATTGATCACTTTCAACTTGGCGATGGGCACAACGGTGTAGCCCAAACCTTCCAGTACCGACAAATCCTGCAACCGGCCCCGAGACGACGCGCCGTTTTGAACCATGGTGTTGTGCGGACCGAGCGCTATGCTCACGGCATGGTCTCCAATAGAATCGCCCGAACCGGGCTCGCGTCCGCATCCACGATTGGCAACGGAAGCGCTACCAATGTGTAGACACCGTCGGGCACATCGGCGAGCACTATGCCTTCTAAAATTGCCATATCGTGCGATGCGATCATCGCATGACTGGGCAAATCCTTAGAGTCCACCGGATCAATGCTCGGGGTGTCGATTCCAATCAAACGGACTCCTTCTCCGGCCAGGCGCTCGATCAATGCCGGAGACAAACTGCAGAAGTCGGTATTGAAGTGCTGAGGATCCGGGTACGACCCGGTGCGAAACAACACGCGAGGCGCCACAATGGGGCCGGTCAAATGCTCGGCGCGAATTCGTTCGCCAGGGTGGGCATCGACGGCCATGACTTGCGCTTGGCCCACGTAAAAAGACAAGTCTCGGGAAGCCATGCCTTCGCCACCCGCTAGGTAATGGCTGGGAGCGTCGGTGTGAGCCCCCAAGTGCACCGTGGTCTGAATGCTCGACAAATCGATGTTTGCTCCCTCGGCAAACGACAAATTTTCCGTTCGTGAAAACGGAACATCGCCCGGCCAAACCGCCAAATCCGGCGTAATGGGCGGACTGATGTCGATGATTCGACCGGTCATGAAGACGGCGCCCGAGCAACAACTTTAAACTCAACGGCAATCGGTGTCGGCAATGCTGAAATGGCCAACGTTGTTCGGGTCGCACCAATCGACGTGAAGTGCTTGGCGTACACCTTGTTGTACGCCGCAAAATCCCGGTCCATGTTGATCAAAAACGCGGTCACATCAACGACTTCGTCGAGCGAGGACCCCGCAGCTTCCAGAATCTTACGGATGTTCTCGATCACCGCTTCTGTCTGAGCCGCGACGTCGTAGTCCACCGGTTGACCGTCCGCGTCGCGGATGGCTCCGCCTGGAATGGCATTGGTCCCCGGCTGCCTGGGGCCCACGCCGGACAAAAACAACAAATCGCCTTCCCGCCGCGCGTGGGGGTACGCCCCCACCGGGGCCGGCGCATTGCTCGCGTTGACCATTGCACCATCGGCTGGTCGGGGTTTGACCACCGATTGCCCAGGGCCGGCGCTGACCGTTGAGGCTTCAATCGCTTTGGCGGCCGGATCCAGACCGCCCAAGACCGACCGGTCTCCACGGTAATGTTCCACGTCCTCCTCATCGAACTCTTTGTCTCCGCCAATGGTGGTGGATGGAATCAGCGTCACCACTGCGCCACCGGTCCCAAACAACGGGGCGTAAGCGTGAACCGAACCGTCGTAGTTGTTGTGCTGCCCCATGACAGCACCGAGCCACCACATGGGCTTGAAGTTCACCACTTTCTGAACCCGAATTTGGTCCTGAATGGTTCGCGACAACTGAGAGACATCTTCCAAACGACCGCCTTCGAAAAACTCCAACAACTTGGCGTTCCACTCTTCGTCTTTGGCCGAATGGATGCGGTCTTCACTGGGCTCTATAAAGTCCGTAAACAACCGGTTGGAAAGGGTCATCACAACCACAACCGCGGTCTTTACGCCATCGGCTTCGATGGCATCGCGCGCGGCCTTGCCCAACACAATGGTTTCCGCCCGATCCGCATAGACGTTGCTCGACACAATGGATGCGGAGAACTGGTTGTCCGGGTTCAGCAATTTCAGGGCAACGACGCTGCCGGTGTCGATGGGAAAGCCATGGTAGGCCACTGTCCGAGCCTGCAACCCCCGCGCCGATGCCGCATCGCGAAAGGCGTGCCCAAAATCAGCGTCGATTTTGAACTTGTAGGGTATCGACCCCAAGTCGTGAAACAACTCGTCCACATGCACCCACTCGGGCTCAGGTTGTGCCTGAATTTGGTGCCCAATGACACTGGGCCACATGGTGCTGTAAATCAGCAATCGCTCAGCTCCACTCTCCTGCAAGGTTCGACGGGCGGACTCAAAACCATCCCGCAAACGGCCCCAACCTTCATTGGCTTCGGGGCACAACAGCGGATGGGGAATGCCCGGAACAACAACGCCAGCGACCACACTCATGATGCACCCCCTGGGAACCAGCCCATCACCGCATTGCCGGTACCAATGACCGTGCCATAGCCGTACAGTTCGGCTTCGTAGTCGGGCACATCCAGCGCCTGCAGCATCCAACTCAGCGCACCGGCATCGGTCTCTGAGATCGCTTGATTGGTGAACTCTGGCATTTCATCGATGAACTGTTGGGTTTTGCCGTGCCGAAGCAACTCGATGGCCCGCATGTCCCACAGGTACTGCCCGTGGTGCATGATGTGCTCTTTGCTCATGTCTTCGGGCACCGAGGACTCGGTGGTGAAGTGGCGATGCGACAACGAGTTTGATGCAATGAGCACAACCTTTTTTCCGCTCTCGGCCACCGCGGCCTTGGTGGCCTCGGCGAGCACTTTGGCCTTCTCCGCCATGACCTCAACACTGTAGTAGGTGGTGCTGCGGCAACTGGAAATGGACACGATGGGCTTGTCCCACTCCGGTCGCGTCAAATGGCACGAAACAATGGTTCCGTAATCAACGCGGAAGTCCGGATTTTCCATCATCTTGGTCACCAGACCGCGGTCGGACCCCTGTTGGGCGATCGCCCGCGCCAAATCAACGTCCACATCCAGTTCATAGTGATACCGAAACAAGTTCGGAAACACCGGGTCAACGCTCAGCGATTTGAAATGCGGCACCCCGAGAAAGTGGTGCCCAACGTAGGTCTGCCAATGGGGGCTCAAAATCACAATCGCGTCGAAGTCGATCCGCTCCAAGTCTTTGCGCAAGCGTTCATAGCCCCAACGCAGGGTCTCCCATCCGCACTCGGCGGTGGGTTCGTTTTGGGGCGGGTTCTCCGCGTAAACCAGATGGGGTGGATGCGGAGCCAACAACCCCGCCACGATGCGCCCTTCCATGGCACCTCCAATGGTGCACATTGTATTCGGCGACACGGGAAATCACCATTCTCCAAACGGTCAGATTAGGCAGGAATGCATGAAACTCACCGAAACCCAACGAACCATTGCCGATTGCACCGACCGAACCGTCTTGGTTCTGGCCGCTGTGGGGAGTGGTAAAACAACCACGCTCTCCGAACGGGTGGCCACGGCCGTGGCCAACGGGGTCAAACCCGCTCGGATTCTGGCGCTCACTTTCACCAACCGGGCCGCGCAGCACATGCGCGCCAGTTTGGAAGAACGCGACGCGATCGCTGCACGCCGGGTGAACGTGCACACATTTCACGGACTCTGTACGCGGATCCTCAGAACCGAAGCCCGGCAACTGGGGCTGAGCCCTTCTTTGTGGGTCCACGACGAAGAAGATTCCGAAGCGCTGATTCGAACGTTGGGTGTGCACCGGCCAAAAGACGCCATGTTTCGACTGCACAAAGAGATGTCCAGCGAGCCCATCGGAAACGCTTCGCTCCACCGATACGCCACCGGTTCATTCAGCGCGGAACCATGGGCCGAACGCTACATTCAGGCCCTGAGCGAACGCGGCGCCGTCGACTTCGCTGGATTGGTGTACCTCACCCGGGCCGCCCTTACCGAAAGCCCCGAAACAGCCGCGCGATGGGCCGGAAAATTCGACTGGGTTCAAATTGATGAAGTCCAAGACACCCACCTGAGTGAGTACGACGTGATCCGTCACCTGTGCTCGGAAGCAGAGTCCCTGTGCCTTGTGGGTGATTTGGACCAAACCATCTACGGATGGCGGGGGTCCACCCCCCAAGAGTTGATTGCGCACCTGGAAGCCGACCGCGGAAAAGCCACACGCATCGTCCTCGAAGACAACTTTCGCTCCACCAAAGCGCTTCTTGAAACCGCAAATCGAGTGGCCGATGGGCTGGAAAACCGCGCCACGCACGTTCGTCCCGCCGATCACCTCGAAGCGGGGACAGAGCCGGAAATTGCCATTTTTTCTTCACCAGAAGAAGAGGCCATTGGCATCGCCCGGCGTGCATCCAAACTCGTTGCCGAGGGCTCCCCGCCGCAAAACATCGCGGTGCTGTGCCGCGCCAACTGGACAGCCAAGTTGATTGCCGATGCCTTGGCCGCACACCAAGTACCGCACGCCACCATTGAGGCATTCCGCTTCTTCCGGCGGATGGAGGTCAAAGACGCCCTGGCATTGCTGAAACTGGTCGTCGACCGCGACGCATCCACCGCGGCCCACCGTGTTTCGTTGAAGCTCGTGCGCGGCATCGGCAAAGGTGGGCTGGAACGAATTCGACGCGAAGGTTCTGAGGCGGGCCTGCGGCTGGTGGACTTGCTGGACGACACGATCGTCGAGCGAGGCGATCCGATGTGGGGGCTGGACTGCGAAGAATACGTGGTGCTCGACACCGAAACCACCGGGGTCAATCCCGCGACCGATGACATCATTGAGGTTGCCGCCGTCCGCGTGCGGTGCGGCAAAATGGTCGAGTCGTACCAAGCCCTGATCAAGCCCACGCGGTCGGTCGGCGACTCCGAATCGGTTCACGGATTGTCAGACGAACTGCTGAAGAGCGAGGGGCGAGAACCCGCGAAAGTGTTTGAAGAGTTCGCAGCATTCATCGGGAACAGCCCCGTGGCCGGCCACAACGTGCGCTTTGATGTTCGAATGCTGGTCGCTCATTCCGAACGAACCGGAACGCGCATGACCTTCGGTCCGAGCTTTGACTCCCTGCGGTACGCCCGCAGGCTGATTCGGTCGGACAGCTACCGGCTTGGCGATTTGGCGGAATTGTTGGAACTACCCGA
>Ga0115012_10001968_pt1 | contig 11905 bp, 3 predicted proteins | sample TroAtlMetagenome_FD_88706 | JGI IMG/M metagenome (GOLD analysis project Ga0115012, IMG submission 88706) | Marine eukaryotic phytoplankton communities from Atlantic Ocean - Tropical Atlantic ANT10 Metagenome | ecosystem: Environmental > Aquatic > Marine > Oceanic | place: Tropical Atlantic Ocean...
AGGTATTGGAGGAATAATGCCTGACCCTAGAGATGGAGTAGGGGTTGTATGGATGTTATGCACTCCAATAGTACAAAGAAAGCCCCATACGTTTATCAGACACTTAAGGCGTTTCCTTAATGAACAGCCCAAGTATCCGATGCTATGGAATATCGCAGATGCAAGAAATAAATTTCACCACAAATTACTCAAATTATTAGGTTTTAAATGTTTAAGAATGACATATCAACCCCCTTACGGATTGCCTTATTTGGAGATAGTTAAATTATGTGTGTCCCAGTAGCAGGTTTAGCTGGAGCTCAACTTGTCACAGCTCAAATAGCTTTAGCAGGTCTTGCTATTAGTGCCGCAAGTATAGGCGTTAGCATGTATCAATCTCAGCAAAGTATGCAGTTTCAAGCTGAGATGACTAAGCAACAGCAAGATCTTTCATATAGACAAGCTCAACAACAGCAACGATTCACAAATGAACAGATAGTCAACAAACATATAGGACAAGTTAAAGCACAACAAGCAGCCTCTAATGCTGCAAACACAGCTTGGTTCTATGGAGATCAATCAGCTAACAGTGCTTGGGTATCTCAACAGCAAAAGTTCAAAGAAGCAAAAGACGCAGCCACTTTCAAAACCCAAAACATTTTTGCCAAGATGATTGGCTCCAGAGGAAAAATATTAGCTACTGGAGTCACTGGACAGTCGGTTGGACTATTAGCACTAGATGCAGAACGAAGAGGAGGATTTGCTCAAGCAGAACAAGATGCAACCGTTAGAAGTGCCGAGATGGCGATGGGTAACTCTATGGAAACCACACGCCTTAAAGCTCTATCTAATTCTAATAAGATTGGATCTATGCTCGACTTCCCCGTTGTGGCTCCTCGATTATCACCACAACCTATAGGCATAGGAAAAGATTTAGAGCTGGGAATACCGTCTTATAATTGGGCATAACAATGACATCTAGAATATATAACCAAGTTGACTATGGAAGTAATTTCCGAGGGTCCGCCAAAGAGGAATCATTTATAAAAGTAGAAGCTCTAGATCAATCACAAGCCATTAAGAAAAGGGCTGCACAAAAAGTAGAGAATATAGGTAACTTAGCTAAAGCTGCACAGATCCAAGGAAACTTAGATCAAGCTACATTAGCTGGTAATCAAAAGATTGCTCAAGCAAAACTTGCCCATAATCAAAAAATGGTGCAAGGATTCTTGTCTCTAACGAAGACAGGTTTAGAACTTTATGGAAAAGTTGAAGAAGCTAAACAACAGGGGCAAAAAACACAAAGCATTTTAGATAGTATTGGTTTTGGTAATGAGCCCTTAGTAGTAGATGAAACGAAAGTAGAAGCAAATAAAATAGATGATCAAAATATCTCTATTGAATCCAAAACTGTTAATGAGATCTCTACAGAACTAAATAATACAGGCAATATTGACGATAAATCTTTATCCCATCAACTACAAGAAGATACAACTTTCAATAAGTTAAAGGGTATAAAGAACAGTCCAGCATCTGCAGCGGCTATACATTCTGTCTACATACAAGAAAGGCTTAGAGAGATTCCTGATAATGAAAAGCCTCGAACAGTAGCCGAAGCTCAAATACTAATCACTAAACTTAATAGAGATTTCCTTAATGCTGCAGGGCTAAACGATCCAAGATTTATTGATCAAATAATTCAGGATCTAGCCCCCACAATGCGTAATAACAATATGCAGACCCTCACCAAATTAGTTGATGATGGTATTAAGGCAGATCAAAAAGCAAACCTAGAAGGTGTGAAGGCTGATGTAGCAACTTTATTTGATAATAAAAAATCTGCAAACGATATTTGGACTGAATCCTATAAAAAATTTCTAAATGGTAATGTTGGCTATACAGGAGACTCAGCAGAACTAAATCAAAAAGTTTTAGAAACTATTTTAGAAGAAGCATCCCTAGCTGGTCCTCATGGTCAAAAGGTAATTAGAGAACTTAGAAAGGTTTTAAAAAGACCAGGCATTGCAAAAACAGAATTAGAAAGGCAATACGAACATATTTTTGATAAATATGAAAAGCAAGCTAAAACTAATGCTGTTAATGACTACACACTAAATCAAAGGAAAAAGACTGCAGATAGGCAAATAATAATAGATGACTATTACGAGAACCCTTCAGCTGAAAATAAGTTAAAAGCAATAAAAGCTTTACAGAAGCAAAACACAGCTGAGTCAATAGCACTAGCCAACAAGCTAGCGTCTACTGGTCTTAACTATGATCCTAATAAAGCAACAGAGCTCGCTATAGAGCAAGCAAAGGGAAATGAGTTAGACGAGGATATGTTAAGGACTCTCCTAGATGAGAATGTTATTTCCGTTGATGAGTATAAATCTCTGAAAGAATCTGGACCTCTTAGACAAAGTAAGAAGGAATTAGATGATACTTTAAATAGTACTCAAATGCAAAAAGCTATATTATCTTCTCTTGTTCAGGGTGTACCAGAAAAAGAACAAAATAGTGAGTTAAAGCGACAAGCTGGGGTAAGACTAATAGCTATACAAGATGATCTTAGGGATGCAGTACTAGCTGAGTTAAGAGTCAATCCAAATTTAATAGGAGATAAGAAAGAGTTAGCACGAGTTATAGATGAAAAATTAAAGAACCTATTAAGCCAACCTCAATATAAAGCAGTACAAAGCCCTTTAGCAGATAAGCAATGGAGATTCCCAGCAGAAATAAGTAATAGACAAAACATAGCAAATATAACTGTTGCCGGAAAAGTAGGAGTCGAAGACTATTCAAGCCTTAGTCATGATCAATTATTTAATCAGCAAAAATTTTCTATAGGTGAGATGAATCCTACTAAGGATTATTTTTTCACAAAAGATGATTTAAAAGTTGAATTAACTAGATTTAAAACAGATAGGCATGGAAGTAAACGACTACAAGATCTAGCTGAAAGTATGGGGTATTCACCAAAAGCATTTTTAAATGCTCAGATGCGTCTGCGTGGTTTACCTAATATTAATAAAGTAAATATCAAAGGCATTGAAGCTCCAACAAGTTTCAACAATCTAAATGATGGCTTTAAATATCTTGTTGGTGAAGGTGGCTTACCTTGGAGAGGTTCAGCCTACCTAGCAGCAAATATTGAATCATTAACTGGATGGAATTTCAACCTGGATGATAAAGGTCAACTTAGTGTTGCCCCCTGGATGGAATCGCCAGCAAGAGTAAAAAATTTAGAAGCCGCTTTTGGTAAACCAATGGATCAAATTACTAACCGAGAACAGTTGAACTATATGCTCGTGGAAATGAAGAGAGACTATCCCGAGTCTTACCGAGTTTTCATGGACCCACAAGCCTCACATCTAGCGTTAACTAAGGCAACTTATAACTACTTTGGATTTGGGATGGGAGACGCTCAAGACGTAGCAAACATCAATGGGAAAATAACAGGTTTATTAAATAAAAGACCTGACTAGTTAACTCTCTAAGGTTGCGACCTAAGAGAACAATTCATATACACAATGGCCGATGAACTAACGGATATTGATAGTCTATTTGAAAATACAGAAGACCCCATCACAGAAGGGAACCCTGAAGATTTACAAGAAGGCTTCGATAACTTACCAAGCGTAACCTCACCCACAGATCAACAAGCAACTACCGAAACCAGCCAACAACCTAGAAGTAGAGCACAGACAGAAGAAAGAAACCCCTTAGAGATGTTACCCAACGCTTTAAGGCCACTTATTTATCAAGAGGGATATGACCCAGCTACTGGATTAGTCAATGGCATAAGTCAATCCCCATATAGAGGAGCTGTCACAGCTACTAGGGATTGGATTGATAACACCTTTCAAGGTGATCAAAAAACTAAAGAGCAAATTGATCAAGAATTTGATAAGGAAGCGGGTGATGCACAATTAAATAACGTAGCCATATCAGAAAGGGCATCCTCTGGACCAACTGCTGTCTCTGAAACCATAGGTATTCCTATTGGTGCTGGTCTTGGAAACCTTGAATCAGCTTTTGAATTAGCTGAATTAGGTGGAGATTTTGTTAAGTGGGGTGCCCTACGGCTAAAAGGACAAGAAGTAGATCCTACTCAAATCCCCTTTGGAAGTAAGTATGAATGGGCTCAGTGGAATCTAGGTAGAAGTACGTTTGGAGCTAAGTCAGGTCCAGGTCAAGTAGCTCAAGGGTTCCTTCAATTTGCTGGACTTCTAAGAGCAACTGGTGGTCTAAGAGGACTAGCAGATGGAAAGGCAAAAGTACTTCAACGCTTTTGGAGAACAGCTACACCAGGACAAAAGGTTGGTCTAGTTACGAAAGGAGGAATGGTTGGAGGTCTGTATGGAATACCTGCAGATGTCATAACAACTATTACTGACCCTGAACAGTCAAACCTTTCAAATTTAATCAAAGAACATGCCCCCGAATGGTATCCCGAATGGGCAACTGCTTTAGCTGTTGATGATGATGACAGCATGGCTGAAGCCATATTTAAGACAAGCATGGAAGGCTTTGGTCTTGGATATGTAGCAGATGCAGCTGGTGTAGTAATCGTTGGTAATAAGGTATTTAAACGCCTAATAGGTCAAGGAGTTGATAAAGAAACAGCGACAAGAATAGCTACTAAAGAAGCTATTGAGGTTCAAAAACTACAAGAGCCTTATAGTGCCCAATCAATAAGACCCGAACAAGATATAAATGTAGCTTTTCCCCCAGACGATCTAGGTAGATATGAGTTTTGGAGATTAGGTTCTGATACAAATAATACTAATTTATTTGGTGAACTAGGAGAAGTAGCTGAGACCCTCAGATCATACTCAGTAGCTGATCAGGTTAGGTGGTATAAAGACGCTAAATTTGATAGAAGTCAAAATGAATCCATTCTCCCTTTTCTATCTTTAGAAGCACAGTTCAAAATCAATGGCGGAGATGCCAAAAGACTCTTTCAACTTCCAAATGGAACAATAGTAAAATTTGATTTTCATAGATTCGGAACTACCTCTATAGACTCAAGTAGAATTTCAAGTAAAGAGGTATCCCTAGCTTGGAATGTTAAGAGTAAAGGCATAAAAGGTAGAAACCTTAAGAAGGGTATAGATCCAGCCAGTGACTATGGAAAGAAATGGAAAGAGTGGTATGACGCTGGAGAAAAAGGTCCACGCCCAATTAAACCAGATCAAGAAGAGCTCGGTGGTTGGGCTAAGCAAGTTGTTCGTGAGATACAAACAGTTGTAAGAGAAGAAATTGAAGCAGGAACTATTGTCACAAATACCCCATTAGAAGATGTAGAAACGGGTTTATCTGGAGTACAAGCTAGACGAGCTGAAAAATGGGCTAAAAAGAATCTTCCAAAAGAAACTGAGCAACTATTTCTCGACAACTTTATTAAAGGTGAAGGCAATAGTGGATGGCGTAGAGTACTAGAACAAGTACAAAACAATAGAAATTATTATGGTAATGAGAATGCCTTAGACGAAGCCGACGCATTTGAGTTAATTAAGAAAATAAATGGCAAACCTAAAGCAAAGAATGCTTGGCAGGCTCTGACTCCTGAACAACAACTATATGCGTTTGATCAGTTTGTAAGTTATCAAATGCTTGAGCGTCCAAAGGGTATGGAAGAGATGCCAAATATCAGAAGAGATCTATATAAAAGAGCAGGCTTTGGAGATCTTGATTATCGTGGCGCACAAACTGCAATAGCTAGAAGTTCACCAGATGGTATGAATAGATGGCTTACCCCTGTTAATGAAGTTCTTGATGAATTTGGAAACAGAGATACAGATGCAACAGAAGCTAAGACTTTTGAAACTTGGCGAGCACAGATCAACCCAATAGTAATTGCAAACGACTATATCTTTAACACCAGTGCAGGTGCAGGAGTAGCTGAAGGTAGAATCGAAAGATATTTAAAACTACGAATCCAACAAGAAAGAGGCATCCCTATTACCTGGGATGACGTTAAGGCTGTATTCCCTGAGTATTTCGTAACAGGAACAAGGCAACCTATAACAGAGATACCTAGACAAATTCTCGAAGAGATTGAAGGCTTTAAGGTAGGTGCTGAACTTGCTGGCATGGGGGATAATAGTGCTAGAGACCTTGACGGAAATCTAATTAATGATGGATTCTTAGTTGATATAGATGGTGTATCACTCAACAAGTTTGATGAGCAAAGCATCAACGACTTCCTCACAAAGAACTCTCAGCTCCTAACTAGAGAGGATGTTGCTATATACTATGGCGTTACTAAAGAAGGAAAGCCATTCTTAAATCTCAATAGATTCGTAGCTGCAGATGACGAAGCTCAAGCTTTAGGATTACTATTTGACCAAGTTGATATTAAAAATGCTACAGCTTGGATACAGGCTGATTCTCCAGCAGGTCTTTCATATAGATTCACAAATTACGCTCAAATCCTATCAAACCCCGATATTAGGAAAGCCTTTAAAGAGCAATATATAGAAAATTATAGACAGTCTGATTGGGATCAATATATGGAGAATGCTCCTCCTGGGGAGTATGAACAAATATTTGATAGGTTTGTAGGTGATAGCTTATTAAACCTTAGAGATTTCATGTCAGACCCACCTCCAGGTCTTGAATTTACTGGAGGAGGTGCCACTGGTAGAGCTGGTCAAGTAGAAGGAGTAGACTTTGATCTCATTGATACCTATGGAACTGATCAACTAAAAACAACTAAAGGAAATCATCTAGATAGTATATTCTCCAATCCCCACGAAAGGAGAACAGTTACACCTACAGAGGCAGCTGCTCAACAACTACAAGAGGTAAACACCCCTAACGTAGGAACCCGCTCAGGAAGCCAAAGAACTCTTACTAATGCACAGATAAGACTATTATCTGATGGAGCACCAGACGGTGTAGAGGAGCAGATTAGAACGCTTGTACGTGATACTCCTATCAACATAAGAGAGCTCTCTCAATTAACTCAATTATCTGAAGGAGAGATCCTAGAGAATGCAACTAAGAGCTTAGCGGATATATTTGATCAACAAACTGGAAAGATTGATTTAAGCAAGTTAGATGTAAGTGAATATGGAGCTACTGGAGATGTCCTACTAACAAGAACAGGGATCGTACAGACACGAATGCTAATGCAAGAAATGTCTAAAGGTCTTTGGGAATCTTCCTATAACATCGTCAAATTAGGTGATGCTGGAGAGGATTCTTTTGCTCAAGTAGAGCTAATGGTCAAACAGTGGAAATCCTTAGCAAGAACATACAAGATTAGTGCTAATGCTCATAGTAATCTCCTACATGCTTCAGCAATTAAGCTTCCTTGGGGTGGTGAAGTACCTAACCCAATACCAAAAGTAGACTTAAACAAGGTAGATACCAAACTAAAAGAAGGTGAGAAGGTCTTAGATGATTTAGTAGAGAAATTAAAGAGTGGTGATAATGAGGCGAAGAGAGCAGCAATGAAGATTGCTAATACTCTCTTACTAGCTGATGGTGATATAAGTATCACAAATAAGCTCTGGCAATACATCGGAGACATATCAGTTGGGCAAGGCTTAAAGATCATGTATAACTCTCTGTTATCTGGTCCAGCCACTCATCTAGTTAACACTACTTCTAACATGATCAATGCGGTCTATCGACCTATTGCAGCGGCAACAGGTGGAAATGTTAGACAGAAGAAAATGGCTGCAGCTGGATTCTATGGATTCCAACAGACCTTGAAGGATTCTTTCAAGATGGCTGAAGTGGTTTATAAAAATGGAGGCAAAGCGATCAATGACGGTGGTAAAGGAATCGTCATGGATTCTGAACTAAATGCCAAGTTAGATTTATTACACAAAGCAGCTAAAGCTAGTGATGATGATGGGTTTAAGAGAGGCGTTGGTTTTGTTGACATCACTCATGGTGTTGCGAACTTCCCACTATTCAGTTGGCCTAGTAATTTACTAGTTACTGCAGACGAGTTCTTTAAAACCATGACGGCTCGCATGGAATACAATTCTCAGATGATGAGCATTGCCATAGATGAAGCCGGAAATGGAAAAAATATAGATGATGTCTATCAAAAGCTCCTAAAAGATAACCTTGATACCAACTTTGATAAAGATACAGGAGCAATACTCAATGATGATCTTTTAAAAGTAGCTAAAGAAACAACTTTCCAAACAGAATTATCAGGTCCAGCTGCTAAATTTGCTCACTTTATTAATGAAGCTCCAGCTTTAAGGGTATTCTTCCCATTCATTAAGACTGGCCATAACATTATGGTCTATGCAGGGGAGCATGTACCTCTATTAAATAGACGACTCACAGAATATAAAGCTGTAATGGCCGGTGATGATGAATATGCCAAGGCAGTAATGAAGGGAAGAGAGTCAATTGGTAGATATATGGTAGTAGGTGCTGGTTTAGCTGCCTGGAATGGTCTTATTACAGGTAATGGTCCTATGGACCCTGAGCAAAGAAAGCTCTGGCTTAAAACACACCAACCTAGATCAATAAGAATAGGTAATACTTGGATTAAATATGATCGTATTGAACCTTTTGGTCAGATCCTGGCTCCTTGTGCAGATATTATATATGCGGTGCAAACAGGACAGCTAAGTGAGAACAGAGCTGAATACCTAACTGGATATTTAACCTATTCCATAGCGTCTAACCTTACACAGAAGTCATTCTTCCAAGGTTTAGTCCCTCTAGGTAAATTACTTACCCCTGGATGGCAAGGAATGAGCTCTCTTGCAAGAGTTCCTCTAGATACAGTTAATAACTTCATACCTTTAGCCTCTGCTAGACGTACATTCACCAACTTACATACTCCCTACTATCAAGAGTTTAATAATGTCTTTGATAAGTTTGTCAATCAGGTAACTTGGGGAGCTGTTAAGGGTGATGATCAATATGATTGGCTTAATGGTAAGAAGATAGGTAATGATAGAGGACTACTTAACTCTTTATTACCACTTCAAATAAATACTCGTGGCTCAAGCATCGTTCATGACAAATTAGAAGACATAGAATTTGATAGTTCTGGAATAGTTAAAGAGTTAGGAGGCATTGAGCTCAATAAGAAGCAAAAAGCTCGCCTGGCTCAGCTCATGGGTACCTCTGGTTTATATCACGAGCTAGAGAAGTGGGTAACACACCCAGACTTTGATCAAGCAGTAGAAGATTTTAAGACGAAACTTAGGCAGGGACAACCCGTCACTAAGCAGAACGAATATTTCTACAAACAAATCACAAGAATTATTGCTAAATATAGGGATGGAGCTCTTGAGCAAGTCAAGAATGAGTTCCCTGAGCTTAGAGATAAGGTAAATGAAAGAGAACTATATAGATATAACCAAAAAACAGGTAATAACGCAGTCCAAGAATTAGCCAATTTTTAAAAAATGACAATAAGCAATGGCTGTCACATCAAACTCATACACAGGGAATGGTTCGACAACGAACTATTCAATTACATTTCCATATATAGCTACCACTGACATAAAAGCTCAGATCAATGGTGTAGCAACAACAGCATTTTCATTAGCCAACGCAACAACAGTCGCATTTAGTAGTGCTCCAGCAAACGGAGCATCTATTATTCTTTATAGACAAACAGACGATACAACTATCCCAGCTACTTTCTATGCTGGATCTTCTATTCGTTCTGACGACTTAAATAATAACTTCACACAGACCTTATATATAGGTCAAGAGACCGCCGCTAGAGCTATTAGCTCTCTTGGTGGAACTATGGAGGGTCAATTAGCTTTAGGTAAAGATGTAAATCTTTCATTTGAAGGGTCTACTGATGATGCTCATGAAACAACTCTAACCGCAACCAATCCCACAGCAGATCGTACTATCACCTTACCTAATGTCACAGGTACGGTAGTCACGACGGGAGATAGTGGCACAGTTACATCAACAATGATTGCTGATGGGACTATTGCAGCTGCAGATCTAGCTAGTAACTCGGTTACAACAGCGAAGATAGTAGATGCAAACGTCACTACAGCTAAGATTGCTGATAGTCAAATCACCTCTGCCAAGATTGCAGATGGAACTATTGTTGCTGGAGACCTTGCGAGTAACTCAGTAACAACGGTAAAGGTAACTGATGCCAATATCACAACTGCAAAGATTGCAGACTCGAATGTAACTACGGCAAAGATTGCAGATAACGCAATCACTAATGCAAAGATGGCTGATAATTCAGTCAACTCAGCTGAGATAGCAGCAAATGCTGTAACAGCTAGTGAGTTAGCAGATAATGCTGTTGATACAGCTGCTATAGCCGACAATGCCGTAACCTCTGCAAAGATTGTTGCTAATGCAGTTACCTCTTCAGAGCTAGCAGACAATGCTGTAGACACTGCAGCTATTACTAATGCTGCTGTAACCTCTGCAAAGCTTGCAAATAGCTCTGTAACCAATAGTCAATTAACGACTAATTGTGTAGCGACCTCAAATATTGCAGACAATGCTATTACAGCTGCAAAGATTAACGCTAATGCAGTAGACACATCTGAAATTAAAGATGATGCAGTAACAGTTGCAAAGATTGCTGATGCAGAACTAAGTACCTTAGCCGGTATGCAGTCAGGTACTGCCTCAGTCTTAGCTTCCTCAACAGCTCTAACCTCAACAACTGCAGAACTCAACCAATTAGACGGAAAAACTGTCACCTCTTCCTTTAATGGAGGCAATTCTAATGACATCCCTACTAGTTCGGCTATTAATAGTCATTTCATTAGTCTTATTGATAGCTTGGGCGGCTTTGTTGCCATATCAAATGAAGTTAGCTTCCCCAATGCAAACCCCGATCCCTCAGATAATGCTGGAACCGTTGTCTCTATACAAGATGCAGGCGGTGTAGTTATCAATGGATCAGGTGTTAGCACAACAGGTAGGACAGTTGGTGGATCAACGGTCACTATTAATGGATTCCCAAGTTCTTTATATAGTAAAACCCTAGCCGCTGGCTTAGGCTTACAAGTTCAAACAACATCTACTTTAAATACTTATACATATCATAAGTTAATTGCTAAAGAGGCTGATGTTGAGCAGCTATCTACAGATATAAACGACTTTGCTGCTAGGTATCGAGTAGGAGGTAGCAACCCTACAACTGATCTAGACAATGGAGACCTGTTCTTTAATACAGGAACCGGCAAGATGTTGGTTTATAACACCAACAACACAGCATGGGAGGAAGTCCAGTCAGTTGGCAACTTCTTTATCAATACAATCTCTAGCTATTCAGGTACAGGTGGAAATAGTGCATCATTTAATGGATCTGCTTACAGGTTCGTACTCAGTAATGCTCCAACAAACGCCGAACAGCTACTTGTTAGTATCAATGGAGTCGTTCAGAAGCCTACAGCCGGAACTTCTCAACCCGCAGAAGGGTTTTCTATTGACGGTTCTTCTATTCTATTCTCCAGTGCTCCTCCTAGTGGTAGCGATTGGTTTATCATCACTATTGGATCGGCTGTAAACGTTGGAACCCCAAGCAATAACACAGTAAGTACAGCTATCATTCAAAACGGTGCAGTAACAACTGATAAGTTAGGAGCAGATGCAGTTACAGCAGCTAAGATTGCAGACGATGCAGTTGGTGCTGAACATATAGAACAGTTAGATGCTGATTTATCTTTTGCAGATAGTGCTAAAGCTAAGTTTGGTGCTGGTAATGATCTTCAAATCTACCATAATACTAATAATTACATTGATTCGGCTGCCACACAATTACGTATAGACAGTGATATCCTTAGATTAAGGACTGATGCTGAAGAACACTACTTAGAAGCAGATGCTAATGCAGCCGTAAAACTCTATTACGACAACTCTAAGAAGTTTGAGACTTATACAAGTGGTGTAGAAGTTACAGGAAATCTTTGGTTAAAAACTGCTGGTGGAAAAATACAATTAA
>Ga0115012_10001969_pt1 | contig 11899 bp, 7 predicted proteins | sample TroAtlMetagenome_FD_88706 | JGI IMG/M metagenome (GOLD analysis project Ga0115012, IMG submission 88706) | Marine eukaryotic phytoplankton communities from Atlantic Ocean - Tropical Atlantic ANT10 Metagenome | ecosystem: Environmental > Aquatic > Marine > Oceanic | place: Tropical Atlantic Ocean...
AATCTACTAGAAATCTACTAGGTCAAATTTTCTAGTACTCGTCTAGTAGTCCTACCCTTTGGCCCCTATCCCAAATCCGCCGTTACAAAGGAGGTTTCGTGTTATTAAGTGCCGAAACCTCCTCTGTAACGGCGGATTTGGGATAGGGGCCAAAGGGTAGGACTACTAGACGAGTACTAGAAAATTTGACCTAGTAGATTTCTAGTAGATTTTCAGTGGAATCTTTCTGCATCTCTAGTAGATTTCTAGTCCTCGCACAAGCTCTGGATTCAGCTTTCGCGAAGTCGTTGCCGTCTTCACTTCAGCGTATTGCTCCCGTCGCCGACGTACTCGACGGACAGTTTCTGCATCCAGACCTCGTTACTAAGCTGCGCTTTGAGGAGCGCCGCCGACTTGCACACGTCCAGATCAAAGGGCTCCAAGTGCAGCGGGTGCAGCGACCCGATCGTCTCGACAACGTCGTCCCCCTTCCGCACCTCCCTCGGCTCGCGGAGGTAGAACGTTTCTTTGAACCACACTTCGAAGCTCGCGTCGGACTTGTCGCGCGTCGCCGGGTTCGCGTTGACCCACTCCTCGAATGCGAGGTGCGCTCGCTTGGCCTGGTCGTCGCACTTTTGCTTGACCGACTGTGCAAAGCCACTAAGGTTTTCTTGGTTCAGCACGCTGGCAAACAGCCGTTGCAATGCGGATTCGAGCGTATCGCCTTTCTGCGGAATCAACTTGACCGTCTTCATGTTCGGCTCGTTGAGCTTGAACTCGCCGCCCAGCCGCTCAAAGTATTTCAGCCGCCACGCGCCCTTGTTGAAGAGCTCGGAAAGCGCCGCCTTGCGTATCTCATCGATCTTGAAGCCGTACGTGCGCGCAAGCGGGCGGTTCATGACGCCGATCCGCAAGACGTTAGTACGCTCGTCCTTCGCAATGAAGGCCGGTTCCTCTCCCTTGAATGCCCCCTTCAAGAGATCTTGATAGATGTCGTCGAGGTTTTTTATTTTGTCCGTCACGATGACGCCGCCAAAGTCGGGGACGACGTCGCCGGCACTCCACCTGAGCGGGTCGCACACGGCCGTCTGCGCGGCAGGACCCCGCGTGATCGACGGCGCGTGCATCGCAAGAATCTCTCGCGTCGCGATAATGTACCGGATGACGATCATGCGACGGCCCGTGCAGCTTGGGTTCTCAATCTCCTTCCACCAATCGTCCGCGAAGACCGCCGTCGTCTCGCCGTTTGAAATGGCGTTGAGGTTGAAGGCGATGCTCCACTTGCCGAGGCGCGCACCCTCGCTCCCGATGTCGACCTGCGGCCCGCCGAAATCCTGCTCGTACTTTGGATCAAAGTCTAACCGATTGGCGAGGCGGATCCATAGCCAGCAGTCGGCCGAGTCGGGCGTCACCGTGTCGTCGCTCTTACCCTCTGTCCACGTCCAGCCGGTCTTCGATTTCTCGTCCTTGTCCGGGCCGACCACCGTCGAAACGAGCATCGTGAAGAAGCAGCCATCGCCCCACGTGAACCGGTACTTGGCAAAGACGGGCTCCCCCTCCACGGTCTGGCGGCTCACTCTCAGGGCCTTCTTCTCATTGGCTCGTTTCATTCTCGCCCTTTTTTACTAGCACAAAGCGCACACGCGTGCTTATCAATTTGTTCTTCCTAAGACCGCACGCGCTACATTGTCGCGCATTCCGACAGCGCTCCCAGAACTTCGCTTACAAAAATCAAGTCAATCCCGCCGTCCTCCAAGGTCGTTTTCAAGTCGTCCACTCGGCGCGCGTCGGTGATCACAAAACTGCCGAGCACCGCCTCCAGCGCCGCTTGAGATTCTTCAGCGCGCATGAGCGCCGCGATCGCGGCCAAGCGCACGCCCGGGAAGCGCTCCCACATGGCCAGCGGCACCTTTTCGCACAGCGTGCACGAAAGCGCCGACTCCAGCCACTTGCGGAAGCTCCGCCCTTCGGTGGAGTCGTCCAGTATGGCGACACGCTTCGAAGCCGCCGAGCACGCCACCGCTGCCCTCCCGTCGTCGCGTGCTCCGAACAAACTCGCAAACTCCGAGCCGGACAGCTGCAGTTCCGAGCGCGCGCGAATCGCGTCGCCACGGATCTGACCCGCGAAGGCGTACTCGACGAGGTTCTTGCTCTCCAACGACCCGTTGGACAGCGCCACCGAAAGCGCGAGGGGATCGCCGAGTCGCACCGAAACGTGCGTTTGCGTTCGCACCCGCACGTTGCCGAGGACTTCCACTGGAGTCAGCATCCGAACCTACGGCCGCGACGGCTCTTGAACAACAAACGCGCTTAGCGGGATTACGACCACTATTGCGCAAGACCTCACCGAACATGAAAAAACCCTCTGCGCACTCCTCAGTCGCGCCGAGCGCTTCTCTCTCGCCCCCGAATCCCTGGCCCTCTCCCCCCTCCTTCCCTTTTCTCTCCTTCCGGGCGCCTGTGTTCCCCTTTTGACGCTCAGCGGCGACTCGCAATCGCGGCCGCCAAGAGGCGCGCCTCGTCCTGTGCCGCGCGCGCGCCCGTGTTGCCCGTCACCGACGGGTCAAAGGTGACCCGCGGCGCATACAGAAGATTTCCCACTTCCGCGTTGTTGCTCGCCTTGGTGGAGAAGTTGTAAAACGGCTCGTCCTTCGACTTGTAGCCGGAGCCCATAATTCCGGGAACGATGCGCGCCGGCGCCACAAAGCCGCCGCCGCCGCCCGATACGGTCTCCTGCTGGCGCATGGCCCTGTGCGCCTCGAGGGTGACGTCGAACTCCTCCTCCACGATCTCGCGTCTGCGCGCGCGGAAGAGCTCGCCGAGCGCCTCGCGAGCGCCAAAGACTGTGATTATGCCAAGGATGATGATGATGACGATGCCCGCGACGATGAACGACCAGTTTCTGAAGATGCAGATACCGTGCGCGGTATCGTCCTTGCCGCTACCAAAGTGCGTATCACAGTCGTCGTCGGCGTCTTCCGGGATGATCGAGCGAATGGCCGCGATGACGAGGAATGGGACGAAGCACAGGAGCAGCAGCGCGACCCAGCCGAAGAAGAAGAAGGCGCCAAAGCAGCCGACGTACGCAATCAGGTACCGCTGCATCGCCGTGCCGATTACGAGGCCAAGCGCGATGCAGAGGCAGATGGTGGCCACAGTTTGGTTGTAAACCTCCTCCGCGAGCAGCCGCTCGTTGTACTTTTTCGTGCCGTCGTCCAGCTTCTCCTGGCCCACGACGCCCTCCGCCCAAGCATACCCAAATCGAGCGCCGGAGATCGACTGGCCCAGGATCATGAAGAAGGCGGCGATCGCCAGCAGCGGGATGAAGACCGCCATGTGGAAGCGGTACCGCGACGAGTTTGGCACCGCCGCCGCCTGGGCGGCTGTCCCGGTGGGGATGGTCTCCGTGTTCCCGGCCGACCGCCGCGACCGCACCTTGTTGCAAACGTCAAAGCACCCGGTCGTGGTGAGCGGAAGCAAGACCAGAATGATGACTTGGAATATGATCGTGCAGAACTCGTAGGCGCTGGCGTCCCAGTCCGACTTCCAACCGCCCTTGTTTCCACGGAAGCCCAAGTCCATAATGTCGCGAGTCCACTTGTCCGACTCGTCGCCAATCCCGTCGGCGTTCTTTTCGCAGAAAGGGCGCGGCATACGGTTCTCGTAGAGGGCGTTGAATGGAACGAGGCAGTACAACGCCCAAAAGAGAATCGAGACGAGCACGAGCACAAAGCCAAAGATGAGGCGCTTGATGCGCGAAGAGCGCTTCGTCGCCGACATGATGAGCGAGTTACGGCGGAAGATGAGGCTGTCCGTGGTGTACGCGCGCGCTCCGGAGATGGCAAACGGCAAGGCCGCTTCCGCCACGAAGAAGACCAGCGCGTCCGCGCAGAGGAACGTCGACGCCAAGATCATCGGCACGTAGGCCCAAACGCTGTACCCGAACCGCTGGCCCTGGTAGAGGCGCGCCTTCATCGTATAGTTGGAGCCGAGCGAGTTGACGTCCGAACCGTCCACTTCGTAAACATGCAGCGCGTCGGAGGCGGGGCCGGGCTTTTGCCCCACCGAAGGCATGCCAAAGGAGCCCCGGTACGGGATGTGGATGCCCGAGCTCACGTACCGGAACTGCGCCACGCAGTGTGCGTAAAGCAAGAGCTTGGTTTGCGTGTCGATCGTCATCGACTCCGACAGCTGGCTGCCGTACCAAGCCTCAGTGCCAATATCCGCGTCGTTGCCTGTGTTGTCAACCAGCGTGGGACTCTGGCCGTCGTTGCCGCTGCACGAGCCGTGGATGGGCGCAACCGGCCAATCGGTACCGCTCTCCTGCTCGATGAGTTTGTTGAAGTATTCGCGCGCGTAGGCCCTCGCGTTGGTATCCGGGTCCGCCTCCTCAAACGCTCCTCCCTCGGCGTCGGGGCCCGTCATGCCGTAGATGGTGTCGCACGAGACTGGAACGTTGGCCTCGGCCACCATCTTGAGCGCGTTGTACGCATCCTCACGCTTGACCGACGGGTACATGACGGTCGACGGCGCCTTAGTGGGGCTCCACGCCGTGCCTCCGGTGCCGCCGTAGGCGTAGGTCGTCTCCGCCGCGCAGGACTGGCAGCCGGCGAGGACGGTGGCGCTGATGGCGGTGCGCACGACCGAGCCGAAGGTGTACGTGCCGTCCTTGTTGACGAGGTCGGTGGCCGCACCGGCCGACGTAGCCGTCGTATCGACAGCGGCCGTCGTGCTCCACAGGTAATAGAGGCCGTGGACGCTCACCGAAACCGAACGACCGATCCAATCTTGCCGACCCACGTCATCGCAGTGGAAACCGCCGTCGTTGAACTTCCGATTGTCGACGCCCTCCATTCCGTTCTCCAACTGGTCTAGTGCGATCGTGCCGACGCACGTGCCCAGGGCCGTAAAGTCGGTCGTATCCGTTCCCTTGTAAAAATCGTCGGCGCGGTACTCCGTGATATTCGTGACCAGGAACATGATCGAGGCTGCGGCCGCGATCGCGCACACCATCGCGGCGCAAATCGTGCAGCACTTGAGCACCATGGCGCGCTTCCCGGATACCGCGCGCTTCTGCTTTTCTCCGAGTGCACCAAGACGCCTCGAGTACTAGAATTGTCGGCGCGGCCGGGTTATCGCGGGGACGCGGCGGCGCAACGGCCGAGCGGAGTGGAGTCGGTGTCGCGCTGCGCGCACGCGATAACCCGGCGATCGAGCGTAGGTAGACAAAGGCGGTCCGTGCGGCGGGAAACAATTGTCCGCGGCCGGATGGCCGGCATTCAAGGATGGGCCAACAGTCGGCGAATCAACTACTGGCTGTTGATAACGGGAATGGTCTATCTAGGGCTTCTAGTTCCGTGTGTCATCGTCGGGCTGGACACTTTGCACGAGCACGTTGACGATCTCAAGAACAACCCAAGTTTGCGCGTTCTCGGCGAAGACTACCCCGAAACGCGCGACCAGGTGGTTCCTTGTGGCCTTGGCACGCCCGATCTCATGCACCTGTTGCAATCGTTAGGGCAATGGAACGACGCAACTCAGTTTGTTCAGGCAGACTACAAACGGTGGTACGACCGTGTTCAGGGGGCTCTTTGTGGCGTCAATTACGTGGAATGGGCTCAATTAGACGCCCCTCAGGACAATGCCGTGTACAACAAAGGGCGCATGACCTACATACTCGCTGCCGTTATGAACGACCCCGGCTTCATGCCAGGCATAGACGCGGACTCAATTGAAGCCGCGGAAACTAAGCTCTCGGACCGCATGTGTGAAAAGCAAGAATCGGCGGGCGACCAGTTCTACAGTCAACGACAGCTACGCGTCTATGGCGAGCTTCAAGAACGCATCATCCAAGCATACATTACAAGCGCACCTGCGTTTTACCGTTATCAACAGTTTTTTGAAGAAGACGAAGACGGAAACAACGATGGCGTCGGTGGCTACGACGGCAGAGACTCGACGCCTATAGCAGTTTCCGGACTTGGGTGTCTTGAGAAGGTGCCAGCCAAAAGCTACCCGTTTCGCGAAACAGACAGCAACGAGGACGCAGAAGACCGATGCGTGAACTTCAACCTCATACGGGACATCATGCGCCGTGCTGGAAGCAAGGCGGCTCTTTATCGGCTTGTCGACAAAACCAAAATCGACGCCACAATGCCTTCGACTCAGGAGATGCTTGTTGCTCTGCTAGCTCTTTCAGTGGTGAGCCATGTTGATCGAAGCGAAAATGATGGCCTTTGCTTCAAATATGGAGTCGACTCGTTAAACCAAGGCGATGACACGTACATGAACGGCCGAAGCGCGTCAACATTTTGTGAGCGCATTTTAGGAGCCGATACGTTCGAGGACCTGTCGCTTACTGGTAAACCGCTGGATCTCTACGCAGAGTCAATGCGCGCAGCGATGCTAAGAGTGACCTGCGAAACTCGTTCGGACGACATGGCCCCGCCTGGAGCTCCGCCGTATGCACGCGGTGCGGACGAAAGTACGTCGCAAAGCACCAAAGACATGCTCATCTCTGTCTGTTCGGAAACACTTCAATTCGGCCTTTTCAAATTGGAGAGGATGTTCGGCGTACAGGACCCGATTGCAAACTTTGTTGCCGACGCACGCCCAGAAGTGGGATTTCACTTTCTAGCCGAAGAGCTGATCAAGGAACTCTGGTACGAACCAGTCAAGCACACACGCTTTCACGACCCCGTTTGGCGTCTGGAGGCCTATCTAGCCTACAGGCTTGCGATGACTACTATTTGGGGCATGATCATCGCTTCGGTCGTTGGATACTTTGTCGCAAGGGCAACCTTGCCTTTGGCCATCCAACTCGGTGCTCAATGTGGACTCCTCAAAACGAACACTGGCGAAACAGTGACCCTTCTGCGACCCAAGTTCGAGTTCCCCATTCTGCTTTGCGCGATCGCTGGTGCGCTTGCTGCGTTCTGGGTTTGGAGCGTCGACCCAGCCACGCAGAGCCATTACCCTATAACGCCTTCGTGTACGGGATGGGCCGCAAAAACAGATCATACGCACTCGGGGCCATACATCACGACATGGGCCAGACCTCGCAACCTTGGCTTAACGCCGGCCGCGCTCGCGCCGTTCTTGGGCGGAGCCTCTATTCTGCCCATCGTCGTCTTCTTCTGCAACACGTTTTTGGATCTCCGGAATCGAAAGCTTTACGTCGACGATACTAGGTGGCAGGCACGAGTTTCGGTCTTGGTATTCTGGGCGCTCGTCCTTACTGCTGGAATGATACAAGCTGGGTTTGCAGTGTTGTCGGCAGAGTCTGGAAAGGCCTGGTACGACAAGGCTAAGCACGGAAACAACACAGTATTGGCTGCCGAGCGGTATGCAGCCGATTGCATAGTTGCTGTCTATAGCGCCTTCTGGTCGGGTGCTGTGGTTGGCTGGGCGCGCTCGCGCTGGACTCTCAACGGCATTCCTGACTTTTTCAAGTACATATGGGGGGCCATTGCCGTCTTGCTGGCCGTGGCTCCGCTCATTCAAGCGCGTGCGCTTATTGGAGAAAAGGTGTTCGACGACGCGATCGACGCAGATTCGGAAGACAGAACAAGGCACTACAGTTTGATCGTGGCCGGCGTTGGAGTCGGAGTTGCGGCGTTCTTTGTGGGGGTGCTCACATTTTCTGTCACGGGAGCTCGGGGCGGACCTAGCTCTGCCGATCCGGCTGCGCTGCTTCTTGCTCAGAAAAGACAGGCCGATACTGACGAGACGACGGTTGCGGCGCAGGCCGATATCTTCATCTCGCCCGAGGTGCAGCGGCTCATGGAGCACAAGGTGCTGGAGCACATGCCCATCCACGACGCTGTGGGCCACCCCACCGGAATCGCCACGCTTTCGGAGCGCGCCTACGGCGCCTTTCGCGTCTCCGATACGGGCGGCGTTGGCTATCGCCCGTTTTTGCGAGCAACGCGTGCGCTCAAGTTTGAGCCGCTACCGTAGCAAGTGGACACTCGAGTCGAAAAACGTGTGGGAAGCGTTTGTGAACGAAGCTCTTTAATAACACACGAACTCCGACTCTACGCACACACACACTCACGAGTCCGCCGCCTGGCGCTGCGGCGCCATCGGTGGCGCGCCCGGCGCTGCCTCCTGAACCTGTAACTCCGGCCAGTCAACCCTGCCGAGCATGGCCAGCAGCTGCTCGCCGACGCGGCGGTTCTCGCCGCTCGCGTCGAGCTGCTTCATGTACTCGGCCATGCGGACGTCAAAGTGGACCACGCGGGCGTTCTCGGGGTTCTCCCAGAGGTTTTTCTCGAGCGCGCAGGTCTCGCAGAAGTCGTCGCCCTCGCCGTCGGGCGCAGCGGTCGTCGCCAGCATGGCGTCGCGCGGCAGTTGGCGGCCGCAGCCGTCGCAGTTGATGTTGCGCATGGGGCCGAAGTCAAAGGTGCAGTTGGGGGCGAACTGCATTGTCTTCCCGTGCTGTGGTATTCCTAATAGGACCTCTGGCAGCACCGACGACGACCGTCTAGCAATATTACAGGCGACACTCCCAGCGCAACACCGGACGCGCGGTCCCACCCATGTGCAAAATTACGCGATGCGCTTGGACCTGGGGTTGGCGTTGAGCCTCCCGAAGCGGTAGTCCGCCGCTCCGCAGCGCGCCGCCAGCGCTCGGAGCGAGCGCGGGTCGTCAACGTCGACGTGCGCGTAGTTGGGCCGCCACCGGAAGGCGAAGCGCAGGTAGGCGTTGACGCCCGCGTACCAGTCGACCATCTCGTCGTTTGCGGCGCCGCGACCCGGAGGCAGCCCCTCCACGTCGCGCACGGTCAGCCGCCGCCGCAAGTCGCCCCAGGCCGTGGCGCTGCGGAGCCACCGCGTCGCGTTGCGCTCGCAGTGCACGAAGAGCGTGTTCGGTCCCATCTCGCGCCGGATGGGCGCCATGTGCGTGAGCTGGAACTGGAAGTTGTCGGTCGGAAAGTAGACGCCCGTCAGCTCCTGCACGAAGAAGCCGCCGCCGCTGCCGCCGCTCCCCGCTGCGCACGCGCGCTTGGTGCGCTCCATCGGCGGCTCGCCGAAGGCGAGCGACTCGGCAATCTGGCGCACGGCCGGGAGGGTGCACGTCGCGTTGTAGCCGAGGTTTGCGAAGAAGGCGCGGACGGTGGTCGTGCCCGTCTTGCCAAGCCCTATCTGCACAACGTGCTCGTAGTCGGCGCACGGCATGCACGTCACAGCGCGCGCTCGTACAGTTTAAAGGATCTTATTTCGAATACGCATGCTAGCGCGTTGCAGTTGCCAGCGCGAAACAAAGCTGCACTATAGACGCAACACTCCCCAGACTCTACGCACACACTCACGCGTCCGACTTTTTGCACGGCGGCAGCTCGGCGAGTACCCGCTGCGCCTTCTCCAGAAAGCCGTGGTTGAGGTGCTTGTAAACCTTCTCCGGAAAGGGGTGTTTGGGCGTCTCGCCGATTCGAGGTCTGCGGTGAAACTCGAACATCATCTCCAGAAACATACGCGCGTCGTGATGGTCAATTGAGACGCCATCGATTGTTTCTTCCTCGAAGCCAGCCAGCGCCATACCCAGCGTGTAGCACGCGACGTCGGAGCCCGCGTACGCGCCTTGCATCAGCAAGTAAACGCCCTTTGTCGGGGTTTTGGCGACGCCCCAGCCACGCACGAGCGCTCGGCCGTAGCGCGCGATGCTCTTGACGTTTTTGACCTCGGAACCCTTTTGAAACCAGTACACCGCTTCCACCTTTGCCCTTTCGCGCACCGCGGTGTTGTACTTTGTGTCGCAGGCAATGCTGTATTGGCGCAGGCCCATCGCGTAAATGGCGTTCGCGTCGCCTTTTTTGGCCCTTTCGGCCTGTTGCTCTAAGCGGGCGTAGTCTTTACGCTTCTCCTCCCACGCCTCGATCATCTCGATGTCGAGGGTCCCGCTCTCGACCAACCGCTGCGCGGAGTTTTTGATGGCCGGCACGGAAATGAGGTTGTTGTTCGGGAGCGGCGCGCCCGTAGACGGCGACCGGACGAGATCCGTACTCAGGACCTTGGAGCTCGCGCAGTCAAACCACTCCGAGATGGCGCGCCGCTCGTAGATGTAGCCGTCGGCGGCGAGGACCGCGTCGTAGACGGGCGTTTGCTCGATTGGGCAAATCAACTCCTGAACGACGCCCATGATGGCGTTCTTGGCGTTGGCGTGCTCTCTTTCGAGCCGAGGGTCGTCGGCGAATTGGGAGCACGCCTCGGCAGAGTCGGGGCGCAGCCGCTTGGCCGGCGGCGCGTCCGCGTCTTCGGCCCCGCCCTTCCTGATCCGCGACTCCTGAAAGGCCTTGGCCGCCTCCGGGTCGGTCTCGAGCAGCGCTTTCCACTTGGCCTCGGCCTCGGCCACCTCCTTCTTGCTCTCCGCCGCGAGGCTCTCGAACTCGGCCATGAGCTTCAGATTTGACGACCCGTGCACGCCCTGGTAGAGGCGCGCCTCCTTCTTTGCGTCCTCCTCGCAGATTTCCTTGAACTCTCTCCACTCCCTGCCCTGGACCTGCCAGACCGTGACCTTGTCCTCGTCCATGGAGCCGCTGCGCGACCACGACGTGCCGTCCCAATTGTGCTTGGCCATCATCGTCTTGCGAAACTCCTCCTTCTCGCGAATCTCCTTCTGAAAGTAATCGCAGAAGAAAAAGTACGCCGACTTGCTCGCAAACCCCTTCCTACGGCCGCCGGCCTGCTTCTCCTTGGACGAAGACATCCGTGCGCGCACTTGCACTAAAAAAAACACGCAAGGCCCAGCCGCGGGCAAATTTATTTGTTTGGAAAAAAAAGAGGACGCACACTCGCTCACATTCCTTGTCCACTCGCGCCTCGCCGTCTGTTTGGCGTATCGTATTCAGCGCGGCCGCTTCGAAAACGTCCGCGGGCCGGAGGCGTCCGACCCAGAACCGGCCGACGGCGTCGGGCTCGCGGGAGCGTCGACGTCCATCAGGTCATCGCTCGAACCGAGGCCCAGCGAGTCGAAGACGGAGGCCACCATCGATTGCTGCGGCTTTTCCCGACGGCGCACCGAAGGCGCCGCGGTGCTGCCCGAAGTCGCCGCCGCCGGCGGCTTGGCGGGCGCCTTGGCGGGCGCCTTTCCGCTACTCGCAGAGGACCGCGTCGCCATCGCTTCGGCCACCATCGGCGCCGAGCGCGCCTGCGCCTCGAGCTGCGCCGGGGTGCGCGTCGGCCTGACATCGGCCGGGTGGAAGATGGCGCGCAGCTCGGTGAGCCCCTTGTACAGGTCGTCGACGCCGGCCTCCAGCACGTTTTCGGCGCCGACTCTGCGCGCGAGCTTATCGAACGCCGACTTTTTCATGAAAAAGTCGTTTGACCACGACATGGCCTCGATCCTCTCCTTGAAGTCCTCGAGCGTGCTCGGGACCGTCTTCGAGCCCTCGACTCTGGTTTCGGGGTACATCATGAAGTAGACAAACTCGCGCTTGGTGATCACGTCGTCTTGGCTGAGCGCCCTCGACGCGTCGTCTCCCGCTTCCATGCGAAGATAGGCTTCCCGCAGCTTCTCGCAGAACTTCTCGATGTTCTTCGCAAGCGTACCCTTGTCGCGCATCTCCTTTACCTCCTTCGACCCGGGGTCGATGTCGATGGCTTCCAGGAGCTCGGTCGTCGTGTCGGATTCCTGCGCAAAGAAGCCCATGTCGGTGCGGAGCAGCGTCTGGTCCAGCACGAACTTCAGCGCCGAGACCGAGAAGCACGTCAGCTTCATCTTCTTATAGTTGATGAGCTCCGCCCACAGCGCATTGCGGTTGCCTTCGTCGCTGTAAAACGCCTCTCGGGCGGATGCGTCTTGGCCTCCGTCCTTCTTCATCTTCGCCGTCACCTCGTCCTTGTTGTAATTCGAAACGCCGACGCGCCCGACCGTCGCTTCATCGAATGTCCGCGTCTCGGTGAATGGCGTGAGGGGAGC
>Ga0115012_10001971_pt1 | contig 11896 bp, 11 predicted proteins | sample TroAtlMetagenome_FD_88706 | JGI IMG/M metagenome (GOLD analysis project Ga0115012, IMG submission 88706) | Marine eukaryotic phytoplankton communities from Atlantic Ocean - Tropical Atlantic ANT10 Metagenome | ecosystem: Environmental > Aquatic > Marine > Oceanic | place: Tropical Atlantic...
AATTTTTTATTTCTTTACTTGTTAAAAATGCAGCGTGTGTCCTTAGAGTAGAATAAGGAAGGCGTGTCTTCTGTACATGGTCTTGTATGGGTTTTGTGTACATGGTTCAGGTGGGTCTGTACACAGTGTGTCAGTGTGTGGGTGGGGGCAAGGTGGATCTCTGGATGTGTCACCGAGATCCACAAGATGATTTATTTGTCATGGTATTTGTGGCGTTGGGTTTTGTGTGTAGTTCGGTTCCGGCTGGTCAACATGCATGACTGTAGTTGTGGGGCTTCTCGATTTCGGTGAGGTGTGTACAGGGTTTGTATGGGTGTTGATCGAGAAATTTCGATCTTGGAAATCTTCTTGCACACGCTTCGGATACACTTAGGAGGCGTCTGTGGCAACAGGATGTCACCAGGAGGTTTATATGCAAACACTTTCAACGCTATCAGCCGTACAGTTTGAGCTGGTATACAATATGCTTTCGCTTGCAATCGCTGCCATGTTCGGCAGTTTTGCGTTCTTTGTGATGGCGCGTCAGCAGTTGTCGGCCAAGTACAGGCCTGCGATGATCATGTCTTCGCTCGTGGTGGGCATCGCTGGCTACCACTACTGGCGCATCTTCGGCAGCTGGGACGCCGCATACACTCTGCAGGCCGGAGAGTATGTCGCGAGCGGCACGCCCTTTAACGACGCGTACCGGTACGTGGACTGGCTTCTGACCGTCCCGCTCCTTGCCGCTGAGCTGGTGGCCGTTCTGGCGCTTGCAGCGAACGTCAGCCGTCCGCTCATGAACCGCCTGCTCATCGCCTCCGTCCTCATGATCGCAGCGGGCTACCCCGGCGAGCTTGCAGACGACACCACCACTCGGGCCATCTGGGGCACCATCAGCACGGTACCCTTCCTCTACATCGTGTACGCGCTGTGGGTGGAGCTGACCAAGGCTACGGCCGACGCGTCGCCACGGGTCCGTGAGCTGCTGGGCAACACGCGCCTTCTGCTCATCGCAACCTGGGGCTTCTACCCCATCACCTACATGTTCCCGATGTTCGGCCTCTCTGGCAGCAGCGTCGAGGTGGGTGTACAGGTCGGGTACAGCATCGCGGACATCCTGGCGAAGTGCGGGTACGGCTTCATGATCTACGCCATTGCGCGGGCCAAGATGGACGCCGAGGGCGTGTCTGCACCCGAAGCTGTGGCTGCGAAGTGACGCACTGGAAGTGCATTTTGGCCGGGTAGCGTAGGCACGCTGCCCGGCTTTTTTTGTGGACAGGAGAGGTCGATGATGTGGGTTGAAAAAGAGGATGAGCTGGCACGCGGCAGCTACATCTCGGCAGCGATCGCCGTGGGCGGGCTGGGCGGGATCGGATTGGTCGCCGGAGGTTTCCTCGCGTACACCGGACTGGGAGATCCGAGCATGGTAGAGACGCGTGGAATGGTCGTGACGGCGCTGGTGCTGTGTGTAGTGGGCGCCGGTCTGTGGTGGCAGGGATCCCGCTGATGGACAAGGTGGATCAGGGACGTCATGGGGGCTTGTCGGCGGCAGTGGTGGGCGTGCGCTCCGCTCTCGCGCTGGGCGCGACCTCGTTGTTGTTCACAGTTGGTCCACCCTCGCTGGCCTGGCAGCTGGTCGCGCTGCTTGTCGCCATGCTGACGACGGGCTTGTCTCATGGTGCGGTCGATCACCTCGTCGCATCTCGGTTCTTTCGGGCGGAGGGCCTGCGGTTCTACGGTCCGTACCTTGCGGTGAGCGGGATGACGGCTCTGACCTGGGTGTGGTCGCCGCCCCTTGCGCTCGCGCTCTTTCTAGCGCTGAGCATCTGGCACTTTGGGGAGGGAGACCTCCGAGACCATGCCCCTCACCTTCAAGGGCGCGTGGGCGCCTCCGTGACCCGCGGCCTCATCGTCGTGGGGACGCTGTTTACGGCGTGGCCGGATGACGTGGCGGGCCTGCTTGGACCGGACCTCTGGCAGGTACCGGCGCTTGAGCGGTCGGTCTGGATTCCGGCGGGTCTGTGTGCGCTGCACCTGGCCACACTCGCGGGCTCGACACGTCGGTGGCGGGGCAGCCTGGAGCTGGCCGCACTCGATGCGGTTGTGCTGGCGATCTGGCTGTGGACGGCGCCGCCGATCCTGGCTTTCGCCGGCTATTTTGGAGCATGGCACAGCATGGCCCACATCGACACGCTGCAGAAGCGACTTGTGGGACGGAGCTTGCTGTACCACGCCATGCCTCTGACCCTCTTGGCGCTGGCAGGGAGCGGACTGGCCCTCGTCGCGGTGGACTGGTGGCTGGGAGAGCGACCGATCGCGGGTGTGCTGCTGCCGGTGCTGGCGGCACTGGCTACCCCCCATGTGATCGTGGTCGAGGCGTGGCGGCGGAGAGATGTGGGTGATCTCGCGCCCGGACTGACCGGCTGACGCCCGTGAGCCGGCGATGCCCCGTGCGGCTGGGCTTCGGGACACCGGATCGGTCCGCGGACGATACAGTCAGTGCATGTCGACAAAGGCCATGGCCTGCCGCTGCGCTGGTTCCCGCACTGCGATGGGCACCACACACCGGTTCGCACGGCTCGGGAGGGCATGGTGCAGGCGCTGATTCTGGATGCCAGTGGGCCGCGGGTGGTGGCCGATCACCCCTTCGTCGCCCGGCCAGGTGAGGCCACGGTGGATGTCCGGCTGGCCGGAGTGTGCGCCACGGACCTGGAGCTGGTGAAGGGCTACATGGGTTTTTCAGGCGTGCTTGGCCACGAGTGGGTCGGCACGGTCTCGGATGGCCCAGCCGCATGGATGGGTGCCCGCGTCGTGGGCGACATCAACGCGGCTTGTGGGGGGTGCGAGACCTGTCGGGCGGGTCGCTCCACCCACTGCCCGTCTCGCACGGTGCTCGGGATCCAGGGCCGCGATGGTGCGTTTGCAGAGCACCTGAGCCTCCCTGTCGAGAACCTTCATCGAGTGCCCGACGGTGTCTCGGACGAAGCCGCTGTCTTTGTGGAGCCGCTCGCAGCGGCGTGTCAGATCCTGGAGCAGGTCCACGTACGCCCATCGGATCGTGTGGTGGTGCTGGGGCTGGGCCGGCTCGGGCAGCTGTGTGCACGTGTCTTGGCGCTGACGGGTGCCCGTGTGCAGGGGGTCTCTCGCTCTCCGGGGCCGCTTGCGCTGCTGCCTGCCTCGGTTCCAGGCGTGCTCTCCGCGGAGGTCGAGCCCGATCGCTCGGCCGACATCGTGGTGGACTGCACTGGCTCCTCGGCGGGGATGGCCACGGCGATGCAGTGGCTGCGTCCCCGCGGCACGCTGGTGCTGAAGACCACGACCCATGACATCGGCGAGACCACCCCCACGGCATGGGTCATCGATGAAGTGACCGTGGTCGGGTCTCGATGTGGACCCTTTGAGCCGGCCCTGCGTCTGTTGTCCGCGGGGTTGATCGATCCCACGGGCTTGATCCAGGCGGAGCGCGCGCTGGCGGACGGTCTGGATGCACTGCATCAAGCAGCCAAGGCAGGTGTCATGAAGGTGGTGGTTCGGCCTTGAGGGTGTCTGGTCAGGAGGCGGCCGAGACGCAGGGGCGGTCGGATGAGCGGTCGGATGAGCGGTCCGACTACTCTTTTCCCTCTCCGATGCGCTCGAACAGTACCTGGTTGAGCTCATCGTCCTCGCAGTCGAGCTCACTGCCGGCGATGATGCAGATCCAGTCGTCGAAGCCATCGACCTCGACCTCGTACTCTCCGCGTGACTCCCGGCCCGCTTCGGCCTCTGCCTCTGCGTCTTCCGAGGTGGTGTCGTTCACCTCTGGTCCGAGAACCGTCACGGTGGTTGTCTGGGTGTAGCGTCCCAACAGGTCGCCTTCTTCGAGCACATCAAAGACCAGGGTTCCCGAGAGGGTGGTGGTGGTGGAGGTCTGTTCTTCGGTCGAGGTGTGGGTGAGCGGTCCGTACAGATCGTCCTCGATCAGGTTCCAGGTGCCGAGCAGAGGGTCCCCAAAGAGGGCGCATCCAGGGGTGGTCAGGGCAATAGCGATAGCGACGAAGCGACGACTGGACACGGGCACGTTCCTCCTACGCCCTCGACTATTGCCCGCCGAGAGACCATCGGGGAGGCAAAGGCCGGAATTTCCCGATCTGGTGGGGTGCAAGGTGACTGAATAAGCGGGGAATCGGTTGGAGGTCATGTTGAACCCATCTCGTCGTTGTGTTGTTGATGTGCCCATGAGCGCGGCTCGCTGGGGTCGGATGGTCCTGCTTGGATCCGCTCTGTTGGTGATGAGTGGCTGTCGCGGATGCGAGGGAGGCTCGGGCGCCGACTTGGCCGGGAGCGAAGATGCGGAGGCCGAGCAGCGTTCGGCGTCTGGCAAGGCAGCGAACAACGCGAGCCGGACGACCTTGCGCACCATCCGCAGGATGAAGATGCGCACTCCGGACTCACCGGAGGTAGAGCGGCCCCTCTCGGAGTCTGTCGAGCGGGCACGTGCGCTGGTGGACAACGGAGATCGCCTGATCGCGATCGAAGCCATTGCCCTTCTCAAGACTCGCCTTGCAGAGCATCCCGATGATGTCGATGCGCACTATTGGATGGGTCGGGCGCGCGTGGTGGCGGAAGAGCCCCGCCAGAGTGCCGAGTCTTTTGAGGCGGCCATCAAGCTCGATCCGGAGTTCGTCGCGCCCCATCGCTGGGCCGCCTACGCCTACCACCAGCGTCGTCTGTTCTCAGATGCTGTGGTCCATCTGAACAAAGCGGTACAGCTGGCCCCGAAGGATCCGGACGTGTACATCGACCGCGTCGTGTGTGCAGTCGCCGACCAGCAGTGGGAACTGGTTCTCACCGACGTGAAGATGCTGTGCGACCTGGGCGAGACACAGTTTTGCAATGGCGAGGACGCCGTTCGAACGGTCGTGGAGCGTCGCTCCGCGCGCAAGGCTGGTCAGCTGCAGGGGAAGCGCGCAGCCAAGGCGGGCAGCAAGCGCGTCGAAGCCCTCCGCCCCCCCGGGGAGCTCGGCTCTCTCCGTGACCGGGCGCGGGCAAAGGCGAAGGGCAAGATGGGCAAGATGGGCAAGATGGGAATGATGGGCAAGATGGGCAAGCGGGGAAACAGAGCCGAAGACAAGGACAATGACGAGGATGGCTCCACTACCGAGTAGGCGTCTGGCGCGCAGCCTACGGGGTGCGCCCCCGCCACTCGAAGTCGCCCAGGTCTTCCCACGGGCGGGATCCAGGCTCCAGCGGCGTCACCTCCGCCACGGTCGGTGGCAGGCCCTGGAGGGTCTCGGGGGGCCAGTTCTCGTTGCGCTTGGGCAGCTGACCGGCGTCGTCGAGCAGCAGAAAGGTGGCGGGTGTGGTCTCGTAGATGGTCTTGAGGGTTGCATCGTCGAGGGCGAGCCCGTGCATCGGGAACTCTGGCTCCAGGAACAGCCGGTGCTTCTCGAGCTCGAGAAACTGCTGGTAGGAGCGCAGTGTGGCGTCGATGTACGCCTGCTTTCGGGTGGGATCGATGACGAGGTCGGAGCCGTACATGATGCGGTCGGCGTGCAGCGTGAAGTACAGCTTGCTGCGCGACCGCCACTTGGCCAGGGCCTCCATGCCTTCGATGTGGAAGGTGTACCACCCGTAGCTGATGTCGGTGTAGATGTTGGGGTAGCGCTCCAGGAGCCACTCGAAGCGGCGCAGGCGCTTGCCGGTGTTCTTGTGCAGTCCGAAGTGGGGGATGTTGACCCGCAAGTAAGGGAAGCGCTCCATCACCCGGACAAACTCGTCGAAGTACTTGATCAGGTTGATGTGGAAGACGATCGGGAGCTGCGTCTCCTGGGCGTAGGCGTAGATGGGCAGCATGCGGGGATCGTCGAGCGGCATCATGTGGAAGGGGCCCTTCCCGTGTGATGCACCATGGCCGAGGTATAGCTTCAGGCCGTCGGCCCCGCGGGCCACATAGTCCTTCAAGCGCTCGAGGTTGCCTTCAGCGCTCGGATCGAGGGTGGGGAAGGCGCAGAATCGGTCCGGGTGCTTTGCCTTGAACGAGATGATGTCGAGGTTGTTCTCGTGGTAGCGCTCGAAGCCGAACTGATCATTGAGGGTGAAGGTGTACCAGGAGGTACCCATCAAGCAGGCGCGCTGGATGTTGTTCCGGTCCATGCCCACAAGCAGCATCTCCGCCCGCTCTTCATCGACCACATGTTCGTGGATGTCGATGATCTGGTAGCGGGCCTCACCGATGGTATCGACGGTGATCGCCGGATCATTGGTCTCGCTGTAGGCGAGGTTCTTGGGCTCCCCGCGGGGGCCTGGGATCGGAACGCCGCGCCCGTACATGGTGTTGTCGGGCAGGACGCTCTGGCCCGTCCGCTCCATCAGGAAGTAGCCGACACATAGAATCAGGCCTGTGATGCCAAGCAGGTTGCGGATTGTCTTCATCATCACGGACGTCCTCGCGTACCGTGCGGTCTACTCCACTGGCCTCGAGCTTGGCAACCTGTGTGAAGGAGTCGTCTCGGAGAGAAGCGGGTGGCCTGGCGTGGGTCGGACTGCGGCGAGCGGCTACACTGACCGTCCCTTCGCTGGAGCTCGGGTGCCCCTGTTCTTGCTTGTTGCGCTGACTGGCCTCCTGGCTGCTGAAGACCGCCCGCATGCCGCTGGGCTGCATCCGGAAGCGGTCTTGGAGCCTGTCGTGCTCGAGAGCGTCGGGTTGCGGCTCTATGGCCAGCTGTCATCCCACGATCGGGTGGCGGTGGGGTGTGCGGGATCAGCGGCGGCGCCAGTGGGCGAACTGGTGGCACTGGTTCGAGGGCAGGCCGCGCTGTCGTCGGCGGGTCCGCTGCCAGAGACCTGGAGCCGTGCGGTGGCCGACAGCACGCCACGTCCGTCGAGTGGTCTTGTCTGGATGCGTCTGGGCGACGACCCCGTCGTGGGTGCACACACAACGGGCAACCCCACGCCGCTGGCCCTGGCTGACCGCTGGACTGCCCACTGGACCGAGAGCCCGCGCATTCGTGCTCTGGCCGATCACACCGTCTGGGTTGCGCCCCACGGACGCACCCCTGCACCGACCCAGGTCGTGCCGGAGCCTGCGCTCGTCGCGGAGCCTCTGCCTGCAGAAGGATGCGTGGCGTGGTCGCGGCTGGTCGACCGTTCTGCTCGCCCGGTAGAGCGGCTGGTGGCCCTGGACGACAGCCACGCACTCTTGCGTGTGTTTGCGGCCAGTGCACGGGCATCAGACGGCACGCCTCGGGTGGCTGCATGGGGCTTTACGCCGGCAACCCGGCGGCGCCCGGAAGCGGTGATGGTGGTCTATGCGGCACCCCATGTCGTGTCGGGGGCGCCATGGTTGCAGCACTCCGAGCTGCCGGAGCGCTTGAGCGGTCTCTCGTCCCTGATTCCGTCTGGCTACACCCCTGCTCCCGGGCAGGTGCGTGCCTGGTTTGATGATGTGGTCGGTGCCGCTGTGGCTGTGGTGTTGCCCGTGGTGGACGAAGACGGAGAGCCGGCTCGTGTTCGCACCTTGCTCATCGATGTGCGTGACCACTACGGCATGTCGGGAGAAGTGGAGCCCGAGGGTCGCGGCGGTCGTCTCTCACAGGTCGGTGGGGTGACCATCGGTGCGGTGCCTGGTGCCCTGGTGCTCTCCACCGATCCAGACATCCTGGTCGACATCCTGAATGGCTCTGGACGCGAGTGGACGCGCCCGCCAGACCGTGCGGGAGCGGTCGCTGCCTGGTGGCTGGCCGCATCGGATGAGCGCCCGGCTGCAGGTGCGACCTTGTCGATCGAAGATCAGACCTGGCGGGTCGACGCGGCCGGCGGACTGACTGCGCTGGAGCGTGTGCTCCGGTGGGGAGGGCTCTAGGAGCCTTCGATGCGAACTTCCTGACCGGGGCGCACCCGCTCGTTGCCGCGGATGACGACCACGTCGCCTTCCACCAGATCGGGAGACTCGACCAGTACCTCCGTGCGGGTGGACACCAACACCTCGACGGACAGGACGTCGGCCTTTCCGTCGATGACTCTCACGAGGCGGGCTTGTTCCGGATCTGCGATGAGCGCATCGCGGGGTACCTTCACGCCGCGGTCCTGCCAGCGAACCGGCACAGTGACGTCGACGGCTTGTCCTGCGACCATGTGAGATGCAGGCTGGATGCGCACGAGCGAGGTCCGTGTGGTGGCGTCGAGGGTGGGGACGACTGCGATGACGGAGGCGGCTTCTCCGGACACGTCGACCGCGTCGCCTGGCTGCACGCTGCGGGCGATGGCCTGTGGGAGCTGGACACGCACCTCGACCGCTTCGGTCGACACCAGGGTGAGCAGCAGGTCTCCGGCGCGGACCCAGTCCCCCGGGTCGGCGTTTCGGGCAGCGACGACCCCGTCGAAAGGGGCCCGAAGGCGCTGGCGATCGATCCAGGCTGCCGCGCGTGCGGTCTCGGCGCTTCGGGCCTTGACACGAGCACTCTGGGCTGCGACCGCCTGCTCCGCGTCGTCGAGCTCCTCTTGACCCAGGACCCGCTTCCCGACGGCTCGGCGCCGGGCGAGTGCCGACTCCAGGCGCGCCAGCTCCGCCGTGGCTTCGTCGACTGCGGCCTGCGCGGCCTGCCACTCCGCGTGGGCGAGGCCCAGGTCCAGCTCGAGGAGGAGGTCGCCCCTGGACACGCGATCGCCTTCGCGCACCTGCACGCGTGCGACAGGACCGTCTGCGCCGACCGCAAGGGTCGCGTCATCCAGTGCGCGTACGTCTCCGATGGTCTTCCAGTGCTCGTCCAGGCTGCCGGCTTCGACCGTGGCGACACGGACGAGGGCAGGTGGTGGAGCACGGAGATCTGCAGGCTCGGACCCACATGCGGCCATCAGCAGTGGAACGATGAAGACGGACCGCAGTCGGTGCACGGGAACCTCCGGGCGGCTGGGCTATCCCAGAGAGGATGCCGGTGGAAGGAGGGGCCGGCTACCGGGTCAGGTAGCGGCGGAGCGTGTCCTGCGTGGAGGAAGGCTCGCTGACCGGAGTTGTCGCTGCCTGCACTGGCCTGGACAGAGCCGGTTGATCGGGAGTGAGAAGACCTGGGGGAAGGTGCCCGAGCGAGACATCTTGAGCGATGGCCTGGTGCTCCGCTTCGGTCGGTTGGTGTGCCAGCAGCAGTGCCGCTGCGGTGGTCCAGGTGTTGGATGGCTTGCCAGACAGGCCGGCGACAAGCTGGGCGCGGGCTTGGGGGTACCCGAACAGCGCCACGGGGTACTTTTCGTCGGCACCGAGAGCGTCTGCCGGGACTTCGTACAGCCGCACCACGAACTCCTCGATGATGTCTCCATCAAAGCGCGGAGGCGTGGCGGCCTGGGTCTCGGCCTCGAGCAGCGCCAGTCCCAGTGCCAGATCCGCTCGACGGAATATGTTGTAAGCACGGGCATTTACGGCCTTTGTGTCTCGAAGCTTGAGCAGGCTCGATGCGAGGCGGAGGCGGGTGGACGGGGTGGGAGCGGTCTGCAGGAGGGTCTGGAGCAGCGCGATGGCCGTGGCGGGAGGCTGGGCGTCAAAGTGGTGCGCGGCGCGTGTGGCCACAGCCGAGTCGACGGCCATCATCATGGCCAGCACAGGGCCGATCTCTTCCCTTGGCAGGACTGCAACAGCGCGATCGAGCGCTTCGACGACCGTGTCGGCCTCCCCGATCCAGGTGTGGGTGCTGCCGAGTCGGGAGAGGACTGCGAGCTGGGCTGCGGCCAGCTCGGGTGTCTCTGCATCGATCAAGGCTTCCGCGACCGCGGCGGCCTGCCACTCGGTCGGCGTGCGCAGCAGCGAGCGGAGCGCGTCATCTGCGGGCGCACCCAGCTGAACCAGCGCCTTGCTGTGTGCTTGAAGCTGTGGCCAGGAGGCAGCGCTGTCAGGCAAACTCGTCATCTGGTGTGCCTCTTGAATGGCCAGTGCCTGCTCTGGACGCCCAGATAGCCACGCCGTTGCCACCCGTGTCGGTAGGTGGTCGGTGGACTGGTCGTACACGATGTAGGACAGCACGATGGTGGCAAGGGCAGCGCCAGCGACGATGAGAGGGGTTCTGGACCGGGCCACGATCACTCCACAGCGGGGGGGCGGGCTGTATCGCAGAGGGTGCTGCTGGGTGTGAGAATGGGTGGGTGCCCGGTCCGGATCACCGCTGTGGCTTCGGGCAGTCGATCGACTCCGCTGCGAGCTGACCGGTGAGTCGGCTGACGTCTTCCGCGGCCCACTGAGCAAGCTGCGCCGGCGAGCTGTCGGGCGTGTTCTGGTTCATCAAGACCTGCCGGGTGCGGGTCCATGCGGCCCGGTGGGTGGCAGGAATCGTCTCAAAGAAGGCTGTGTCCAGCGCCGTGGGTGCAGGCCCCTTCGGCAGTCCGACGACCTGGTCGAAGGCGTCGCTGAGGGGGCGCTCGGTGGGGGTGTCGAGGCAGTGATCCAGAGACCAGCGGGTGTTCGTGGTGTCGAGGAGGACGGGGTGGCCCACCGCAGCTGCCAGCGCGCGCGGCGTGCCCTGACAGGTGGCTTCCGCACCGGACGCCCGGGCTTCGGTCCCTGCGAGCAGGACGCGCAGCGCGGACCAGTGAGCGGGCACCAGCTGTCCGAGGGTCTGGGCTGCTCCTCTGAGCCGGACACCGGTGACGTGGCGCCATCCGGCCGAGATCAGGACGGCATGCGTGGGGTGTCCACGGCGCAGGACATGAAGGCGCTCGACCATGAAGGCGTCGCGCTCCTTGAAGCATGCGATGGCGGCCGCTCGATGGGTCGAGGTCGGGCGCTCGGGCAGCCTGCAGTCGGGGGCCAGACCGGCGAATTGCAGATCGACGCCGCGGTCCCTGGCCGCCTGGACTGCCGCCAAGATGCCTTCATACTCGGAAATGTGGAGGGGAGCCGGCCAGTACTTGTCGCCGACGATGGAGGACCACGGGGCCGTGTCGGTGACGGTCTGGGGCAGGAGTTCCATTGCCAGGATGGTGGGCCGATCGATCTGCCCGAGCACCTCGATCAGGAAGTCTATCTCTGCCACATCGCCGTGGTGCTCTCCCAGCAAGACGAGTTCGTGGGTCTGAAGGGCTGCCGCGATGGCGCGCGCTGGATCTTGTTCGGACAGGACGACTGCGGGGATGCCGTGCTGGTGACAGGCTGGCGTGGCAGAGAGGTCCAGTCCTGGCGGTGGGGTGGGCTGCAAATCGCAGCCGATCAGGCCCATTAGCAGTGAGAACAGGCCGCACTGAATGACGGCGTGGCCTCGGGATCTTCCTGCGTGTCCGGCCAAGCGGAGCTCCATGGACGGAGAGGTGTGAAGGGACAACCCGTGGGGCACGTGTATTGTGGCATGCGTGCGTGTCGCCCATGGAGGGGAGCACGTTCGTGATCGACCGTACCGGAGCTTCGAATGTCCCGCTCAGCGTCTTCCATCCACATCTCGGATGCCTTTGACAGTGGCAACATCCGTGTGGTCGATGCCAGCTCTCCGGACGATGTCCGCCTGCAGGTGAAGCACGACATCGGTGATCTGCACCTGCAGTGGTTTCACTTTCGGGTCACCGGTGCCCGTGGGGTTCCGCTTGTGCTGCGAATTGAAAACGCCGGCGCCTGCTCCTACCCGGGCGGCTGGGAGAACTACCAGGCCCGGGTGTCCACCGACCGGACCACCTGGCACCTGGCCCGCACGGACTACAGCGACGGGGTGCTTACCATCTCGCACACCCCGACGACCGATGCGGTCTGGTTTGCCTACTTCGCGCCCTACAGCCACGAGCAGCACCTCGACCTGCTGGCGCGGTGCCAGTCCAGCCCCTTTGCCCGCCTGGATCGCCTCGGCGCGACCGTTGACGGTCGGGACCTCGACCGCATCACGGTGGGTGCTCCCGGTCCAGACAAGCGCACCATCTGGGTGATCGGACGCCAGCATCCAGGGGAGTCGATGGCCTCGTGGTGGATGGAGGG
>Ga0115012_10001974_pt1 | contig 11884 bp, 11 predicted proteins | sample TroAtlMetagenome_FD_88706 | JGI IMG/M metagenome (GOLD analysis project Ga0115012, IMG submission 88706) | Marine eukaryotic phytoplankton communities from Atlantic Ocean - Tropical Atlantic ANT10 Metagenome | ecosystem: Environmental > Aquatic > Marine > Oceanic | place: Tropical Atlantic...
AACAACGACTATAGCTTCATTAGCACATTCCGTTGCCGTTTGAAATCCGTTATCTATCCCAGCCGGGCTGTCAATTAAAATATATTCGTAATCTACCTTAACAAGCTCAATTAGTTTTTTAATTTGTTCTGAGGTAATTGGTACTTCGACTCTATTTGAGGAAAGAGGAAAAAAAGCCAATTTTGATTGTCGTTTATCTTTTATTATTGCTTGTTCAAGCCGACAGGTTTTATTTAAAACATCTAAACCAGTATAAATAATACGATTTTCAAGACCTAATAAAAGATCAAGATTACGCAATCCGACATCAGCATCAATTAATAAAGTAGTTTTCCCAAGACGAGCAAGTGACATTCCAATATTAGAAGTTGTTGTGGTTTTACCTACACCACCTTTGCCGGAAGTTATAACTATAACACGAGCCATAATGTTTTTAGGCTTTAATTTTCTAATATCTAAATTATTATAACATTTTATAAATGTTACAGTTCCCTTTACATTTTAGACATAAATTTATCATATAAAAAAAATATGTATACTTCTATTTTATTAGAAAATGATCCATTAATAATTTCGAATCGACAGTTTTCCTCGAGATTAATGTTGGGTACAGGTAAATATAGAAATTTTCAAGAAGCCAAAGATTCCATAATTTTAAGCGAATGTGAAATTCTTACAATTGCAATAAGGCGTGCACAAAGTTCAACGGTTGAAAGTATTGATAAATTGTTAAATAATTTAGACTGGACAAAAATTTGGTTACTTCCAAATACAGCAGGTTGCCAAACAGCTGAGCAATCTATTAGATTAGCTTTTTTAGGAAGAGAACTTGTAAAAAATTTGAATTATGTCGATAACAACTTTCTAAAACTAGAAGTTATTTCTGATCCAAAATATCTTCTTCCGGATAGCTTAGGTACAATTACTGCCGCAGAATACCTTTGTAATAAAAAATTCGATATTCTACCTTATATAAATGCCGAACCGGTTTTAGCAAAACAACTTGAAGAAATTGGTTGTGCTACCGTAATGCCTTTAGGATCACCTATTGGTTCTAATCAGGGTTTAAAGAATTTATATAACATTAAAATCATTATTGAGAGTTCTAAAGTACCTGTTATTGTTGATGCGGGTATTGGAACACCAAGTCAAGCATCCGAGGCAATGGAAATGGGAGCTGACGGTATATTAACTAATACAGCTATTGCAAAAGCTAATTCGTCGAAAAATATGGCATATGCTATGAAACTTGGTGTAATGGCAGGTCGTTTAGGATACCTTGCCGGAAAAGCTAATACTTTAGAAATTGCTCAACCAAGCTCACCAATTATTGGACTTTCTAAGTAATTTTTTTTTATAAGTGTTATAACTAATAACTAGTTAGTAATTTTAAAAAATTTTTATTCAAGTTTAATTGGTAGTTATTGTTTTATAAAAATTAAACAGTATACTTTCAGGTATTGGATAAAAAAAATATATAAACAATATTAAATTTAGATGGTAGCAGTTGCAAAGAAAAATATAGAGAACGAAAGACCAGTATTCCCCTTTACAGCTATTATTGGGCAAGAGGAGATGAAATTAGCATTAATTTTAAATGTTATTGACCCAAGAATTGGTGGTGTAATGATCATGGGAGATCGTGGTACTGGCAAGTCTACAACTATTCGTGCCGTTGCTGACCTTTTACCTGCGATTCAAGTTGCTGCTGATGATCCTTTTAACTCATCAATTACAGATTTTGAGTTAATGAGTGAAACAATTAAAGCCGCAGTTGAAAATAACGAAGAAATTGCTTGTGACTATAAAAAGGTTCCAATGGTGGATCTTCCCTTAGGTGCAACAGAAGATCGTGTTTGTGGTACAATTGATATCGAAAAAGCGTTAACAGAAGGTGTTAAAGCATTTGAACCAGGTCTTTTAGCAAAAGCTAATAGAGGGATTTTATATGTTGATGAGGTAAATTTATTAGATGATCATTTAGTTGATATTCTATTAGATTCTGCTGCTTCAGGGTGGAACACTGTTGAGCGTGAAGGTATTTCGATCAAACACCCGGCAAGATTTGTTCTTGTAGGTTCTGGTAACCCCGAGGAAGGCGAATTACGTCCACAATTATTAGACCGTTTTGGAATGCATGCTGAAATTCGAACAGTACGTGATCCAGAAACTCGTGTTCGTGTTGTAGAAGAACGAAGTAATTTCGATATGAATCCCGAAGAATGTTTAAAAGCAAATGCGGAGCAGTTAGACGTTCTAAAGAAAACTATTACGGATGCACAAGAATTACTTCCAAACGTAGAACTAGACTATGAATTAAGGGTTAAAATTTCTCAAGTTTGTGGTAGTTTAGATGTAGATGGTTTACGTGGCGATATTGTAACGAACCGTGCTGCAAAAGCTTTTGCGGCTTATAATGGTCGTTCCAAAGTTACTGTCGAAGATATTGAAAAAGTTATTACACTTTGTCTTCGTCACCGATTAAGAAAAGATCCACTAGAATCAATTGATTCTGGCGATAAAGTAAATTCAGTTTTTGAAGAAGTGTTTAATTAAGAAAATTATGCAGCAGAGAAATTTGCTGCACAATTTTCTTAATTAAATATAAATAGGCCCAGTAGGATTCGAACCTACATTAGAGACTTAGAAGGTCCCTGTCCTAATCCCTTAGACGATGAGCCCAATTTAGGTAAGTTATGGGTTAGAAGGTCTAATACCTTCTAACCCATCTAAATTTAACAACTATACTTTACAGAGAAATGGGCGGTATAGGATTTGAACCTATGACCACCTGCTTGTAAGGCAGGCGCTCTACCACTGAGCTAACCGCCCTTATATTTATAAAAATATAATAAACTAGTTTGTAATTTTTTGCAAACAAGATTAGAAATTTATTAGAGTTAAAATTGTTTAAAAGATCTATGGTACTAATAAACGATTGTAATACAGACTATCCAACAAATTTAAAATCGAAGATCTATTTAAATTCCTCTACAAATTTGGAATTACCTAAACCGTTAAAAACAGTCGATTACTTCGATTATATATATAGTTATCCGCCAAAGATTAATATCACATGGGATGCTATGGATGAGTTAAGAGAGGACTTGTTCCTTAGCACTAATTATGGGGTGCTAGAGCATAGTATACCTTTTATGGACTTTATTGAAGACTGGTTTTTTAATGATACTACTCAGGAAGCAGTTTCTGATACCTATGAAAAATCGGAGTATATCGATGGTTTCTTTGATAAAATAAATTCATCAAATTTTTTCTCTAAAAAAACAAAAAGAATTCAATCATCACTCGCACATATCCCAATTTATGTAATCGTAAATGGGCAAGGGGAAATTGTTTTAGGTAAACCAACTAATGTTTTAGAACAAAAAACGGTTACTAATTATATTAACGGAAAACTATATGATTCGTGTGGTGCTTTTGATCCCCCTAGTGGAAAAAAAGTCCGAACTTGGTCTTTTTTTTATGAATCGACAAGATGCTGAAAGTTCTTTAAAAGAAGTTGCGCGATCTGATTACGAAGGTACTAAAACAGTAGGTTTAGCTATTCATTGTATTAGTTTAGAGTCAGCCTATAAAATTACCCGTGAATACCATCCTGGAATTGATTTTAGATTCGTACCGGATTTTCAAGAATTAAAAAGGTTACAAACTAAAACTGGGCACTCGGATTTTATTTTTGAGGATGAACAGCAACAACTTCGATTTAGAAGAAGAAATGTAAAGTCCTTTTCGCTCTTAAATAAAGCGGGTCTTGTCCCATTTTCTTCCTTTTTGCATTCTAATGAATATTTTAAAGGTGTTCCAATTTATATTGTACAAGTATCAAAAACTCCACGAAATTTTTTGTTTGAACAGTATTTTAACGTAGTAGGTTCAATTGATACTTTTTATAGTCGCTGTTTACACTATCTTGATTATACAGTAGGGTTTGGGCACAATTGGATTATGCAGGGTTCAATTAAAGAGCAAAAGAAGCCAAACATTTATGAAAATTTTGTATTCTTTGAAAAGAACCAAGCTCTTAAGTTCGCTAAGACTAAAGGGCGTAAAGTAGTCCGCTATAAGGGAAGTCAAACACCTAATCTAGAATTTTTGGTTAGAAAACCAAAAATCTTCGTATACAATCTAGAAGATTTTATTGAAGATTGGGAGGACCAAATTTTTGATGAATCTTTACAATCGGAAATTGGTGAAAAGAAAACATTATTAGCTAATGCAAATAATTTTATAATTCCAAGTACAAATTCTGATTATCTGACGGGTTATGAAGAATCGCAGACAAAAAATATTCTTCAATTTTTAGAAGTTAAAGGGAAAGTTTTCAAACGTGCAATAGGAATATTTTTTAGCGTTAGTTAAATATTTTTTCCCGTTTGACAAAATTTAGTTCTTTTATATAATTATGTAAAAATACCGGGGCTGTTTAGGATTCGACATTTAAAATTTAGAATTTCCTAAATAAGACTTATAAAGTCTTTTAAAAAAATAAGTGCAAATAACATTTTATCTTTTAATTCAAAAACACTATTTCAAAAGCCAAAATTAGCTTTTGCATAAAGTTTTATTGTATTGTCAACAGGGTAAGAGTTAATTACTAAGCTGAACTTAATTTTTTAATTAGCACATCTTTTTACGGGACGAAAAGATGTTAAGTTGTCCATATTAATATTTTGTTTTTAAATTTGATAAAGGAAAGTTTTCAAATTTTAAATGGACGTGGGTTCAATTCCCACCAGCTCCAACAGCATCTGTAGCCAAGTGGTCGAAGGCATCGGACTCATAATCCGCTTCTCATAGAGACATCGCTGGTTCGAGTCCAGCCAGATGCATTATTCTTGCGAAAAGTAAGTCACTTTTATTAGTAAAAACTCCCTCTTGTGCTAAGGATTTTTGCTTTTCCAGCCCAGAAGTCTTATTTAAGTCACTGTTACTAGAATCCGTAAAATGATTTATTAAACGCTGATAAAACAAATAGATTATTAAAATAAATATAATTTAAAAAAGTCTTGGTAAGAATTAAAAAGGCTAAGAGGGATTCGAACCCTCGACATCCAGAATCGGAATCTGGTGCTCTGTCCCCTGAGCTATAAGCCTATATGATAAAGCTGTAAAACTTCTATTATTGGATATTTTCTTTTAAAATCGTTTACAGTTTTTGTATTTCTATACGAAAGCCAATAGTCAATACTGTCTCCTGCTAATTTTAGGATCTTTATTTTTTCTTCGTCAGATAGCCAAAGCTTGGGTTCTAGTTCTAACTTTAACTGTTCCCAAGCTTCGGTTTTTGGCCAAAAATAATAAGGTGTGGTTGCATACTGTTGGTTTAAATTAACTTGATCTACAGCCAATCCTAAGTAGGTTTTTTCCCAAATAATTTTTAATTTTAATTGAGACACTTTTAGATTCATTAGAAAATTAAAAAAAATCTTATTCTTTACTGAAATAATTTGGCTTTGACAAGAATATTGTAAACGGTTTCTGTTGGTTTTGCACCTTGTTCTAACCGCGTTTTAATTCTTTGAAATTTTAGATGTGTTTCATCGGTCATAGGATTATAAAAACCTAATTCTTCGATAGCAGCACCATCTCTTTTCGTACGACTATCCATTGCCACAATTCGGTAACAAGGTTGTCCTTTACGACCATATTTTTTAAGTCTAAGTTTGATCATGTTGAATAAAAATTTAAACGGTTAGTTTGTTTCTACCCTTTTTTCGTCGTGCATTAATAATTTTTCGTCCTGTTTTCGACGCCATTCGACTTCGAAAACCTGACGTTCTAATTTTTTTCAAATTTGTCCCTCGAAGAGTTCTTTTTGTCATAAAAATTTACCAACTTGATTTTCTTAATCCAGGAATTAAACCATCGTTCCCCATTTCTCTTAAGACATGTCTTGATAATCCGAAATCTCTATAAAATCCTCTACTACGTCCTGTTACCCAACAACGATTACGATTACGGGAAGGAGAAGAATTTCTTGGTATTCTTTCAAATTTTTTATAAAGAGCTAGTCTTTCCTGAAAATTGTTCGCGGACTTTAAATCTTCCTTAAGAGATTCTCTTTTAACTTGATGTTTAGCAATCAGACGTTCACGTTTCCTTTCACGCTGAATCATACTTTGCTTAGCCATGCATTACTACTAAATATTAATTTATATAAATAACGAACCTAAACTTTAGATTTCTTATTATGTTAAAAAATTTGTTGTCCAGTGTCAATTAAATAACGTTATCTGCCTTAGATATGTAATAATTTATAATAAGTATAATTTTTTAATAAAGTTAAAAATTATAACAACGAAGTAAACGATATTATTTATCATAAAAGTTGACGCCAATACATAATGAATCAGAAAAACGATAATTTTATCGACAAAACATTTACTGTTTTAGCCGATATTTTATTAAAGGTACTTCCTGCGACAAAAGATGAAAAGCAAGCTTTTTCATATTATCGTTATGGTATGTCAGCACAATCAAGTGGAGATTATGCTGAAGCTTTAGAAAATTATTATGAAGCTTTAAAACTCGAGGAAGATCCTTATGATCGAAGTTATATCCTATATAATATAGGACTTATTTATAGTAATAATGGAGACTATTCTAAAGCATTAGAATATTATCATCAATCTCTTGAGTTAAATTCTCGCTTACCTCAAGCACTTAATAATATAGCAGTTATTTATCATTACCAAGGCACAAAAGCTTCCGAAAAAAAAGAGTTTGAATTAGCGCAAAACAGCTTTGAAAAAGCCAGCAGTTATTGGAAAAAAGCTATTCGTTTAGCTCCAAACAATTATATTGAAGCGCAAAATTGGTTAAAAATTACCGGAAAACTTAATGAAAATTACTAATTAAAACTTTAATTCATATAGTACAGGTGGTATAGAAATTAAATTATAAAATTTTTATACAAAAATCTGATTTAAACTAGGGGAGTTTTTAACTACTATTTTTAATTTGATACTATACTAAATATATAGACTGGAAAGACAAGTTCTATTTTAATCAATTTTTTAAAATTAGCTGGGTTTTACTCGTTAATTTAACTTATAAGATAGAAAAAAAATTTACTTTAAAAAAAAACAATAGTTAATTATGACTATCGCAATCGGACAAAACCAAGATCGTAGTAGTTTCGATCTTGTAGATGACTGGCTAAAGCGTGATCGTTTCGTTTTTGTTGGTTGGTCTGGACTTCTTCTATTCCCTTGTGCATTCCTTGCAGCAGGTGGATGGTTAACAGGTATTACATTTGTAACATCGTGGTACACTCACGGTCTAGCAAGTTCTTTTCTTGAAGGATGTAACTTCCTAACAGCTGCTGTTTCAACACCAGCTAACAGTATGGGTCACTCTTTATTACTTATTTGGGGACCTGAAGCACAAGGTGACATCGTTCGATGGTTCCAAATTGGTGGTTTATGGTGTTTTATCGCTTTACACGGTTCATTTGGTGTAATCGGTTTCTGTCTTCGTCAATTTGAAATCGCTCGTTTAGTAGGTATTAGACCATATAATGCTATCGCATTCTCTGGTCCTATCTCTGTATTTGTTACAGTATTCTTAGTATATCCTTTAGGTCAAGCAAGTTGGTTCTTCGCGCCAAGTTTTGGTGTTGCAGCAATCTTCCGTTTCCTTCTTTTCTTACAAGGTTTCCATAACTGGACTCTTAACCCATTCCACATGATGGGTGTAGCAGGAATTCTAGGTGGTGCATTACTTTGTGCTATTCACGGTGCAACAGTAGAGAACACTTTATTTGAAGATGGTGACGCGGCTAACACGTTCCGTGCTTTTACTCCAACTCAATCGGAAGAGACTTACTCAATGGTAACAGCTAACCGTTTCTGGTCACAGATTTTTGGTGTTGCTTTCTCTAACAAGCGTTGGTTACACTTCTTTATGCTATTTGTACCAGTAGCAGGAATGTGGACAAGTGCTATTGGTATTGTTGGTTTAGCTTTAAACCTACGTTCTTATGACTTCGTTTCACAAGAACTTCGAGCAGCAGAGGATCCTGAATTCGAAACATTCTACACAAAAAATAACCTTCTAAACGAAGGTATTCGTGCATGGATGGCTGCACAAGATCAACCTCATGAAAACTTTATCTTCCCTGAGGAGGTACTACCACGTGGAAACGCCCTTTAACACAGTAATTGCAGGCCGTGATATTGAATCTACAGGATTCGCATGGTGGTCTGGTAACGCCCGTTTAATTAATGTTTCTGGAAAGCTACTTGGTGCGCACGTTGCGCACGCAGGTCTTATGGTTTTCTGGTGTGGTGCTATGACACTTTTTGAAGTAGCCCACTACATTCCAGAGAAGCCGCTTTATGAGCAAGGTTGTATTCTTATTCCTCACCTTACAACTTTAGGTTGGGGTGTTGGACCTGGTGGAGAAGTTACATCGGTATACCCATTCTTTGTAGTAGGTGTACTTCACTTAATTTCTTCAGCTGTTTTAGGTTTTGGTGGTGTTTATCACTCACTAATTGGACCTGATACTTTAGAAGAAAGCTTCCCGTTCTTTGGCTACGACTGGCGTGATAAGAACAAAATGACTACAATTTTAGGTATTCACTTAATCCTTCTAGGAATTGGTTCGTTCCTTCTTGTAGCAAAAGCTTGTTTCGTTGGTGGACTTTATGACACTTGGGCTCCAGGTGGAGGAGATGTTCGTGTAATTACGGCACCTACTCTTAACCCATTAATTATTTTTGGTTATGTACTTAAGTCACCATTTGGTGGTGATGGTTGGATTCTTAGTGTAAACAACTTAGAAGATCTAGTAGGTGGTCACATCTGGATGGGCTTCCTATGTATCGTAGGTGGAATTTGGCATATTCTTACTAAGCCATTTGCTTGGGCTCGACGTACATTTGTTTGGTCAGGTGAAGCGTACCTATCGTACAGTTTAGCTGCTCTTTCAATTATGGGTCTTACAGCATCTGTTTTCGTATGGTATAACAACACTGCTTATCCAAGTGAATTCTTCGGTCCTACAGGTCCTGAAGCTTCACAATCACAGGCATTTACTTTCCTAGTACGTGACCAGCGTTTAGGTGCTAACGTAGCATCAGCACAAGGTCCTACAGGTCTAGGTAAATACCTTATGAGATCTCCAAGTGGAGAAATCATCTTTGGTGGAGAAACTATGCGTTTCTGGGATATGCGTGCTCCATGGGTTGAGCCACTTCGTGGTCCAAACGGACTTGATCTAAATAAGATTCGTAACGATATTCAACCATGGCAAGAGCGACGTGCTGCAGAGTACATGACTCATGCTCCACTTGGTGCTTTAAACTCTGTAGGTGGTGTAGCAACTGAAATTAACTCAGTTAACTATGTATCACCAAGATCTTGGTTAACTACGTCACACTTCTTCCTAGGATTCTTCCTATGGGTAGGTCACTTATGGCACGCTGGTCGTGCTAGAGCAGCGGCAGCTGGTTTCGAAAAAGGTATTAACCGTGAAAACGAGCCAGTACTATCAATGCGTCCTCTAGATTAAGTTTTATTTTGTATTACTTAATATAGAAAAACCAAGAAACTAGTTACTAATTTTTAGTAACTAGTTTCTTGGTTTTTTTCTTATGAAATCCCTTTCATAAATAGAACATCAAGACAAGATAGAAATGCACGAGGAAAGGAATGAAATTTTCCAAGTTTTTAGGGGAAATTTACGTAAATACAGTTTTTGAAGAGGTAGGTATCTTCTGCACAAGTATCTTTTAGATAATTTGATAGAAGATATATTATTAGAACTTAGAAGATCCGTATCTTATTGCATTAAAAGATGTAGCCATAGATTTTGAATGCGTTTAAGAAAAAAACTTACCTTGACAAGAAGAAATGAGCGCTTTATGATCATTTATAGAAGGGGTTTTAATATTTATGGGGTGTAGCCAAGTGGTAAGGCAACGGACTTTGACTCCGCTATTCGTAGGTTCGAGCCCTACCACCCCAGTTATACGGAACAAATTCCGTAATAATGATGGAAGAGGGATAAAATTAGTATTTGACTTTCCTAATAGTTTTTAGTAAATTTATAAAACGTCAGTTAGAAAGTAAAGGGCTTGTAGCTCAGTGGACTAGAGCACGTGGCTACGAACCACGGTGTCAGGGGTTCGAATCCCTTCTTGCCCGGTAATAAAAGACTTTTTTATTCTGCTTGACATAAAACTACTAGTAAGCTAATATATGTGATTAGGAGAGGTGGCAGAGTTGGTCGATTGCGTCTGATTTGAAATCAGATGAAGTGCAAGCTTCCGTGGGTTCGAATCCCACCTTCTCCGTTTTTTTCTTCCAAAACGTAGTTAGTAAAAAGTTTTCTGAACAAAAAAGGATTTGACCATTTTAAAGGTCAAATCCTTTTTCTGCTAAGGAAGTAAGTTTAAAAAGATTCTTTTAAAAGAATCCTAGAGTTAAAGCTTGAGTAATTGGCATAGTAGCACCAATACCTAACCAAAACGCTGTAAACGTACCTACTAAGAAAACTAAAGACGCTAATGGACGTCTAAACGGGTTTTGGAATTTGTTCACATTTTCAATAAATGGTACGGTAATTAATCCAATTGGTACCGCAGCCATTGAAAGTACTCCAAGTAATTTATTCGGAATAACACGAAGTAAATTAAATGTAGGGAAGAAATACCATTCCGGTAAAATTTCTAATGGTGTTGCAAAAGGGTCTGCTTTCTCGCCTAAAGGAGTAGGTTCTAAAACACCTAAACCAATACAACAAGCAATCGTCCCTAAAATACAAACAGGAAATATATAAAGCAAATCATTAGGCCATGCAGGTTCACCGTAGTAATTGTGACCCATTCCTTTAGCTAATTTTGCTCTTAATTTAGGATCTGATAAATCAGGCTTTTTTAAGATAGACATATTACTTAGTTAATAAATAATGTTTAAATTTTTATTCTAACTTTTCTTAAAATGTATTACAGCGGGCCAGAAATCCCTTGCTTACGAATCATTACGAAATGCGTAAGCATTAATACAACTGCAACTACAGGTAAAACAAAAGTATGAGCACTATAGAAACGAGTTAAGGTAGACTGACCTACACTTACACCACCTCTTAATAGTTGAACTATTAAACCACCTACAATTGGAACGGCATCAGGAACACCTGTTACAATCTTACAAGCCCAATATCCTACCTGATCCCAAGGTAAAGAATAACCTGTTACACCAAAAGATACCGTCACAGATGCTAAAGCAACACCTGTAACCCATGTTAATTCTCTTGGTTTTTTAAAACCACCTGTTAAGTAAACACGACATACATGTAAAATCATGTTTAATACCATCATACTAGCAGACCAACGGTGAACTGATCTAATTAACCAACCAAAGTTTACTTCAGTCATGATAAATTGAACGGAAGCAAAAGCTTCTGTTACAGTAGGACGGTAATAGAATGTCATAGCAAACCCTGTGGCAACCTGAACAATAAAACAAGTTAATGTAATACCACCTAAGCAATAAAAAATATTTACGTGCGGTGGCACATATTTACTAGTAATATCATCAGCGATAGCTTGAATTTCAAGACGTTCTTGAAACCAATCATATACGTTACTCATAAATTTTAGCCTTTAATATTTAAAGAACACGTCTCGGCAACTAAAAATTAATACCCTAAAATTTAGGTTTCATATAAATATATTATAACTTATTTTCGAAAGAGAAATTTTTTGATTTAAAATCAACATACGTAAAAATTAAACTTAGACATTGTGTTATTTTCCCAAAAGGCCCCCCCTTTAGTATCTTCACCGCTGTAACCTTTCACTATCGAGTTCGAGAAGGATCGATGTGGATCCATTACGCTATAAAACGTCTAAGT
>Ga0115012_10001978_pt1 | contig 11877 bp, 2 predicted proteins | sample TroAtlMetagenome_FD_88706 | JGI IMG/M metagenome (GOLD analysis project Ga0115012, IMG submission 88706) | Marine eukaryotic phytoplankton communities from Atlantic Ocean - Tropical Atlantic ANT10 Metagenome | ecosystem: Environmental > Aquatic > Marine > Oceanic | place: Tropical Atlantic Ocean...
CGGTGGCGGGCCCGGCGCGGGCGGGGGGTAGGTGGGGGCGGGGGGCGGGCGGGAGGGGGTATGTTCGGCGGGGACGCCGCCGGGGGTGCCCCGCGAACGCCGCCGGGGCTCCTGTCGCCAGGGCTGCGCTCTCCTGGCGGCACGCTCGGGCAGGAGGTTGGAGGGGCCGGGCCTGCCCTAGCCCAGGACCGCCTCTCCGGGGCGATGCCGAAAGAGGAGGTCGGTGCCCTCCGCCTGAGGGCTAGGTGAGAGCTCCCTCTCGCGCCCGCCTTGTGCTCTCTCGCGCCCCGTCCACCCCCTACCCAACCCCGGTCTTCTCTCCTCCTCCTCCCGGCCCCTCTGCGATCCTGGCGTCTAAGCAGGGCAAGCGTTGGCAGGGCCGGGCCGACAGCCGACGGGCGGGGCGCCGTGATTGCAGTGTTTGACTCTGGGGTAGACCCGGCGGCTGCTGGTCTCGCTGTCACGTCTTCCGGGGCCCCGAAGGTTCTCGATGTTATCGACTGCACTGGCTCTGGGGATGTTAAAATGTCCGCCCTCCCTGCAGAAAGGATCTCGGTCCTTGCCAACGGCACTGTTCGTCTGACTGGTGACCGGGGACGGGTTCTCATGACGAACCCAGCCTGGACAAATCCGACAAACGCATGGCGCTACGCCTCAAAGCGCCTTTTCGACCTGATGCCGAAGCGCCTTGAGAAACGCCTCAAGAGTGAGCGCAGGAAGAGCTTCATGGTTTGCCACCGAGCCGCTCTGACCGCTGCCACGGACGCTCTCGGAAAGCATTCTAGGAGCGAAGCCCCCAAGGGCGAGACAGCGCACATGGAGTGGAAGAAGTGGAAGCAGGAGCTCGAGACGCGACTTGCAGTTCTGAAACAGGTTGCGGATGCAGAAGACCCTGGCCCGCTAATTGACTGCGTGTCATGGCACGATGGCGGTTGCTGGCGAGCGGCCTTCGACACCCGGGAGGTCCAAGGAGGCCAGGAATTCTTAACAGAGACGCCTGGGCAAGAGCAGCAGGAAGAAGCGCGGGCGCGCCTGGCGGAAAAGGGAGGATCCCAGATCGAGCCCGCGGACGGGCAAGTTGAAACTGCATCCCCGTACGCAGAGACCAGCTTGACAGCTCTGCAACAAGAGGTTGACCAGGCACTGTCCCAGGGCACGGCACCGGCAGCCTCGAGCGGGTCTGACTCCACGCCGTCACCGAACACAAAAGGCCTTCTGGGGGACTGCTCTCCAATGACAGACTTTTCTGCCGAGCGTCAATGGTCGCAGTTTGGAGACAAGGACAGTTGCACATTCTGTGTTAACTTCTACGACGACGGAGACATTTTGAGCATCGTGACGGACTGCAGTCCGCATGGGACGCATGTTGCGGGTATCGCTGCGAGTTTTCATTCCGATCAGCCTGAGCTGAACGGGATCGCCCCAGGGGCGCAGATTGTCAGCTGCAAGATTGGCGATTCTCGTCTCGGATCAATGGAGACGGGTACGGGTCTGGCCCGAGCCTTGGCAGCGGTGATCCGGCACAAGGTTGATGTCATCAACATGAGCTACGGCGAGCCCGTGCACGAGGTTAACGCGGGGCGCTTCGTCTCCCTTGCGGAGGAGGTGGTCTGGAAGCACAACATCGCCTTCATCTCCAGTGCTGGGAACTCTGGGCCTGCTTTGACCACAGTGGGAGCACCAGGTGGGTCCAGCACTGCAATCCTGGGCATCGGTGCTTACGTGTCGCCTTCCATGGCTGCTGCAGCGCACAGTATCCGAGAACCTCCCGCAGAGGGCCTGCAGTATACGTGGAGTAGCCGGGGGCCTTGCACTGACGGCGCTATCGGGGTGGCTTTTTCGGCACCGGGGGGGGCCATAGCGCCCGTGCCTACGTGGACCCGCGAAGGGCGCACCCTGATGAACGGTACCTCCATGGCGAGCCCGAACGCCTGCGGAGCCTGGGCCATCCTCGTGTCCTGTTTGAAAGCGAGGGGCGTGTCGCCGATTTCCCCTGAGCTGATCCGGAGGGCGTGCGAAAACACCGCCGTACCCATTGGGGACACTTCCGATTCAGTTCTCACCAGCGGAAGGGGGCTCCTCCAAGTGGACAAGGCCTTGGAATATCTGGAAAAGATCTTGGAATTCGGGATTCCGGACGCGTGGTATTCTGTCGAGGTCTGTGGAACGGGCAACCAGAGACTACAGAAGGGCAGAGGCGTCTACATGAGAGGAGAGTTCGGGCCCGAGCCCACAAAAGAGTTTCGATGCACTGTAATTCCTCAGGTGCACGAGAACGCTGGTGTACTCGACGCGCGAGTGACGATCGAGGACCACGTGGCCCTTAAAAGCAGTGCGAGCTGGGTCTCGTGTCCTGAGCAGATACTCGTAACGCACGGCGGCCGAGGGTTCAATATCCTCGTGGATACAGAGGGGCTCGAGGTCGGTCTACACTATGAAGAGGTGCATGGATACGACATGCGTCACCAGTGGCGCGGCCCGTTGTTCCGAGTGCCGGTGACTGTGGTTGTGCCGCAGACAATGCCTGACGGAATCTCTGAAATTTCTTTTGAGAGCAGTGCTTTCACCCCTGGGAAAATTGAGCGCCATTTTGTCCAGACCCCTGAAGGTGCGTCCTGGGCCGAACTCACCTTGACATGCGAAGGGCCCGTTACGAATCCGAAAGTGTTCATGATCAGGGCCTCGCAAGTCGCACCCCAAAAGCACCACAAGGAGATGGAATTCAGGAGCACCGTGACGATGGATGAACATGCAGTTCAGAAGATGACATTCTCCGTACAGGACCGCACCTGCCTCGAAATTGTCGTGTCGCAGTTTTGGTTAAGCCTGGGGACATGTTTGGTCGCATCCAAGATTGTATTCCACGGGATCAGCGCCCGTGGGGCGGACAGGGGTGTCCATGTAGACGGTTGCATTGGGCACTCGCGCATTGATGTCGAAGCTCGCCACAGGCCAGAAAAGTTGTTGCCTTCCGCCAGTCTGACGCACCTCAGCGTTGGTCTGCGCCCTCACAAGGCTCATATTGAACCCGAGAAAGACCCCCGCGACGCCCTGCCAGACGGGAGAATGACTTGCAAGCTCCTTCTGGAGTACAAGTTCTCTCTCTCTGAAGCAGCGAAAGTCAAACCAGTTCTGCCGACGAATGACTCAATCTATGACAGCCAGCTCGAAGGCCAACTTTTTATGGTAGCGGACACACACAAGAGGCTACTTTCGTGGGGCGACGCGTATCCGGAACAAGTATCTCTCCAGAAGGGCAGCTACGTTATCATGGTTTGCTTCCGGCACGATGACGTCTCTGTTCTGGGGAAGTTCAAGCAGCAAGTGTTGCTCTTGCAGCACTCCATTGAGTCTATCCCAGTTCCAGTCCATCGCACATTGTCTGATGCACTTTTGAAGAGGAACCCCATAAAGGACGCGCTTGTCCTCGGCCCTGGAATCACGGTTCCACTCTTTCTCGGCCCGCTGTCAAAGCAGCTGCCTGCACTGGCCGTTCCTGGGACTACACTTATGGGAAAGTTGTCTCTGTCGAAGGACTCGCCTGTGAAGTTAGCGCTCACGTATTCAGTTCCTCCGCTCCCTAACAAGGCTGAAGAGAAGCCCCTCGCAGGTACGGAGGACGTGAAAAGCACGGACGACCTCGCGAGGAAGCTCGTTGAGGATGTTCGTGATTCAAAAATATCTTGCTTTGAGAAGCTCAAGATCGAGTGCGAGGAGAGCTCAAACACCTTCGATGCGTTTGCAGACATTTTGCAAAGCGAGTACCCTGGGCACGTGCCTCTTCTCAAAGCCGTCCTGAAAGGGCTTGTGGCCTCAAAAGCCAACGTTCGCTCTCATCTGAACCAGGACATAGTATCAGCAGCCCAGAAAATCGTTGAAACTGTTGACGTCGAAAACCTCGCTTCATATTTCGCCCGGAAGACTGCCTTGGATGGGGAATTAAAGAAGGAGAAAAAAGAGAAGAGCGACGAGAAGGCAGCTCTCCTCGACGCTCTCGAAAACAAGTGCATCGCGCTGCTGAAGTTAATCAAAGCTGCTGATGGGGAGGAAGCCAGAGGTGTCCTTCAGAAGGAATTCCGGGACACATGCACGGACCTTGCACGGTGGTCGGTGACCAGCTCCGAGTTCCCCCTGATCCATGCTGAGAAAGAGGCCATGGAGGGGAGGTTGGGATGTGCCATCAAGGTTCTTTCTGGAGCCCTGTCGAAGGGTAAAATGGATGAAAAAATATACTTCAAGAGGGAGGCCCTCTACCGATCTTTGGGCTGGGGCCATGCCGTACTTCTGGAGAAGTCGCTTCGCTGCCTGCACTTTCCGCCCGGTGGCTATCCGCCCCCCTTTTAAATACGATTGTGCATGTATTATTAAATCTCCCGGCTTCGCTCCTGCGGAGGAGGTGGCAGCGGGAAAAATGCGCTATACTTACTATAGTGAGTTGCTGAGCGCACAATACATGGCGGCTCACAACTTATACTACAAACAGAGACAGAGGAAGAGGAAAAATAACCCCCCTATTGTTCTCTCACCTTCTGCAGCCACCAGCGCAAGACTCGTAGGGAGTTTGTTTTGAGCACTGGATGAGGCAACCTTTGCTCCGATTTTGGTAGGAAGTCGTCGTCTGAGGACTCACTATCGGAAGATATGTAGCTGCTTCGGCTCGTCTGGAGTCGGCCACCTCTCGCACCCGGACGGGGTCCCCTCACTCGCGCCGCCTCAAGCCACTTTCGAAGAATGCCAGAAGAGGCTGGTTTGATCACTGCCGTCCCCCATCTGGCGCCGTCAAGGTCTGAATCATCCGATTCCGATGACCCGGACGATGACAGCAATTCTTGGTGCTTGGTAGACGACCCCATCATCGTGCGCGCTCTCAGGAGCCATTTATTCAGGATTGAGCGCGACTTGAGGCTTACCCTGACGTCCCCAAATCTTTTCCTCAGCCCTTCTTCGTCACTGCTGGACCCGCTCGTGGCTGAATCGTCTGAACTGTCCGACAGCATACGTCTTTGCCCGCCACTCCTGAGATTTTGACGAGCCGTCTGGAGCCAACCGCTCACCAAAGACCGCGCAAACGGAGATACCCTCACAGGCGGGAACTTGGGGTGCTCAGCCTCAGATTCAGAAGATCCAGACTCCGAAAGCTGACTCAAGTACCTCTTGAACCTCCCCGGCGCGCGCTGCCTGGCTTGAGCAAGCCACGACCGGATTATGTGCGTACTGGAGAAGGACAAATCGATCTGCCCGAACTCAACAGGCTCACCTTCGTCGCTGTCGTCGTCGGAGAGCCCTCCTCCGCGGAACTTCCCCCCACTCCTTATCGTTCGCTGCAGCCTCTTGGCCGTCCTGGGGGTGAGCATGTTCGACAACTGATCGAGCACCCACGTGCGATTATGTTCCAAGAATTTATGCCTGAAAGAGTCGCTTGTGATATCGTCAAGAGAAAATTCACCGCCCAACCCCTCCCGCCTAGACGAGTCGCGATCGGTGCCTTCGCGGAACACATTAATGTCGAAGGGAAGGTCTCCTGTTTCGGGGACAATATTGTCACCAAACCCACGAGTACCTGTCACCTTCCAAACTCCAGTGACATCTGCTACAAACAAAGACAGGTTTTGGACGAGAATGCAGCCACCTGTGACAATGCCGATGAGCAAGAGGAAGCATGGGTCCTTGAACATGTTGTAGTTTACACGAAGCATCATTTCAATGCTCAAGACGAAGAGGAAGGACCCAGCCCCGCCCAGGCCGAGCAGGAAGTAGAACTGAGAACTGAAGCACATCTGGTCCACTGTTCTTAGCTCGGCAGAAATGCTCTCATCGAAGTGCAGTTCCATTCCTTTCCATCGCGCTGACCGGTTGTTAAAACGGTACCGGGCATACTTCATGTATTCGTAGACTTTCCACCCGTGGAACAGTTCCTGCGTATTGAACAGGACCACGTCCATGATAAACTGGAAGAATACAATGACTCCGGCAAAAAGTAGGTAAATGAGCAAGTCCTTCTGCCTTATTCCGAAGAGGAAGGAGAGCTGGAGCTGTGGATTGAAGTCAAAGTAGAAATACAAGAAGAAGGGCGTCAAGATGAGTGACGAAGTCGAGACTCCGTAGCCTGTCAGGAAGCCCATAAGGTCCTCGAGGGAGCTTTCTTCTTCTTCTGCCTCCAGTTGCACTATTTCTCCCGCCCCACGGCGTTTCATGACCATCTGAGAAATAGCATTGGTCAGCTTCGGCCATTGTGCAGACACAAACGCAATCCCGCTGTCCAAAAAAACATACTCCCCCAGACCAATGAAAAGCTCCAGGAAAAACCCCAGGGTGAAGTCCGTGAAGTCATCTGCGGCAATGGTCACCAAACCGGCAGTCATGCTCAGACACACTGACGCGGGGGTGCACAAAAGAGCCTCCTTCAGGAACGATTCCTGCATCATTTCGATTATAATGTGAAGTACTTTCATCAGCAGGAAGCAGACGAAGAACATCTGTCCGTACATCGCAGTGAAAGAAAATTCGATCAGTGCCACATTGACAGCGTTGATGGCCAAATTGGCGATGATGAAGTGGCTACGCTTCCACTCCTCCTGAGAAAAAACCTCCTCATCTTCGTCTTCTCCGATCTCAAGAACGGCGTTCCTTTTTGGGATCATGATTCTGCTGCAGCTCCAAAGCATGAACAGGGAAACAATCATGAAACAGACCGCCATGCGGCCGTTCTGCCCCTTCGTAAGTTCGTCGTCTGTTATTGTCTTGCCGAGGTTATCTAGGTCAGTGGGAAGCGCATCAAAGAAGGCCATGCTCACGATCATGGCCCGGATAGTCCGCTGCCCAATCAGAAACGGAATCATGGCAAGGCACGTGCCCACCAGTGGAGGGGTCGTAATGATCCTAAGGTATGGCAGGAATCTGAATTTCGGTGGGAACCTCAGTCTCGTGAAGATGCGATTGAACAGCCAGAAAATGACTGTAATAGCCACTGCGAATCCTCCAATCCCCACGAAGAGCATCAAGTAGAACAGATTGTTGAAAGCGAAGGCGTTCAGCAGATTGAAGAAATTCAGCGCCGTCAGCGTGAATGATAGGGTGTATTCCCCGTCGTGCTTCTTGGCGGGGAGGTATTCGTCGAACCCAATCGCAGCCGTGATGATCCGCTTGTCCATTTTGGACCTCTGAAAGTATTCAACGGTGAATTGAAGATTCTTTGGGACTGTATTCTTCTGGACTTGGATACTATCGTCAGCAGGACCCATAGAAACCGCGATCATCTCCTGAGTTGTGATGAGATTGTCGTACCTAGAGGTGTCTAAAGGCGGCTCAGAGTCGTCTGTGGCCAGAATGCTGGCCTCGTAGACTTGATCCATATCCTCCGGGTCTGTGCTGAGGTAGAAAACAGTGTCTCCCTCCAATTCGTACCACCGCGTGACTGCAGCCGCTTCTTGAATGTTTTCCTCGTAGAAGCATGTAAAAGAGATCTCGCATTCGTCTGAGTCGGGAGGCGGGGCTTGGGGGGCCCACTGACTCACAAAGATGGTGTCTTCTGGGTCAATAAAACTGCATTTTCCGTAGTTGCCGGACTCACTCTTCATGAACGGCGTCTCAATGAGTTGGGAAAAGTGCATGTAAGAGTCAAATCCGCGACACGCAGACAGGTAGGGCAGATAAGTCATGGCCAAAATGGAGCGCTCCGACTTCCAGTAGATACTGGCATCCTGTAACATATCTTCTTGCATTTCGATGACGTCCGGCACCAAAAGCGCCTCAAGTTCAGCTTCCGTTAACGTTGAAATATCAACTGGGCCTGAAGCACCGCTCGTATCATCGCTCGCCATTAGCCTGCGCGACATGCCAGACGAGCCTTCCTCAACCATGCTCATGAGCCGCCTCGTCGCGCGGGAAGAGCTCTGCATGTTCCGATAGGAGCGCTGGTACTGGCGCTGAAGGAGGGCGCGGCGAGCGGCGTTCTCCGAAAGTTGCTCCACAATATCTGGGCTGCCTTGTGCGTGCATTAGCAGGCTCCCCTCTGAGGACCGAGATGCGTTGTAGCTAATCAGCATGTTGTGCGCGTTTTGCCTGCAACTGGGATGAAGATTATCGTCCGTGCAAGTGGAGTACCCCAGCTGAACTGAGCGGTGAACGGTTTCCCACTGTGGAACATTCAGCGGAAGCATCAAATCATCGTTCCGGCGCATGACGACAGCAAATTGCTGATCTGGAACAGTGGACGCCCTCTCGGGACCAATGGCGTCGATGCAAAGTGTATCCAGGAAGCCCGACCTCGTCTGGAGCTGATAAAGCCCATGAAGCATCCTGACCTCAACACGGAAGGTGATATCTTCCAGGGCGAGAACGCTCAGCTCCATGATGTTGTGCTTGTCGACCTTTTCCCCGTCGGACAGGCGCTCTTTCCGCTGTACAAACCAAAAAGGAAGCTCCGTGCTTTCGGTAGAGGGAGGACATTTGTCTTCGTAAAGGCGGCTCTGAATTTCCCCCATCGTGTTCCAGTTGATCAGGTCCCCTTCATCCCAAGGGGCGCATGGAACTCTTTTGTGTTCGGGAGTTCCGACTTCGCACAAAGTCTTGTCGACCTTTCGGTCCCCGGAGAATATGCTTACCTCAAAATGCTCGCCGTACGAGATGTCTGTGCTGATGTTGCGGAAATCAAAAGTCAAGCGGGCCGTGTAGTACCTTGGGAGACTGTACTTGATGAGGGGCCTGCCCTCCGCATCAACTGCAACACTGTTCTTCCCAGTCTCATTGACCGTGTAGACGAGCTGGGGGTTGAGAATTTCGAACCCTTCCGCTTTACATCCGGCAAGATGCTCGAACGGGTCCACATTGCTGTCATGACCCGTAGAGTTGCTCTTGGTGTCTAGAGCGACCTCGTCGCCCAGGCCCAAAAGACTCCCGAAGCCGCCGCCAGCCTGCTGCAGCTTCCGCGCGCTCGATGTTTCAGCGTCGTTACCTTCTAGTGCTTCTTCATTAGTGGCGTTCTGAGACCTTGCGACAGCGAGATCGATCAGCTCGTTTCTGAGAGGTTGAATCTGCCAAAATGTGATACCGTCTGCAGTACACTGATCAATATTGTTCGAGAGAGCCTCCGATTCAGTGCCCTCGGGGCATCGAGGAAGGATGACCCCGGTGCCCAGCTCGCAGAAATGGCACCGGAGACACGGAAACTGGAAACGTGAAGAAGCAGCGGAGCCTTCCGGGCAGTAGTATCCAGGTGGACAAGGGTTCATAAATTGTGACTCTGGTGTTGTGCCATATCCACAGAAAAAGCCGTCCGGGCATTTTTGGGTCGCCACAGAAGTTCTTGCGTCACATACGTAGCCTTCAGGGCAGAGAGTGGCTTTTCCGAGCTGCTGCAGTTCGACCAAGTAGCAGTCTGGATCTTCGCTTTCACACAACCTAATGTTGTCGTTCGTGACCTGGGCAACATTGTCCCCGAAAGGCTTATTGTTTTGCATTCCTTCCACACCACAGACTATGCCAGGGTTGCACGGCACACACAAGGATTCCTCCGTGAGGCCAGTGAAGGGGCTCCAGGTGCCCATGGGGCAGTTCTTGCATGTGATAGAGTCTCTCAAGGACCTGTACGTTCCTGGGCCGCAAATGCTCGGCTTGAAGGTGCCATCCCTTTGGGCTTCAAAGCCTGCTGGGCAGGCGAGGCAGACTTCAAATCCCTCGTAGTGGGTATAAGTGCCCGGCAGGCACAGCGCCGGCTGCGAGTTGCCCGTGCCTCTCGCAAATGACCCTCTTGGCGACGGAATGGGGATGTATGTCCCCTCTGGGCAGTAATGTCCCGGCGGGCAAGGAAGCATTGCGTTAGAAATGTCTGTGCCCTGGCTCTCCGAGGTCTTGTCTGAGGTGCCCCACTCACAATAGGAGCCTTCCTTGCAGAGCTGGGGGAAGTTGAAGTCCCCCTGCTTCGTTACGTTTGACAAAACACCTTCCATGCAAAACGTGGAGGGCAGGCACGGTTTTGGGCGAAAGAGATCAGGGTCAAGGAAGATTGGTGATAGCCGCTTTATTTTCGGCTCATCCAGCCCCGCCAAGGGATCTGTTGTGACAGTGTTGCCCTGGCAAAAGTGCCCCCTCGGGCATCGCTTCATGGGCAGGGACAGTCCCGGCTCATCACAGACGAAGCCCGGAGGGCATATTTCCGGCAGCAGACGGGCAAATCCGGGCGATATGGTCCCTAAAGGGCTCTCCTTGCACTTTGATTGGCCGTACTCTTGGTTGTAGGTCCCAGGCTGACATGGGCGCGGCTCAGTGTTTGCAACATCCGAGCAGAAGGTTCTCGGAGGGCATGGCAGCATCTCGCCAGGGGGGCAATAATGCCCGGGAGGGCAAGGTCCGCTGCCTTGTGGCGTGACGCTACCGGGTTCGCATAGGTACCCTGGATGGCATGGCTGGGGGGTAGAGAAATTGTTCGCGATGGTCTGATCCGATACGACGCCCGGACCGCAATAGTACCCAAAAGGGCAAGGGAGCGGCCTCTCAGCGACCGTGAAGTCTGTAAAGTTCGCTGTCCTAGTCCCCTCGAGGCAGAAATGGCCTGGTGGGCACTGTTTCTCCCATGAAACCAGACCAGTGATGTCGCATACGGCTCCTCTGGGACACGGGCGGACAATCTCCATACCAAAATCCGGAGCAATAAAGCCGACAGGAGATGGGATGCAATTCTCTTGTCCCGTGTAAGGCTGATACAAGCCCGGGGGGCACGTGGTGAAATTGTGGTTTCCCGTCCCGGGGCAGTACGTTCCTCTTGGACAAGACAAGATCTCGCCATCGGGACAATAGCTTCCCGGGGGGCAAATATCGTAGCTGAAAATGAACCTGTCTGACGTAAAGTCCTCCCCGTTGTTGCTGACTTCAAGAAATACGTTCGACACTGGCTGGGGCGGGGTGACGCACATGAGACTTGTCGACGTCAAGAAGGTGGCTTGCACGATCTCCTTTCCGAAAACGCAGGACAAGGAAATACTGTTCACGAAATTTGTTCCCATCACAAAGACCGGAGTGTTGCCCATATCAAGGCCGCTGCGAGGAACCACTCCAGTAACTGCCAGGTTCTCCTGGAACTCAAAAAACAAGCCTTCGGAAAAATACTGTCCTCTGTTAGCGGAAATAGTGAATGGCACTACTCCAGATATGTGCCCCGGGGTAACACAATGCATATTTTCAAAGCTGCTGTACCTGCCGGCAACAGGCCCGATAGTGCCGAATTTGCAGGAGAGGGCTTCATCCTGGATAAATCCGTATCCTGACGCGAGAACTTCAGAGCCACCTTCAGCGGGCCCGGTGGCAGGCACGATCGCCAGCGCTGCCGTACTTTTTACGAGAGGTATCGAGATGGAATCAGACAAGGTGCTATCCTGAAGGCCTACACTGACCAGCAGCACGTCTGACAGGACATTCGGGAAGACAAACTTCATCAGGGCGCTCGAAACGAGGTGCCGCTCAGCACTATCTTCTCCAACAAAGCATAAGGAGCTCCTGCCAAAATTTTTTCCCTGAAGAGAGTAAGGTTCACTGGTTCCGATAGTGGTGGGGCTGGGAAACACCAAATGGATAGAAGAGTGTGACTCGACGGCAAAGTCGACAGCGCCAGCCATGTTCAGCGTCCGGCCGTGGCTGCTTTCTACGCTGAGCTGAATATGGCCACTTGAGACAGCAGGTAAATTGCAAAGGAAGCTACCGGAATCCAGGACTGTTCCTTCTGTCACCTCTACTCCAAAGCGACAAGCAGTGCTTTCGGCGGTGAAGCCGCTCCCGACCACCAACACAGAGGCGCCCCCGGTGATAGGGCCAACGTCAGGATACACGGCGTCGACCTCGACTCCCACGGTGTAGACGAAATGAACTTCTGCGGCGGACGCGTCA
>Ga0115012_10001979_pt1 | contig 11876 bp, 24 predicted proteins | sample TroAtlMetagenome_FD_88706 | JGI IMG/M metagenome (GOLD analysis project Ga0115012, IMG submission 88706) | Marine eukaryotic phytoplankton communities from Atlantic Ocean - Tropical Atlantic ANT10 Metagenome | ecosystem: Environmental > Aquatic > Marine > Oceanic | place: Tropical Atlantic...
CGACCATCTCTTAATTAATTTATACCACTCTTTTTTATATCTAGGATCTCTAGTTCTTTCCCAGTTTACAGCAGCAATATTAATTTTATTTAAAGGGGACATATTATTTATAAAGTGTTTTATTTACTATATTTTTTACCAATTTTCGCTTTAAATTACTAAAGGTATAATGTAGTCCCATCCAATCAGAATGTCTAGAATTTTTGTTCCTATAGACTAAATTAAGCTGATTATCGGTTTCAAAACTAATACAAGCTAAAGGAGTTCCTTGAGGGATATAAAGGTAATTTTGACCTTTTTTAATAGGTATAAATATATTTAAATCTAAGGGCTCCTTACAATTCATCATTCCAGGAATGACTTGAAAATTATTCATATGCCACCAAGGGTCAGAAATAATTAAATTGTAAGGACTTCGTATGTTAAAGAAAGGCATAAATTTAAGAATCATTTCCCAATCACTTTTAACATAGTCAATAAACTGCCAATCCGCATGATGTTGAATATATTTATTCAAATTAGATCCACCTACACTTCCTCTTATTTCTTCATTATCTATAAAAAGCTCAATGTCATAAGGTGAAGTATAAACAATAGATCTTTTAAATAGATTAATAAAACCTGAACAACTTCTTACAGATTTTTTAGATCTTATAGGTCTCTTTTGATTGTCAAAAAATGTAGTTGGAAGATCCTTGAAATACTTCGGCATGTTATGTGGAAAGGTCAATAAAAAATTTTTTAATATATCAACCGGTATTTCATTAGTTTGAATTACAATATCTTTATTTCTTTTAAACAAAATTACCGATTCCTAAAGCAGCTGATCCAATCAAAATAAGCCAGATAAGGCCTTTTATTAAAAAAAAATAAAAGCCACCAGCTAATAAGTTCTTATAAATTTTCTTCATCTATTATTCAACCTAATCTTCTCTATCATCGTGCCATCGCTCATTGATTTTAGTTGCCATCCAAATAGCTAAAGGAATACATACAATAAAAGTTAATTCGGCAGCTCTTAGCCAAGAGAGATCTAACGACCAGGCTAAGAATTGTGTAATTAATGGAGGCACACAACCACCCACTATAATAAGTATTGCCATTCGATATTCAAAAGGTGGTCTCATATATTTACCAATTATTTTAAAAAAAAGTATTGTAGGTGCCATATAATATAAAACCCCAAAACACGGACAACCAAAAGTATCCCGTTCGTGCCCATGTTATTCTAAACATAGCAGCTAATTCTTTTCTATGACTCATTTAGGCTCCTTATCACTACATATATAACCAACAACACGTTGGCCTTCATACAAATGATAGGATCTTCGGCTAAACAAGGTAGTCTTTTTTTCTGTCATTTCCACATTCTCTTGATACCATGTATAACAGGATTCGTAAATAGTAATATGCTTTTGCTCAATTTTATTAGCGGAGGCCAAGATCAATAAACTGATTACTAATTCTTTCATTTCTTTTTATCCTTCAATCTTAATTTATAACGAATCTGATCAATTCTATCTTTAATCGTTCGTCTCTCTTCCTTCGTATTTACAGCCCGATAGAGCTGGTATTCGTTTTTATACTCAATCCAATAACATTGAATTTCCGTAAATACAATCACCTTATTCTCTAAACACCACTTATATCTAGCATGGACCTGATCAGGTTCTAAATTAGCTAAATCACAGATATGTCTAAAATCATCGTTATTACTCATAAACCACTCATGAGCTTCCTTTTTATTATAAGCTTCATTCTTACCTCCAAGCGTATATAAACAATCCTCAAACGCTTGAATCACCACAGCTTGGTATAATCTGTGTTCTGAGTTAGTTGGGGTTTTTAATATTTCTGTCGCAATATTAGTTCCCATAATCTTTAATAAGTTGTTTGAGTAACTCAAGATAAAAATTCTCCATTTTCTTTTGCCGGAGATCTTTACACGCCTGGTAGTCTAGGAAGATATCATTCATGAATTCGGTTCGTTCTAAACCATTCATGTCTTTCACCTCTTGTAAGCCTTCTGCTCTTACACGATCAAATAAACTCATCTGCATAACCACCAGTTTTGGAAAGACAATGATATGGATATGGTAACTGGTGGCTATACATTCTTAACTAAAGACAATCCCAATCTCTTCGCAGTTTGTTTTCGTCCTTTTCGCCAAGCTTGGTCAATTTTACTTAAAAAATGTAAGCTAAAGTTCCCCATACCGTAATCATTACCATTATAAAGCTGAAACATTATAGAAGTTATTTCATCATAGGTTTTCTTGTTAGGACTTATCATCACTAACTTTTCAATACCCTGATCTAATACTTCTTCTAATGGCTTTCGCTTTACTTCTGCCAAAACAATCTCCTTTTAAGTTAATAAAAAAGGTTGTTCGCTGTTCGGTAATCTAAGTAGATTGAAACCTCTACTTTTCATTAGGTTATGAGGAATACTATTCTTAAATAACGCATAGTGAGCACAAGATCAAGTATTAATTTGTACCCACTATACTATATGTGGTTATTTTCCGTTTAATTTTTTAGATCCTTGCAATAAAAGCTCTGCTTTAAGCTTTTCTGTGGATTTACCTTGCTTTTTAGCAATGATTTTAAGTTCAGAATCTACAAGTTTTGCAATCATAGCTCCTGGTCTTCTAAAACCTTTCTCACCCATAGCTGTGATAATTTTATAGTTCTCTATATCTACGGCTACGCTTTTCCATTTTCTTGTATCCATTTTTTATACTCCGTTTTAGTTTTACATTTTGATTTATACACTCTGTCATATTCATCTATATATGCTTCGGTCATTGCTCGGGCACTTCTCGATCTTTTAATCTTACGATTAATTGCATCGATTCTTTTACTTTGCCAACTATTCGCAGTTGTTTCTATTGACATTTGTACCTTCCTTTTCTATGAACCAAACATAAGACCATTCTTCATGTCCTGGTGTACATTTTTTACCTAACTTCATGGTATAACCGCAACCCGTTAGAAATAAAAATAACATTATTATTAATATGTTTTTCATTTAAATTTTACCTCTTTATCTAATGTTTCGATTTCTTTCTTTAGATGTTTCATTATATTAGTTACTCCAACAACAATTGTTTTTGAAGTAGAAGTATCTAAATTTCCAAACATCTTTCCAATTTCACGATAAGCACTTAGTTTACTAACATTACTACTTTCCCTATCTGTGTCATTCATGATCTTAACTTGCTCTTGTATATTATACATTTTTCCTCCTAGTACATTGTAAAATAATACAACCCAGCTATTAATAACAAAAATAACTTTGGTGGTATTATTAACATTACGATTAATAAACAGAAATATCCAAATTGCTTCATCATCTTTGATTATCTCCGTCCGCTTTATTTAAATCCTGCTCATACACTCTGCAATCAATTTCATTATTAATAAAATCTTGTGCTAACCACTGGTTCACAGGATATACAGGGGCTGAATAAACATCTACTTTTGTAGAAGATAATCTTTCCCTTTGTTCTTTAAAATGTTCAGTATCTTGAGTTGTTGGCGCACCTGTTTGGTCGTGTGTGTGCGTCTTACTTAAAATATCATCCATTTCTATAACCCACTTTTTAAATAAGTGTGAGCTTGACTTAAGTTTTAATTCACCCATGCGTCCCTCCATGATTTAAACTTCTCTTGTATGAAATCAAACAAAGCATAATAGCTTGTTTCTGCTTTTAATACTTTAGCAAAAACAGCTTTATCTATTTCAACTCCATTGTGATAAAGTTTTAATTCACCCTTATCTCTTTCATAAGTAATCAAGACAGCATCTGTGTCTGCACCTAATGTTTGTACAATATCATCAGGTGAATTTTTAAAATTTACCTCTCTGATATTACTTGCTGAAGCTTTTGAAGGTTGTTTTAAATTATTCATAACTATCTCCATTCCTTTCAGTAAGTTCGGTTTCTTATCATTGTCGTCCATGTTATACTCCTATTGTTACCTTGGATTTATACTTACTTTAATATTAAATGCAAGGATTAAATGGGAGATTATGAAATTTGTTTTAACCATATACGTGTGTTCTTTCCTGCACTTAGACTGTGCTCCAGGCGTTGTATATCCTGAACATTTTGATACTTGGAAAGAATGTGTAATAAAAGCTTTTGATGAGTCTAAAGAGCTAATCATTTCCTCACCACAAGATGTAGTAGAATCTAACAGATTAACCACTAAATACACTTGTGCACCAGCAGTAGGTATATAGGGTTGTATTTCTACTATATTTTGTTATATACTATCTTATGAAAAGTTATCGCATTCAGATACGATCAGAAGGAAAGTATTATGATGGGATAATTAAGGCTGACAACAGTGTTTTGGCTTTACGACAGTTCGATAAAAAACTGACCAATGGTGAAATCAAGGCGCAAGATGAACCTCTTTATACAAAAAAATTTGTGTTCATCACATATGAGGAGCTAAAAAATGGCACTACAAATGCTAATATCGGAGAAGCTTCAGTTGGAGTCCAAGTGGGCCAGTCAGGCGTTAAGACAGGGTAGAGTTACGACTGATATGAAGTGGATCGATATAAAGATCAAAGACCTGAAAAAAAGAATTAATGAACAAAGTGTTCTTGATGCATCAAACGGTCTTTTACAAAACAGCTAGTAAAAAATACTAGCAACCTACAAAAAAATCATTTATAAGACAGGCTATCTATGACTTTAAAAAAAGGAGATTCTTATGCTGATATTCCTAACTATATTAGGCACTATGTTGAATCAACCGAACGAGGCCACATTATTAAAATTCTTACTGAAGGTGGACTCAAAACATTCAATTGTAAATGGGCTGAATACAAAAGACCGAAAGCTCTTACCAAAAAGAAAACCTAGAGTTAAATAATTCCTGAATCTCTAAGTTCTTGCGGTGGCCGTTGTCCGCTACACAGTGTGCAGTCTACTCGAATCTTTTCAGTTTCGGAAGTATCTTTCCAAACCCATATTTCTCGAGTATCCCCACATCTTACACAAGGTGTTTTTTTCTCTTTATCCATTTCTACTTTCGCGTCTGCAAATAATTTTAACATAGCTCTATAAGCGGTGCCACTATTATAATTCATTTTTAATATAGTTTACGTTAATTACAATTCTTCTATCATGATCTGTGCTAGAAGATCCCGTATGTTTTACATGAGAATCAAATTCAACAAATTGGTTTTCTATACTTTGTATCTTCTCTCCGTTTTCAAATTTTGAGTAACCATTATTACTATTTACATAAAGTATACCCGTTTTTATTTTAGCATTGTCGTTTAAAAAGTCTACGTGCATACCATGTTCTTGATGCTTAAACGTTCTAACAGTTAAATTTGCTTTAACCCTAAGTAATGAAAAGATTTTAAGCTTGTTAAGTAAGGGCGCAAGTATATCAAAATAATGAGATACAATTTTATATGTATTATAAAAAGGATGTACAAATTGTATGTTAGGGGTGTCTTTAGCTATCTCGTGAGCTTTAAGTATATTACTAGCGTACCAAGGAAAATCTGCAGATTCCATTATCAATTTAATAGCTGACATTTCTTCTGGTTTTAAAAAATTTTTATAGACTTTCATGTATCAAGTTCAGGCCTTGAGTAAATCCACAGATAGTTCTTCTTGTAATATTTGTAAAATTTCTTGTCTTTAAAATATTCTGCAATATCTTCTGAGGGTACTTGATCTGATGAGATACACTCAGCAACATCTTCATACTCAGATTCTTTAAGTTTTTTACTCATAAAGCATATTCAAAGTTCTGTGTTGTAGGGTTAATGCTAATAAGTTTAGCTTTGTTCCTAATATGAAAATGAGTAGCCATTGGACTTAATGGTGAAAGAGTTACTACTTTTTTAATTTTTTTGTGGGTCTTAATAAATTCAAGAGCTTTATGAATAATTTCTTTTCCTGCTCCTCTTTTCCTTGACCAAACGGTATAAGCCACAGCAGTATTAGCGTCTTTCTTAAGATGCGCGTTTTGAGACATAATATCTAACTCTTTTACGGATTTTGGAATATCGTTCGTATAGGCAATACAAATAATCCCCTCGATCTCATTATTAAATTTAAGACCATATATTTTTCTTCCATAACTCCTTCTAAATTCTAAATCTAATTCAGGTCTAACAGGATCTTCCTCAACATTGATAGAATCAAGTTCTACTAAGTGGGTTCCTTTAACCCATTTAAAAAAGTTATCTATTTTATCTTTTATTATATCCATTACTCATCTTTCGCCTCTCCCCAAGAACGACCTAGGGCCACATCACATTTGAAAGGTACTTTTAAGTTTTCAACTGCGTTTTCCATTTTATCTTGTATAACTTTAATATCTTTATCAGTTCCAATACTAAAACATAATTCATCATGTATTTGTAATAAGGGTAAGTGACCCGCTTTGTAACAATCTATCATAGCTTGCTTCGCCTGGTCTGCAGCTGAACCCTGTATTAACCTATTTAAAGCTTTATATGTAAATGCTCTTCTAATATTATTTCCATAATTAGCTTTGGCCTCGTTGTAAGCCATAGCTTGGTTCATACCAAAAGTTGCTGGTTCCCATTTATCAAATCTACACTTACGACCTTTTATGGTTCTAATAAAACCAAACTTACTAGCTGACTGTGTAACTGCGCTAGCTAATTTTTTTACAAAAGGCACTCTAGAATTATATTTATTTAAAAGTATCTCTGCTTTATCTTTATCAATACCAAGTTCTTTGGATAATTTAGCTTTACCCATTCCATAAAAAAGACCCAAATTGATCGTCTTCGCTTGCGTCCTAGATATACCTGCCATATCAGCTACAATTTGATGAAAGTCTGCCGATTCGTCTGCATAAGCTTGAATAAATTCATCAGACCCGTCTAAACGCTCTCCAATAGACGCTGAGTAGTGTGCTACTAAACGTGGCTCCTGTTGTGAATAATCAAATGAACCCCATTGTCTGCCCTCCTCTGGAAGAAATAGAGACCTTATTTTGTTACCGTACTCTTTGTTTCTTGCTGGTATTTGTTGAAGATTAGGATTTGCATAGGACAGTCTACCTGACACAGTTCCACCTTGATCTGATCTCAATTGGTTTATCTCTGCATGTATTCTGCCTTTGTGTACATATCTTTGTATAGAATCTATAAATGTTGAATGAAACTTATTTATTTCCCTAGCTTCTCTTACTAAACCAGCTATAGGATGTTCACAATTTTGTAACCAGTTGGTTGTAAAGGATGGTTCATTGGATTTAGCTGTTCTTGGATACTCAACTCCCAATCTATCAAATACTTGTGCCACACTTCTTGCAGCCCAAATATCTACATCTAAAGTAGTTTCTTTTTTAATTTTATGTAAAACTTCTTTTTCTTTTAATCTAAATTCTTTTTTTAGTAATGCTGCCTTTGCTTCATCAACTCTAATTCCTGTCTGTCTCATTTTAATTAGAATAGGTAGAAGCTCCATTTCCATTTCCCACACATCATTAATAGATTGTTTTTGTATTTCGCCTTTAAATCTATGCCATAATTTCAGAGTAAGTGCAGCGTCTTGCTCTGCATAAAAACCAACATAACCTGCAGGCATTTTCCAGAGATCTTGTTTAGGATCTATACCCCACTCTTTAGCTTTTTCTTTCAAAAAGGTTTCGTTTTTAATTTCACCTAAATAATCTTTTGCACAAGCATTTAAGGAGAAGCTCCACCTGTTCTCGTCAATTAAAGCTGCAGCTACCATTGTATCTACAATCTTACCATTTATTTCAAAACCATTAGCAAGCAACCACCCTACATCGTAAGAAGCATTATGAAAAATCTTTGTGCTTGGTCTTTTAAGTAAATCAACCATGAATGCTGTTGTTACAGCTAAATCCATATTACCACCAGCATCGTGTTGTATTGGAAAATACCATTGCTGACCTAATGCAGCGACAGCAAAGCCAACAATACCACCATCAAAAGTGGCCCAGCCAGAACCTCTTGTTTTTAAATTTGGATCTTTAGTTTCTAAATCAATTGCAACTTCGTCTGCTTGTCTTAAATCAGGATACTCTGATGGAGCCACCCAATCACTATCATTATATATAAAATTTAATTGATGACTCATAAATCTTGCATTTGAGCTATCATTTGTGCCCACTCCTCTTCTTTTGCAGGTGAATCATCAGGTAGTTCTACTTTCTTTTTTTTCTTTTTCATAAAATCTATCTCCATTTCACAATAATGAATTATTTTTTCTAAATCTTGAATTCCGCCTTTGTTTTTGTATCTGCACGTATATCTAATTACATTAGCCTGAAAAGGATTAAGTTGATTCTCTTGGATAAATGTCCAAGGTTCAATGACAAAAGACTTATAGTGAGACCCACCAATTTGTTTCTTAGGCATAGTTACTTTTATACAATTTATAATATTTACTCAAGGGAAAATGATACTTGTGATATGTACCTAATAAATGCAGTGTATTAATACTTCTTGTAACACCTGTATACCAAACTCTTAATTCTTTTACTCTGTCTTCTAAATTTTTTCTGTCAAAATGTGACGGAAAATTACATTTCGCTGATATTACTACATTGTCCGCTTCTCCTCCTTTAACTTGGTGAATGGTGTCTATAATAATTCTTGCCTTATCATTTAAATTTACCTCTGATACCAGCAGTTTCATAAAATATCTTTTCTCTGAATCTTTAAATTTTCTTTGAAAAGCATCCATCCAATTTTTTCTTTCTTCTGACATACCTCCTTGTAAATGTAATTGATCAAAATTAAATACTTGGTTGGGGTGAGCAAAGCTCCACTTTTTACTGTCCGTTGATCGGTAGCCGTGATCTATGTTTAATAAGTAGTTATACATATTGCATGCATCCTCTCTTGTTATTGCACCATCATCACATATAGTTTGCCAATCACAAATAGCTTTCCATTGATTAATATCAAATGATTTATTTCCACGCATATCTTGAAAGTATAAACCTAACTTTCTAGCTTCGTCCTGCATCTCTTTCTTTACATCATTGATTCGTGCAAGCACCATCCAAGATCCTTGTATCTCCCAAGGTATTTTTTTCAGTGTGCTCCACTTATAAATCTCTCCATCACTACCATTAGATGTAAACTCTTTTTTGATTCGGTGTCCCTCCATACCGTTTAAAATACACTTAGAAAAAAAATGTACTTTTTTATTTAGTCTTCGAGATTGCTTTAATATTTTTACTTTACCAGGAAAGGTTTGAAAGAATACAACATCAGCACCATTCCATTCATAAATAGCTTGATCATCATCCCCTGCAATATAAACTTTTTCTGCATTCATAGCTAATTTAACAACCATGTCCCATTGTAAAGGAGTCAGATCTTGAGCTTCATCTACCATTAATATTTTAAAAGGTAATGCTAAACCCGATTCAATATACTTCTGCACCATATCCGTAAAATCTAAACGATCGTTTTTAAACTCACCTGGATTAGCTTCGTAAGTTTTATATTGTTTATATCCTGCAATAATAGATTTAAACTGTTGTAGCCTAACTTTTTTTCTTGGTTCTTTTTTATAAAGATCTATTGGATCCATCTTCATGTTTCTTGCTCTATCATAAATTTGTAAGGACCAATTGTTATAAACTCTTTGATCATCCCAAGTAGGTTTATAATTAAGTTTTACTGTTCCATACTGTGTATGAAACTGCAGCATATCTACTTTAGGATCCAGTACAGGTATGTCTGAAAATTGTTGTCTGGCTAAACTATGTAAGGTTCTAAAATATTTAAAATCATCTTCATCGTAACCTTTAAATTGTTTACGAACTCTATCCCTACATTCTTCAACAGCTTTATTTGTAAATGAGATATAACAAATCTCATCAGGAGAGATACCTCTTTTTAAAAATCTTTCTACTCTTTTTAAAAGTCTATGGGTTTTACCTGTTCCTGGCGGACCAAAGAACTTAATTGTTTTCCCATGGAGCTTTTGCTTTAGTGAATTTGACATCTTTGTTTCTGTGTTCTGTTTGTTTTGGTAATGTTGCAACCCAATGTCTCGCTTGGATGCCTTGGAATTTTGCTTTCTTCTCACAACCTGCTCCTTGTAAGAATATAGTACAATCTTTTTCCGACCAATTGTAGCCTTGTTTTTTCATAAACTGTCTAAAAGTCTCAAGTTTAAATCTAATTTCTTTACCATCTTGAAAAATATTATCATGTTCAATTTGATCAAACTCTGTAATGGTATCTGTATCTTCAAAGAATTTTATTATCCTTGTATTAAATACTTCTTTTTTCTCTTCTTCTCCGTCAAAACCTTCCATATCTTGTTTATTGGTTATTAATTCTTCAAGCCAATCTCTGTAAGGATCGGGATCTCTTTTACTTGGTTTTAATGGTCTCCAAACAATATCGTAATTTAATAATCTCTCTCCGAGTAATTGTTGTTGGTAAAGCTGTTTTGTATCTAACTTTACTACTTTACCTTGTATAGGTAACAACCAATAAGGATCCGGATATGAATTGACTTTAACTAATTTACCAACCTCAGGTATGGCTTCGTTCAATCCTATACCATATTTTCTTTTGGCACATTGTGTGGATCCATTGCAATACATTCTAGCTACTGATGTCCCGCATTTATACGAGTAATCTTTTTTATCAACCTGATCAATAACTTTAGCTATTTCTTTTGGTGTAAGTGGTGGAACGCAAATAGTTTTATTCATTTCTCTTATTTCAGCTTCCCAATAATCCTTATCCTCATTTATTTTTTTACATAAAACACCAACATTAAACATAGCATCATTACGACCTTCTCCTTCTCTTATTTGATTTCTAACAAATTTGTTTACACAATTAGGCCACTGCTTGTCTTCGTTGTCCGTTGCTGTTTTAAGCTTTGTAAATTGTTCTTTTGTAATGATAAATTTTTTTACATACTCTATATATTTATCAAATGATAAACTTTTTGCTTCATCATCCATCGCACATCGTGTAGGAAACTTTGCATTATGGTAGGGCAAGTTTACAAACTGGCCTTTTTGTTTGTCGTCCCATTTTTCAGGAGATAAATCTACAGTATCTTGTGCAGGGAAAATATCAGTTTTTGTATCATTAACACCTAGATCAGATGCGATAGCTATCATTTTTTTTCTCATATCAGCTGCAGCCACAGGCTCGGATAAATGTAATATTAAATGTAAGCCATTTGATTTTGACCTATAAGGTACAAATGGATATTTTCTTTCTCTAATTGTTTTAATAAATTTTTTATGATCGATATTGTATCTATCAACATCAATGACACCCCAACTTGTCGTTGAGTCGTCTCTTATAGGCACAGTTCCAAAACTGTCTTTGCCCTCTAAATGATCAAGCCAATTCTGATCTGTCATTGGAATAGGATTTATCCAACTACGCCATTCGTCTTTTCCATCAGATCTTTGCTTACCTAATTTTTTAGATTGACCATGATATGTATCAGACCCTTGGAACAGCTTTTTAAACTGCCCCAAGGATTTATTAAAGTCCATATTTAAAATGGAGTTTTTTCTGATGATTCTTCTTGGCCGTGTTTTACCTTAACACTTCCACTCATTAAAGATTGTCTAAACTTGTAAGCTCTATTTACTAAGCTTTCGTCTTGGACTAATCCTTCTGATGTAATCTCCCAACCATACCAAGAACCTAATTGGTTTTTCTCCAACACGGTCTTTAGTCTATATTGTTGAGTAAATGGTGCAGGTCTAAAGAAACCTTTGCCATCTTTTTTAGGAACTTGCATCATATTCATCATTGAATTCCACTTTTTAGATTTTTTTCTTTGAGTAGATTTCATTGTGATTAATGCTTCGCTGGCCATACTTTCTTCGAC
>Ga0115012_10001983_pt1 | contig 11871 bp, 15 predicted proteins | sample TroAtlMetagenome_FD_88706 | JGI IMG/M metagenome (GOLD analysis project Ga0115012, IMG submission 88706) | Marine eukaryotic phytoplankton communities from Atlantic Ocean - Tropical Atlantic ANT10 Metagenome | ecosystem: Environmental > Aquatic > Marine > Oceanic | place: Tropical Atlantic...
CCGAGTTTAAGAAGCATGCGTTCAGTTTTTAACGAAGTTGCTAAAACATCTATCTCAAGAGAAAGATTTATTGATTTCACTAAAATAATTGGATTATTTTTTTTAATAATTAATTCGTTTTTATTTTTAAGACTTGAAGAATCAGGCGGTGAGATATTTGTAACAAATCTTTCATCAGATTCTCAATCATTAATTGTTATATCTTGGTTTACTGCTGGAATGTCTTTATTTTTCTTTTCTATAGGATTTAATAATTTAATTGCCTGGTACTCAAATGTTGGAAGAGATGGAAGCCAGTGGAACTATCTTGTTGATAGAATCAATACACTTTTGGGACCCGTGCTTGTTTGGATATTCACTAGCACCATAATTTTAAATATTATGAGTAGATCTTCAATTTTTCCTAAATATCTTACTACTGCTGAAGATGGGATTATGCCATCAATAGAGTTCATACTGTGGCCTCTCTGGCTGGTATCAATTTACTTAGTTATGGTTCTATTTGCTCCATTAACTATTTTTCTTCATAAAAAATATCCATATGCGACGGTTTTCACATTATTTACGATTACAGTATTGATTGACAATATTGATTTTTCATTAAATTTTTCATATATTAAATTATTTAATTATCTTTTTTTCTGGATAGCTATTCATCAACTTGGTTATTTTTATGCAGATGGAAAAATTCAAGTTGTAAATAAAAATGTATTCAGGTATATCGCTGTTATTGCGTATGGTTATCTTTTTTATCAAATTTCTGTTTCAGAAAGATATTTATCTCTTGCAAGTTATCGGCTTTCATCAATAAATAATGAAGATCCACCAACTACCTTATATCTTGTAGCGTCAATTGGTTTAATTAGTTTTATATTTACCTTTAAAACTCTTATTGAAAAAATGCTATCAAATCAAAAGTTGTGGCTGTTAATATCACATGTTCACGCAAATATATATACAATTTACCTGTGGCACTTATTTATATTTTTTATTGCTTATTTAATTCCTGTTAATTTTTATATGGTGCCAGTATTTTTTATATTCATCTCAATGCTATTTGGCAATTATGAGAGATCTATATTTAAGCTTTCTTCTAATTTAGTAAAGAGAGTAAATCCTTTGCAACCATGGCCGTCTCCGATAAAAGCTAGATTTTCAATAAACAACTTTGTATTGGCCTGGTTTTCGGCTTTTCTTGTCTTACTTGGTGTTATTCATTTAACTTTAGGAGGGATAGGGCAGGATGGCTTCTTTACTATACGTGAGTTCTATTTTCTAAGAAGCAATACCTATGAGGGCCTTGGTAGAATATTAATCGGATTACTTCTATTAAATATTACCGTACGTGGTTTGAAATATAAGAAAAGAATACTCGTAGCATCTATATTATTTATAATTACGTCTATTTTTACTCGGAGTATTGTTAATGAAAATTTGACTAATTTTGAAATTTACTTTTCTTCAGCAACTCTTGTATTATTCATTATTATACTTTTCCAAAATAGTAACTATAAAACAGTATCAAGGGTCAAATAATTGTGAATCTACCAAAAGGTGAAACTCGACAGGAGCTACTTAATAGGGCATTTTTATATGTTTTATTAATTTCAATTTCAGTTTTGATATTTTTACGGGTTAAATCTTTAATCTTTGATTTATTTGTTGCTGTTGTTTTAGCTGCACTTGCAGAACCAGTCGTATACAGACTATCAAAAAAAATTAATAGAAGAGCTTCTGCAATGATCGCAGTGTCTTTAATTCTATTAGTTATCGGGGCAACAATATTTTCAATAATACCAATTATGGTTCAAGAGTTATATTTTCTTTCTTCTCAGATACCCACATACTTTGATAATTTTATAAATTACTTAAATGTTGAAGGCTTCGCTGTATCAAGCCAGTCTCTTGATTTAGAATCTCAATTTAACTCTCTTATTAAAGATTACGGAAGCACAGTAGGTTCAAGTGTTGTATTTGCAGGTCAAGGTTTACTAAGAACTTTAGGTCATATTTTTGTTATATTTTTCTTTACTTACTATTTAATCAGTGAAGGTGATGGTTGGAGAATAAAATTAAAGGAATCGTTGCCTGACAGTGTATCAACTTCAATTGATCAAGTTTGGACTATAGGGGTTTCTAAAGCAGGTGGTTTTATTGTTGCTAAAGTTATCCTTGGTGTTTTGGCAAGTATAGTTTTATCAGTATCCTTTTTGATTATAGGATTACCTTCTCCAATTGCTCTAGGTGTTGCCGCTGGAATTTTATCTCAACTCATTCCTGTAGTGGGTACATTTTTAGGTGGCTTAGTTCCATTTATTGCTTCTATATCACTGGGAACAACTGCAATGATTGCTACAGTATTAGTTCTTCTTATATATCAAGTTGTTGAAAATTATTTTGTTAGTCCTAGAGTTACTAAATCAACAATGGAAATTCATCCAGCTATTGCCGTTTTTTCAACTCTATTTGGTGCTTATACTTTAGGCGGGGTAGGAGCAATTCTAGCACTACCAGTAGCTGCAACTGTTCAAGGAGTTATAGGTACAATCGTTAAAAATAGAAAATTAATTTAAATGTATAATTTTTCATCATCTGCAATTAAAGCATTAGATAGCTTACTAGATCGTTTACAAACTGAAACTGTTGATCCTATAGAAAAATCTCTCAAAGATGCAAGAAAAAATTTCAAAGCAGGAAATTACTTAGCAATTTCGTCATTACTTTTATTAACAGGTTTATCAATTGTGCTTGCTCAAATATATATAGGTCAGTATTTCATACAAGCATTAATTTACTTTTCTATGGCTTTATTGTGTATTTTGATATTTGCATTCATATCTTGGAGGATATTAAGATGAGCGAATTTCCAGAAGATTATGAAAATTTAAAAAAGCAATTAGACGGTGATGGTGATAAAGGCAAATTAATAGGCTATTTGTTTGCAGGATTAATTATTGGAAGAATATATGAAAAGTTACGCCGTACAAAAAAAATGGTTTTCAAGAGATTTAAATGAATAAACGACTTCAAAAAATAATTGTTATTGTTGTTTCTGTAGGCATGCTTTTAACAACAGTGGCTTCATTTCTAGCTTTTCTCTAAATTTGAATATTGATAATCAACTTATTGTAATTAAGACTTCTAAAAATAAATATTTATCAGTTGTTGAAAACGATAAAGAATTTATAACAAATGAAGGAAAATTTAAATTTTCAGATTTAAAAAAAATACCTTCTATAGTTACAACAACAACTGGTATTGACTTTCAAATATATACCCCAACATATAAAGAATTCGTATTACTCATGAAGAGAGGTCCTCAAATTATTTACCCTAAGGATGTAGGGCAAATAATAGTCGAATCAAATTTACATAATTCCAGTAGGGTTCTTGAAATTGGATCAGGCTCAGGCGCATTAACTCTATATTTGTATAGTTTGTTACAAAATAGTGGGAAACTCTATAGCCTTGATTCTTCAAAAATTAATCAGCGCAGAGCAAACAAGACAATCTCAAGATATCTCTCTACATATTCAAAAGACACAGTCGATGTAAATTTTATTAATGAAAAGTTGGATAAATTTAATTTCAAAAATTTAGAAGATAAAATTGATGCAATAATAACCGATGTTCCAGAACCTTGGGATTTTTTTATCAACAACAAAATTGATACTAATTTAAATTGGGTTTCTTATTTGCCTTCCATGAGTCAAATAATTCGTATTAATGAAACACTTAAAGAAAAAAATTTCCAAGATATAGAAGTTAAAGAAGTTATATTACGTGACTGGATCGTAGATAAAAAAGTTGTAAGACCTACTAACAAACTTGTGTCACATACAGGATTTTTAGTTTCAGCTAAGTATATAAAGTATTAAGGCTCGATCATTATACATTCCCCAGGACATTCTTCAGCTGATTCAACAACAGCTTCTTCTTGCCCTTTAGGAACAATTGCTAATCCTTCAGCACCACCAACGTTACCGTTTTCTTCTGAAAATATTTTATCGCCTTCTTTAACATAAAATAGTCCATCATCTAGGCCAACGAAAACATCAGGAGCGATTTCTTCACAGAGTCCATCACCAGTACAAAGGTCTTGATCTATCCAAACTTTCATAATGTATATAATACAATATTGCTGTCATATATAAATTTTTAACAATAAATTTATTTATAAAAATTTGTAAAATTGACATATGAAATCACTTTATTTATATAAATTTATTTAATGAAAAATGTATTGAAAAGATCCGTAGAGCTTTTAAATCTTTTAAGTGAAAATTCAAGTATTTCTACAGATAATATTAAGGACAATATTCAAGACTATAGACATTTAAATGAACAAGCTTTTAGAAGGTCATTTGAAAGAGATAAAAATTTATTACGTTCATTTGGGTACATCATTGATTATGAAAATGATAAATGGTCGTTTGATAAAGGATATACATTATCTGGCAATTCTGTATTTGAATCAATTAACAAAGACAGCAGTATAGATAATCAAAAATTTGTATATACGTATTTATATTTGAAAAAATATTTATCAACTGGAAATATGATTAATGATAAAAGCGAAATCATAACAAAAATTATCAAATCAATAAATGAAAAAAGACGAGTTGCTTTTGATTATTTGAATAATTATAGAAAAATTAAACCACAAGGCTTAAAATACTTTAATAATAAATGGTATTTGGCAGGAGAAGAAAACAACACAATTAAAACATTCAATTTAGACAATGTTAAAAATTTAAAAATAGGTAGTAAGTCTGATTTATTCGAAATTGATAGTTCTAGTTTCCCATTTTCTTGGCAGAATGAAAATTATCTAACAGAAGTCATTGTTAAAATTAATAAAGATATTTATGAAATTAATAAGAATGTATTTACTCACAAAATTATTGAAGATCAAATCTTAGACAACGTTCTTGAATGTAAAATTCTAACTAATGACAATCTTGGCCTTGTTAAGTTTTTCTTGTTGTGTGATGCAAAAATTGAAATTCTAAAAATTAATAATTCAAATGAAATACAAAGTTTATTAGATGAATAAGAAATTAAATCTTGAAACTGTAATTAATACTCTTTCGTTAATTCAAAATAATGAAAAGTTGAGTATAGATACTTTATGTAAACACCTAATTGTTAATGAAAAGGAGCTTTTTTATCTACTTTCTATTATTACTGAATTGTATTCACAGCATGGAGAGTTATTAATTGACTATGAATACAATTCAGAAAAACGTGAATTTATATTTAATATTAATTCTTCTATAAAAAATATAACCCAAATAAATGATGGAGAATTTTTCAATATATTCTTTTTATTATCAACCAACACAATATATAAACAATTAATAACCGAAAATAAGGATGTTGAAAAATTTTACCATGTTCTTTCGAAGTATTTTAATGTAGATGTATTTGAGAACAATAATACAGAAACCATTGACCAGCTAACTTTTTTTGAAGAAAATTTTATATCATATATAAAATTAGGAACTACAGAGGAATATTCGTACAGAATACATCCAATATCTCTCACAACAAATACTGATGGCATTATATTAGAAGCTTTAGATTTAGATGATGACATTCATAAAACGTTTCTGATAAACAGAATTGTCGAAGTATTTGATAAATCAGAATACAAAAATAAAGATAAATTTAAAAACTCAAATGTTGATTTAAAATTTATCTTTAATAATGAAAGAGTTATTAATAGCCTTAGTCACAAAAATATGAAAGTTAAAGACAAACAAGCTACGGTAAAATTTTATTCAGAATCAAATGCTTTAGATTTTGCACTCAATCACTTCAATGAGATAGAAATATTAACACCACAATCAATAGCAAAAGAAATTAGTATTAGAAAAAAACAATTATTTAAGAAATTAAAATTATGAGTCTTGTTGAATTAATTATTATTTTATTTTTGTCTTTAGGCTTGCTTGATAAAGATAAGGTTACAAAAATATTTAAATTGTTTAATAGTTCAAGATCTGATCAAGTGAGAAAAGTTATAGGCGATGACACAATTGAGGAAAATTGGATTTGGTTGGAAGAAGAGTAATTAATGGAAAATAAAAAGTTTTTTGATCACTTTAAAGAATTAAATTATAGAATATACACTTCGCTAATGGTTATAACAATTTTCTTTATAATCACATATTTTAATTACTCAACTATTTATGAAATATTAATTAATCCATTATTAAAAGCAGGCTACTCTACAACAGATCTTGTTGCTTTTACAATATATGAGGGTTTTCAAGTAAAGATACTTAACACATTCTTTGTTTCTCTAACATTTGCAATGCCATTTATAATTTTTATTTTAGGTTATTTTTTCAAACCAGCTTTAGAAAATACTTCACATATTATTTTTCTATCATATTTATTAATTTTTATTTCATTATTTTATTTAGGAATATTTTCTGCATATAAATCAATCCCCGTAGGTATAAATTTTTTACTAGAATTTAATGAATCTGAATTCATTTTAAGAACACAAAATTATTTTCAATTAATCTCAAGAATTTCAATATTGTTTGGTCTTTCCTTTCAAATGCCTTTAGTTATTTTCTTTCTAATAAAGAAAAATATTATTAAAAGAACACTGTTAACAAACAACAGGAAAGAAATTTTTGTATTTGTACTTATATTTTCAGCAGTAATAACACCTACTGGTGATCCTATTACACTGTTTATATTTACAATACCTCTTTACTTACTTATTGAGCTTGTCTTGTACTTAAGTAAGAAATAAATATGTTTGTTGCTGATGACTTTCAAATAGAAGCAATAAATGACATAAAAAGTAATAATAATGTATTAGTAGTAGCTCCGACAGGCTCAGGCAAGACTTATATAGCTGAAAAATCTATCGAGTATTATTTAAATAAACAACAAAATGTATTTTACACTACGCCAATAAAAGCATTATCAAATCAAAAGTTTAATGATTTCAATAAACAAGGGATTAACACGGGTCTTTTAACAGGGGATAGAACTATTAATAAGGATGGAGAATTAGTTATAGCCACAACTGAAATATTACGAAATATGATATTCAGTAATGATAAGAAATTAGAAAATACTGGCCTGATTATATTGGATGAGGTGCACTATCTGGGAGATAAAGAACGTGGCACGACGTGGGAAGAAATACTTATCCATGCAAATCAAAACATTAAGTTTCTATGTTTATCTGCAACTATTAAAAATAAAAATGAATTTCTTGAGTGGATTGTATCATTGAGAGGAGCAACATCATTAGTGAATTCAGATATAAGACCTACACCATTAGAAATATCACTAGTTACTAGTTCAAAAATTGATAAAAAAATAAAGGTAATTAAATCCTCTAAAGACAATAAAAATAAAAAAATTTTTAAATTTGATAGGCAAGCAAAACAGTACACAAAACCAAAATTAAATGAACAAGCTCAATATCTTGAATCTAGAAAATTGTTACCTGTTATATTTTTCTCTTTTTCACGTGAGAGAGTTGAATCTAGTTCTAGACAACTAGCAAATAAAATGAATGTTATTGATAATAGAAATCACATTAAAGATAAATACAATACTGTATTTAACGATCTAACTCCAGAAGAAATTAATTTATTAAATTTAGATGAACATATGTGGATGTGGTCACGTGGTGTTGGTTTTCATCATGCAGGGCTTGCACCAATAGTTAAAGAATTTGTGGAGTATCTCTTCTTAAACAAATATATAAAGTATCTTTTTGCTACTGAAACGTTGGCATTAGGTATAAATATGCCTGCTAAATCTATATATATAGATCGATTACATAAATATGATGGAATAAAAACTAGGCCCATAACACAGTCGGAATTTTTACAACTTAGTGGCAGAGCCGGTAGAAGAGGAATTGATGACAAAGGTTTTGCTTTTCTTTCATATGACAAAAGTATAAACAGAGATTGGTACAGCAATTTATTCACTTTAAAACCTAATGACTTAATATCTGCTTTTTCAGTAAATTATTCTTCAATTTTGAACTTACTTAATATATACAGTGTAGATAAGTCAGTTGAATTGCTTCAGAAAAGTTTTTTTGCCTATCAAAATATGTATAAAACTGAAAGATTAGAAAATATTTTTCATGCTAAATATAGAGTACTTAATGAATTAGGTTTTTTAAATTCAGATAAAGGCAAGGTTCTTAGTCATACTTATAGAGATAATTTAATTCCAGGCATTTTTTTATTTAATAGTGAATTCAACAAAAATATTGAATTTAAATTAATGTTTATATCATCTGGAATTACAAACGAAAGGGGAGAATTTGCAATCAGTGACAAATTTGATTCACTTTTATCTTCTTATCAGTCTTCCCTTGAATTAGTAAATAAAACCGAATCATCAAATGGGGTAAAGAAACTTATGACATTAAACTTATCTTGGTTCAGTGTATTCTATGAGTACATGAAGACAGATAATATTGAGTATGTAGTTAATAAGTTTGGATTAAATATTGGAGATTTCATCAAGGTAGCTAAAGAGGCTTCAGAATTATCAAAAAAACTATCACTTATATATGAAGATAAAGATTTCGAGGAAATTAACAATATATTTGATAACAATCTTATTCAAAAAACTATGACATGAAAAAATATATAGTAATCCACAATCTTAATTCAAGAGGGAAAAGCTTATCGAAAGAATTTATACAGACTTTATTTAATTCTCAAAATATAACCTTTGAATATTTTGCAACTAAAAATATTGATGAATTAAATAATATTATTAGCAATTTCACTGACAGTAGTAGATATCAATATTGCACCATTGGGGGAGATGGTAGCTTAAATGCCTTAGTTAATTCATTAATGATTAACAATGTACAGAACCCTCAAGTTGCTTGCTTACCGGGAGGAAGTGGATCTGACTTTATAAGAACATTTGCTTTACCGCAAAACATTAATGATGCAGTTAAGCATTTAACTACTGATTCATATTATGAAATAGATGTAGGCATAGTAAAAACCAAAAATAAACAAAAATATTTTATTAATGTTTTAAACATTGGGTTTCTAGCATCAACAGTTGAAATTAGTGAGAGAATACCAAAAATTATGCGGCGATACAGGTACCCAATAGGTTTTTGGATAAAAATATGGTTTGCAAAAGCAAAAAGAATAGATATTGAATTAGAAAAATACGCGTTTGATAATTTTGCATTTAATATATGCGTTTGTAATGCTCAATATTTTGGAGGAGGATGGAATATCTCTCCTAAGTCAAGTCTTCAAGATGGCAAATTTAATGTACAGATATTTGCTGTATCTAAAGTAAAGGCAATGAAAATATTTTTCTTAGCTCAGAAGGGCCTTCACTTAAAAGAACAAGATGTTTTAACAAGAAAATCATCTAAATTACTACTAAATACAACAGACCCAATAGAAATAGATGGAGATTTTTTTGACTATGGCCCTGCTGAGATATTTGTTGAAAATAGTACCATACGTTTTAAAATTTAGTAATATTTATGCACGTAAGGAGTATGTATGGCTAAAAAAGAAGCTGAAGAGATAGAAGAGCCCACGCTTGAGGATTTAGAAGAAGATGAGATCGAGGAAGTTGAAACTCCTGCTGAAGAGGAAGAAAAGGAAGAAGTAGAAACGGAATCTCTCGAAGCAAGAGTTGAAACTGAAAAAAAAGCAGTTGATGATACCGACGAAGCGGAAGGTTCATTTATGTCCGTTGATGCTGCCGAGAAAAGAAATGTTAAAAAATCTGATTTAAAACTAGACGATATTGCAGATGATATAAGTGAGGACGAATTTACATGCTCGGTTTGCTTCTTGGTATTAAGAAATACCCAATTAGCAAAGCCAAGAGCTAAAGTATGCATTGATTGTGTATAAACATAAAGATTTTGGTTATACATTTACTGTAGAAACTAAAGCGATCATACCTAAAGAATTAAGTAATTTGTTTCATCAAAGCATGTCATTGATAGATAAAGAATTACTTGATTATTACTCTAAGCTAATATTTGATACTGAACACATTTTTTTACTTTCTTGTGATGCTGAACCCATAGGTTATGCAAAACTCTGTGAGAGCAACGAGTACTCCTTGCTAGCAGAAATATTTGTTAAAAAAGAGTTTAGAGAATTATCACTAGGCACTTTCTTACTGAACTCTATACGAGACTATGTAAAATCAATTAATTCAACATTAAGAACAGTTACTCTACCTAGTGATAGGGTTGCTAAAAATTTTTATGAGGCAAGCGGAATTACAGCAAGAATTTTATTAATGGAAGAAAAACGTGAAAATAATCGCTACAGACCTTGATGGAACTTTATTTAAGGGAGAAACTTTAATAAACGGTGTTAAAGAATCAATTTTAGAATTAGGAAATCACAATATAGAAATATACTTTACAACAAACAATAGCTCACAATCACCTTCAGAAATAAGAGAAAAGTTAGTTTCATTATTAAATTTAGAAATTGATATTAATAAAATAATTACTCCACTTATTATTTGCAAAGACTTTTTCTCTAAAAAATTTGATAAATTGTATATTTACGGTACTGATGGAATAAAAAAATATATTGAGACATTAAATATAAAAACTGTAAGTCTTGATAAATCTGAAGCAATACTGATAGGAAGAAAAGAAATTAATGATGATCATGAGATCGAAGACATTATTTCTCTTGTTAGAAATGGAACGAAAATATATTGTCTTAATAAGGATCTAACTTATCCAACGGAATTAGGCGAACAACCAGGTAATGGCGCAGTTGTAAAAATTATTGAAGATGAGTTATCGATAAATATTGAAAGTTTAGGTAAATCAGGAGAATTATATCCATCATATTTTATAAACAATGAAATAAGAATAGATTATGTAATTGGAGATCGTGTTGATACAGATATTATGTTTGGAAAATATTTAAACGCCGTTACTTTTCTAGTATCTTCTGGTGTAGATAATTTTCTTGATACAAAACTCGCAGACTACCAATTGAGTAAATTTTCAGACATCGTACCTTTTATTATTGAAAATTCTTAATAATAAATATCCGAATACAAAACCCCCTACATGTGCTTCCCAAGAAATATTTTGATCACTTATTGAAATTAAAATCTGAGATATAAACCAAAAAATCATAAAATACTTTGCTTTGATTGTTGTTGGGAATATAAAACCAAAAGGGACAAGAACTAACAATCTAGCATTTGGAAACATATATACATATGCACCCATTAATCCTGACACTATTCCTGATGCTCCAACTATTGGTATTAAGCTATCAGGATTTAAAATAGTATGAACTGAAATGCTAATAATACCAATAATTAGTAAAAAAATTATATAGCGTATTTGTCCCAATTTATCTTCAACATTATTTCCAAATATCCAGAAACTCCACAGGTTTCCTAAGATGTGAATAAAATTTGCGTGAAAAAAGTTAGCATAAATTATGCTAAGAAATAAATTTTTATCTGGAAAAATTGACTGTGATTGCTTGCTAAAACAATTATTTTCATAAAATTGCAATTCTGATATTGGAGAAAAATTAATTAATTCACAAGGTATTGCAGAATATTGATAAAAAAAATTAAATAATTCAATTTGATTATTTGGTTGAATCAATAAAAAAACACCAAGTGAAACAAACATAAACATTCTTGAAATAACTGGAGTATTTCTTGCAGGGTTAATGTCTGATATTGGTATCACTTTATGAACATTATAAGTCTTCTATAATGTATTTATGATTAAGTTAGCTATTGTTTCATCAAAAAAATATCTCAAATCTAAACAAGCAGTTGCATTAATTAGTTATTTAGATGAACAAAAAATATATTATGAAAAAA
>Ga0115012_10001987_pt1 | contig 11845 bp, 20 predicted proteins | sample TroAtlMetagenome_FD_88706 | JGI IMG/M metagenome (GOLD analysis project Ga0115012, IMG submission 88706) | Marine eukaryotic phytoplankton communities from Atlantic Ocean - Tropical Atlantic ANT10 Metagenome | ecosystem: Environmental > Aquatic > Marine > Oceanic | place: Tropical Atlantic...
ATAGTCTGCAGAATTTGTAGATGGTGTGTGTGACGCTAAAGCATCTCTGTATGCTTGCCAAGTAGCATCCTCATTATTATTTAAATACTGGTTTATTCTACTTACTGCAGCTTCAATTGCTTGTGTTACTTCGCCAGCATTTTTAAATTCAGATTTTCTTGGAGGAACAACTTCTAATGGATCATCAGCAGCGCTTCCTTCGGTAGTTTCTGTTTCTACTACATTTCCGTCAACTAATGTGTAACGGTGACTTTCATAATCACATCTAAGAAATTCTTCTTCTGTAATAGTTTTTTCAATAAGATTTTCATTTTGACAAAGATTCAATATTTTTGTTTTTTCTGAATCGTCCTTAGCTAATCTAAATACTTGACTTTCGCCATTTCTAAAAAATAAATAAGCCATGTCTATGCCTCACTTTCAAATATTAAAATTCTTCCTGGACCACCTGCTTGTCCGCCACCATTATTTCGGCCACCGCCACCTCCAACGCAGTTATCACTCATATTTGTAACTGCAGTAGCCCAACCAGAATTAAGTGCTGGATTGATCTCAGCGTATCCTGCAAGATTGGTTCCCGCTGGACCTGCTGACCAAGAAGTAATTGGGTTTGTGAAAGGACCTGCGTTACCACCTCTAGTTCCATTATTTGAAAAAGGTGTAAAATCATAAAACATATTTGATGTACTTCCTTTACCTCCATCAGACGGACCAGTTCTGTTTCCACCTGAGCCACCGTTGGCAGCGTAAGTAGAAAGTGAAGTGTTTCCACCGCCACCTCCTGAAGATCCATTTCCTGGAGGTCCCGCATTTCCACCAGCTCCTACAGTGTAAGGTGAACTATAAGGTGCTGATACAGTTGCAGATACAAAACCAAAACCTCCGGATCCGCCTCCACGTCCTGTGAAGTTATCTCCGGAACCTGCTCCGCCTCCGCCACCGCCACCCAGGTACATAGCTAATTTAGTTGTACCAGGTTTTGCAGCAAAGTTTCCACTTGCTGGGCCTGTTAATGTGTTTGTTAAATCTGCAAAAAGAGCAGCTCCTGAAGATCCGCTAGATGCAGCTGTAATTCTTCCTTGTGCGTCAACAGTTATGTCAGCAGTTGTGTATGATGCTGCAGTAACCGCAGTGTTCGCTAATTTATCGGCAGTCACAGCATCGTCAGCTATGTTAGCAGTTGCAACAGCGCCATCCGCAAGCGCAGCTGTTACAACAGCATCGTCAGCTATTGCAGCGGCTACGACAGCATCGTCAGCAATTTTTGCTGAGGTTACAGCATCGTCTGCAATTATTGCAGTCGTCACTGATGCCGCTTCTAAGTTAGCTGTAGCAATTGTGCCACCTAAAGTGTTTAAAGATATTTCGTTTAAATTTGTTCCGTCTGAATATGCTGCAAAAATTTTAGAACTTGCAGCTCCTGAAACAGTTGGACTAAAACCAGTTCCTGATGCAGTTTTAATTGTAAGGTTATTTGCATTTGTTAATCCTGAACAATCAAAGATATAAAATTTTTCTATTGAGTTTGGTATAGTACAAATTGTGCTTGCTGCAATTGTTGCAGTTGCAAATTTAATAACTAAATTTCTAGCGTTTGATATTGCACCGTCAGACATTGTTAATGCAAGAGTGCCTCCAGACGATAACGTTACTTGTTCATAACCTGCTACGGCTTGTTGAATAAGATTTAAATTTGTGTTTGTTTTATCACCCCATGTACCAGCGTTTTCACCGGTTACCATTAGCTCTAGTTTTAGGTCACTTGAATAACTTGATGCCATAAAAAATTCTCCTTAATAATTAAAATAATACCTCATTTAAGCAGCCCGATCAACCTCTGTCCAAACATTAGTTACTCCAGGATCAATTTCAGCCCATGCAGTAATAATAGGGCTTCCAACTGATGAAGTCAATGACTGACCCGTAGGTATGACCAAACCATCAGCTGTAATTCCCTCTTCACCTAAAGATGATGTTATTGAAAGTCCAGAAACTCCCACAATTTGTGCAGGTATTTCAGAATGTTGTCCAAGCGTCATTGTTGCTGAGTTACCGCTTGGTTGTTCTACAGTAGACTGAATTAAAGTAATATTTCCTTGTGTTAAAGTTCCTTGAACTCCAGTTACAGGAACATCTAAAAACAGTCCAGCTGCAGTATTACCAATACTAGATGTTAAGCTAGATCCAGATACTGAGACGTTAGCATGTGCAGTGTTGCTAACAGATCCAATTGAAGTATCTAATTGATCTTCGGATGCTAAAACAAAAATATCTTGGTCAATACTAATAGAGAAAGATGGACTTGCAAAAGTGCTAGTTAATTGTCCAGCACTTGTTACTGAAACATTGACATCTGTAAAAGCAGTCTCATTTCCTATTGATGATGTTAAAGATTGTCCTGTTAATTGAACTGAGAAATTTGTACCCCATGCAAAACTTCCCCAAGCATCTCTTCCCCATCCTTCACCAGTTAAGATAGATTCATCTACCGTTGCTGTCCCTATGCTAGAAGTAGCTGCAAGTCCTGTTATGATAGCACCTATACCAACGGTTGTGCTTCCCACAGCCATTGACTCTAAACTTCCTGTAACCGGTACAGTGACTGATATTGAAGATTTCTCTTCTCCTAAACCTGAACTTAAAGAAATTCCACTTACAGAAATATTTGCATCACCAGTTATTTGTAAAGATCCAATAGAAAAAGATGCTTGAATTCCTGTTACGTTAGGTGTTGATCCTGAAAGATCACCCCACTGGTTTTCTCCCCACGAGTCACCACCCCAACCTATTTCAATGATAGCTGTGGCAGCTACACTGCCAATGCTGTAGGTTGCACTTAAACCAGATAAAGATACTTCGGCATTACCTTGTGCTGCCCATTGTCCTTGTCCCCAACTAAGTGCTCCCCACGCATTTGACATTCATTCTTATCCTTATGCTAATCTTAAGATCGCAGCAGAAGTTGTATATGCAGGGAACTGAATTGTGAATGTTCCTGCAGTTGCAGTTTTGTCTCCACCAAAATCTAATACAGCGACAGCATCAGTGGTATTCGATCCACCGTCAGTTGTTGTATTGTAGATTAATGCTCCTCTTGCAGTAAGAGTTACGTTTTGAAAAGATAAATCAGCAAAATCAGTAATAGCTACTGAAGATGAAACTTTCACACCTTGATTAACTAAAGCACTTCCACCAGCTGAATAGTTTGATGATGATACTTCGTTTGCAGTTGCGTAGTTTGTAGTTGATTTACCTAAAGTTGCAGAACTCGTGTACATAGCTAACTTATAAGTGTCAGATGATGTATCAAAGTCGTGCTTTCCTTGAAGTAATTCTTTTTTAAAAGAATCACAGATCGCGTTTGTTGTTATTGCCATAATTATTCTCCTTAATTAATTTGTGTTTGGAGGAGGTGAAGGTATTTGTACTCTAGGTACACCATCATCATACTCCGCCCGTCTTCTTCTACCCATTTGTTGTAGGGCAAAATTCTGTACTTCCTCATTGTACTTCTTTTCGTAAAGATTGTACATATCCATAGGACCTTTTAAGAACCTAAAAGCTTCTGTTAATACACCATGCAATAACATAGACTCTTGATACTTTGCTATAAAGGTTTGATTAGTTGAAGTAAATTCTGGTGGATCTTTAATATAATTTATTTGTATTTCTAAAGCAGTGGCAGGTATTGGTGCAACTAAAATATTGAAATCATCCCAGTTTGCGTAATATTTAGGAGTACCTGTTGCTCCTGTACCATTAAATTCTGATATATAACTTGTATCTCTTTTTTCCAAAAAAGTTCTATTTCCAGAACCATCGATAACCTGCACAGATCTTAATATTAAAGCATCTGCTGGCATGGATACATATCTGTTACTTGCTGTAAAATTAGAAGTAGAATATTTTCTTAAATCATCATAATCAACTTTACCTGCAATATCTAATTCAACACTTCTTATAAAATCTTGAATAATTGCATCAGTTAAAACATTACTATCTACCTCAGTGTAATTTCTTACTTGTGTTAAAAAATTTGAATGTGTTATAGCCATTATGTAATACTCACTGTTACTTTTCCTGGAATTAAATCTGCTTGTCTTCTTCTATTTTGTAAAGATGGGTCTTCTGGAATCATACTATGTAAAATAGAAGTTACTCCATCTCTAGTTACTTCTATATATTGTGTTTGAAAAGCAAATTGACCTGGTAATGATAAATCAGCTATTCCAACCATCGAACCACCAGAACTTACTATTGTATCGTCTTGAGGTGCCTGTGGATTGATATTAGAAATATCAATTGGTTGTTGAAATCTTTGTGGTCTTGTATTCTGTAACGCAATTGCATCAGCAGTTGTATGCTTTCTTCGTATCTGTGGGTGTTTAGGTTCAAATTCTGAGTAATGAACTAATGAACCATTCCACTCTTTTACCATTTCAGTATATGGAAAAGCCATGCCGGATCTATCTGATATTGATTGTGATCTTTTACCTGTTGCCCATTTAGCCATTTTATATTCCTTGTGGGTAGAATGATTGAGGAGTAATATAAGTAGAAGCTCTTTGACCATCTTCATCCAAAGCTCTTTTTAATTGGTCCTCGTAAATTAATTTATTTTGTTGTACAAGTTCTGGTGCATTTTTCATCGCAAGATAGTATGCAAGACCGGCTACCATACAGGGTAAAAACCTAAATACTACGTCTGCATCGTTGGTATAGGAACCTGCGTCTTCAATTCTTTTTATTACATAATATTTTAAAACTGTGTATGTACTTAAATTTGGTGCCTGATATAAATATATTTTAGGAGTGTCTTGTCTATCAACATAATACTGTGATGGTTGACCTACGGCTAATTTATTAGGAAGGGCAGAATAAGCCGATCTATCTATTTTTGTTAAAGCAACATCTTGTGTGTTAGCTGTGTTTGCTCCAGCTGCAGTTGAAGATACAAAAGCTTCTAGTACATCACTTACACCTGCACTTACACTATATTCTGCTTGTCCAGAAACTAAAGTGTTTTCATGTAAAGCAACTTTCCAAAGATGAATACCTCTATTTGCCCATTCTGCAAATAATAAATTAAGACTAGTTCTTGCTGACTTAAGACTGTGACCACTTGTTGTAGTCTTCCCACATCTTTCGTAAGCCTCTTGAATTATTTCTTCTATTGATAGGTCAAAACTAGTAGTTCCTGAAGTCGCCATTTAAATCCTTTTTACGGTTATACAATTTCTTGGATTGTATCACTTTTTGACTAAATTTTGAAGACCTTAGACTTTTTGCTACGTAATTTCGCGATGACACGCTGTTTTTTCTTTTTTTCATCTCTAGCGCCTCTCAATTTACCTTCAATTTGTTTTGATATCTGTGCTCTTCCTGTTGGCATAACTTATTATAACTTAATTTTTTATAAATTCAAATACTGCATCATGAACATCAAAATTAAAAGATATTATTGTTTTGGTGCTTTTAGATAAATTCAATCCACCCCTATGAATAAAATAAGAAGGAAAAGCAATCAAATCACCTTCTTTTGCATCTACAGAAATCATTTCTTTGGGATTAGATGGGTTTAAAATATCTGTTGTAGGATGTGTATCTTTATCAAAATCTAAATAATATACACCTGTGAAATTATTACCATGAGTATGCCAACCATGTTTTCCCTGATGTTGGTATTGTTGATACCAAATATTATACAGCGTAATTTTGGTCAAACCTATTTTCTTTATCAAATTAACTAATGTTATTTCTAAATATGGTTTAAATATTTTTACCCAACTTCTTTCAAAATTAGATGAGTCTTCCCAATCAAGTCTATGAATATTATCATTTCTATAACTATCTTTTTGAAAAACTTTATCTGCTGTTATGGAATTTATTATTTGAAGTATTTGCTCTTTTATTTGTTGATGCTCTGGAAAATAACATTTTAGTATCGGAGTTTTTACTTCTATCATAACATATCATAATTTAATGTTTTAAAATCTATTTCATATACTTTATTTACTTTTTTAATTTGATCTTTTGTTAATTCCATATTTTCTTTAGCTGATTTATTAAAATATTCTGTTATATTGCTTTTAGGGTCAATTTCCTTAAATCTTTTATTAAGTTCTTCCACTTTGAAAATGTCATGTATTTTATCATTTAAATGTATGCCTATAAAATATCTTTGAGGTATACTATACCAAGATATTTGATTTCTTTTTGTAAAGTCTAAATCTAAGAAGTCTTCAAAAGAAGTATCCTTATCAATCCAAGATTCTTTCAAACAATGTTGCCATGAAGAAACTGATCTTGTGTATGGGTTTCTTACTGTAGTAAATATAAAAACTTTTTCATCTCTCATTAAAATACTATCCTCAAACTCTTCTAAAGAATAAAAAAATTTTATTCTTTTATATTTTTTTAAATAATTTAAGAGAGTTGTAGAAGCATTCTTTGGGGTTTTTAAATAAGCTACATAATCAATCATGTTATTTTTTTAGGCAAAATATATTTTTTTAAGGCTGAAAATAAATAATCTCCTTCATGAAAATTATTCCAATCCTTTACAAAATCTATTTTAATATTCTTTTCTGTTTGAAAAGATAAATAACACAGAGCTTGATCTTTTCTTATGACAATATGATTTTTATCTTTAGGTAATGGTATGAATAAATTTAGAGGTTGAAAATGAGAAGTCGCATTAATTACACCAGGTAAAATTTCGTAATCTACAAAATGCCACCATGGATTATGAACTGTTATAGCAACTGGACATTGTATTTCTATGCCATACATAACTTTACCTATTTGAGCATATTTATTTTGGTTAACATGACCTAAAAATGATGAATTATCATGAGTTTGAAATCTTCTACCATCATTCAAAATTCCTCTTCCCATCCAAGTTTCACGCACTCCACCTTCATCATATAATATTTCAAAATCTGCAGGTGCTTTTACAGTAATAAGATTTCTAAAATAATTAATAAAACCTGAACAATGTCTTAATGTTTTATTTCTACGCAAGCTTATAAATTTTGTCTTTGAGGGAATTCTTTTAAAAAAATCAGGAACGTTGTGGGGGTGTTGTAAAAAACAATTTTTTAAAACTTTTTCGTCAAGTAAACGACTACCTATTTTTAATCTGGGTTTAAAAAACATTTAAACTAAATCTGTTGCTTTTCCTAAAACTGGTTTATATTTAGTTTTACCTTCAGATTTGTAAGCATGCAAGAACTGTTTTCTTGGTTGTTCCGTTGTGAAACTACAGTGTATCCATCCGCTGTTTGGCTCACCAGGGGTGTAGAACTCTAGTATTAATTGATCAAATTCTAGGTTTGAATAAATCCAATCAGCTAATTCAGCATTGTCTGTGCCCATACATTCGAAGTCTGCGGCCTCAGCTTTTGCATGTTGGCTGTTAATCGAGCTACCTATTTTTAGGCACAGCTGCTCTGAACGGAATCCGCTAGTCACTTTTACTCTACCAAAGTGGTCACGTACCGGCTGTAAAATATTTTCACAAAGTGCTTTTAGTTTTTCTATCTGTCCTGAATTAGGATTGTTGTTGATATCCAATCTAATTGCAGTATCTGATTTAATTAACTCTTGAAGAGTAAAATTACGACTTAAATTCATGATTACTCCAATATTAACTTCTTTATGGACAAAGATCCATCAATATTTGATTCTAATTCTGCCATAGATTTTATGCACTGATATCTAACTTTTCCATCAGGTTTTAATTGACGCTTTGCGACCCTCTTGCCTTTTAAACAGTCAGACATTGAAGGTTGTATACGTGCCTCTTTAATCTCTCCGTTGATTATCATAAGAAGAGCTACTATCATCTCGGTCAATGTGCACCTCCATTTGCTCTTACCTTATCTTTTAAAATTTCTACATCTTCTAAAAGTTTTTCAGTTTGTTTTTGTATAAATTGAATATTCACTTTATTGTGCATCATGTCTTCAATTCTTGTTTCAATTTGCTCTACGGATTTATAGAGATCTTCCAATAAAAAATGTTGCTCCTGGTCCACCGGTACTTGCTCAGATTTTTTAAGTAAATCATTTTCAAACAACTCACGTGAAGTCTCTAACGATACTAATCTTGAAGTTATCTCCGTATATCCGAGCACGCCCATTGCTACGAGAATTATGAGGCTAGCTACGGTTTTCATCGGCATCTGCACGGCTGCAGATTCTGATATGTTGAGTGGTTTATCTGCCATTGTTTACCTCGTTTTCAAAACTTATGTCTGTGCCATGATCTTTTTCTTTTTCATAAGTTCTTTTAGAATCTTTTTTCTTTTTACATTTACAACGTGGTGCAAATAATCTGTCCATAACTGCAGTTAAATTGTCTAAAAGACCACAAAATTTTAAAATATATTTATCAATCATTAGTTATATGAATATCCTGTGTTTCCTGATTCAAGTTTCTCAAATAGTTTTTTATGTTGGTCCATAATCTCTTCGTCAGAGTCCATCATCTTATCCATCTTCTCATCTAACATCTGTACTCTAAATTCTAATTGATCAATTTGATTTTCAAGCACTGCTTGAGTTGTAGATAATTCAAATGTTCTAGATAGTGACCATCCTCCTAATGCTATTAAGAGTCCTACTAATAAAGTTAAAACTTTTTCCATCATTTAGGTATGTACCCCGGTTCCATAAAGAAAGCCATTAGGACAAGTAGTATAATTAATATCCCTGTAAAATAATAATTCATACTCTGAGACTCCATAATCATTTTTTTCTTTATATTGAGATTATTATAAATACAATAACAGCTACAACGACAGCCGTAGCTTTTTTGTTATCTATAGCTAGTTTCCAAATTCTATTAGCTTCGCTTATTATTTTTTCCATTTTTTTCCTCCTTTTCCTAAAACTTTTCTTTTCTTTTTAAATATTGATCTTGTAACTTCAGTAAAAGTTGGCATGTTTGTTAATTTTTCCATATCCATTCTCCAAGACTCAGCAGATCCAGCAGAACCTATACTTCTTCCTCTACCCATTCCTCTTAAAGAATTAGAACCTTTACCTCTTACTTTATGAGGTTGAAAAGAACTTCCTTTTTGTGATTGTGCTTTGGTTGGTATTATTTTTGTATCAACAGCGCCTGCTCTAATATTATATTTTTTTACAGATTTTGTTCCTCTACCTGATCTTTCAATATTAGCTTTAGATTTTCGTGCGTACTTATTACGTTTTAAACTTTTGACAAGATCAACTATTTTCTTGCCTGCGTATTTTCCGCCTGCGTATGTTAATCTAAATTTACTCATCTTAGCCTGTATATGTAATAGTTATACTTCCACCAGCACCTGCAAGATTATAAACAAGTCCTTCCTTAAAAAGAATACCGGAACCTGGTACATAAACTTCTAAACCTTCTGTATTGAAATTGTATGTAGCAACTGCAGTTCCAGGTGATGATGCATCAGCTGAATCGTAAAAAATAATTGTTGAACTTGCGATACCTTCACCTTGAATAGAAGTAATTCTCATTCTTCCAGTTTTTGCTAATGTATCTGCACCAACTGCGGTCATATTAAGTACCTGTTGGTCTGAACTAAAACTTCCTCCGCCTGACATAATTTTCTCCTTTTGTTGTGGCTCCCGAAGGAGCCACTAGTATTTAGTTATTACGCTGCAAATGCAAATGCACCAGTAGTAGCTGCTGCTGCACCAGTAAATTCAGTTGCGATGTGCCACGTACCATCTTCAAAACACATAAAAGCAATTTTGCTTCCAGTTGTAAACAAGTTTGTAGCCGCATTTACAGGAGTGAAAACTAACTGTGTTTCACCCGCTGCTGAAGTATCAAAAGTTACTTCTGCCGCTGCTCTTGATTCTATTAAAGAACCAGTAGCCCAAACATCACTTCCAGCTGCATTAAAAGTTAAAGTTAAAACTCCGCCTGCTGTGTCTTTAGATTGAACATAAACTGCAATAGCACCTTTTGTTGCTGCTGGTAATGCTACAGCACATGCTGCTGCACCTGTGTAATTTACAGTTGCAATAACTCCATCAGCGATAGCAATATTTGCTGCTGTTGCTGTGTCAGCTAAAAGTAAACCTGTAAGATCAGGCATACCTGAACTCATTCTAGTTGTAACTGCACCTGTTGTTGCATTTTTGGTAGCCATTTGAAAGCCACCTTCAGAACGTACTGGTCCTGAAAAAGTAGTTGATGCCATAATTTTCTCCTTTGTATAGCGTTCGTTATGTAGTCTCTATACCGTCTGCCTAGCCAGTCTACATAATAAATTTATTCTAGGTATTTGTATTATACATAAAAAAAGGGGCGATGTGAACACCGCCCCTTTTAAGTAACCAATAAGGTTATAGACTATTAACTAGTTGGTAAATTTCCGTTACCAAAAACACATCTTGGGTCTGACCAACCAAAGCTGTATCTTTCTCTAGCTTTAAATCTCATATTACCTGTATCGAAGTCTCCTTCCATAGCAGTTTTGATAGGTGATCTAACGAAATATTTTAATCCGTTAGGCACATCAGTTAACAAGAAGAATGAGTCTGTGTCAGTTAAAAAGTTATTAACTCTGTAACCTTCAGGAACCATTCCCATGTTGTTAATTGCATTGATATCATTGTCGGCAGTTCCAACTCTCATTGGTGACTTCATGATTCTTTCCGCAGTGAACTGTAGTTCTTTTGGAATAATCATTTTTTTACCGGAAGAAGCTATTTTCAAGCCTCTTTCATCGACAAATCCAGCAATGTCAATTAATGACTGCTCGAGTGAAGTTTCGTTAAGGTCTGCAGCAACTGAAAGAACGTTTGAGAAAGTTCCGCCTGTAGCAAGTGGGTGAGCGTTTCCGATTAGGGATTCACCATCTCCACCTGTTGCAGTTGTAACTTGCGCATTGTTCAAAATGTTCGCAGCTTTAACTTGCTTCGTGTTTGCCATAGATCTTGCAAGAGCTCTTGTGTATCTGCCCGCAAGTCTATCGTATAGGTTGTCTTCGATCGCTTCTTCAGTAATAGCAAATGCTAAAGCGATAGTTTCGTGATTGTATCTAGCTGTGAAAGTTTCACCTGCTTGATCAAACACAACTCCAGCACCTTCTTGTTTAGTTGGTGCAGAAGCGAAACCGCTTAACATTACTTCTTCTTCAAAAGCTCTGTCAGATGTTTCAGTCGCAAAAATTTCAGCATGCTGATTTTCATAACGACTATATTCCAGGCCGAATAAAGCATTCAAACCTGGCTCTAGTTCTTTAACTAGCTGTGATCGTGATATTGCCATAGTTATTCTCCTTTATCCTATATGCCTGTTCCACTTCTATAGAAGTGGTTGTTGATTCTAACAAGAATATTTGCATTAGCAGAAGACGTGTCAGAGTTGTCTGGATCTTGGCAGATGTCGATCGCTTGAACAGCGAAAGTACCTGCAGTTCCAGAAACACTTACATCTAGTTGCTGTTTAGATATTCCTGTTTGTGTAACACCAGTAGTGTTTGTAACAGAGTAGTTCTTGTACAAATCTGCTCTAGTGAAAGCCTCGTCAGCATCAACTAAAAATACTGCATCTGGGTCGTCAATGACGAATGCAGTGATATCGCTAGCAGCAATGCTGCCAGGATAATAGTTGCTGTAAGTTGGCTTTTGAGTAGTTGGATCTGTATAGAAACATCCGTTAAAAACGCCCACAACAGCATCCGAAGTATTAGGACCATGTCTTTGGATATTTCCAGATGTTAATGGTTCAACCATTTCTCCTTGGAAAATCGCAGAGGCATATCCTGATGCAATCGTATATCTGTTTTGAGCACCTACTAATGGTGTACCGTCTAGTTTTCTGTATGGTCTTA
>Ga0115012_10001988_pt1 | contig 11845 bp, 14 predicted proteins | sample TroAtlMetagenome_FD_88706 | JGI IMG/M metagenome (GOLD analysis project Ga0115012, IMG submission 88706) | Marine eukaryotic phytoplankton communities from Atlantic Ocean - Tropical Atlantic ANT10 Metagenome | ecosystem: Environmental > Aquatic > Marine > Oceanic | place: Tropical Atlantic...
GCCTCGGGTGGGCGAGACCCTTAAGTCACCGAAGCCACAATAAACAGCATTCATCTACCAAAGTTTAGATTTAAACTTTGGTATCGGCGAAGTCTTTGAGGTCCGCTGTGTCCCGATCGATGGTCGGTGACGTCATCCGTCCTAGAACGTGCCATAGAGCACGAGGCCCTGACTCTCGGTGGTGCTCATGGGCGCCATCGCCAAGGAGAAGTTGGAGCGCTCGATATCATCGCGCTTTGCCTTTGCTCGGGCGTCCCAGTGCGTCCGGTTCTTGCCGCGCTGCATGAGGGCCAGTGCATAGGCGCCGGAGAGCAGCAGTCCGCTGGAAACGGGCCCTTTGTCGAAACGGCGTCCACCTTCCCACCAGAGGACCCACGCCGATGTTCCGAGCCACGGGAAGGGCGCATCTGGGTTTAGCTTGCGAACGGATTTTGACTGACGCAGTGCGCCCCCGGCGGTGATGGGGAGACCGAACAGGAGCCCAATGCGGCCCAAGTCGTAGAATAAGTTTTCATCGAGGTCGGGTCCGTGGCCGCTGGCGGCACTCACGGTGGACTGGATTCCACCAAGCACGAAGCCGGTGGCGCCGACAATTCCTATCCACTCTCCGGTCTTTATCGTCTTACCTGAGCGCTCGTAGACACCCTCCCAGATCGCTGTGTCGTCGGCCATGGCGGAGGTCGAGAGTGTGAGTACTGCAGTGAGAATCGCTCTACGAATCATGGTGTGGGTCCAGTGGCCTTGTGAGGTGTGCAGACGTCTGTTGACCGGTTGGGCATATCCGGTGGGTAGAGCGGTCCTCTAAACCCTGTTTAAGCGCGCTGTAGGTCTATCTGTCCGTTCGGGAGCCTCTTCCTACCCAGCCGTGGCATCGATATTATCGCTGCGCGCAGAGGGTGATGTTCCCGTAAGTTGATTTATCGAAATCAGACAGTATTGGGTCAACAAATGCAGCGTTCAAAGCACCATTTTGCGGTCTGTCTCTGCTGCATGCACTCCCTCTTGAGCGATACCTGAGACATTGGCAGGTCTAAAACGTCCCGTAGAGCATGAGCCCTCGACTCTCGGTGGTGCTCATGGGCGCCATTGCCAGAGAGAAGTTGGAGCGCTCCATGCGCTCGAGCTCGGCCTTCGCGTGTCCATTCCAGTGCTTTCTGTTTTTCTTGTGTTGAAGTGCAGTGAGCACGTACGCGGTCGAAATCGGGACGGTCGCAGCAAAAACGTTTGAGCTTCCAAATCCGCTCATCCAGAACAACCAGGCTGCTGTTCCGAACCAGGCACGAGGCGCATCAGGGTTGAGCTTGCGAACGGCCTTGGCCTGCCGGATGGACCCACTGGCGGTCAATGTCGGGCCCAATGCGAAGGCAGCAAACCCTGTTCCGGCGACGGAGATGCCGCTCGTCAGGAACAAAAATCCACCGCCTGCATCGCCATAGCTTCCTTGATTGAAGTCTACAGAGGTCCGTGTCATTCCCATCGAGAACATGACGAAACCAGCACCGACTGCAGCACCCCCTCCGATACCCATCCACTCACCAACCTCGATTCTTTTATCAGCACGTTCGTAGACGCCCTCCCACTTCTCACGATCCTCCGCGAGTGCTTGGGTAGAGAAGCACAGTGTGGCCAATAGAAAGAGACGTTTAAACATTCGGTGCCCTAAGCGTGAGTATGAGTGTTGGTGCGCCAGAGAGAGGACGCCCTCTCTGACCGTTACCGAGGCAGTGTACACAGGCGAATAAATCAGATCCATGGCAGACCAATGGTGTGTCCTGGTGGACGGTCTGTCCAGCAGGATGAAGTCGCCCGATGGAGGGGTTTGGGTGAACAGTCCGTCTGTCCGTGGTCATGAGTCCCCGATCAGATTAGTTCGCCAACACAACCCGAGGGACCGACGATGGGCGTGAACCCTTTCATCGATGCTGACGATCCGCCACCGCCAAAGAAGGCGTACAAGCTGACGCTCAAGAACACTGGACAGGTGATCGAGGTCGACCCCGAGAACCTTCCCGATGAAGAGGGCCAAGAAGGCAGCCTGCTTGCGCTTCTCTTGGCCGCGGGCATCGATGTAGACCATGTCTGCGGCGGCGTCGTCGCCTGCTCAACCTGCCACGTCTACGTGAACAAGGGGTTTGACTCCGCTCCCGCTGCAATCGAGGAGGAGGAAGACCAACTCGATTTCGCGCCAGCACTTCGGGATGAGAGCCGACTGGCGTGCCAGTGTGTACCAGACGGTAGCGTGGACGTTGAGGTCGAGCTCCCCGAGTGGAATCGTAACGAGGTCTCGGAAGAGCCTCACTGAGGAGCCGGAGGGCCCCATGCCGAAGACCGTATTGGTCACGGGTGCCAATAGAGGCATCGGACTCGAGATTTGCCGTCAGCTTTTGGATCGGGGTGACCATGTCATCGCTGCATGTCGGAGTGTCTCCAATGCGCTGACTGCGCTGGATGTGCGTGTAGAGGAGGGGGTTGACGTCTCCTCCGAAGAGTCGGTTGCCCACCTCTTGCGTCGGCTCGACGGCGAGCCCATCGACTGGCTCATCAACAATGCTGGAGTACTCACGCGCGAGACACTCAGCAGCATGGATTTTGGTGCAGTGCGACTCCAGTTTGAGGTCAATGCGATGGGGCCGCTTCGCATCACTCACGCGCTACTCCCACAGCTTGGGCCTGGCTCGAAGGTGGGGATTGTCTCGAGTCGAATGGGCTCCTTGGAGGACAACACCTCCGGCTCTCGGTACGGATATCGGATGAGCAAGGCGGCCGTGAACATGGCTGGGGTCAGCCTGGCCCACGATCTCAAAGAGCGCGGCGTCGCAGTGGGACTCCTGCACCCGGGCTACGTTCAGACCGATATGACAGGTGGTCGCGGTAATGTTCAGCCCGCGGAGGCTGCGTCTGGCTTGATCGCGCGCATGGATGGGTTGTCCATGGACAACACTGGCTCGTTCTGGCACGCAAACGGCGAGTTGCTTCCGTGGTAGGTGAGCAGTCACACTTCCGCTCGTTTGGTCGACCGGGAGCGACATGAGTAAAGGCTTTGGACCACGCTTTCGTACAGACCTGTTGGCTGGTGTGCTGGTCCTGGTTCCCCTTGCGCTCACAGCATGGGTGTTCTTCGGGCTCGTCGGCATCGCCGATGGCCTGATTCGTTTACTGCCCGAGGTGGCTCGGCCCGAGACGTATCTTGGATTTCCAATACCAGGCCTCGGTGTACTCGTTTCCGTGCTCCTCGTGTTCATTACCGGGCTCACGATGCGCTACGTCGCGGGCCAGACCGTTGTGGGCTGGTATGAGAACCTACTCGGTCGAGTTCCGCTGTTGTCCGGCGTGTACCAAGGCATCAAGCAGCTGGTCAACACCGTCTTCACGCAGCGTGGTCAGCATTTCCGGCAAGTGGTCATTGTGGAGTACCCAAGACGCGGGATTTACTGCCTGGCCTTCGTCACGAACGAGGACCCATATCTCACCGTCGAGGGCGCAGACCCTCGACTGATCAGCATCTTCTTGCCGACCACACCCAATCCAACCAGTGGGTTCTACCTCCTGGTTCCAGCCCAAGACCTGCGGAAGGTCAACATGACGAGTGAGGAGGCCTTCAAGCTCATCATGAGTGCAGGCATTGTGACTCCGGGTGGGAATCGCGTTGCAAACAGCTGGGTGGGCTACACCAATCCAGGGACTGACCCCAGCATCTGAGCTGTTCACCCTCTGGTGTTGTCATCATCGAACGGTGACTGTCATGGGTGAGGATGATGTGGTCCAAGACGTGAATGTTTTGGTTTTTGGCCGCATCAACGAGCCGATGAGTTGAACGTTGGTCCTCCACGGATGGGTAGGGGATACCGTTAGGGTGATTGTGTGCGAGCACAAGGGTGACTGCATGCACATGTTTGGCGTAAGACAGGATTCCCGTGATGGACATCCAGGTCTCGTCCGCGTCGCCGAAGCTGTGGACCTGATGGCCAACACAGTGGCCAGTCTGGTCGAAATAGAGGACCTGCAGCACTTCAATTGGCTCGAGAGGCAGGTGACGTCGAAAGCGTCGGATGGCATCATCGGCATGGCGGCATGGCCTGTGTTGTATGGACATGCACGATGGTGCAGCACGAATCATACCGACGACAGAACAATGACTTAGGCCGATGGGTGTCGGTCAGTCGACACCGCTGGCCGTCACATCTGCGCTTCGACCAAGAAGACGACCTCACCCGGAGTGAGGGGTGGTTTGGGCCCCTCGAGCGGGTAGGGGGCCATGCCGCTCCGTTTGTGAAGTCGCTTGTGTGTGGTCTCTGCGCTCGACGCTGGCGTGACCAAGTACAGCTGCTTGAAGCTGGTCACATCATCCAGAGGATGGGGCGTGATGAGCTTGCCGTGGACGTCGACTACGCGTCCGCCCACTTCATCCGCGAGAGTGGCGATACCGTACAGGACCTGGTCACCGCCGTGGAGGATTCGGAAGCCCATCGGTTGGTTGGGATCGAATGGGGGCGAGCCATCCTTGTCTTGAGCCTTGGGCTTTGGGGTGGAGACCACAGCCGTCGAAGGCGTCGCCGTCGGAGTGTCTGTTTGAGCTTCAGTCTCAGCAGACACTGTGACCTGGACCGGCTCTTGGGCCTCGGGCTCGATTGTGGGAGCAGTGGCTTGAGGTGTTCCTGGTGAGCTTTTCGTTGCGTCCTCTCGTCCGCTGAGGCCGATCAACAAGATGATCGCGGCGCCGACCACGGCGATGAGCTCTGTCGGAATCCGGCGAAGACGACGCTGTATCCACGCCACCTGACTACCGGGAACAGGCTGCTGGGCCACGGCGGCCATCGTGCGCGCTTGGAACCCAGTTGGGGCGGGTACACGCCCCTTGTCTTGCAGGAGCGTCAACGCTTTCTTCATCGCCCGAAGATCCGCGCTGAGCGCGATGTCTCTTGCCACAGCCTCAGCCACAGCCTCAGCCTCGTCTCTCGGAAGGCTATGGTCGAGGTACGCAGACAGTCGGTTCCGAGCGAAGAAACTGTTCATCACTCACCCACCTTCTCGACCAAGCTGCGAGCCATGGTGAGGCGTCCGCGGTGAATGCGGCTGCGCGCAGTACCGAGTGGTATGTCCAAGATTTCAGCGACGGCCGATTCGTCGAGCAGCAGAACGTCTCGCAGGATGACGGCCATTCGGAACGGTGGCTCAAGCTCGCTCAGTACGGTGTTGACGACCGCAATCTCGTCCCCACTTGTGCTCGCCGCCCTTGGCTCTGTCACGCGCTCGATGGCGAGGCTGAGCAACCAGTGCAAGAGATTGGTCTCGGGGTCAAGCCTGATGATGGCTTGGTGGGCCGCGAGGAAGACCTTCTCGGCCAAATCCTCTGCCCGCTCAGCATCGCCGAGTGCCCGTAGGCACAAGGTATAGACCGCGTCTTTGTGGGCCTCGACCACGCCACTGAACGCACCCTGGCCGCCCGTCTGGCAGCCGCGAATCAGTTCCTGAGAGGCCGACACAGGCTCTTAGTCGTGGCCAGTCGAGATCATGCGAAGCCGTTGCCCCGTCTTCACTGCATCGAGAATCTCATCCATTGAAATTCGATTCAACGGGAAGATGGCCTTCTTTACGCGGGCACCCTTTACAGTGCAGCCGTCGAGATTTGCGAAGTCCAGGTCGGTACCCTCGAGGGTTGCCTGATCGAGGCACGCATCCTTGAGGTTTGCGTGCCACATGCTCGCGTGGGTGAGGTTTGCCCCATTGAACGAGCAGCGTGAGAGGTTGGTGTCGGCGAGCTTGGCGCGCGTCAGGTCGACGTTGTCGAAGCTAATGCCGTTCAGGTCAACGCCCCTGAGGTCAGCTCCGATGAGGGAGTTTCCACGGCGAATGGCATCTTGGACCTGCTTTCTGGTAAGCGTGCCCAGGGCTGAACTGTAATCATCTTTGTCGGTTCGACGACTCATGCGTGCTTGACCTCAGTGGTGTTCCACTCCCCTGTAATCAACTGCAGCGTTTCCGCAGCAATTGAGGGCGCATCTTGTTGACGGAAAGTTTCTGCATAGTGGAGACCGCCAGGGTTGAGTGTGTTGCACTCGATCAAGGCGCCTCCAATGATGTCCAGACCGGCGATGACGATGCCATTTCGACGCAGATGGGGGCCGATGGCAGAACAAATCGCACGGTCGACTTCTGTGATCTCGGTGGCCTCTGGTAAGCCGCCGCGCTGGAGATTGTGAAGAAAGGCGCCTGGGGCTCGCCGTCTGAGGTAGCTGCCCACGATGCGTCCGTTGACCCAGAAGACTCGTTTTTCCCCATGGTCCGCCTCAGGCAGGTAGCCCTGAACAACGACAGGACCAGATTGTGCTCGGGTGACATCCACCATCACGCGCGGGACTCTCGATGCATCCGAGACCATGGTCACGCCGCGACCACCAGAACCGAGCGCAGGTTTGAGGACGACGCCACCAGGCTGTCCCTCGGCAAACAGTCGGGCGGACTCTGGATCGGTCGTGACCAGGGTGGGAGGGCGTGGGACTTCCGGTAGAGATGCCAGCCATGATTTGGAGCGGGTGAGGGCGATACCAGTGGGGTTATTGACCACGCGGACACCACGCTCCATGGCCATCAGCGCCAAGTTTTGTACGGTATTTGTGAGTGGATTTGCGCGCATCAGCAACAGGTCGAGTCCACCGATGTCTACGTAGCGTCGCGTCAGCTGGTAATGGGCCAGCTTGTCGGCAACCTCTGTTGGGCCACTCATCGGCGCATCGATGACATGGGCCTTGACCACAACCCGACCTTGGGTGGTGACTTCCATGCTGCCGGGCTCAAAGAATCTCACCGTGTGCCCAGCCAGGAGTGCGGCATGAGCCAGGTGGGCAGTGGTCCAGGTGGGTCGAATGACTGCAGCGCTGGAGATGAGCATACCGATTTGCATCGGGACTACCTATCTTATTGGTAGAGGGCTTGCTCAGCCGCCGAGGACGTCGAGTAGAAATTTGGCGAGTGCCTTCACGTCATCGGATGCCGAGCTCGACTGTGCGACCAAGTGAAAGTCTCTTTTCGCGGCCGACTCCTCACCGAGGCGACGCTGGAGGTCAGCGAGCTGGTAGCGAGCCTGGAGGAGCCTCTGCTCATTCCCGTCGACCGCGAGCGCCTCCTTCAGTGCTGTGACGGCCCGCATCTGTAGGGCGGGCTCGATGACGGTCGCGATGTGGCGCATTCGAAGCCCTGCTTGGCGTTCTTCGGGAGTCAGGTTTGACAGCTCGAGGAAGGCGTTGATGTGCGCGTCTCTTGCGGTGATGAATCCGCCGCGGTGTGCGACTCGTGCCAAGTTGTAGCGCAGGAGCTTCGTGGCCTCTGGGGTTAGATCTTTTGCGAGTTCAGTTGTTCCGATATCTAGGATCTCTTTGGCCGCCTCGGGTCCGTTGAGTCCGCCGACATAGATACCGACGGCCTTGTCTCGAGCGGTCCATGAGGCCTGAAGGTAGAGGTCGGCGATGGCCAGTTGGTCTCGACCCAGTGCGGCGGAGATACGAGCGGCGGTGTCGTAGCGCTCCCAGACTTCGGGGTTGTCAGGGTCGACCCATGTGGCCCTCGATGCTGCGATGGCGTGATCGACGGCGACCGTCTTGTCGAGCGGGATGACGACGTCCAGATCCGTTCCGAGCATGCTGAAGTAGGAGGACGGGCAGGTACTCACAGCGAATTCTCGGAACTGCGACCGCGTCGAATATCGTGCGAGATCTGAGTCGTAGCCGCCGAGGTTGTTGCTGCTGACCTTGTGATAGCGGCGAACCTTGCCCTCTCCATGGGGACAGTTGACCTCTTCGTGTGTCACCCCGGTGGCCAAGGCCGTCCCGAGCATCATGAGTCCCCAGATCATTGGCTCCACCTCATCGTGATGAACACAGCATCGTTATCCTGGAGAAGTGAGAGGGGCCCAGAATCGTGTGACAGCGCCGCTTGGATGTCTGTTGGGGCTTCCGCCTCCGCTCCGATGAGTACGGCACCGAGACCCACCGAGAGGGTGTCGTCGACCACGTACCGAACCTCAGGACGTGCCAGCCATGACCGGAACGTCCAGTTTCCGAGCGCCGCTCCGTTGATCAGCACTCGGTCGTTCGCCAGGCTCAGTCGAGCCAATAAGCCGGCTTCGATGACGTCTTGTCGCGTGAGGAACGGCTCTGCGATGTCGTCAAGGTGGTGTGTCCAGCGTGCCTCGAGGGCCAGCAGCAGCGTGCTCCCATGCGCGTAGTCGAGCCCAATCCCTGCGGCAGTGCTCGGCACGGTGGTGCTGTTGAGCCAGGTCTGTTGAACGACGCGATCTGACCACCACACACCCTCTGCGCGCACACCGATGGGGCCCAGCAAGGTTGAGAGTTCTGCGCCCGCGAGCCAGCTTGTAGGCCACTGTGTGGTGATGGGGTCCTCGGTCGTCAGACCCGTCAGTTGGTCGAGCGACGGCAGCGTCTTGTCTTCAAGAATGTTTCGATACGCCGGAGCAAGCCTGGTCTGAGGAACGGGGCTTCGCAAGTTGGCACCCATGAGGGCCACATCAACACCAGGTCCCTCCCACTCAACCCTGGTTCCGATGTTGCCGTGCAGGCCGAACGCTTCTGGCTGGCCTGACTGACCCAATGCTCCAGTCAGGCTGCGCTGAGTGCTCGGTTCGAGGTTGGACAGTGCCTGGGCGAGGTTGGTGATGGGCTCCGCCAAGAGGGGATTGTCCGCACCTGAGTATTGGGGGAGGTCACCGAATGCTTGCTCGAGCATGCCGGGGCGGATGAGGGACCAGTCCGAGCCCTCGAGTTGTACACGGTCACCCTCAGGGAACGGGGCATAGCTCAGCTCCAGTCGAAGTCGATCCGTACCTGCTTGGACCACCACCATCGGGATCGGAACTTGAGCCGTCTCGACCGTCGACAGGGGGCCGGCTCGCAGATCCGCTGGATTCAAGACATTGAGCGTTGGAAGCAAGTCCAGCTTTCCCCATCGCTCGATGAGGACCCCGACCCTTGTGTGGGTTGGGCCAACGGGTCCTGCCCAGCCGCTTTCCCCAACGCGCATGCTCCAGATTCCTTCCTGGTCTTCCCCAAAGCGCATGTTGTGGTCTGCTTGGACAGCAAGAAACCATCGGCCCTTGTCGGACCGCTGGCTGGCCTGGGCCCTCATCCACGTCCATGTCTCGGTGTGGTCCTCTGACCCCTTGCGTCGGGTGTCAACCGCGACCAATGGTTCGATGCTGACTCCGACCTCTGGGTCTGCGGCCAGTGCAGCAAGGGAGAGAAAGACGAGGAGCATGTCAGCCGTTGCGCTCCATGAAACCTACCGTAAATGTCTCGTCGGGGATTTCGGCTGCTGGGACGTTGAGGCGCCAGCTGGTCACATTCATCTTTGTTGACGTGCCCCGAGCCTCGTTCCGCATGACCGATCGGGTCGGGATGATGCTGCCGTTCTCTGTGGCTGTCTCCAAGACTTCAAGCGTCTTCTTGTGTTGACCTTTGCGGTCGTAGAAGGTGACCAAGCGGGGGAGGTAGTCCGACTTCGATACAGTCGATTGGATGCGGCCGTAGCTGGACTCCCCATCAGGAACCGTGTCGATTACCCACGCGCCATCTGTCTGAGACACAAGCGTGTGCTTGGCATCGTCTGAGTCCGAGACCTCGAGGTCTTCATAGGAAAAGTCACTGCCCATGAATGCACCCTTTCTGGCCTTCCCTGCGATGCGATTTGTTCGCTTGAGTGCCGGAAGGTAGAGCAGCTGCTCGTCTGCTTTGTCAGGGTTGTCGACGACAATGAGTTGAGTCCCAGCCACGTCTGTTGGCTTCGAGAATCGAACGTAGGTCTGGACGCGCTCACCATCTTTTCTGACACGCATCTCGAACGTCCGTGAGCGCTCCGAGCCGTTGCGACTCACAAGGACCATCTCCATCTGCTGGATTCCGTTCTCCACCCGCTGGACATCACGGGCGCGCTCGATGATGTCGGACGCTGTCTCCGCGTGCGCGGGTGACATGAGCGTGATGGCGGTCAACAGGCTGGTCAGCATGGGTCGTTCTCCTGGGTGTTTCGCCAGGCCTGGATGGCGGCGGCGTGAACAATGGGGGTGGGCTGCTTCGAGGCGCGCGCGACGGCCTGCACATCCTCGTACTCTGGGGACGCGTGAAGAATTTCACCATTCAGTGCGCCGACCTTGACCCGAACATCTCCCCACGGGGTGCTCACGGTCGCATGCCATCGGTCGAGTATCTGTCGAGCCGCGGTCGAGTGCCGCACGCCGAAGGTAGACCCATGTCGCAGGAGCGCATCGCTGACTGCAACCACCGAAGTGGCGGGCGCCAGAGCGGTCAAGAGCAGGCCCGAGCGTCCCTTTTTCATCAGCACTGGGGTCGCGTAGGCGTCGACCGCACCTGCATCGAGAAGTGCTTCGATGAGTGGCGGGAGGTGCTCGCCGGTCAGGTCGTCCATCTGTGCTTCGATGACGGTGACTGAGTCTGCTTGTGGCTGTACGTGTCCATCACCAATGGTGATTCGGAGAATGTTGGGTGGGTCCGAGGTGTCGCGCGTGCCTGCCCCTGTTCCTGTGGCCACCACACGCATCTCCGGCATGCCGCCGGGCGTCGCCAGGGCCGCGAGGATGCCTGCACCTGTTGGAGTCGTGCTCTCCATGTTGTGCGGACCGGGTCGGACGGGCCACCCGCTCATCAGGCGGAGGGTTGCTGGAGCGGGAAGGGGCATGGTGCCGTGAGCGCACTCGATGCTACCGGAGGACAGCGGGGGCGAGGATGCGACGAGCACGTCGACATCAAGCTGCTCGAGTGCCATGGCGACGCCGACGATGTCAGCGATGGAGTCCCAAGCACCGACCTCGTGGAAGTGCACGTCGTCGACTGGAATCCCGTGGACCTCACCTTCTGCAATGGCGATACGCTCGAAGATGGCCAGTGAGCGGGCTTTGGTGCGGTCCGAGAGCGTGCTCCCTGTCAGCATGGCCCGAATGTCACGCCAATGTCGGTGGTTGTGCTGTGGTTCGTCTGCCTCGATCTTCACGTGAGTGGCGGTAAAGGCACCGCGACTCACGGAGCTGGCCGTGATGCTGAGACCTGGCACGCCGAGCTCAGCGAGGGCCAATTTGATCGGCGTGAGGTCTGCGCCGAGGTTCACCAAGGCGGCCAGGACCATGTCGCCGGCGATGCCACCCACCGGCTCGATATACGCCACGCGACTCATGTGCGGCGCTCGTTGATGCGCATGGCCATCATGGCGGCGCCAAAGCCGTTGTCGATGTTCACCACAGACACGCCGGTTGCGCAGCTGTTGAGCATACCGAGAAGGGCTGCGAGGCCGTTGAAGCTCGCGCCATACCCGACGGATGTGGGGACGGCGATGACCGGGCAGGGGACGAGTCCGGCGACCACGCTGGCGAGGGCCCCCTCCATTCCTGCGATGACGACGATGGCGCTCGCTGACTGCAGCGTGGCCTGGTGATTCATCACGCGATGTATGCCGGCAACACCAACATCCCAGATGCGCTGGATTGGATGCCCGAAGGTCTCTGTGATGATCGCTGCCTCCTCGGCGACTGGTAGGTCCGAGGTGCCTGCACAGACGATGACGATGTCACCCCGCACATCAGGCTCTGGAATTGGTGTGTCTGAGGGCAAGACCAGTACTCGAGCGCGCCGATGAAAGGTCGCATTGGGCAGCGCGGCCAGGATCGTCTCGGCCTTCGACTCGGACAGGCGAGTCACCACACCGGGTTGCTTGGCTGCGTTCAGTCGCTTCAGGATGGAGACGATGTCGTCTGCTTCCTTGCCTTGCCCGAAGACAACCTCTGGATGCCCCGTGCGGGCCAGCCGTCCTGTGTCCACCACTGCGA
>Ga0115012_10001990_pt1 | contig 11844 bp, 7 predicted proteins | sample TroAtlMetagenome_FD_88706 | JGI IMG/M metagenome (GOLD analysis project Ga0115012, IMG submission 88706) | Marine eukaryotic phytoplankton communities from Atlantic Ocean - Tropical Atlantic ANT10 Metagenome | ecosystem: Environmental > Aquatic > Marine > Oceanic | place: Tropical Atlantic Ocean...
CACCATTATTCAGATACGTCCTATATTTTTGGCGAAAAAGGCGACCACGTTTACGACGACAACATCACCACCGGCGATACGCTTGATGTTCGCGACATTGAGATCCTTTCCAAGGTGTTTCCGGTGGCGTTCGCTCAAGTTGATTCGATGATGTTCAGCGCTTGCAATACCCATAAATTGGGTTTGGAAGATGAAAATGGCGGAGAAAGGTCGACCCGAGATTGGGTGTCCAGTACATTTCCAGAAGCCGAACGGATGTCTCATTGGCAGAAGATTGCACCGGGGTCCGACTACGCGGCATTTTTCTCGGGCGAGTTTGCCCTTGATGTCGCGAAGGAAGAAGCAGGCCAAGGGGCTGCATTCAACGATTGGCAGTTCACCAAGACCAAAAAGGGCGAAATGTTCCGGTCGGAAATGAACGCGGACGGGCAACTGGAAGAGTTGCCCTCCAATCGCAGCACGAGCAGCTACCCGCACTACAACGACTACAAAGGCTTGCGGGACAGCAACCACGAGGCCTTCCATTCCAGGGAAGATCTCATGAAGTACATCCTGAAGAAAAATTAGCGCTCGGGGCAGTTCCCCAGTCCGTTTTCAAGCGAAGGCCCAACCGCGCTGAGCGGCAATCGGTCGGTATCGAAGGGGAGTTCCAGGGCCGCATCCACGGCGGATCGCTTCCATTCGAGTTCGACAAAGACCTGGTTCTCGCCGTCGGGTTGAGCGTCCCCGGTTGCGTCGGTTTCGGTCAGAATGGGCAAGGCGGTGGTGACCACTCGTCCCATGCGGCTGCAATCGTCTTGGGCGTTCTCACACCCGGAGTCGGTGACGAGCAACTGGTTCAAGTCGCCCGCCCATTCGACCTCACGGGTGAACCCAAAACCCGGTTCAGGCAATCGCCCGTCCGCCAAGTATTCGGGGGGGTCCGTTCCGTTGAATCGGGCGAATCCGACGGTCCCTTCTCGGTGACCGGTTTCCGGGTTTGCCGCCCCCAAACTGTGGGCGTACACGAGCAATTTCCCATCGGGTGTTTCGATCACGCGGCCGCCATGAACGGCGGCCAAGTGGCCCTCGTCGGGGAAGGCCCACACCTTGGTGGGTTGGGTTCGATCCGAGACGTTCCACAAGGCAATTCCGCCCTCATTGGTGGGCGTTCTTCCGGTTCCTGCGCGGCCTTTTAGGGTGACCAATAGGTGCGGTTGATCGTCGATGAGCAATGACTGGATCATGTTGGGGTAGCGGGTCATGCCCCACTGGGGGTGTTGGGATGAGAGGACGGCTTGAACGGTCCCGGTGTGCGCGCCGTCTTCGGGCGACTCAATCCACAGGATTCGCGAGTTGGAGGTGTCGGAGACCAACAGCGATTCATCTTCCAGGCGTTCCACAGTGTGCGCGCCATAAAGATGGCACTGGGGGGCTTCGGGGTCGGCGTCGCAATCAAACCCTTGCTGCCATTCTTTTGGAAAATCCAAGTCCCGAATCGCCCAGTGGGAATCCGGAGGGTGGCCCAAGTCGATTTGTCCGATGGCGCTGGGGGCAAAAGGCCGGTCGGGATCGCGGAGCGTGGCGGTGAAAAGCAAGGTGTCGGCATCGCCCGTTCGGCTGTGTTCAAAGCCGAACATTAAGCACGGGCGCGCCAAGTCGCTCGAGCCTGGGCTGCACGAATCGGGGAAGATTTCTCTCAGGCAGACCTCTCCGGTGAACGCTCCATTGGTGGGGTCCACAATCAAGATCCGACCCGACGACGTTTCGCTCACCAACAGCACTGCCGGGTCGGTCGATACGGGTTCTGTGGCCGTGTCCAACGCGGGTTTGTCGGAGCACCCCAGCGCAATCCATATCCATGGCCAGTGCCTCATAAGTTCACCGTTCCTGGTCCCACCCATTCGATCGCTCCGTCGAGGCCAAACCGCCGGTGGACTTGAGTGATCCAATTGTGCAGACGCCCGGCCTGGCAATCGTCACCTGTCCATTCCTCGCCGTCGGTCACGCAGTCGGCTGCGTAGTCGTACAGCGCGATGTCTGGCAGGTGAAAGTTCCAGGTGTGCAGACCGGAATCGCCGGTGGATGCCAAGGCGCGCAGCAACAAGAGGTCGAGGGATTCAATGTCGTCGTCCAGTACGCTTTGTCCACCCCCTCGCCCCAACGGATGGCATTCGTACAACCATAAGTTGGCGCACCCGCCCAAATTGAAGGCGGGAATGTTGTTTCCGGGCAACACCGCCACCGCCCCGGTCGACGCAGGGTTGGTGAGTTGGTCGAGTCGATCGACTCTCCACGCTTGGCTTTGTTCACCCAGCGCAGAGCCCCAGGCGTCTTTGCCCCGCAAATCGCTTCCGTGGGGCACATCAGGACGAGCACCCATGCCCAAGAAGGCGTATCGATCGATGGGGGTTGCGAGCTGCAGGCTTTTGACCCAATCCACATTCAGTTCTGTGTGGGTTCCCAAACCGCTGGCCCATGCGGGGGAAAACCCCAAGCGCGCCAGGTCGTCTTGCAGCGCTTGAGTGTGGCAGTCCAGATCGTTTTGGCATTCATCGGGCGTTTGGTGAAACAACACTCCCCCGTCAAAGCGATTCGCCAAGGCCGTCGATCGCGGCCCATGCCCGCAGGAGTCGGCCTGTTGCATGTGGGAAGGCGTCACACCCAAGGCAATGGCGGCGGGAAGGGCCTCCAGCCACTCTGCGTTCCTTTCGGCGGTGCTGAGCATGGTGTCCAATGAGTCGCAGCTCACCGAATCGGATGAGTTGCGGGGTCGTTCAATGAATGTGGAAATCCAAGCGTTGAGGGGGCCCTTGTTCCCGAGGTGGGTTTCGTCGACGAAGACGGTGAACCGGTTGTCTGTGTGCAACACGGCAATTTCACCAATGGCATTGGAGTCGATGTCGATGGCGGACCCCTCCCAAAGTTCGGATGCATTTCCATTGGGTTGGATGCGCACCAAACCGCGATCAGTGACCGCAAAAACATCGGAACCCGCTGCGGTTGTGGGACCCAACAATCCCGAAACTTCGATGGTGTCGGATGCGCTCCACAAGGCATCGGGTTGAACCACCCATGCGGTGTCATTCCATTCCAACAACCGCAGACCCCCGGGACCCATTGGTTCGCCGTTGGACCACGCCGCTTCTGCGGTCAGCCACCACAGTTCACCGGAAATCCAGGCCGCATCCACAATGGGCCGGTCCGCTTCGGTTGTTTCTTGAACGCGACCGTCTGTTCCGTAGACGGAGATGACGGAGCCTTGCCCCACAGCGAGGTTCCCGTTGTGGGCCGCGAGGATGGGGTCGCTCGGAACCAAGCCTTCGAGCGTGACGGGTGCCGATGGCCTCATGAAGTCGATGGCTTCACCGGAGAGCGGATCGGTGTTGACCCACTGGACCGCCCCCGCGGCGGTGAGGATCGCCACCCGGGAGTTGGTGCTGTCTTTGGCGATGGCCAACGGCTGTGCCGGGAGCGTGGGTGCGCCGCGTGAGACACGGCTGGTTTCCGGAGGGCACCCCGATCCATCCGGAGTGGAGCTGCGATTGGGTTGGAGGGGGTTCACGCAGACAGGGCGGGGGTCATGACGAAACAAGTGATCGGTGGCGTAGAAACCATCCGAACCCAAGCCAAAAACCGGCCCAAAATGGTCTTCAGCGACCAAGGTGTGGACGGAAGTGGCCTGGGTAAAGGTTGAGGTTCGCACGGCGCGAAAGGGGTTCCGTTCGATGGGTTCCAGGTCGGACCAAGGCGAGTCGGTCTCGATCGCGGTGTCCCCATCCTTCGGGTTGGATTCCTTTGTGCCACATCCGACCCACCAAAGGGGTGCGGCGATGAAAACAAGAAGGAGTCGCATGGGCCAGAATATAGCAGCCATCAAGGGCTTCCATGCGTGCTTCCGTTGACGCGTTGTGTTTGTCGACTGACAATGGTTGGGGAGGGACCGATGGCCCGGTGCAAGTTTTGGCAGGTGTTGAGCGGAGTTTGGGGTCGCCAGCGGGGCGGCGGCTGGGCTTCGTTGTCTGTCGAAATGCTGCGTAAGGGCCCCTCGTGAGTGCTTCGCTGATGGTGGGCGCGTGGGTGGTCGCCTCAGCGGCGTGGGCCACGGAGTCGTGGGAGCGTCCGCGGACACCCGTGATCAACCCCGCCGAGCTTGGGCTGCCGGGGCTGAGCGCCAAAGATTGCGGAGCGTGCCACACCGAGATTTACCAAGAGTGGTCGTCGAGTGTGCACGCTGCGGCGTGGTGGGACCCCCAATTTCAGGCGGAATTGAACAAAGATCCAGAAGTGGGCTGGTTGTGTTTGAACTGCCACACCCCGGTCGCGAACCAGCAAGCGCATTTGGTGCTGTCGACCCAAGTTCGGGCGCCGGATTCGGTGGACAATCCGTTCTTTGATTCGCAGCTTCGATCCGAAGGCGTCACGTGTTTGAGTTGCCACTGGACGCCGGAAGGTGTGGCCAGTGTTCATCCGGATGCCCAAGCCCCGCACAAGCTGTCTTACACGCCATCGTTGCGCGAAGACGCGTTGTGCAATGGGTGTCACCAAGCGCAAGCCAGACTCGAGGACGCGTTGGTCTGCCATTTCAACACGGCGGGTGAAAAATCGGCAGCGGGCATTGAGCAGTCGTGTTCGGACTGCCACATGCCCGCGGTCTCTCGGCCCGTGGTTCACGGTGGGATCGCCCGCATGGGTGGGCGTCACAATTGGCCGGGGAGCGGCATAGGGAAATCATCCAAAGCGGCGGTGGAGGGTTTGAATGGCGTTGATGTTGCGTTTGGTGGTGTGGCGCTGAACGATGCGGGTCGTTCGATTGTTTCGGTTGATTTGACCAATGCTCGGGCCGGTCACATGGTGCCGAGTGGGGATCCCGAACGATTCCTTCGTGTGGTGGTGAGCGCCTTCGATGAACACGGCGTCGAAGCCGGGCGGACCGACTTCAGGATTGGCCAAACGTGGGTCTGGTCACCGGTGGCGAAGAAAACGGACGACAACCGATTGAAGCCCGGTGAAGTGCGAAGGCTGGACTGGACGATGCCTCGTTCGGTGGTGGCCGCAGAGGTTCGGGTGGTGGTGGAGCACGTTCGCTTGACCAAAGCCAACCTCGATTACCACGTGGATTTGGTCAAAAAGGGCGCTGCCGGACCCACCATTGCGGCGTTGCTCGACTACCCCCGGGGGCGCGTGGTGTTTGAAGGGAGGTTCCCGGTGAAGGGAGTCACTCGCTGAGCCATTCACTCAGAGCATCGAAGCCAGCGAGTTCACGGTGCAATACGTAGTGGGGGTCGTAATCGCCGTTGGCGGGTACGGTGACCACGTGGGAGTTCGGCAGCGCGGTGTGCAGCGCGTGGCTGGTGAAGTTCGGCACTTGGTGGTCGCCGATTCCGATGAATACGGTGGTCGGCGTGGTTTCATCCCGCGCAACCGACATGGGGTCGCTCGGGTCCATGATCCATTGAAACAGGGTCATGGTGGGGTGAAGTCGGTCGATTTGGCCCCAGCCGTCCTCGGGGATCCCCAAGGCCGCGCCCAGCACAGACGGTGCGGTGATTGGTTCGGGGGCGTCGACTTGAAACAGTCCAAAGATTTGGTCGACAAGCTCGTTCCCCAGGTCGTCAATCAAGCCGGTATCGAGGAAATAGTGACTGAGAACCCCACCGGTGCCCGAAAGGAACACGGACTCATAAGCGTCGGGTTCGGGTGCCACGCCCAGGTTGGTGGTGACGCTGCCCAATGAATGGCCGAGACGTCGCACACGGTCGGTGTCGATGGAGCCCGCGGGCAGGGCTGCATTGAGGCCTTCGGCTATGAATCGCCGGAGCACGTGTCCGTCCACCGCCGTTTGCCGTTGGTTGTCCCGAAAGGCGGGGAGGTTGACGACGTTGTAAAAGCCGAGGGAGCCACCGGAATAACCGGCGTCGATGAGGTCAAACCGTTTGCCGTACAGCGGTGCGTCCCGCCCAATGACGGCGAAACCCGCTTCGGCGAAACGGGTCGCCAAACTGAATCCGTCGTCGTTGCGGTTGATCCGCTGGACCGAGTTGATCGCCGAGCCACCCGTTCCGTGATCCCACATCACGATGGGGGCGTTTGCCATCGGATTTCCGGCGTCGTCTTTGGGCAGAGACAATACGATTCGCATGGGCTCTTCGTCGGGGGTGCGGGCCGGGGCACCGTTGGTGAAATCAATCCAACCGGTTTCCCGTTCGGAATCGAACAGGTGAGCGAAGCCCGGACTCATGTAGGGACGGTCGGCCAGTCCCGAGTAGTTGTAAACCGGGATTTCTGCTTGGTAGACGGCCATGGGCCAATCGTTCAACAAGTCGTGGCTGTGGGTGCCCTCTTCGTTGAAGTACATGTTGACCGATTCGCTTGTTCCATCTTCGAAGGTCGCGGTTACCTCGGTGGCTTCTTCGCCGTTTGGGGTGGTGGTGGGTCCAAAGTTGAGTTCAACCATTCGCTTGAAGGTCACCGAAGACCAATCCGGGTTTTCGCCCATTTGTTGGTCGACGTCTTGGTACAGCGAGGCCAGTTCTCCAGTGGCATCTTGGATTGTGAAGACGGTGGCCACGGCGGGGGTGCCGTGCACCCCGGCCTTTTCCAAAGCGTCCAGCACGGTATCGGACGCCGACCAGTGTTCAGCGGCGCGGGCCCCTGCGGATTCCATGACCACAGCGGCCAATGTGGCCCCCGATGCCGGGGGGTGGCCAAGTGCCGGAGCAAAGGCCAATAAGTTGTCGGCGATGAACGGATCTCCGGCTGCGCGGTCGTAAAAGCGAACCGCGAGGGGGATTCGTTCCCCGGTGCTGGTGTCGATCAACAAGACCGGGTCGTCGACGGCGCCGGCCAAAGCGCTTGGTAGATCCAGCGGACCCTCAAATCGAAAGTAGGCGGCCCCGTGGTTGGCGAAGCCTTGGCTGGTTTGGCCGATTCGCCTCGCCCATCCGGCCAGGACATCGCGGAGGACTTCGCTTGGGCTTTCTGGAAATGAGGACAGGTCAACGTGCCCTGCGGAGTCGAGCCATTCATCGTCGGGAAACGGTGCATCAAAAAAATGCTCGGTTCGGTCGGGATCGACCACTGCTCGGATGGAGTCAACGGACGGGGTGCCGTCGGGCGCAGCGCAGGAGAACAAGAAGAGTGGGATAAAAGCCGTGTGCATGCTGCTCCCTTACCGTGACCTGACGCTTTCCACACCCATGCGTCAATCGGCGGGGGTATGTTCTTTTTGCGGAGGGCTGTATGGCGACGAACTTGGATGTGCGCAACGACCCAATTTTGGCTTGGGTGCGCGAAGGAATCATAGGCCGCACAGCCCAGATCCCCACGCCCGGGGGTGATCGGCCAAAACGGTATTTTGATCAGACGGCCAGCGGCTTGCCGTTTGGACCGATTGAAGACTTGTTGCGTGAATCGGTCCTTCCGTTCATGGCCAACACGCACACTGAGGCCAGCTACACCGGTTGCCTGATGACCACGTTGTACCGAGAGGCGCATGAAAAGGTCCGTGCGGCTTTGAATGCCGGAGCGGATGACGCGGTGGTGTTCTCTGGTTCGGGTGCAACCGGAGCCATCAACAAACTGATCGCCTGCATGGGGCTCCGGGTTCCCGACACCCTTCAGGGCAGACTCGACATTCCCGACTCGGAACGGCCGGTCATGATCCGCAGCCGCATGGAGCACCACTCAAACGACTTGCCCTGGCAAGAAAGCATTGGGATCACTGAGTACCTTGGCTACGACAAACAGGGCCGCATCGATTGGCGCGAGTTGGATAAGATTCTGTCGAGCCCACGGCACCGGGATCGGGCCATCAAGATAGGGACGTTCTCCGCCGCCTCGAACGTGACAGGCATTTTGGCCAACCCCGATGAGCTCGCGCGCGTCATGCACGCCCACAATGGCTACGCCTTTTTCGATTACGCGGCTGCGGCGCCGTACGTGAACATCGATATGCACCCCGATCCGGACGACGAATGCCGCAAAGACGCGGTCTTCATCTCGGTGCACAAGTTTGTGGGTGGACCCCAGACGCCCGGTGTGCTGGCGGCGAACAAAGCCCTGTTTTTGACCGATGTGCCCGCAGAGCCCGGAGGCGGCACGGTGCTGTACACCAGCCCGTGGGCTTACAAGTACCTCGAGGACCTCGAGCACCGGGAGGAAGGCGGCACCCCGCCCATTGTTCAAGTGATCCGGGCGGGGTTGGCGTTTGATTTGAAAGAAATGATTGGCACCGAGCGAATCGAGGCCGTTGAGCATCACTTTGTCCGACGGGCCATCGATGCGTGGCGCGGCAACGACAAGATTCGGATCTTGGGGGATCTCGAGTCGCCTCGAATCGGCATCGTCAGTGTCATTTTGGACGGCGGACGCCTGCATCACAACTTGGCAGTTCGGATGCTGAACGATTTGTACGGGATTCAGGTTCGCGGCGGGTGCATGTGTGCCGGAACCTACGGCCACGACTTGTTGGGCATCGGCCAAGAAGAGTCGGAAGCGATTCGATGTTCGCTGGACGACGGAGATGTGGCAGCCAAGCCTGGGTGGGTGCGTTGTTCGTTCTCGCCGGCGACGTCTGAAGAAGAGTTTCAGGTTTTGTTGGAAGCCATTCCGCACATCGCCAGCGAGTGGAAGAAGTACGCGGTCGACTACAACATGGACCTCGATACCGCAGAATGGCACCACAAGGACGACGGGCAGCGCTTCGAGGGGCTGCGGTTGACCATGCCTTCGCTCTCCACCAATGACAAGGTTCTACCTAACAAATAGGCCGACACCATTTCCGAAAAAGGAAAACCGGCAGCAGATTCGAGATCGAAAGCGGCTCCCATGGTAAAAGGACGCGCTGGAGGCTGAAATGCGGGTAGGAATTCCCACAGAAGTCCATCCCGGTGAGCGCCGCGTCGCGGCCACGCCGGATACTGTTGGCAAATTGATCAAACTTGGCTTTGAGGTGTCGGTGCAAGCCGGGGCTGGTGAAGGCGCCAAACTGACCGATGATGCCTACGCCGAAGCCGGCGCCACCGTTGTGTCGGACGTTCATGCCCTCTGGGCTGAGTCGGACATCGTCATCAAGGTTCGGTCTCCGGAAACGGATCCGGCAGACGGGACCGACGAATGCGGGCGTTTGCGCGAAGGTGGCTGGCTCATTTCGATGATCCAGCCCGCCACAAACGGCCCGTTGGTTGAGCGATTGGCGGCCCGAAAGGGAACGGTCATTGCGCTCGACCAAATCCCCCGCATCAGCCGCGCCCAAAAGATGGACGTGCTCTCGTCGATGGCGAACATCGCCGGGTACCGGGCGGTCATCGAAGCGGCCAACCACTTTGGTTCATTCTTTTCCGGCCAGATCACGGCCGCCGGCCGCACCCGGCCTGCACAAGTCATGGTCATTGGTGCCGGCGTGGCCGGATTGGCTGCGATTGCCGCAGCGCGTGGGCTGGGCGCGGAGGTTCGGGCCTTTGACGTTCGCTTGGCGGCCAAAGAACAGGTTGAAAGTTTGGGCGCCAGGTTTCTGGAGCTTGAGTTTCCGGCCGACGAAGCGGGCGAGACCGCCGGCGGCTACGCGAAAATCATGTCGAAAGAGTTCATCGATGCCGAGATGGCCCTCTTCGCTGAGCAAGCCAAGGAAGTCGATATTATCGTCACAACGGCCTTGATTCCCGGCAAGAAAGCCCCGTTGTTGATCACCAAAGAGATGGTCGACTCCATGAAGCGTGGCTCCATCGTTGTGGACCTCGCGGCGGAACAAGGCGGGAACTGCGGATACACCCAGCCCGACCGGGCGATCGAGGTGAACGGCGTCACGATTCTTGGCTACACCGATCTGACCAGTCGCCTCGCGACGCAATCGAGCCAACTGTTTGGCACCAACTTGGTCAACCTTCTTTCAGACATGACCACCGACGGCGTGTGCGGCATCGATTTGGAAGACGAGGTGGTTCGCAAATCGTTGATTTTGCGCGATGGCGTGGTCACCTGGCCTCCACCGCCCGACCCCGAGAAGGCGGTCGCGCCTCCGCCCACAGACGAGGCTCCAAAGCCGCCGCCCGTGGTGGAAACCCCCGCAGCCGTCGAAGCCGACAAAGGACCCAGCCGTATGCCGGGGATCTTGGGTGCCTTGGTTGGTGCGGCGGCGATTTACATGGGCCTGAACGACGACATGAGCCTGTTTGTGCAGCAACTCACCGTATTTGTGTTGGCCTGCTTTGTTGGTTGGCAAGTGGTGTGGAGCGTCACGGCTGCACTGCACACGCCATTGATGAGCGTCACCAACGCCATCTCGGGCATCATCATCGTGGGCGGCATGCTTCAGGCAGGCAGCAGCGATGCTGGACAGTTGGCTCAGATTCTCGGCGCGGTCGCCATCTTGGTGGCCAGTATCAACATCGTTGGGGGCTTCCTGGTCACCCATCGAATGCTCGCCATGTTCAGGCGATAGGGAGTCGAGATGATCACTTCACTTGCAGAGAACCAGCTCGCCGTACCCTACCTGATTGCAGGGGTGCTGTTCATCATGTCCCTCGGCGGCTTGTCCACCCAAGAGACGGCCCGCAGAGGCAATCTCTACGGGATCGTGGGCATGGCGATCGCGATTGGTGCCACCTTTCTCACCAAAGGCCTCGAGATCAACGCGATTTTGATCGGCTCGGTGGCCATTGGTGGTCTCGTGGGGGCGGTCATGGCGGCTCGCGTCGTCATGACGGGCATGCCCCAGTTGGTCGCCATCCTCCACAGTTTTGTGGGTTTGGCCGCTGTGTTGGTCGGAATTTCGACCTACATGGCACACCCTGACGCAGGGGTTGTTCACGGGATTGAGGTCTGGTTGGGCGTCGCCATTGGCGCGATCACGTTCACTGGTTCTGTGATCGCTTGGGCCAAGCTCCGCGGATCGATGTCGGGGACACCGCTTCTTTTGCCGGGCCGGCACATGCTCAACCTCATCATGCTTGGCGCCACGGTTGGGCTGATGATTCCGTTCCTTCAAGGCGGCGACGTCTTCGGGATCGCGGGTGTGAACCTGCTCTATGTGATGACCGCCATTACGTGCTTGATGGGTGTTCACCTGGTCATGGCCATCGGCGGCGCGGACATGCCCGTTGTGGTTTCGCTGTTGAACTCCTACTCGGGTTGGGCTGCGGCAGCATCCGGCTTCATGTTGAACAACAACGCGCTGATCATCACCGGTGCGCTGGTTGGTTCTTCGGGTGCGATTCTGTCGTACATCATGTGCGAAGCGATGAACCGAAGCATCTGGAACGTCGTGTTTGGCGGCTTCGGAACCGATTCGGGCAGCGCGCCTTCCCCCGCGGCAGCGGGCGCTCAGGGCGAAGTCACCGAAATCGATGTGTCTTCCTGTGCCAATGAATTGCTGGCCGCCAAAAGCGTGGTCATCGTCCCCGGATACGGCATGGCCGTCGCCCGTGCCCAGCACATGGTGAACGATCTGACCCGCATCTTGCGCGACAAGGACATCACGGTTCGGTATGCAATTCATCCGGTGGCCGGACGGTTGCCCGGGCACATGAATGTGTTGTTGGCCGAGGCTGGCGTTCCGTACGACATCGTGCTCGAGATGGAAGAGATCAACGAAGACTTCCCCAAAACGGACGTCGTGCTGGTCATCGGTGCGAACGACATCGTGAACCCCGGTGCCCAGACGGACACCAGCAGCCCCATTTACGGGATGCCGGTTCTTGAAGCGTGGAAGTCCAGCATGGTTGTGATTTTCAAGCGCGGCATGGGGGCTGGGTACGCCGGCGTGGCGAACCCATTGTTCTTCCACGACAACTCGCGGATGCTGTTCGGAAATGCTGGGGATACAGTGGCCCAGTTGGTGAGCAATCTCCGGGAGGGCTGATATGC
>Ga0115012_10001993_pt1 | contig 11835 bp, 8 predicted proteins | sample TroAtlMetagenome_FD_88706 | JGI IMG/M metagenome (GOLD analysis project Ga0115012, IMG submission 88706) | Marine eukaryotic phytoplankton communities from Atlantic Ocean - Tropical Atlantic ANT10 Metagenome | ecosystem: Environmental > Aquatic > Marine > Oceanic | place: Tropical Atlantic Ocean...
ACGGTCTTGTCGGACACAATCTCGTCCGAGCCCGCCTGCCGGATCAACGCCGCGGCCGCCTGCAGGTCGCCCGCATCCTCCGCCTTGCTCTTGGACGCGCCCATGGCGCCGCGCTGCGCCGCGCGCCTCTCCCCCAGGAGCGGCCCCGCGCGGGGGTTATGCGCTCCTCGCGCTCCGCTCGCGCGCGCTCGCGCTCGCTCGGCCGCGGGGGCCGCCGCCGGCGGATGCCGCGCCCGCCGGCGGGCGCCGTCGTCTGATAAGCAACCGCGGCCGGCGTTCAGGGTGGCAGGGGACGCGCGCGGCGCGCGGCAGCAGCAGCAGCAGCAGCAGCAGCGGCGGTGGCGCACCACCATGTACCGCTTCGTGGTCATCCTCTTCGCCGCGGCCTCGGCCGTGCTGTGCGGCTTTGCGATTTACTTCCAGATCATGGCGCTCGCCAAATATCGCGCCGACGACTTTTTCACCGCCACGCGCACCACCGACTTTTCGGCGCTGGGCAGCTGCGTCGAGGTCATCACCAACGACCAGCTCAAGGCGGCCGGGTACAACGACTTCAACATTGCGTGCACGCAGAGCGACAAGAACGACGGCACCAAGGCGGTGTTTCGCAACACGCTCGGCGTCAGCGTGCACGGGCTCTACTACACCTTCCTCCAGAACACCATGACCGCGGAGAATGTCGACGTGGTGAACTCGGTCGTCTCGTCGACGATCAACATCCAGATCCCGCCGCCGCCGCCGCCGCCGCCGCCCCACGCGCCCGGGACCGCCGGCGGGGACGACACCAACCCCGAGGGCCTGACGCCCGTGATCACCACAACGATCGTGCCGTTTAGCAAAGGCAAGGGCATCACCACGAAGATGGCCTACGACGCGCTGAAGCTGGTGTCGGAGACGGCGGTGCCCACCGACTGCGACGCCATCTACAACCACAAGTACGCCGACATCGAGGACGGCGGTCCGGTGAAGTGGTACTACGAAAACATCATCGCGAGCAAGACGCTGGACGACGGCAACGGCGCCACGAGCGACAATCCCCACTACCCGCTCGCCGACATCAACACGCAGTGCAACCAGAAGCCCGACGACACCGACTACGACGCCACGCAGCTCGTGGCAGAGGGCGACCAGGTCGACATGGCGACCATCACCGCGCAGCAGAAGCTGATGCTGTACGCGCACTGCATGGCGCAGTTCCAGTTTGCGAGCGTGGGCACCGACCCGTGGGCCGGCACCTTTGGCATCCCGCTGCCGGGCGTGGCGGCCGGGCCCATGCCCAACGTCTACCCGTGGCCGATTGGCATGAACCGCACCACGCTCGTCGACTACAACGTCAAGACGCGCTTCTACTTGGGGCTGCGCTTCGGGCTGAGCGTGTGGGCGTACGTGCCCATGCTGCTCGCCTCGTGCTTCCTCTGCGCCGACGCGATCGTCTTCTTCCTGGCCGAGGCCACGCTGCCCGACGTCCTGGCGGAGACCAACCGCATCTCGGCCGACCGCCTCAGCATGACGCGCGACTCGCTCGTCATGGCCGCCACCTCCAAGAACTCGCGCAAGAAGCGCTTCGCCATCGGCGCGCTCGCCTGCTTCTGCGGCTGGGTCTTCTACGCGATCTTCGTCATCGCGCCCTGGGGCTTCATCTACACGCGCATGGCGCGCCCGCACTGCGAGGCGGGCGAGCCCGAGCACGTCAACGAGTGGGGCTACCTGGGCACCACGGGCGGCTGGAAGTCCGATTGGGACGCGACGTGGTACGAGTACATGATCATCCTGATCCAGATCTTCGTGCTCTTCGTCGAGGGCATCGTCACCGCGCCCTTTTGCGGACCGTGCAACCGCGTCGGCAACACCAACGTCGACGGCATGGCCGTCGACCGCGGCATCGTCGACCAGGCCAAGTTTGTCACCAACAAGGCGGCCTACCGCCGGCTCTTCAAGGTGCTCATCTACCCGCTGGTCATCGGCGTCGTCGTGCTCATCGCGGGCCAAGCGGTCAGCGGAGCCAGGTTTGGCATGGCCTGGGCCGAGGGCGTCGTGGGCCAGCAGATGCACACGGACGAGGTCACGGGCGTCTCCACCCCCGCGTTCGACCCCGTCGAGCTCTCGGAGAAGGTGTACGACCAGACCGTCGCCACCCTGGCCATCACCGTCGCGTGCGGGCTGGTGACCGGCGTGGCGCTCCAGCGCCACCTGATCAACGGCGTCGGCTGCTTCTCGGCCACGCTCTTCTTCGGGTGGCTGGCGCTCATCGCCATCTTTGCGCTGCCGCTGCTGATCTACGCCAACGTGCGCTCGGTCTTCAACGTGGACGAGGCCAACAAGGACTGCGCATCCTTCCCCGACTCGGGCTACGACCTCTCCAAGGCCGCGTGCGAGGCCAGGTTCTGGACCTTTATCGCCGGCGGCATCCTCGTGCTGATCACCATCGTCGTCATGACCATCTTCGGGCTCATCGAGGCCATGGGCAGCATCCTGCGGACGAGCAACAAGGCGCTGGTGCGCATCAAAAAGTTCCGCGGCATGCACCCGGTCATGCGCGCCGGCGGTGTGGGCGGCGGCATGTCGGCCGCGCCGTACAGCGACGACGGCAGCGACGTCAACAAGGAGCTGCTCGGCGGCTACCGCAGTCGCGACGAGAAGTTCTTCAACTTCAAGACCGCCGCTTCGGCCGGCGGCAACGACGCCAACAAGCTGCTGTACGCGCCGCGCATCCAGCTCGGCGTGCCGGTCGCGACGGGGATGCCCGTGTCGCGGCGCTGAGGACGCGGCGCGCAGGGCGCGCCGCGCGCGCGGGAACGAGGCGACGAGGAGCGGGTGGGGGGTGGGGTGGCGGTATGTGTGTGCGGGGGGCGGGGTCGTGGACGGGTTTGCATAACCCCCGCCGCGGACGGTGTTCTATCAAAAAACGATGCGGAAGAAGTTGCGCCACCACCACCACCACAGCGGCAGCGGCAGCGTCGTGGACGCGGCCGTCGCCCAGCGGCGGCTCGCGCTGGCCACCGGCACGGTGGTGCCCAGCCTGCGGCCGCGCGGGCCGCCGCTGCCGACGGGGGGGGCGTCGGACACCTTCAGCGTCGGCGAGCTCGGCGGCGAAAACCGGGTGGGCCCCCGGCTGAGCGACCGCGCCGCACGGCACGGCATCTCCATGGCCCACTTTTACGCCGACGACGTGCCGCCGCTGGGCAACTGCCTCTTCTGGTGCATCTCCGTGATGCTCGGCACGGTGGGCGGCAGCGGCGGCTGGGCGACGCCGACGATCACGTCGTTCTCAACCTTGCGAGACTACGTGGCCAGCTACTTGGAGGGCACGCTGCTGAGCGCGCGGGGCGACCCGTCCGTGCCGGCGGACGCGATTGGAAGCGTCGCCGACCCCTACCACCCAGACGGGCCCATTCGGTTTGCGTACCGCATGATGGGCCAGATCGAGGCGGAGCGCGCCGAACGGCGGCTTCCGGAGTTTGAGGTCATCGAACAGATCCACGCCGAGTACGTGCGGATGGACAACAAGGCGCGCGAGCGCGCCGAGAAGGAGGGCGGGCGGGCCGCGGACTTCTTCGACACGCCCGACTTTACCGAGGCGCCGTTTCGCCAGTACTGGCCGGCGCTGCGAAAGCTCTATGCGGAGTTCATCCTCCGCAACTACACCATCGCGGCCCCCGGCGTCCGCGAACGCGGCGTCTGGTCCAGCGAGCTGGAGGTCGAGCTGTGCTCCGAGGTCTTCGGCGCCATCATCCACCTCTACGACTCGCGCTTCACCGTGGAAGGAGACAAGCCCGACATCACCGCGGCGCGCCTGCAGGCCATCTACTACCCCAAGATGGAGTACATGCGCGCCACCCTCGCGACCAAGGCGGTCCCAGCGCGCTGGGACCTCGCCTTTCCCGGTGCCGCGCGTCCGGCCGAGGGCAGCAAGGAGTACGAAAAACTGAAGACGCTCTACGACGAGACAATCTCGAAGATCCCGCACTGGCACATTGTGCTGCACGGCGGGCACTACTACCCGGCGCGGCCGGTCCACCTTTCGGATGACGGCGTGGCCCACCCGTGGCACCACAAGTTTCCGGCTGGCGTCCAGCCCGCGCCCCTCCTGGGCTGGGCGCTCCCCTGGCGCCCCGACGGGTGCGACTTGGCCGCGCCGCCGCCGCCAAAGCTCGTCGACCCGGAGCTGCCGCGCCTGATCGACGACCCCGCGCCGCTGCTGCGCCGCGGGCCCTCCAAGGAGGTGGTGCCGCCGGCGCCGCCAGCCCACCAAGCGGAGATTGGGACGCCGCCGCGCGGCCCGCCGCCCGCGCCGCCCGCGCCCGCGCCGCCCGCACCCGACGCCGAGGCCCTCAAGGAGGGCATTCGCGCGCTGCGCGCGCGCCAGAGCGCGCGCGAGGCCAACGCGGCGGCGCGCGCCCGGGCCAGCGCGGCGGCGGCGATGGTGGTGGCCGACGGGCTCACAAACGAGCAGGCGGCGGCGGCCCGCGCGGCCGCCGCGCGCTGGGCGAGGAGCGCGGGCACGCCGGCGCCGGCCGCGCCGGCCGCGCCCGCGCCCGCGCGCGCGCCGAGCGCGCGCGACGATGGCTGGGGCTGGCTGTCGGCAGACGAAATGGCGGCGGCCGAGCGGCTGCAGCAGGAGCACGACGACGCGCAGCTCGCGCGAAAGCTGGGCGAAGCGCCGCCGTCGCCGTGCCCGCCGGACGGCGCCGTGCGCGAGTGGGGCGGCTTGGCAGACGAGCTCCAGGAGCTCACCGAGGCGCAGCAGCAGGAGGCGCTGAACGCGCTGTTCGTCGACTAGTGGGCTGCGCGCGCGCGCGCGCGCGCAGCTCGCTTGCGCGTTGCATGCCCGTAGCAAGTGTCCCCCAGCCGGGTGTGTGATGGACTGCGTGCCCCGTTCGTCGTCCGCGCTGCCCCTGAAGAAGCGCTCGCTGGCGCCCCCGCCGGTAGAGGACGACGACGAGGAGGAGGTCGTCGCGATGGCGGTGGGCGCCCCGATCGCCACGGCCTCGGCGTCCAAGGACGACGAAGGCCGCGTCACCCCGGTCTACGGCGTGGAGGCCGTCGTCGACGACGCCGACGACGTCGACGTGGAGGAGGTCGAGGTGGTCAACGACAGCGACGACGAGGAGCCCCCGGTGGCCAACGAGGAGCTCGAGGGCGACTGGAAGGTGCTCAGCGGCGGCACGGTGCAAATCGGCACGGTGCACGTGCGCTTCCCGCCCGGAGACGCGGAGCGCGGGATTGCGCGCTTCCGCGACGTCGTGACCCAGCTGCACAGCAAGCACGCCATGGCGCCCGACCCGGACACGGTGCTCGGCTGCGGCACGGTGGACGAGGTGCGGCCCGCGCCGGCCGACCGGCCGATGGTCCTCCTCGAGCAGGACTACGCGACGAGCGGCAAGTTCTGGCGCGTCCAGCGCGAGGGCGGCGTCCTCGTCTGGCGCAAGACCTCGGTGCTCAAGCTGGACGAGGGCCTCGGCTGGTACCGCGACGCGCACCGCGACGACGCCACCATCCGCGAGAATGGCTTCCTGGCCTGGACGCGCGAGCTGCCCGAGGACGCGCGCGTGATGTCGGCCAAGGAGCTCGAGGCGCCGAAGCGGCCGAAGAAGCGCGGCAAGGGCTGGACGAGGCGGCGCAGGGCGAGCGAGGCGCCGGCGTGACACGTGGTGTGGTGGTGGGGGGAGGGTGATAAGTCGGTGCGGTTTTTGCGTCTAAGAACGACAGTCGCCATGCAGTGGCCCAGCCTCCGCGAGCTCAACCCGCAGCGCCTCAAGCGGCAAGCCTCGGCGAGCAGCGAGCTGAGCCAAGCGAAGCGGGCGGTCTTCGGCGTGGAGGCCTACGTCGACATCCTCTACCAGGTGGCGGAGCAGTTTGCCGGCCGGTTGACGACTTGCAGCGACCCGCGCGAAATATCTGACTGGTACCGCTTCGACGGCGCCAACCCGTACGGGCAGCTGTGGGGGGGCGTGTACTACATCAAGCTCACGGCCAAGCTCGTCCCGGCGGACACCTACGCGCCCGCGAGCGCCGGGCAGGCGGTCAGACGAGCGCAGTTCCGTCTGTCCATGCAACTCTGGAACGAGCACCTGCAGGACTACATACGCATCTGGGAGCAGATGCAGGACGCCAAGCCGCCGCTGCCGCTGGCGGTCTACGTGCCCTGCGGAATGACCAAGCCGCAGATGCTGGACGAACTCGTGAACGCCCTCAACCCGTGGCTCACATTCCTCCACTACAACTACGGACTGGCGGGGCTGCCACGGAACACGCCCCTCTTGGTGCCTGTAGTGCGTGCTCAGCAGTAGCGGGTGGGTGTAACGATAAGCGTGTGTGCGTGCGGTTGGAGGTTAGCAAAGAGCGGTTCGGATGGCGGACCCGGCGCACGACGCCCTCGTCCAGCAGTGCCTCGCCTTTGACAATGATGGAAGGTGGAACCAGTCGCCCCCACTGGATGTTGCCACTCGCACGATCATCGAAGGGCTCATGGACAAGTGGTACAACCTGCGCAACTGGTTTCTGGGCAGCTTGCAGTTCACCCCATTTTGGCACCACGAGGTAACGGTGGACCAAATCGACCACAACTCGCCATTGCAAGGGATCGCCATGTCGACGCCGCTGCGCGGCGCTTCCAAGCCCATCACCGGCAAAGGCTCCAAGGAGATTTTGGGCGAGATCATTAAGAACTACGACGACATGTTCGCCGGCGAATTTGGTCCCATCGAGCCGCAAGAGGTGCCGCAAATCCACGAGGAGCTGCTGCGAGCCGAGCTCAACGCCTTCAGCAACAAGCTCACCAAGTGGGCGACCATTGAAAACGTGCCTCTGAAAGTGGAGGACGATGAGTCCACAATCGGTTGGTTGGACCTGGAGCTGGACTGTCGCGCCGAGGACCACGACGAGGGGCCCGCCGCCGTCGCGGGAATCCACACGAGCTACCCGCGCATTTGGCCAGGCGATCGGACGGTGCACCACTACCACACATCCGTCGTGCGGCGCGTTCGGCGCTGGCGCTTTCGACTGCAGAAGGACAAGCTCGAAGAGGCGGGCGACTTGGACCTCAAAATTTGCTTGCACAAGCTTCGGGACATCACTAAGCACGTGCCGAGGCTCGTGAATGGGCTGAGCTGGCACAAGTTCCAAAACGGCGAGCTGGTGGACAGCGTCCACCACAAGCAGTACAGCCTCCTCGGGCTTGTGCCCAACGCCACGGCCGATCGCACGCGCGGAGACGCTCCGTACCGCGGGCTTGCGAAGACCGTGTCGCTGCTCTACTTCCGGTCGAGGTCGACCGACTGCAACCTCTGGACGGAGCTGCGGACGCGCCTGCGCACCAAGCTGGCGAGCCTGGTCGCGGTGCGGCAGGCGGCGGCGCGGGCGGCCCACCGGGTGTACATGCCGGGAGGCTCGGGCGCCGAGGATGCCGCACGAAGCTTTCGGGGCGGACAGCTGCGACAGCGCCTGGACGACGACGAGCTTTCGCTCCGAGAACGCTGGCAAGCACTGCGCGCGCTCGAGGAGAGCCGGCGCAACCGCGGCGCGCCGTCGCCGGCCCGGCAGCGCTCGCGCGACAACGTGCGGGCGTCGGAGTTGTGCCTCGCCGGCGTCGTGCCCAGCCTCGCGCGCCTCAAGCTGTAGAGTGCTCGGGTTTCTAGAGTGTCTATACAGTTGCGTCTAGAGTTGGGGTTTTACCGATGACTTCGCCGTCGGCCAAAGTGCTCCCATTGCGATGTAAAAGTGCTCGGGTCTTCCTAATTAGGAAAAGGCGAACGCTTTTACATCGCAATGGGAGCACTTTGGCCGACGGCGAAGTCATCGGTAAAACCCCAACTCTAGACGCAACTGTATAGACACTCTAGTAGAGCGCTCGCCTTTTGCGCGGCGCGGGCGGCGCCGTTCAAACGCGCGCCCATTTGCTCGCGCGGCGGCGCTCCCTTGTGTGTGTGTGAAGCGGCAGCCGCAATGGGCGCGCCCGACGCCGACGCGTCGCTCGACACGGCCGAGCTGCGCCGCCGCAGCCTCGAGCTGCGCGGGCTGCTGATCGCCGCCCAGCGCACCCGGCGCGCGGCGCTGATCGCGGCGCTCGCGCCGCTGGCGCCGCTGCGCCAGCTGGCCGACGCGACCGAGGTCGGCGAGGACGTGCCGCCGCCCGCCGAGGACGAGTGGCTCGCGGCCGTCGAGTGCATGGCCGAGCCGCTGTGCGCCGAGCTCGCGCAGACGCTCGAGGACGCGGCGGCGCTGACCTTTGCCGCCGAGCGCGCCGACAAGCTGCAGGCGGCGCTCGACGCGCAGCTCGCGCAAAAGCTGGCGGAGCACGACGCGCGCATGGCCGGCACCGCCGCCGCGTCGGAGGTCGACGTCGAGGACCTCGCGCGCGACCGCGAGGCGCTGATGCGGGCGGCGATGCCCGCGAGCCGCGCCGCCGGCCACACGCGGCAGCAGTGCTACGCGGCCGCGCTGCGCCGCGACACCAACGACGCGACCGCCCGCGCCGAGCTGGAGGCGGTGCGCGCGCAGCTGCGCGTCACGTGGCGCGAAAAGGGACTCGGGGACGCGCTGACGGCGCTGCGCGACGGCCGCGCCGGCGCGGGCTGGCTGATCGGGCCCGAGGCCGTCTTCGACGACCCGTGGGGCTTCAGCGACGCCCAGCTCGAGCGCCTGATCCGCGGCGCGCGCGTGGCCAACGCGGCGCCGTCGCGCGAGCTCAACGAGGCGGCCGTCTTCGCGCGGGACTCGCTGCAGCGCGCGCAGTTTTCCAAGCTCGGCACCAACCTGCTGGCGCTGGCCCGCGCGCGGCGCGACGCCGTGCGGCGCGCCGAGGCGGAGCAGGCGCGCCTGCCCGCGGCCGCGGACGCGGCCGCGGACGACTACGAGGCGCGGGTGCAGGCCATCTGGCTGCCCGTCTACCGCTGCGACGCGCTGGCGCAGCCGACCATCGAGGACTACGCCGACGCGTACTTTTGCGTGCGCCGAAACGACCCGGCCGACCGCCACGCGCGCAACCACAGCGGCCTCTTTCTCGCGGCCACGCGCGCGGCCGAGGCGCTCTACCGGAAGCCCGACGACGTCAGTGCGAGCTTCCTCGACGAGGCCACGTGCCTCGAGGAGTACCGAGAGGACCTGCAGGAGCTGCGCGACGTGGCCGCGAGCAGCGGCGCCTGCGTGGCGGCCTACGACACCTATGCCGGGCTGGTGCGCGAGGTGCGGCTGGTGCGCAAGCTGCGCGAGCGCGCGGGCGGCGCGTGGCCTCCGACGCCGGAGGCGGTGGTCGACTTTGTGACCGAGCAGGTCCTGAACAACGCGCACTGGCAGCGCACCAACCACCGCGGGCGCGCGGGCGCCGAGGAGACGGTGCGGCGCGCCCTCGTCTGGTGCTGCGGGCTGGCGGCGGCGGACGCGGCGACGGCTGCGCCTGCGGCGCTCCGCGTCCACGGCGACGAAAACCGGCGCGACGGCGACGCCGGCGTCTACCCGATGGCAACGGTAGTCGTGGACGCGCGCTTCCCCGAGCTGCCCAGCCTCGACGCGGCCGCCGCGGCGCTGCTGGAGCGCCGGCGACGGACGCAGCTGCTGCTGCTGCACGGCGAGCGGCCGCGCAAACGCTAAGCCGCGACGCGCGCCGGCCGCGAGCGCCGCGGCGTGCGGCGCCATGAAGACCCGGCGCGTGCGGCGCGAGCTGGGCGCCGTCGTCCCCGCCGCCGCCGCCGCGGCCGCGACGGCGGCGGAGGGAGTCGTGGTGGTGGTACCGCCCACGCGCGAGGCGCTGGGCGGCGGTAGTGGCATAAAATCGTCCTCATCGTCCTATCACACAGCCACAACCACCAGCAGTCCGCGCACCCCCACATTCGACCTGCGGCTGGCGCTCGCCACTCCGCCCGAGGCGCCGTCGGACGCCGGCGTGTGCATGGAGGCGCTCTGCGCAAAGCTCGAGGAGATCGCGGCGCGCAACGCGGCGCTGCACGCGCGCTGCCTCACTCGAGCGGCGGCTCGGCGCAGCGCACCGCCCGCAGCTCCGCCTCCAGCGAGCGACGGCGCGTGTGCTTGTAAATAGACGACCGCGGCGCGTCCCGCTTGCTGATCACCATGAAATCGGTCACCTTGCCCTGCACGCGCAGGCGCTGCGGCGGCGGCGGCGCTGCTGGCGCGGCAGGTGGTGGCGACGGCGCTGGCGCCGCTGGAGGCGGCGGTGCGGCAAGCAGAGAGCGCGGCTGCGGCGGCGGCAGCGGCAGCAGCGGCGGCGGCAGCGCCAGCGGCGGCGGCTGGCCCTGCTCGCTCAGCGGCCGCGGAGGCGGCGTTGGCGTCGTCGTCGTCGGAGGGCTCAGCGGGGGGATGGTAGCGGGCGGCTGCAGCTCCTGCTGCGCGCGCGCCTGTCGGCGCAGCACGGAGGTGAGCCGCGTGCGGTTGCACTTCCAGGAGTCGTAGGTGATGGACAGCGTCGCGCCCCCGAGGCGGAACATTCCGAAGCGGTAGAAGACGGCCGGCGGCGCGTCCGCCGCCGCGCACGGCGGCACCTTGGCGACGGTGACGGGCGCAAAGTCCGGCGCCGGGCCGGACTTGGGCGCGGGCGCGGGCGGCGACTCCGGCTCCGGCTCCGGCTCCGACTCCGGCTCCGGCAGGTCGGGCAGCTCGTCCAGCTCGAGGCACTCGAGCACCGGCATCGGCGGCGGCGGCTCCGACGGGGGCAACCCCGCCTCCCAGTCGGCGTCGACGGCGAACAGCTGCGAGAGCAGCCGCTTGTGCTTCATTCGGCAGCGGCCGTAAGCGCGCGTCGCCTCGACCTTGTGCTCGTTGCCGGGCTTGACGTACGCCCAGCGCCGCTGGCAGCGCCGCGCGCCCTTGGGCAGGTCCGCCTCGAACAGGCCCATCGACGCGGCCACGTGGCGCCAGTAGGCGGTGACCTGGCCGGCGGCGGGGACAAACCCGTGCAGCGCCACGGCGGCGGCGAGCTGCGCGTCCAGGGCGGGCGTCCAGTGCGCGCCGCCGCCGCACGGCGGCGCCGGCGGCGGCGGCGGCGGCGCCGGCGGCGGGCTCGGCGGCCGAGCGTCGCGCCGGGTGACGACGGGCATCGCGCTCGCGGCCGGCATCGGGGAGCCGTGTGGAGGGGGGGAGGCAGCTAGCGCGTTAGTTTAAAACACTCGCACAAGTCGCAAGCCGCAGGCGCGCGCGCGGCTAGGCAAATCCGGCGCAGCCGACGTGGTTCATCTCGGGGTTGGTGTCGAGGAGGTACATGACAAAGCACCAGATGACCTGCCAGACCATCCCCTCCGCGATGCTCTCGCAATCGTCCGGGTGGTTGTCTGCGTAGTTCTTGTCGTCGCACCGGTCCCCGGTTGCGAGGACGGTGCCGCCGAGGCTGGCAGTCGTCGTCGTCGGCGGCGGCTTGGGCATGTTCATGATTTGCATGAGCTTTGCCTCTGCTGTTTTCCACGGGACTTTGGTATGCCCCTTTTTCAGCAGCTTTGCGTGCAGCATTTCTGCAAGCTCCAGGGTTTTGGCTTGGGCATCCTTTCGCGACATCTTGGCGGACAGCGCCACCTTGGGTGCTATGTCGTCTATTAGGGGCTGCACGAGCTTCTTTGCGGCTTCGGAGACCACGCCACCAAGTCTTGCCAAGCCCCTTTCCGCCGCTTGCTTGGCGCGTTCGGCCGCTTGCTTGGCGCGTCCGGCCGCCTCCGAGTCCATCAGCTCCCTTTTCTTCTCCTTTGCCTTTGCGAGTCCGGCGCTCGCTGCTGCTGCAGCCCTCTCGCGCATGCTGGGCGCGCCCTTGGGCGCGCCCTTGGGCGCGCCCTTGGGCGCGCCCTTGGGCGGCGCGCCCGTGGGCAGGGCCAACCCCGAGAGGTTGGGCAGCATTGC
>Ga0115012_10001996_pt1 | contig 11824 bp, 7 predicted proteins | sample TroAtlMetagenome_FD_88706 | JGI IMG/M metagenome (GOLD analysis project Ga0115012, IMG submission 88706) | Marine eukaryotic phytoplankton communities from Atlantic Ocean - Tropical Atlantic ANT10 Metagenome | ecosystem: Environmental > Aquatic > Marine > Oceanic | place: Tropical Atlantic Ocean...
CGTTGTAGACAGAGGAGTAGGGTTTCAACATATTTTAGTTGTTCAGGCTACTTCATCATCTGCTTCAATAAGTGCTTTTGATTTAAGTGGTAATGCAGTTACGGTAAATGCTTCTGGAACTAATCTTCAATACTTATACTGTGATGACCCTGCAAATGACCTACAGTTCTTAACTGTTGCTGACTACACATTTGTTTTAAATAAAACTAAGACAGTTACTGCAGATAGTGCTGTAGTAAGTGGTTCGCTACAAGGAACTAACTACCAAGAATTTGCAGACCTTCCTACTAATGCTTCCACAGGTAACTTGTATCAGGTTATAGGTGCTGAAACAAATAGTTTTGATACATATTATGTTAAAGCATTAAGTGCAAATACCTACGAGGAAACAGTAAAACCTGCTGAGACATACAAACTAGACTATTCTACTATGCCATACTCGATTGTGCCTAGTAGTTCAGGAACATTTAATTTTACTTTACAACAAAATACATGGGGAAACAGAATTGTAGGAGACTCTACTTCTGCCCCTTTCCCATCCTTTGTTACTAAGAAGTTATCTAATATATTCTTCTATAAGAACCGTTTAGGATTTATTACAGATGAAAATGTTGTAATGAGTGCTGCAGGAGACTTTTTAAGGTTCTTTCCGAAGACAGTTACAACTCTTTTAGATGAAGCTCCAATAGATGTATCAGTAGCTCACACTAAAGTATCTTTACTAAAACACGCTATACCTTTCAACGAGTCACTAACACTCTTTGCAGATACTACACAGTTTACTATTGAGAACTTAGGCTCACTAACCCCTAAGACTATCTCTATTATTCCTAGTACAGAATTTGAAAATGATACAAGTGTTGCTCCAGTTGGGGCAGGAAACTATCTATTCTTTGTCTCTAGGAAAGGAGACTTCTCTAGTGTCAGGGAATATTATGTTCAATCTGACACAGTTATTACAGATGCCTTAGAAGTTACTGCACACGTTCCTAAGTATGTACCTAAGAACATTACTAAGTTAGCCACATCTAGTAATGAGGATATTCTTGTATGTTTATCTTCAGAAAATAGAGGAAAGCTTTACATCTATAAATGGTTTACTGATGGTGCTCAGAAGCTTCAATCAAGTTGGTCAACATGGGAGTTTGCTACAGGGACATCTATACTAGATATAAATATTTTAGAAAATGACCTGTACTTAGTTATAAGTAGGTCTGATGGGGTGTTTGTAGAGAAAGTAAAACTACAGTACCCTAACGATACAGGACTTACCTTTAACATCAGAGCCGATAGAAAGACTACTTTAACAGGCTCATACAATGCAGGAACAAACATAACAACTTGGACACTTCCTTACGTCTATGATGGGACAATGGTTGTAGCTAAGTCAGGGAGTTGGTCTAACCGTAAAGGTGTGGACATTACAACTACCAGACCTACCACCTCTACGATTGCAGCTACAGGAGACTACAGTGCTGCCTCAGTAATTGTAGGTGTACCTTACACCATGACTTATCAGTTCTCTACCCAACACGTTAGAGAAAAGGAAGGAACTCAGTCCGTACAGTCAGGAAGACTTCAACTAAGGACTATGAGGGTAAACTATGAAGACACAGGGTTCTTCAAGATACAGGTTACTCCAGAAGCCAGAGACACCAACGAGTACGAATTTACAGGAGTGGTTCTTAACCAAGCCAGTTCTACTATTGAAGATGTAATACTTTCTGATGGGACTTTCCGTTTCCCTGTCCAATCAAAAAATGACCGTGTGAATATATCTGTAACCTCAGATAGCTACTTACCATGTGCATTCCAGAATGCTGAGTGGGAAGGGTTCTACCACATAAGGTCAAGAAGGATATAAATATAAATGATACGTTCTATGACAGAAGGTGACATTAGTAAGTGTATCGAACTAGGGTACGCAATGCACCAAGAGTCTTATTTTAAGAACTTTGAATATAACAACAATAAATTAACAAACCTTTTAACAACAATGGTGAATAATCCTCAGAAATTCTGTGCTTTAGTAGCTGAGAAAGATGGAGAGGTTATAGGACTATTTATTGGACTTAGTGATGAGCATTGGTTTGGTACAAACACAATGTCATGCGATTTAGCATTTTATGTAATACCAAGTGAACGTGGTTCAATGGCAGGAATAAAGTTAATAAAAGCCTATGAAGAATGGGCACGGTCTATTGGTGTTAGTGAGATAATATTAGGTATCTACACAGGCATTAATGCTGACCGTACATCAAGTTTATTACAACGTCTTGGCTATGGAGATGAAGCGTTTTCTTTTAGGAAAAGGATTTAAATATGTTACCTGTAATTGTGTCTGCAGCCCTTAGTGGTGCTCAGTTAGGGCTAGGAATATCTGCTGCTCAGAACGAAGCTAAGATGGCAGAGTTAAAAGGAAAAAACCTTACAGATAGTGCTAAAGAAAACTTTAAAATTAATTCTAAAATTCTTTTAAGAAAAGCTGATGAACAGGAAAGAGCCTTTGTTCAATCTCGCATGGATACCCAAATAGAAGCTATGGAAGCTGAGTCTGCACAAAAGGTGGCAGCAGGAGAGTCAGGTGTTGGGGGTAATTCAGTTGAGGGAGTATTAAACGACATAAAGAGACAAAAAGGTAAAATAGATGTTCGTAATAAAGTGACTTACGCTAATGTCATAGAAGGAATTAAAAACACACATACCCAACAGATACACCAGATGATTTCAGCAATTAATGGAATACCTGCTGTACCTACTCCTGACTACTTAACTCCTTTTGTATCTGCTGCTTCAACTTTTGCAACTCCTGATAATTTAAAAGCGTTGTTTCCATCAAAGGAGAATTAGTATGGCTAGAAAACCCTCAAGACAACAAGCCGATAAGCTACGACAATATACAAAAACAAGTCAGGAAGCTTTCAATACTATTCAGGCAAACTCTGGTGCTCCAAACATAGACACAAGTTCTATAAGACAGGCAGATAATTTAAGGAATGCTTTAGGTAGTTTAAGTGGAAGTTTGAACAGAGTACAAGCTGCACAACAGGCAGAAAAAGATAGGCTTGATTTAAAAAGGGCTGACTTCTTTGCAGCAGAATTTTTAAAAGACAGAGAACTAGGTTTATATAGTAAAGCTCAGATAGGGGAGATATACCCTGATAAGTCCCCCATAGTTTTAGCAAGCATTACTGAAGCAGTAGGAAACAGATGGGCTAAAGAGTGGACACAAACACAAATAGACATAATAAACAACAACCCTGCTTTAATTAATGATACTGCATCAAGACAGGCTGCTTTAGACTCAATTAGAGACAAACTTGCTACAGAGGTAGGAGACAGGAGTTTCTTTGGAGCAGGTGCTGTTGCAGGAATGAATGGTAAGTTAAATGAATGGGAAAGTAGATGGGCACAAGATGCTGCAAATTATCACACTTCAGTACAGGTAGAAAGTCTTTATGACAAAGTAAATGAAGTTTTTGTAGCTAATACAATTACCCAAACTTCTCCTGAAGGGACTACAACAACCACTATAGATGTTCCTAAAGCTTTATTAGAACTAGATAAAGTATTTGGTGAGACTTCTTCTTTAGACAACTTTGAAAGAAGAGAAGTAATTACCAGTGCAGTGATTGCTCATGCGATTGATAACAGGGATATGGGAGCACTTAATGCTGTTCAGGGAGTTTTACTAGGAGGAAAAGAGAAAGTAAGAATTGCTGATGCACGAAACACAGTATTAAGATTGATGGATGCAGATTTTAACCGTGCTATAAAAATGGAAGAGTTTGAAAGAAAAAACACAATTAGAAGTGAAAAGATATCTATTTTAAAGGCATGGTCTGAAGGAAAAATTGGTGATATTAAAGTTACTGATTTAACCACAAATGAAGCAAAAGATTTTTATGCAAGTAAATTAAATGCAGACTTTATACCCACTTCTGAAAGTAATGTAAATTTTGATAATTATGATGATAAATTAACTATAGCAATGATGGGGGGAGATTGGTCTTTCTTTGGGTTTGAAGAGCCTCCTACTGGAGAACAACTTAGAGATTGGATAGAAGATAGAAATGATTTAAACCCCTCTGATATGGCATCCTTATCTAAGTCTGTAGATAATTATATGACTGCTTTTAAGCTTTCCAGAAGTTCTGAGTCAATGCAGACAATAGGCAATTTAACAGAAAGACTTAAAGGAGATATAAATGCAGCGAGGCAAATCGGAAAAACTTTTGGAGAAAAGTCAACATTAATAGGTAATGCAGTAGGGGATGTTGAAAGAATTTATCAGGAAACTTTAGCCAAAAAGTTTAAAGCTTACTTTCAAAATCCTGACAACGATATGTTAAGTTTTGCAAGGGATAGAGAACAGTTAGAAAACGGAGCACTACAAGTAGCTACAGAAAGATATAACTATATTAGTGAGGTTATTAATGCTGCAAGTGTAAGTTCATTACAATTAGAAAATCCAGAACAACCAAGTGTAGGTAACATTGTTGAAGGTGCAGATGGTAAATTTTATAAGTATTTAGGTGGGGATTATACACAGTCTCAAAACTACTTAGAAGCTACTGAAGAAGAAATTGCTCTTGCTCTTTCTGAAGAAGCTAGGTTAGCAGAAGAAGCTAGGTTAGCAGAAGAAGCTAGGTTAGCAGAAGAAGCTAGGTTAGCAGAAGAGAAACGCAAAGCTGAAGAAGAAGCAAGACGTAAAGCTTTGGAAGGTGGAGAAGCGAGTGAAGAACAACTAGGAAATTATCGTAAGATAATAGATGAGTCTAATGATGGGTTGCCTAGTATTTTTAAGGCTACTGACGGCATTTTATCAGATGCCCAATTTGAAACTATTAAACAGTCGTTACATGAAGTATTGTTATCTCCTCAAAATAGATGGCTACTTAAAAAGGGAGTTGGTCTTGATGAAGAAGGTAAGCTTAGAGAAGAAACTTACCAAAAAATTGAAGAGATAGTTGCTCCTATTGTACTTGAAGGAATGAATTTAACTGGTAATGAAGACTTTGACTATTTAGGTTTGTTTGAAGGGAAGGACAGTAAAACTGAGAGAGCAACAAGACATATGGTTAGGCAGTTTATAGAAAGCGAGATGGGTGTTCTTAAACAGAAAGCTGAAGAAGGTGATAACTAATGGCTGAGTTTAAAATTAAAAGAAACTTAGGGGTTATTGATAATTCTCCTTCTTCTGGTGGTGGTTTCCAAATTAAAAGAAATTTAAGCCTTGTTAACACAACAAGAGAACCTCAACAATTAGAAGACACTTCTAGGTTTGGGGCAACCTTTCAACCAACAGGTGACTCCCTTCAAGACTTAGATTTAATTCAAGACCTAAACTTTGTTAAAGCTTCTAAAATCATTTATGACATGAATGAGGGAAAGAATGCTGAACGTCTATCTACTGATGAGGACTATGCTCGTTACGGAATAGAAATGATGGGATGGTTTAACTACAACCTCCCTAAGATGACTTTAGATGCCTCAAGAATTTCAGGGGCTAGAAGAGAGCAGAGAGAAGCTTTTCTATACATGATGGAGTCCTATGATGAACTAGGATTGTCTTGGGCAGGTACTGGACGTTTCTTCAAGGGTGTTCTGCTTGACCCTACTACCTATGTAGGTTTATCTACTTTTGGAATAGGAACTATTATAGGAACAGGAGCTAAACAGGCTTCTAAACAAGGAGTTAAAAGTCTCCTTAATCAATCCATTAAAGGTGGAATAATAGCAGGTGTTGAAACTGGTATCTATGTAGGAGCAGATGATATTAACCGTCAGGTGGTAGAAACCTCAGTCTCTGGAGAAGAGATAGACTTATGGAGGACTGCTAAAAAGGCAGGTACTGGCTCAGTCTTAGGATTTGGACTAGGTGGAGCAGTAACAGCCATAGCTAAGTCAATAACTCCTAAAGTAGCTAAAAAGACTAAAGACATAGTTGATGAAAGTGACGTTGAAAAACTAATCAAAGATATAGATGACATAGAGAGTATAACTAAAACAGCCTCTACTCCTGCAGGGAAAAGTCTTTCTGCCATGCAAAATGTTGTTAGGGCAGTCAAGAACCTAGCACCAGATGGAAAAGTTGTAGGTGTTAGGGAAGGGGTTCAAAGCCTAGACGAATTGATTGAAGCTACTAACCCTATTAGAGAATTGGTTGCTAAAGCAGGTTCAAGAAACCCTGATGAAATAGAGGCTTTTTTAAGAAAAACTGAATTTACTGATGGACAGGCACAGGCATTAGAGACTGTTACCTCACAAACAGTAACTGCATTAAAAGCTAAAATATCTAATCTGTATGACACTGTAGGAGAACTTACTAATAAAGCTTCTAAATTAAAAGGTAAAGAAAAAGGAGCAGTAAATAAACAGTCTAAAGCAGTTCAAAAACAAGCAGAAGAATTAGAAGAACTTACTAAACCAATAGAAGATGTTTACTTAGCTTCCTCTACTTCAGTAGGTAGAAGACTAAGAGCAATGCAAGAAGGTCTAAACACAGGAGATTTAAGAGGTGTTCTTCCTAAAGTTCTTATGAAAGAAAAAGGACTTACCAAAGAGGCAGCCGTAAAAGAATATCAAAAGATAGTTAAAGGTAAACTAGCAGAATTTAATAAGAAAAAAGAGATAAGGGAACTTAATGTTAAGGCAGAAGCAGCCTACCAAAGAGGAGATATATCTACCTATGTAAAAACTAAACAAGAGTTAATGAAGACTGAAAAAGCTTTTATGAACCAAGAGTTGAGAAAAGAAAAAGGTTACATAGCAGATATATGGAATACTGTTAATGCTCCTATAAGACTACTTAATGAAGTTATAATTAGTTTCGTATTCTCTCCTGCCACAGTGATAATTAACACTGTCCCCTCTTTAGCTAAGATGGTTTACAAGCCCTTCCTAAACAACTTAATGCAAAACGGTTTAAACAGGGCTTCTTTAAAAATAATGGCAGCAGAATACTCAGCTATGGCTTCTATATCCCCTACTGCAATTCGTGCAGGGTTGGCAGCTTGGAAATATGAGAGGTCTTTGCTTACAGGTGACACTGCACGTTTCTTTGAAGACCAAAACTTTATTCCTAAAAGATACTTAGGAGGAGTTATAAGAGTATTTCCTAGAGCTTTGTTAGCTACTGATGCTTTCTTTGAGCAAATTCATTATAGAGGGTATGCAGTTGGTAGGGCTGCTGCCAATGCTTTTGAACAGGTAGCAGAGTTAAAATCTCAAGGTAAAGCTTTACGTTCTAAAAAACTAGGTGAAGATGGAAAGAAAAAAGGTAAAGGAAAACAAGGTAAAAAATTAACTGAAGATGAATACATTAAAGAACGTGTAGAAGAGGCAGTTAAAGATGCTTACGAACCAAAAGAAAATGCTGTTGATGTTATTATGCAAGATGGTATTTCAAGAGGTTACTCTGGAAAGAAATTAGATAACTACATAACCAAAGAGATGGAGAAAAAATCTGACTTACTCCAATCAGCTACTGATAAAGGTGGTAGAGATTATGTTCAGGACGTTCTCTTTAAGAGAGACTTTTCAGGCAAAGGTAATGCTTCTAAATTAGCAAGAGGGTATGAAAGCTTTATAAGAGAAAACCCTTATATGCGTTTAGCAGGTCAGTTGTTCTTTAGAACTCCAGTAAGAGTTTTTGAAGAAGGTATAAGGCTAACTCCAGGAATAAACCTTATCTCTCCTAATTTTATGAAGGACTTAACTGGTGCAAATGGTTCAATGAGACAAGCCAGAGCACAAGGGGAAGCATTGATGTCCTATGCTATTGCAGGTTCAATATTCTCTCTATATTCCACTGGTAATATCACAGGTTCTAAAGGAGATAATTACAAGCAGGTAAGGCAAGGCGAGAACGCAGGAAAGCTTGAACCCTACAATATAAGATTTAGAGACGGTAGTTCTTGGAACTTCCGAAACTTTGACCCCTTTGCTACTCCAGTAAAGATTATTGTAAACGCTTTGGAAAGAGCAGAAGTCTTAGCTTACAGAGCAGAGCAAGGTGAACGAGTTAACGAAACTGAAATACAAAAAATTCAGGCATTTATAGCTATATCCGTAGGCTCAATAGCAACATCTATACGAGATGCTAACTTGGCATCAGGTGTAAAAGCTATATGGAAACTATTTGAGGATTCACAAGACCCTGAGTCTTCTGACCAGTTAGTAAAATTTATTGGTCAAAAGGTACAAACCCTTGTCCCTAATACTTATTATAAGTTTCAAATACAACAAAACCCTGTCCTAGCAGACCCTGTTACTTTAGAGCAGTTTATTAGATACAGAGTTAACCCTGATGACCCACTTGTCCCTAAACAATATACAGCGTTAGGTAGAGCAAGAACTTTGTCTAATCCTAGAGCAGCCCTTTACTACTTTGATAGAGTTAAGGAAGTTGAAAGGCAAAGAGGTGTACCTACGAAGGAATTAGAAGTTGAAGAATTTCTATACCGAATGTCACAGGTTCATAACGAAAACTTTACTGCTCCCTACAAACAGGCTGACTACCCATTTGATTTAAGAGTACAAATGACATCAGATGGAAAGGAAACATGGTACGACAGGTGGCAACGCTATGTGCATGAGTCGGATATAGTTGATGTCCTTCATCCACTTAGAACACTTCCTTTGGGTACTGAGTCCCAAAGTTCTGCAGCAGGGTTAAAAGTAAGAAGTATTATTAATATGTACCGAAAAGCAGCTTTTATTCGTTTAGTTGATGAGGAGAGAGCAATGAGTGTTATTATCCAATCTAAACAAAGAAAAGGTGAGTCTAAGGCAGGACTTAATGAAGTATTCAATATACCATTTAGTAATTAACAAGGAACAATAAATATGGCATATGCTTTAACTAAATATACAGGGAATAATAATACCACAACATACACCATAGGGTTTACTTATCGTTCCACTGATGACGTAGTTGTGACATTAGATGGTGTTACAAAGACAATTACAACTCACTACACATTTCCATCTAGCAGTCAGATACAATTCGTTACTGCTCCTGCTACTGATGTTGCTATTCAGTTTACCAGAAGTACAAGTCAGACTACAAGGCTTGTGGACTACCAAGCAGGTTCTGTCTTTAAGGAGTCAGACTTAGATACGGACAGTATTCAGTCTTTCAACATGGCTCAAGAAGCTATCGACAAAGCTAACGATGCTATGGCAAAGACCCTGACTAACGTCTACGATGCAGGAAGTGTTAGGATAACCAATGTAGCTGACCCTACGTCTGCACAGGATGCTTCTACAAAGGCTTATGTAGATAGTCAAATATCCACTGGGGCAACTAATGCAACGAATGCTGCAAATAGTGCAACTGCTGCTGCGACATCTGCAACCAATGCAGGAAACTCAGCAACTGCAGCAGCTACCTCTGCAACAACTGCATCTACTCAGGCAACGACTGCCACAACACAAGCAACCACTGCTACTACACAGGCTTCCAATGCCTCTACATCTGCAACTAACGCAGCCTCAAGTGCTACAACAGCTACAACACAGGCAAGTACAGCAACTACTCAAGCTACAAATGCTTCTAACTCAGCTACAACTGCAAACACTCATGCTACAACAGCTACAACAAAGGCTTCAGAAGCTTCAACGTCAGCAACAAACTCTGCAACTTCAGAAACCCTTTCACAGAACTGGGCAACTAAAGTAAATGGAGAAGTAGAAACAGGTCAAGGCTACTCCTCTAAGGCTTGGTCATTGGGTGGAACAGGAGTAACAGACACTGCAGGTTCTGGTTCAGCAAAGGAGTGGGCAACGGATACGACTAACCAAGTCGATGGTACTGAATACTCAGCTAAAGAATGGGCGATAGGTAGTCAGTCAGGACAGAGTAATGGTTCTGCTAAACAGTGGGCTATAGGTGGAGGAGCAAGTTACGCTACCAACACTGCAGTCTCTGGAGGTGTTTACTCAGCTAAGTATTATGCAGAGCAAGCAGCAGCTTCAGCAGACTCCGTAGATGACTCGTACTTAGGTGCAAAGTCCTCAGACCCCTCCGTAGACAATGACGGAAATGCTCTTCAGACAGGTGCATTGTACTACAACTCGTCCAGTACAGATTTGAAAGTTTGGAACGGTTCTGCATGGGAAGTTGCAGCAGTTAGTACAACAGGATTACCCACTGCAGGGTTCACGATTGCTATGTCAATAGCGTTATAACAAAGGAAAGATAAATTATGGCTCAGAATTTTAGAAGATATGCTGTCAAAGAAGTGGGAACGTCAGAAACGGACATCCCTGACGGTGCGAATTTCGATTCCTATGACACAATTATAGGTATTCATTTAGCTAACATAACAACCAACATGATTAAAGTAGATTGTTACCTGAAGAATGGTAGTGACACTTTTCATTTAGTGAAAGGTGCTCCCATCGCTTCTGGAGGTGCTCTACAAGTAATGGATGGTGGGGCTAAGTTAGTGGTTCAATCTGGTGACAGGTTATATGTGAAATCTGATACTGCTTCAAGTTTAGATGCTTGGGTATCTGCAGTTGATGCAATTTCTACTTAAAGGGGTAATACATGGGATATGTAGGTAATCAAACAACTACTTCTTTTACCTCAATGGACAAACAAACCATTACAGGTTCAGGGGCTACAACTTATACATTGAGCCATAATGTAAGTTCAGAGTCTGAGATAGAAGTATTTGTAAATAACATACGACAAGAGGGGGGTTCTGGTAAGGCATATACTGTGTCAGCTAACCAGATTACTTTCTCAGAAGCAGTAGCAAGTTCGGACTCAATTTATGTCATCTTTCAAGGAAAAGCTATACAAACTGTAGTGCCTCCTGATGGGAGTGTAAGTACTGCTAAATTAGCTAGTGGTGCAATAGCCCATTCTACTTTACCTACTGGAAGTGTGTTGCAAGTTCAATATTTTCAACTAACAACAATGCAAACAGAAACTATTTCGTCTGCTAACACTGACCAAGCAATAAGTAATTTTACTGTAAATATAACACCAAAAAGTACATCTTCAATTATCAAATTGGAATCTCAACTGATGTACGAAAGTGCAAATGAATCATGGGAGACTGTATTCTTCTTTTTTAGAGATAGCACAAAATTAGCTCATACAGAAAGTGCAGGAAATAGAAGGGTTGGTATAGCTATGCCCACGGTAAGCTACCATGCCGTTGACAATTCATCTACTCCTGAGATGTCGTACATGGGGTATTTTGATGCTCCAAGTAGCACGTCTGCAATAGCGTATAAGTTAGGTATTAATACAAATGCAACTAATGATGTATTTATTAACAGAACACTTACTGACACAAATACTAATGGCTATGAAAGAGGTGTGTCTTGGATTTCAGCAACAGAAATAGCAGGATAAGAGGAGATTAAACATGGCATTATCAAAAGTAACAAATTTAGGAACTCTTACAGAAAGTATAGTATTTGATAACACGGCTAAAGGTATCCACTTAGGGGTTACTTCTGCTACTGCATCTAATTTAATGGACGATTATGAAGAAGGCACTTGGACAGCTACTTTTACTGGCTCTACTGGCGCACCCAGTTCCGCACAAACAGCCACTGGTCTGTATACTAAAATTGGTAGGCTATGTACTGTGAGCGTGTATTCAGCGGCGATAAATACGACTGGAGCAAGTGGTAATTTAAAGGTTACTGGATTACCTTTTACCAGTAACTCTAATTGTCAGTCTTTTGGTTCTTACATTTCATACTACATAGCCAACTCTGCATCTAATGTTATAAATCACGCTTGTTGGATTTGGGGTGGTATATCTCATATTGATTTTTACGAAAATACTGACGA
>Ga0115012_10001997_pt1 | contig 11823 bp, 4 predicted proteins | sample TroAtlMetagenome_FD_88706 | JGI IMG/M metagenome (GOLD analysis project Ga0115012, IMG submission 88706) | Marine eukaryotic phytoplankton communities from Atlantic Ocean - Tropical Atlantic ANT10 Metagenome | ecosystem: Environmental > Aquatic > Marine > Oceanic | place: Tropical Atlantic Ocean...
ACGTCTTCCAATTGATTGACGTCGCTTGAAAGCACCGACATGATTTGACCTGTTTGGCGCATGTCGTAGTAGGAGGCTTCCATGGCGATCAGCGAACGGGTGGCGTCCATTCGCAGGTCATGCTGAATTTTGTAGCCAAGCGTTTGCCATGAATATTCAGAAATCCCTTGAAACACCGCAAGCATGGCAAAGCCCAAGAAAATCATCACGCCATAGCCAACGGCTGGATCGCTGTGAATAGCAGTCACTGCATCTTGAATGAAGCCGGGACCAACCATTGTCCCAACTCCACCGCCAGTTTTTGATGTGAAATAATCAACAGCCCACCCAATCGCAACAAAGGGAACAAGGTCGACGATTCGTGCGCATGCATTCCCGAGGAACCCTGCCAAAAGTCGACGTGGGTAGCGCTTTGCATAGGGGACAACGCGCCAAACTTGACGGCCCAAAACTTGGTGATGTTCGTTGATGTCTTCGGGCGCCATCGCGTCGCTCTTTCCGCTGCGCCCCCTCGACATGTTTCCAGCGCCGACTGCACGGCATTTGAACCCTCGCTGGTGTGGGGTAAACAATTGGCAATCCTCCCAATCATTCATGTGGGAGCCGCGATTAACCATACCCATGTCGAATACTCCGAAACGCGCTGCCCTCATGTTCACGTTCATGATGTTGCTACAAGTCGTTGCGCCTGCGTACGCTATGGAAACGGAGGAGCGGCCTGATGTCCACATTGACGCCGTCATCGATCTTGACCTGCTTTCGACTGTTGGAATTTCACCCTCTGCAGACCTTGGGCATGGATGGTTTGCTGCCGAAGATGGAGGTGGCACCATCACGCTGCTCAACCGCGACGCCCAAGTCGTACCTGCCGAGTCTTGGTCTGCGTGGACCGGTCAATCTACCCCCCTTTCCGGGTGGCACGTCCTCACACACACATATCCCATCCCTACAGAATGGCGTGAGGAACTCGCACAATCAGGCATTGACTGTTTTTCCTACCTCCCCCCAAATGGACTTCACTGTGATTTATCAGGCCAAACCACCTCTCAATTGATTCAATTGAATGTAGAGGGAATCGTCAAGATGGACGCCACCGACAAACTTCGGGAGGACTTGGTAAACGCTGTTTCTGGCACCATTGATTTCTCCCCTGTAGCCTACGCAAAGAAGGACATGGCCATTCTTGACTTGATGCTGTCTGGCGATAAGCTCCCCGAAGGCATCGAAGAGCGAAAGGACATCGTCGTCGATTCACATAGCGGTCGATTCACAACAGTGACCGCACAAACCAGTGGCATTGTATGGCTTGCCAATCATGGTGCTGTGGAGTTCATCGATCTGCGCTACATCCCTCAATTATTCAACACTGTAGCAGCGACCATCATTCAGGCTGATGACATTCAAGACGGCACCAAAATGAGCAACGCAAACGCCACGTGGAACGGATTAGACGGCTCTGGAATCATCGTGACCGTTGGTGACACGGGCCTTGACAACGGCGTCAACAACAGCGCTATGCACCCGGATTTCGCCGACCACATCAAGGACATCGTGTCGCTTCCACTTCCACCATCAAGTTGCAGTTGGGCAAGCCCAACCAACCCTGGCCCGAGTTGTGACGACGGTGCAATTGATGACAATGGCCACGGCACGCACGTTGCAGGATCTGTACTCGGCGACGGTACGCACAGCAACGGTGGCATCGTAGGCATCGCAAAAGAGGCCCAACTGATTGTCCACTCCATTGAACAGGGCGGCGGTTTGGGTGGCATTCCAAACAACATGAACGACATGTTCCAACCCGCTTACGACAACGGAAGCAGGATCCATACCAACTCTTGGGGCTCCTGCGGTGGTTGGAACGGCGTAACCTGCACCATCTATGGACTCTACACCACACGCTCCGCTCAAATCGATACTTCTGCCAACTCGCTCACCGACATGGTGATGATGTTCGCAGCAGGGAACGATGCCAGCGATGCTAATGGCGATGGAGAACGAGATGATGACAGCGTCATTTTCGAAGCCATTTCAAAGAACGTCATCACGATTGGTGCAAGCGAAACATATCGGCCAAGCAACGGCTCAAACGCAGACAACTGGTCGGGCATGGCCGGATTCTCAAGCCGAGGGCCCGCAGACGACGGCCGATACAAACCAGATTTCTCAACCCCCGGCACCCACATTCTCTCCACAAAATCCCGATCTGCTGGTAACTGTGGATGGGGAAGCCACAACGCAAGTTACTGCTACATGGGTGGAACGAGCATGGCAACACCTCTTGCAGCTGGTGCAACTGCACTCATGATTCAACACCTCGAACAGAACCGAGGGCACAACGCACCGACCTCAGCGCTGATCAAAGCCATCTACGCAGCAACAGCCCACGACATGATGGGCCAATTCACAACCCCTGCCAATAACGGCGCTGCAGAATCCGCTCCGAACGTGCATGAAGGATTTGGACTCCTCGACATGTGGGCGGCCATGAACGCTTCATTTGTCGCTGACGAATCCCTATCGACCACCGATGATCGAGGATGGAGCCTCAATGTTCCTGCGAACGCGCCTGACTTGAGGTTTGGACTTGCCTACAACGATCCTGCTGCATCCTCCTCTTCATCGACCCAATTGGTGAACGATCTCGACCTTGCCGTCAAAGACCCAAGTGGCACATGGACCAATCTCTCCGACAATCTCAACAACATGAGGGTGCTCAATTTCGCATCCCCTGCTCAAGGCACATGGGAAGTGCATGTTGTCGGCACTTCAGTGCCAACTGGGCCGCAATTTTTCTCACTGGCCATCAACGCAGAATACGATTTGGTCAACTTAACACAAGATGCTGATTTTGACGGCACAGTTGACGAGAGTGACGATTGTGCCTTCACTTTCGGAACCTCACTTCATGACCGCAGGGGTTGCCCTGACTCAGATGGAGACGGGTATTCTGATGTCTCGTCCAACTGGACGCTCGCCGATGGTGCCGATGCCTTACCCTCAGACAACACCCAATGGGCCGACCAAGATGGAGACGGGTTTGGTGACAATCCAAGCGGGAACGAACCGGATGCTTGCCCTACTTTTGTCGGCACATCGACTGCGGACCGGTACGGATGCTTGGACAGCGATGGAGACACCTACTCATCACCTGACGCCGGGTGGACCACAGCGCAAGGAGCGGATTCTTGCCCTACGGTGTTTGGTAGTTCAAGCCAAGACCGAACAGGTTGCCCTGATGCGGATGCGGATGGTTACAGCGATCCTGACCCAACAGGGACCAACGGCCCCGTATGGTGGGTCAGCGATGGAGCAGATGCATTCGCAACCGATTCATCGCAGTGGAACGATACAGACAGCGATGGGTATGGGGATAACCCCCCACCTGCTTCAAACCCAGACGGATGCCCCTCCATAGCAGGCACGTCCACTGCTGATCGCCTTGGTTGCCTCGACACGGATGGCGATGGTTACTCAGACCCTGACGCCACATGGAACGCCTCAGCAAACGGTGCTGACGCATTCCCTACCGACGTGACCCAGTGGGCTGACTCAGACGGAGATGGGTACGGGGACAATGCAACAGGCAACAACGCTGATGATTGCCCGAATGTGAGTGGAACATCGACTGAACTTGGTCGCCTCGGGTGCACCGATACCGATGGCGATGGCTATGCCGATCCAACTGCAGATTATTCCGTTGCTGACGGAGCGGATGCCTTCAGATTGGACAGCACTCAATGGAGCGACACCGATGGTGACGGCTTCGGCGATAACGCAGCAGGGAACCAGCCTGATCTCTGCCCTACAGTTGCTGGCACATCGACACGAGATCGACATGGCTGTCCTGATTCAGATGGTGACGGCTCCTCGGATGAGGACCTCACCGGTACAAATGGCCCAGTCTGGTCAATCTCAGACGGGGCGGATGTTTGGCCTTCAGATTCGACTCAATGGAGCGACACTGACAGCGATGGATACGGTGACAACCCCGGTGGAACAACACCTGATGCGTGCATTAATGATGCAGGAACATCGACCAGCGACCGCTATGGATGCCCTGATTCTGATGGTGATACCTATTCAGACCCAGATGCGGGTTGGGGTGCTGCCGAAGGTGCAGATGCCTACCCTGCGGACATCCTACGCTGGTCTGACGCTGATTTGGACGGAGTCGCCGATCAAATTGATGACGCATGCCCGCTTTATGCAGGAACCTCAACAATCGACCGAATTGGTTGCCCCGATACCGATGGTGATGGTGTTTCAGATCCAGATGCAAATTGGACGGTCGACAACGGCTCAGATGCGTTCAAGACCGATCCGACTCAAGTTTCCGATGCTGATGGCGATGGATTTGGCGACAATGCTTCGGGGACTCTTGCTGATGATTGTCCGACACAAAACGGTAATTCTTGGCAGAATGGCACCTTAGGCTGTACGGATCTCGATCAAGATGGATGGGCCGATCAAGAGGACAGCCATCCAAACGACATCACTCAGTGGTCAGACATCGATAACGACGGCTATGGTGACAATCCTGGTGGGACAACCCCTGATGCATGCCCTGGCGTTGCCGGTAATTCGACCAATGGAAATCGATACGGCTGCCTCGACACCGACGGTGATGGCTGGGACGATGCCAATGATGCGCTTCCAAATGAACCGGGCCAATGGCTCGATCAAGACGGTGATGGCTACGGTGACAACGCGACTGGGCCCCAACCAGATGCGTGCCCGGGCGTACCGGGTAACTCAACACTTGACCGATTTGGATGCCCCGATGATGATGGCGATGGTATGTCGAACATGAGCGATGCGTTCCCGAACGACCCGACCAGATCACAAGATTCGGATAGCGATGGCATCGATGACCTCCAAGACAACTGCGTTTTGGTTCCTGGTAACTCGACCCAAGATCGAATCGGATGTCGAGACACAGATGGTGATGGCTACTCAGATCCAACCATTGCCGGTGGCAATGACATTGATTGGAATGAGAGCAATGGCGCTGATGCCCTCCCACTCGAACCAACACAATGGGCCGACCAAGATGGTGATGGCTACGGAGACAACGCCGCAGGCATCCTTCCTGATGCATGCCCGACAGAGTATGGACTTTCGAATGTTGACGTCTACGGTTGCCCTGATGGTGACAATGACGGTTCTTCCCAAGGCAACGATGCCTTCCCAGATGACCCAACACAGTGGGCTGATCAAGATGGTGACGGCTATGGTGACAACCCGAATGGAACACAACCGGATGCCTGTCCGACCGTTGTTGGCACCTCGTCCACAGACCGTTTCGGTTGTCCAGATGATGACAGTGATGGCGTGAGTGACCAATCAGATCTCTGGCTTGGCGATGCTACACAGTGGTACGATACTGATGAAGACGGCTATGGTGACAATCCAGATGGAACCGACGGTGATGGCTGTCCAACCACCTATGGTACATCGAACCTCGGCACGACCAGAGGCTGTCCTGATGCAGACAATGACGGCTATGGCGATGATGAGGACAAATTCCCTTACGAACAGAGCCAATGGTCTGACCAAGATGGCGATGGCTGGGGTGATAACGAATCTGCTGGAGCGTTCAAGCCAGACCATTGGCCAAGCGACCCGGCACGAAATTCTGCTGAAGGCAGCATGGAGTGCACAACCATTGACGAAATCGATATCGTCGGAGGTGGCTGGTTCAACTTCCAATGCACCGTCACAACTGAAATTGAAGAAGTGACGGTAAGGGTTGAATGGCAGGCTATGAGTGCAATCACTGCAAGTTCACAAACTCAAGTCATAACCTTCACTCCGAACAGCGGAGGTTCACAAACCATCACCTTCGACGGTGTTGCTCGGTACGCTGGCACCTATCAGCTCGTTCTTGTGGCCAAAGAACCAGGTTCAGACATCGCCATGGATACGGTCTCGATTTCCTTGCAAGCCTTTGATTCGAACATTGTGATCGAAGAAGACAACAGTGCGGACCAAAGCCTGTTGTCAGCACTGATGGAAAACGCAATTGTTCAGGCTGCGCTTGGTGGCTTGGTCTTGTTCTTCCTCATGGGCATGCTTGTCATTAGAGGGAATGCGAGCAAGAAGAAGGCTGCAGAAGAACGGTTGGAGCGAGCAAGAGATCTTGTGAGCCAGCGGCTTGAGCGAAGTGCGAATGCTGGTGTTGATCCTCGTCGCCAAGCCTTCGGCTTTGGCGGAAGGGTACCTCCACCACCTCCCGGCATGGGTTGATGCCCCCGAAGGGTTCGACCGATTGCCTCAATAATGAGAGGCTTCTCGGACGGAATACCACATCGTGCGGATATGGTGAAGTGGTATCATAGGAGGTTTCCAACCTTTTGTCGTGGGTTCAACTCCCGCTATCCGCACCTTACAACCGAAGCCTCATGTCGACAGACTGCAAGCACGAAGAGCACACTCTGGTGCATAAGGCTCTTTTATTGGCCCCAAATGGTTGAAGCATGTGGTCCGAGGAACACCGTGATTGGACCAAAGTCAACTACAAACCTCTCACTGAAGGAACTGCTTTTCCGAGCGAATTCATGTGGGGCGTAGCCACTGCATCGCATCAAATTGAAGGTGGAAACACCAACAATTGGTCAGCGTTCGAACCACGCTCTAAGAGCCAGCAATTGAGTGGCGAAGCCTGTGATCATTGGCATCGAAGAACCGATGATGTTGGACTGATCAAGGACCTCGGTGTTTCGCATTACCGTTTCTCGATTGAATGGTCCCGAATCGTCCCCGCTGAAGGCGATTGGGATCAAGAAGCAGCCCAATGGTACAGCGATTTGGTTGATGAACTCCTCGCTGAAGGCATCCAACCTATGGCGACATTGCACCACTTTACGCAACCGATGTGGTGGGAAGAGCAAGGAGGATTTGAGCGAGAGGAGAACATTCACCATTGGGTTGACTTCTCAACTCGGATGTTTGCGCTGTTGAGTGACCGAGTGGAGTGGTGGTGCACCATCAATGAACCAGCGGTGTTCACCACAATGGGCTACGTGCTTGGGGAATTCCCTCCAGGCGTTCGTTCATTCAAGCGAGCACGAAGCGTGGCCATGAACATGATGAAAGCACATGCTGCATGCTACCGGGCACTCAAAGCCATGGAACATGGGCCTAAATGCGAAATTGGTCTGGTGAAGAACATCAACTTGTTTGATCCTTATCGAAGGTGGAACCCCCTGCATTGGTTCCAGGCGAGATTGCTCGACTCTATGTTCAACCGATGCTGGATTAAAGGCCTGAAAACTGGTCGATTCAAGCCCCCATCAGCTCTGACCTCAACAACAATTCCTGGGTTGAAAGGGAGTTCAGATTTCATCGGTGTCAACTATTACACGCATTTGCTTACCACGCCTTTTATGCCGACCAAGGTGGAAATCGATCCACTTATTCGACCCTGGGAACAACGTACTGATTTCAGATATCCAATGTACGCTGAAGGGCTACGAAGAGCCTTTGAGATGGTGAAAGGGCTCAACATACCAATCATTGTCACGGAAAACGGTGTTGCCGATGATGACGATGACATGAGGCCGGAGCACATTCGCCGGCATTTGCAAATCACTGCTGAGGCGATTGCAGATGGCTTCGATATCCGAGGATTCTATCACTGGAGTTTGATGGATAACTTCGAGTGGGCTGAAGGCTACGACCAACGCTTTGGACTCTACCATGTGGATTTTGAAACAAAGCAACGAACGCTAAAGGAAAGCGGAAACCTCTACGCATCCATCGTCAAATCCCATCGTCGCCCACAAGTGGTGATCATGGCCGGTGGCTTAGGGACAAGGCTTGGCGAGGTCACTGAAACCATCCCAAAGTCACTCGTCGAAGTGAACGGCAAGCCCATCTTGACCCACATTTTGGATTGGGCTCACAAGCAGGGATGCCTTCACGCACTTGTGCTGACCGGCCATCTTGGTAAACAATTCGAAGGATTTAGGCATCCAAGAATGGCGGTTAAATTCCATCGAGAAGCCTCGCCGCTTGGTACGGGTGGTGCTCTTTGGAACGCTCGTGCGCTTCTCGAAGACCGGTTCATCCTTCTTTGGGGAGACGACCTCCATCCAATCGACTACACCGAACTGATCAACACACACAATGAGGCGAAGGCACCGTTGACGATGTGCGTCACACAAGCGCATGCTGAAATGAACCTCAAGCACGCAAAAGGCATCCTTGAGTCCTATGATAAGAAGCAAGAGCAACTTGACCTCAATGGGTACGAAGCCGGTACGAGCATCGTTGAGAAATCCGTGGTCTTGGAGCATGGAAAGGATGGGGTTTGGAGTTGGGAAGAAACCGTCTATTCAGCACTCGCAGGCAAGGCAGCCATTCACCTTGACAATACCCCCTTTTGGGACATGGGAACTCCTGAGCGTCTTGCTTTGTTAGAGAGATTCCTCAAGGAAACCGCCCCGTGATGGCTTCAGCAATGGTGCATCTGGTACCACTTCGGGATCATTGACAGCGATCAAAATCATCCCTCCAAAACCACCTCCCATCATTCGAGCACCCAATACGCCTGGTGTGGCTTGTAATTTCGACACCAAGGCATCCACTTCTGGCGTGCTGACGCCAATCGATTGCAAAGAGGCGTGAGATGCATTCAACAGTGTTCCAAGTTCGATTGGTGTCGAATCGAGCGCTTGCCGTACGCGACGATTTTCCTCGGTCGCATGACGCTGTAGCGCTGAAGAGTCAACTGAGGTTCCGAATTCAGTTTGGTTCAATTGCCGACGAACGCCCGAATCCACCAGCTTGAACATCCAAGATTCAGGAATCAAAAAGGCATCCCACGTCATTGCTGTGAAATCGATGAGGGTTGCATGGTGTTCTTGGCTCATCATCATCGCCATTTGGTCGAGCAAACCACACGGTGTTTTGAGCACTTGATGTTCAATCCTCTGAGCTTCAAGGCAGGCATCGAAGGGATCCATTGGCCCGTTTGCACACAGCACGACTGCAAGGCAAAGTGCAGCAGATGAGGACATGCCCGCTCCGATGGGGATCGTGCTTTTGACTTCTAATGCTGCAGGCCAGCCGCCGGCTGCTCGCCACAATTCCACCACCGTAGCATCGCCTTCTGTTTGATCTGCTTTGGTCGCAGTAAGCATCAAACGATGTTCGCTGGCAAAAGGAAGTGCAAGGCCACCAAGGTAGTCTGTGTGTTCCCCTATGATGTTGATGCGAGCAGGTATTGAAGCCCTGCGTTGCACAACCAACACGTCCTCAAAGGTTGGTCGAACCTTTTCATCCGTTGGTGATCAAGTGGTACATCGTGCGAACGTGAATCCCAGTTGCTCCGTTGCCAACCATGGTGTTCGTCTTGGCACCCCAGTAGGTACCTGCAATGTCCATGTGAGCCCATGGGATTTGTTCACCGTCTTTCTCGTAGTTTCGGTTAGGAACGAATTGCTTGAGGAATGCGGCTGCAGTGTTTGCTCCACCCCAGCGACCAGCGCCAAGGTTGCGGGTGTCTGCAATCTTTGAATCGGTCATTTCCTTCTCAAACGCAGGAAGCAATGGCATTGGCCAAGCGAGTTCACCAACAGCGTTCCCTGCTTCGTGGATGCGGGTTCGGAAGTCGTCATCATTGGACCATAGACCGGTTGCTTCGTGACCGAGAGCAACGACGCATGCACCGGTGAGGGTGGCGAAATCAATGATGTATTCTGGATCAAATTCTCCAGCCTTCCAAAGGCCATCGGAGAGGACGAGACGTCCTTCTGCATCGGTGTTGAGCACTTCGATGGTCTTTCCAGACAAGGTTGTGATGACGTCACCTGGGCGCTGAGCGTTTGCCGCAGGCATGTTTTCTGCCATGCATGTGATGGCTGTGACTTTGCCTTCGAAACCTGTTGCAGCGAGGGCTTCCATAGTACCAAACACTGTAGCAGAGCCACCCATGTCGTACTTCATCTCGTCCATGTTTGCGCCCGGCTTCAATGAGATACCGCCGGTGTCAAAGGTGATTCCTTTTCCAACAAGCATTGGTCCTCGACCTTCCTTGTCTCCATTGAGTTCGTAAATGACCATGCATGGTTTTCTCGATGACCCCATACCAACGGCCACAAGACCGCCCATGCCAGCTTTGATGGCTTGGTCGTAATTGATGATCGTCACTTCGACGTTATCGTAATTCTTGGCCCATTCCCATGCTTGGTCGGCGAAGGCCTCAGGGTACATGTCGTTAGGTGGCATGTTTCCAAGATCTCGAGAGAGATGAACTCCAGAAACAACACCTGTGAGGGTTTCAATCCTTGATGAGAGTTCCTTCTCTTGATCCGCATCGCAGGTCACTCGAACGGTGAGCCCCTCTTCCTTGTCTTCGTCTTCAGCTTTGTACTTGTCAAAAGAGTAGTCACGAAGCATCATGCCCTCTGCAAATGCAGCCATGCATTCAATGGGTGCACCTGAAAATCGCACGGTGAGTTCTGTGCCGTGGGACTTTTTGCGTCCTGCGACTGTTGCAGCGCCTGCCTTGCGGTAAGCGTGAACATCAGCATCGTCTTTCTTTCCAAGGCCAACAAGCATTGCCTTGCCGCCATCCGAACCCATGAGGGACATGGTGGATTTTGCCTTGGCTTTGAAATCACCATCGCCAAGGACAGTGTTCATCTGGCTTCGAAGGGCAGTGTGCATGCCTTCTGCATGTCCGTCTGGGACAGATTCTGTTCCTTCGAAAAGAGGCATGATTAGAGTTCCGTTGATGTTGTGTCCTGGGCTAACGCTGACCTTCATGGGTTCACCGAGCCTCGCTAATCGCCCAAAGCACTTCAATACTCGTGCGAATCACTTAGGGCAAAACAAGACGGTTAAGCCTCATCTTCCAGTTCTTTACGCTCATTTGCTACAGCAGCAACGGCAACAAAACAGGCCATGATAGTCACAGGATTGAACAAACCATACCCGATCAAGAATGAAGTTTCCTCTTCTCCATCAATTTGTACCTCGATGCCCTCAACAGGTTCGTTGACCCATCGTGCCGAATCAACCACGCGAACTTGGTAATTGAGGGCGAACGTACCCCCATCAACCATGGACAAATTCGTGGCATCAAGCGAAGTGGTATTGCTCGAGGATGCATTCACTCCGAAAAAGGAAGAATTCCACAACAGCATTCCATCGGCATCAAAGTACTGCAGTGTCGCGTTTGCTGTGGAGGCTCGCGCACCATTGTCGACGGTGAGGGTTATGCTGTCTTGGGACATGCTGAGGCTTTGAACACTCAAACGAGCTCGCCAGTACCACACGTCGTTGATCAAGAACCTCATGACATCCATTTCTTCGCCCAAGCGGTCATTCAAGTTCTCAAATGACCCCGGAACAAACTGTTCATCATCGGTTTCGAATGTAAAAGTTGGATAGCCCATGACGCCGTAGCCGTAGTCCCTGCTTGTCCCACAATTGGGATACAAGCCTTGGTTTGCATTCTGAATTGGAATGCTTGAGATGTTGTCTTGGACATCCTCCCGGATTTTGTGATACAATTCCCAATCGGAGGGTTGCTCAGGCCACTTGCCCCATGGATAGAGCATGATCCAAACGCCTGTGTGCATGGTTACATACAGGTCAGCATCTGGAACAACCGTGTTCATGTAGACACCGTTTGCCGCGGTCTCCGATTCACTAAACGCGCTGCTGCCTGGTTGTGTAGTTGGGCACGTGTTCCAATAATGGTCGTAGTTCCGATTGAGATCGACTTGGTTGATGTTCCATCGTGTGTCGATATCATTACCATCTGGATTCAGCATAATGGTGATGTGGAGTTCAGTGCTGTCGAGCACATCA
>Ga0115012_10001998_pt1 | contig 11822 bp, 12 predicted proteins | sample TroAtlMetagenome_FD_88706 | JGI IMG/M metagenome (GOLD analysis project Ga0115012, IMG submission 88706) | Marine eukaryotic phytoplankton communities from Atlantic Ocean - Tropical Atlantic ANT10 Metagenome | ecosystem: Environmental > Aquatic > Marine > Oceanic | place: Tropical Atlantic...
CGTCATGCAGTCCAGCCGCATGGGCCATGGCACGAGGATCGTCTGGGGCCCCGGGACCTTCATCGATGGAGAGCACCACCACCACCGCCAAGGTTCCGAATCGACCGCGCTTCAATCCTGGCCGGGGTTCCAAATCGACGGGCCAGACCGCGCGGACGAAAAGACCAGTCGCCTCAACCGCGTGGGCCAAATCCGTCCACGACGAAGAAGCGTTCTGAGCGAACATCAAGACAATTCGGCCTCCAGCACGCATGCGCGCCCGAAGATTTTGAAACGCTTCCTGGAGGCCCGCGGCGAAATCTCCTGATTCCAGAGACTCGCCCGGTATGGCGTCGGGAAGAAAATCGCGGTGCCAGACCGAAAAGAAAGACGACAGTTCGTCGTAGTGCACGGCGTCGTCATACGGCGGATCGGTGATGCAAAAATCAAAGGCAGGACCCGGCGACCTGGCATCCGCCATAGATGCTTCACCCGACCGACCCCCGTGCCCTGGAATCTTCCGAACCACGGCGGACTTCAAAGCCGGCCAAGACCGAACGCCAAAATCTGAGAGGGGATTGAGCGCGAGGTTGGCAAAGGTCTGTTCCGTCTTGGCGAGGTGTCGGTTCCACATACACAGTCTGGAGTTCCAATTCAGCATCCGACCCAGTGCCAAAGCACCAATCAGACGTTCTTGCTCGTTTCTCGCTCGGGAACGGATGACTTCTTGAAATCGAACCAGTTGTAACAATTGCCGTGGGGCAAAAAGGTGATGCCAATGGGTCCAGCCTCGTTCCCGTGACAAACGATCGGTTTCCACGCCAGGAGGAATGGCCGACTCGGGAATCAAACCCTCGTCAAACCAACCCGCAAGCGAACGTTCGACAAAATGCGTTAACGCTTGATCCCGAAGAACGTCATCTTTCGTTGGCACAACCCAAATCCGATTCCCGTCTTCATGAACACGTATTGCCCAAGGTATTTCTTGCCACTCTTCCGGCTCCCCCACCACCTGTTCGGAATCCCAGGGACGAAGTCCGTCGCCACGAAGTTGATCAAATCGAACCGGTTCGCCATCCACCAAGACCCGACCGTGCTTGACGGTTCCACCGGCATGCGGATCATCGGTGGTGCAAAATACTCCGTCGATGATGGACAACTTGGATCGGTGATCAACACGACGTGAAGAAATGCAATCCACCCCGCGCAGGCGGCCGTGGTAGAGCGTCATGTCCATGAGTCGACCACCGGCATCGTGGGTAAACCCATCTGCATGCAAACGACGCTGAACTTCTTCGTAAGCCAAAGTCAAAAAACCATGCAGACGCTGCCGTTCATCCTGAGACAACGCCCCCAACTGCAGAGAAGCATTGGTCAAAAAGATTGACTGCGGCTGCAAATCCGAGGCAAGGAAATCCACCCCCAAAGACGCACAAGTCCAAGGCACCGCCCCGCCCCCCACAAAAGGGTCGAGCACACGGCCCAAAGGGTTGGCGGACAGATCGGTTTTGGCCAGTTCTTCTTGTTCAAGAGCGAGCATCCACCGACGCAGGACGGACTCACGATCACCCTCATGAGGTGTGCACCCCAAGAGAATGGCCCGAATCAAACTGTGAGGCTTCCGCCCCCACCATTTCCCAAACGACGGCAGAGGCTGCGCTGCCGCAGAACGACGCTCTCTTGCCGCAAGCTCGGAGATCTTAGCCACCGGAAAGCACAAATCGATTCGACGGGTGTCCACGACGTGCGAAGCGTAAGATTCTTTTGATGTCTCCGCAGCGTCCCCACCAAATTCTTCGACCTGAGGACCCTGCCGGCGCCGCGGATGCCTTTTTGAACCAGATGAGAGCCCGACGAAGTGTTCGGCAATTCTCTGACGAACCCGTTCCTGAAGCATTGATCCGATCCCTGGTTGCCACCGCAGGAACGGCCCCCAGTGGTGCGAACAAACAACCCTGGCGATTCGTGGCGATCCAAGACACTGCCCTGAAATCTCAAATTCGCGCTGCCGCCGAAGTGGAAGAGCAGGCGTTCTACAGGAGTCGGGCCAGTGAAGATTGGCTTCGCGACCTTGCCCATATTGGCACCAATGACCAAAAGCCATTTTTAGAAGAAGCCCCTTGGCTGATTGTGGTCCTAAAGAGGATGCGGGACGACCGGGATGACAGAGTTTCCGAGAAGGTGTACTACGTCAACGAATCCGTTGGCATCGCCACGGGTTTGTTGCTGGCCGCTGCCCAACAAGCCGGTCTCGCCACGCTCACCCACACCCCCAGCCCCATGGGGTTCTTGAACGACTGTCTGCAGGCGTCCGAACACGAACGACCTTTTGTACTCATTCCGATTGGGTGGCCCCACCCAGACGCCACGGTCCCAGACCAATCCCGAAAGCCGCTGGATGACATCCTCACCATCCACTGAGCTTCCGCCTGACCTTGTCGAGGGCATCCGCGCTTCGCTCAGCCCTGATCAATTCGACGGCTGGTTGGCCGCCCTACCCAATGGGCCTGGCCGGGTCGCCCGAGCCCATGAAGCTGATGCCATTGCTGAACTCGAAGCCGAAGTTGGCGCGCTCCCCCCACTTCCTAAAAGCAATGCCACCAACATTCGGGCCATACCTCCCGATCGTCTGGAATCGGCCAAGGCCTGGGCCGGCTTTCAGGATGGGCGGGCGTGGATGCATACACCGGGAAGCGTCCGAGTCGCCCCCGCACTCGCGCCCCAGCCCGGGGATCGAGTGCTTGACCTCTGCGCGGCCCCGGGCAGCAAAGCAGGGCACTTGGCATGGTTCATGCAGAACCAAGGCGAACTGGTGGTCAATGAATTGAGCCGAAACCGCAGCCAACGCCTGCAGCGAAACCTCAAACTTATGAACATTCACGCCACCGTTCTGACCGGACCAGGAGAATCCTTGGGGAGACGGCTGGGTCCGACTTTCGATCGTGTTCTCGTGGACGTTCCGTGTTCAGGAACGGGGCGAGTTTGGTTGGGTGAACCTCGCACATGGAGCGAATGGAGCGCTCGGGCCGTGAAGAGGCTGGCCAAACTGCAACGGATGCTGCTTCATTCTGGAATCGCTGCCCTCAAACCTGGAGGCACGCTGGTGTATTCCACCTGTTCACTCCTCAAAGAAGAGAACGAAGCGGTCTTGGAGAAAATTCCCCACGATGTCACAGTCGAATGGACGCAGCGGTTCACACCCAAACCAGCAGAGCCCGTCATTGAGGAAGGCTTTTTTCTCGCTCGACTCCGACGCGGGTGATGTGACTCGCACGGCCCAGGAACCGCACGGCCAAAAGCAAGAACACCAAGGACAATCCAGTGGCGACCGCCAGCTGCTCCTGTCGGTCGGGCCACACCGCCAACAACAAAAGGGTCAAAGAAAACAAGGCTCGTCCCAAGAGGCTCTGGAGACTCAGCATGGTCGCTTTACGATCTTCACCAATCCGGGAAAGCAGAGCGGCCCGGTGAGGCGCGTTGGCCGCAGCTCGTGGCATGCTTCGACCCAGCGCCAAGGCAACCGCCACCACGGTCATGATTTGATGCTGCACCGCAAGCCACATCGAAGCGTTCAAGATCGTGACGAAGAGCGTGCTGAACAACAACGTCCCAGAGAGTCCGAATCGGGCCCGCAACCAAGGGCCTAGGCCGGCGGCCCAGGCCGCCAACAACATGGCAAGAGTCCAGTGCACCCCCGCGGTGACCCCAACGAGGGAATCCCCCGAAAGATCCTTCAAGGCGGGCTGCAAATATTCCCAAGGAATATGCCAAAGTACGATCATGCCCGCCCACCACGCGACCAGTCGCCACACGGCCGCATCGCGCATGTCGTGCAAGCAACTCTTCAGTTGCTTCAAAGGTGCGGCGGCACGAGCAGTCCTTGGTGGCTCGACCATTTTCAAAAGAAATGCAAACGCCGCCAACGAAGAACCCGCGGTCAAGATGTATGCCAATCTGGGGTCCAACACCCAACACACGCCCCCCAGAGCTGCCGCCAACGCCGAAGCCAAGAAACCCAATCGACTTGAACGGGCTTCCAACCGCTCATAGCGGTCGGCGGCCGAGGATTGCAAGGTGTCGTGCAAAAATGCCGCATCGGTTCCACTGGTGAAGGCAAATCCAGCCGCCAAGAACAACTGTGCCGTCGCCAGCAGAACAAAATCACCTTCACCTGACGCAGCAAACAACAACGCCGAGACCACATGGGCGGCTTTGGAAATCAACAGCGTGAGACGGCGACCAATCCGATCACTGAACCAACCACTGGGTACCTCCAACAGAACCACACCGGCGTAGTAGATGGCCTCAAGCTGAAGCACCTGAACCAAGGGCAAACGGGCCAAAAAGTACAGAAAGAAGATGGGATACCAGAAGTGCAAGCCCGTCATAAATCGGTAGGGCAACCACCAACGGAGGTTCTGGTGCACAGATGGTTCGGATCGACTGGACAACGTTCATCTATCGGCACTAAAGAGAGATGCACGTTGGAGGAACTGAGATTTTTGGGGCACAATAAAGATGTGACTGAGGCTTCCAATCATAAATACGGGAAGAACCGAACTTTGAACCGGATGGCCGAGCTCCAAGGTCGAGCCGATGGATGGGCCAACCGACTCCGCAACACCTTCATAGACCAAGGGGTTGACGTGCTCTTTCTGGAAGGGTCGGTCCTCGCGGTCGAAGCTTGGTGCGACCAAGAACGGCTGTGGCGAGAATACATTCGCGGCACCATGGCGGTTCCGAACAAAGAACTCCGGTTTGTTGAACGACTGCTGGCCGATCAAGGCTATCGATTTGGACCGCCGCCTCGTGATATAGATCTGCTCTTGGCCACCAAACGCAGCGGAGGTCGCGCTTCCCATGCCCTAGTGGACCAAGGACAGCCGTTCCAACATGACCCACGCAGTGCGAGGGGCCAAGTGGAGCGTGGCCAATTCCTCAAGGAGGCGATGGAGCCCATCCAAAGCTACTGGCATCGGCACCAACAAAAACAGTACGAAGACGAGCCCAGACTCGTCGCGGAGTGCTTGGGACTTCGGACCACCGCGTTTGGGCAATGATCCCTTCATGAGGTCCGCAGATCAATCTGGGGAAAAGCCTTACTCGGCCATCTGGGGTTCAGGAAGCGAACGCAGCCAGATGTTTCGGAACGCGATGGGGTCCCCATGATCCTGGAAGCGAAGCGGACCGACCGGTTCGTGAGGTTCGTACGAGGTCCGCGCCTTGTGGCGTGTTGGACCGAGAAGACTGACGTGGTCTTGCACCAGCACTCCATTGATCATCACGGTCAATGTCGCAGGACGAACGAGGCCACCTTCGTCATCAAATCGTGGCCCGCGAAACACAATGTCGTAGAAGTTCCATTGACCGGCAGGCCTGATGGGGTTGGCCAACGGAGGGAATTGCCCATAAATCGAACCGGCCATCCCATCGGCGTAAGACTCGTTCTCGAACGTGTGGAGAATTTGAACTTCGTACCGGTTCAAGAAGAACACTCCACTGTTCCCTCCCATTTGACCGTTCACACTTCGGCCTTCGGGGAACTTCCATTCGAGGTGGAGTTGACAATCCCCAAAAGAGTCGCGGGAGTGAATGTCACCCGTGCCAGGGTTGACCGTCAGGATGCCATCATCGAAAGACCAGCGGCAAGGCTGGTCTCCTGAGCGGAAGGCTTCAACACCCGACCGGGCCCCCACCAACACCACCGCATCAGAAGGGATCCCATCTTCAATTGCAATGACCGGTGGCTTGGGACGATCTTCATCGTGCACTTTCCACCGAAATCCGTCGTCTTCGGTGGAGAGTCCACTGACCCCACCGGCGGCCAACGTCGACAGGGCGATTCCAATGGTGACTACCGAGAGCGCACGAATTTGACAGGGCATGAATCTTCCTCCTTGGGACAGAAGAGATGCTAACGTCAAGGTGATGTCTCACGCGACGCCCTTTACCGTTGGCCTGGCCGATACCGATGCGTTGGGAGTGGCGTACCACCCCTACGCGCTCCAATTGGCCCAGCGCAACCTCGAATCGTGGCTCGACCGTCTGGGATTGCCCCTGGCTGAAATCATCAACAACCAAACGTGGGCTTTGCCAGTGGTTCGGGTTGAACTTGATTGGCACCAGCCTCTGCATCTCGGCACCCAAGGCGAGACCCGACTGACAGAAGTGCAGCCGGGATCAAAATCACTCACACTGACCCACGCCATCCAGGTAGGGGATCAAAAAGCCGCCACCGTCAAAGTGGTCCACGCTTGCTTGGACCGAACCACTGGACAAAGCATGACGCTGCCCACCATGCTGACCGAAGCTTTACCCTCCTGAGCCAGGTCGTCTCCAGACTGGGCTGGTCTCAGAAACCAGAGCGCTGAGCGAAGAGCGGTTCGGCTTGCTGCCTTCAAGATCGGGCAACCGATACACCGCATGTGGGGTAGCCCAAGGCTCACGGTCGCGAGCAAAGACATCCAGCACTTCCAGAGTTGGCACTGCATTCAAGAACGCCACCGGGACGTGTTGCCATCGAGGATGGGCTTGGCCCACCACCACTGCTTGCCGTACACCTTCTAACGCGAGCAGTGAGGCTTCCATGGCGGCCGGACGGACGTTGTGCCCACCACAGGTGAACCCATCGTCACGGCGACCATCGATGATCAAACTGCCATCTTCAGTCAAGCGACCGAGGTCGCCAGTGTGGACCGGACTTTGAGCAAACGGCCCTCGGGCCACAACCTCGCCGTCTTCGATCGACAACTGGACCCCGGGCAAGGGGTACCCGGAATATCCGTCGGGGTCACGGCCAGTTCGTTGGCCAATGGTTGCCGCCGCCGCGGTCTCGGTAGCACCCCAGGTCGCATACAAAGGCCACCCCAGATCAAGCGCTTCTTGAATCCATACCGGCGGGGTCGAAGCCCCTCCCACCAGGGCACATCGAAGCTTCGCTGAGGGGCGGACACCGTCATCCAACAGGTCACGCAGTTGGGTAGGCACCAACGAAATGTGGGTGCAGCGCTGAACCAAGTCTGCTGGCGATCCAGGATCCGCGACGGCTGAGGCCACCAATGCCCGCACCAACACCGAGATGCCGCCGATGTGATCGCACGGCAGGCACCATCCCCAAGAATCACCTGGGCCAAATTCAACCGCATCGTTGACCAAAGTGGCCATGTGCACCAGCGCGTCCCACCGCACTGTTCTGACTTTGGGCTCACCGTTGGTGCCGCTGCTATGCAAATGAATCAAAGCGTCAGAACAAATCTCCCTAGGGGCCACGGTGCGAGTGGTCCCTCCCACCGCGCCATGAAGCAGTTCCACCGCGCCTTGATCTTGCAGCGTGCCCAAAAATCGGCTGGCAAAATCGACACCTGGGGGCAAGTCAAAAGGCCCATCCCCAGTGCACAACCCAACAGGAACGCCGCAAACCAGTTCAGATTGAAGCCGAGAAGCTAAATCCATGGTTGCCAGTCCAGTGCAGGCAGTTCGACATCCGGCAACGAAGACACCACATCGATTGCGGGCCACGCTCCATACAAGTTCGAGGTGCCAAGGCCTTGGGCCCGACTCAATTCGTACTGCTGAGCCACACGACACAGCACCCCCAATGTCCAAGGCGACTCAAAACAACTGGTCAAGACAACGTCGCGCTGGAGTCTCTGGGCAAAGGTGATTTCGTCTGCCAAATCCTCGAGAGAGCCAAGCCGAGTGGGCTTCATGACATGAACCCATGCGCCCGGTTCGTCCACATGTCGGGACGCCGCCGGGTCATGGAGCGACTCATCCAAGCCCACCGGGACAACTTTGGCCAGCTCGGGCAACCGCGACGGGTCGTCCAAAGGCTCCTCCACATATTCAATGCGATCCCGAGGAAGAGAAGAGACCACTTCCAGCACCTGCTCCAAACTGAGGAGGCGATTGCCATCCAAACGAAGACGGCAGTGTGGCGATCCTTCCAGTATGGAACGAAGACGTGGAACATCTCGATTGGGTTCACGGCCAATTTTTACTTTGATCACCGAGTGAACATCGGAACCGGTGTTATCACCCACGACCAGAGTGTTCATGGCCGGCAGAGTTCTCGCGGAGTCAGGCTGCGCCCAACGCTCGCCATGAAGCTGGGCCCGAAGCACACTGTCTGCGAACCGGGCCGACGGCGTGCACAAGGTGCCGGCCGCCAAGTCATCCAGAGCTTCCGAAAGGCTTTCTTGGTGCAAGCCAGGAAGCGGAGAAACTTCGGCCACACACCCATCCACTTCCACAAAGGCCAACTGCCGCTCCGAGAGCCCGCCCGCCACCGGCAAGGGGTAAGGCATCGGGACCGAAATCCTGGCAAATCGAGTAATCATCCCAGCACCAACCCCAACGCGGTCAACAACGACCACCCAAACAAAGCGGCCGCGGTGGGGCCAAGTACAAATGGCTTCAACAACGGAAGGCCCAGGGCCAGCACACCCAAACCCGCCAGAAGATCAAGTTTGGTCGCCAAGTAGACGCTCAAAGCAGCCGAACCGAAGAGCATGATCCGCCACTGCCAACGCACAAATGTGGGACCACACCGAACCGCGAGCGTCTTTTTTCCCACCATGGCATCTTCCGCATGGTCCCGAAGATTGTTAATGGCCAGCAAAGCAACCGCCAACAGACCAGGGCCGAACCCAAGACACCAAGTGACCTCATCCAACGAGCCACCGGCGGCAAAGATGGTCCCCGAAACCGCCACGGGACCAAACATCACCAGAACCACCACATCCGCGCTTCCGCAATAGGCCATGGGGTACGGACCGGCCGTGTACGCCCAAGCTAAACCCGCGGAGAGCACACCAAGTGGCGCGTAAATCCATGAAACCGTGAACGCCAGCCAGCCTCCGATGGCAATCCCCAAGGACAGCATCAGACCCGCGGCCCACCACATGGCCTGGGGGGAGATCCGACCACTGGCCACCGCACGCTGGGGCTTGTCACCACCCGCTCGATCTTGGTCTGCACCGCGTTCAAAATCAGCGACGTCGTTGACAAAATTACAGCCGATTTGAAAACACAATGCGGCAAGAGTCGCCAAAAGAACCGGCAACACGCGGAATTGATCGTGGGCCAACAACCACCCCGTGGCCAGCACCAGCGGCGCGAAGGCTGCAGCCAAAGTCCGTGGCCGGGTCGCTGCGATCCAGTCTTGCATCAGGGCCGCCGAGGATATTTGGAGAAGTCAGGAGGCCGCTTCTCCACATAGGCGTTGCGCCCCTCTTGCCCTTCTTCGCTCATGTAGAAAAGCATGGTGGCGTTCCCTGCCAATTCCTGAAGTCCAGCTTGACCATCACAATCGGCATTCAAGGCGGACTTCAAACATCGAATGGCGATGGGTGATTTGTTCAAGATTTCCCGGCACCACTGCTCGGTCTCGGCCTCCAACTGTTCGTAGGGCACAACCGCGTTGACCAAGCCCCAATCCAACGCCTGCTTGGCGTCGTACTGGCGACACAAGAACCAGATCTCGCGGGCTCGCTTCTGGCCAATGATGCGGGCCATGTAGGACGCGCCCCATCCGCCGTCGAACGACCCCACCTTGGGACCCGTTTGTCCAAACCGTGCATTGTCTGAGCAGATGGTCAGATCACACAACATGTGCAGTACGTGTCCGCCACCGATTGCGAAGCCGGCGACCGACGCAATCACCGGCTTGGGACAGGTGCGAATCTCGCGCTGAAAATCCAGGACGTGCAATCCGGTATGACCATCTTCGTCGCCGTACCCGTCGTCCCCACGTACCTTTTGATCGCCACCCGAGCAGAACGCCAATTCACCCTCGCCGCGAAGGATGACGACCCCAACCGAGCCGTCCATCCGGGCCATCTGCAACGCCTCGCGCATTTCAATGACCGTTCGAGGCCGGAAGGCGTTCCGGACTTCGGGACGGCAGATGGTGATCCTGGCGATCCCATCGCCGGTGGTCTCGTAACTGATGTCCGTAAATTCACCTTGGGGGGTGTACACCGTCATGATTGCAACTCCTCGAAGAGTTCTTGAATGGCCACCGCCGTGGCCTCTGGCGACTCCAAGTGGATGGCATGACCAGCTCGTGGGATCACCCGATGGGGAAAAGATTCTGGAGCTATACGATAGGCCTGATCGAGATTTCCGACCACAAACCCAAGCCGACCCTCCAGTATCGGAACCGGGGTCCGACCCGGCGAAGCCGCCGCCAACACGGCCGCCCACGCTTCAGATTCCTGCAGCACCCCAGACCGGCGAGCCTCAATGTCTTCCCACACGGATGAAGATCGCAAGGCTTCAAACAAAGGCTGCTGGTACCAAGCTTTCAGAAATGCCAGTGGGTCCCGTTGAAGTTCTCGAGCCCGCTCGTCATCGATTTGGGCCCGCTGAGCACGGGCATCGGGCCCATGAAGTCCGATGCCCGCCGAAAGGGCAAGGGTGGGCGTCCCGTCTTGGGCGGCCAACATCACCCGCCCCCCCATGGAATACCCAATCCGAAGATCCGCCGAAATACTCCGCAACTCGGAGGCCATGTCAGAGATGGAACCGCCCCCAAGATCAAGTGGTGTCAGCACCCGCCAAGACCAATCTTCGGAACAGGCGGCTTTCACCCCGTCAAAATCCGAAGGGTCGCCAAGAAATCCGGTGACGGCTACGACGGAAGGCATGCCGAGCTGACCATGTGGTTTGCTTCAAGCCGAAGTTGTTCCGCTTCCGGCGCCAACTTGGCGTGCAAAAATCCTGGCTCCCCAGTGGCAGCCAAGGCCGCAAAGCCTTGAGCAAATGAGACGCGGTCTTCGGCCACGATGGTTCGGCACCCAAGAGCGCTGGCCACCGCCCCCAGATCGGTGGAGCGAGGAGAGACAAAGTCGTCCAGAGAAACATCCGATGCGAATGGCAAGTCTCGGAAGATCTGACCACCACCGTTGTCAACACCCACCACCACCACGGGCAAATTGGTTTCTGCAAGCTGGGCCAACCCAGAAAGATCGTGGCGTACGGTTTGGTCTCCCAAAATCGCAACCACTGGTCGACCATCGAGAGCCAGACCGAGAGCGGTGGAGATCTGACCATCAATTCCAGAAAGTCCACGCGAAGCATGAACATCTGCCACCACTTGGGTGGCCCATCGATCCAGTTCACGCACCGAGCGGCTGTTGCCCACCAACAACCTCGAGGTTGAAGGCGTCACCGAGCCCACTTGGGCCGCGATCCAGGGTTCAGAAAATCCGCATTGCTCAAGCGCTGTTTGCCGAGCAGACTGCACCTTGGAGCAAAAGGATCCGATGTCCGAAGGCAGCGGCTTCGATGAAGAAGGCAGACCAGTGATCGCCATGCTGAGGTGCTCCAGACTCGTCTCCAGCACCAGAGCGGCTTCATCGTCACCTTCCATTCGTCCACGGTGCGCTGGAACCAGCAGGCGGTTCGCCGCGTTCCGAGCCAGAAAAGAAGCCGTGGTTCGGTGGGTGGGGCGACCTCCCAAATGCAGAAGGACCGGACAGTGCACTGCGGCCTGTTCATCCAGCCAACCACCCCATGGCAATGTGGATTCAATGTCCCGGATGCCAGAAGCAATGTCGGCCAAAACGGGCCATCCCAAAGCTTGCACCAACCACCGCGCTGCCCGGCGTTCGCGAGGTCGAGCCAGAGGACCCACAAAGATGATGCCTTGGTCTTCTTCCATCAACCGCTGGGCCACCTGGTGGGTGGCTGGCCCCGGGGCGGAGTCGAGGACGGTTCGACGACGAGAGATCGCAAGCTGAGGCAGTTCAGGAATCGGTCTGGGCAAGAGGGGTTCATCGAAGCCGATGTTGACATGCACCACACCCTGCTCCGCCCCACGCCAAGCATCCAAGGCCAAG
>Ga0115012_10001999_pt1 | contig 11821 bp, 16 predicted proteins | sample TroAtlMetagenome_FD_88706 | JGI IMG/M metagenome (GOLD analysis project Ga0115012, IMG submission 88706) | Marine eukaryotic phytoplankton communities from Atlantic Ocean - Tropical Atlantic ANT10 Metagenome | ecosystem: Environmental > Aquatic > Marine > Oceanic | place: Tropical Atlantic...
AGCTCCCGAGCCACGGCACCGAAGATCCGGGTGCCGACGGGGTTGCCATCTGCTTTCACGAGGACGCACGCATTCGAATCGAAGCGAACGTAAGAGCCGTCGTCACGACGAACGGGATACTTGGAGCGAACCACAACTGCGGTCACCAGGTCCCCGGCCTTGACGTCAGAGTTGGGGAGGCACTTTTTGACGGTGCACTTGATGCGGTCACCCACACCAGCGGTCTTGCGGGTCGAGCGAGCGCGGGCGGTGGATCCGCCATACACACCAATGACCATAACCACGCGAGCACCTGAGTTGTCGGCCACTTCGAGCCGGGATTCATTTTGGATCATGGCATCAGGCCTTTCGCATCACGCGGACGAGCGCCCAGGTCTTGGTCTTGGAAATGGGGCGGCATTCCGCCACCTCAACGGTGTCACCCAAACGAGATTCGTTTTCCGCATCGTGCACGTGGAGGACAGTCCGTTGGCGAACGTACTTCCCGTACTTCGGGTGACGAACAGCCCACTGGACCACCACTTTGCGGGTCTTGTCACGTGCATCGCTTTCGACGATGCCGACCCGACGCGGGGACTTTTCGGGAATCAGAACAGTGCTTTGCTTACCCAATGATCAGCTCCTCACTCGGCCTCGGTCAGGGGACGGGCCCGACGGACAGTACGCTCGGTTTCGACGCGAGCGAGATCACGGCGTGTTTGCCGCACCACACTGGTGTCCTCGATTTTCGCGGTGGCCTTTTGGCTCCGCATTTCAAAAAGTTTGCGCCGGAGGCTGCTGGCCTCCAACTTCAATTGTTCGTCATCCAGACGTCGGATATCGCTCATCAACATCTCATACGTCCTTTCTCAGGGTTGCAACCGGCGACCGACAAAGCGGCAGCGCACCGGCATCTTGGCGGCCATTCGAGCCATCGCCGGCTTGGCGAGGCTCTCTTCGACACCTTTGAGTTCAAAAAGAATGGTGCCGGGCAGCACACGAGCGGCCCAGAAATCAGTTTCCGCCTTACCTTTACCCATCCGGGTTTCCAAAGGCTTCTTGGAAATTGGCTTGTCGGGGAAGACCCGGATGAAGATCTGCCCTTGACGCTTCAAGAAGTGCTGGCAGGCAATACGGGCGGATTCGATCTGACGGGCGGAGACCCAATGGGTGTCCAACGACTGCAGACCGAATTCTCCGAAGGCGACATAGTTGCCGCGGGTGGCGTTCCCGCGCATGACACCCCGCATTTGCTTGCGGAACTTCAGTCGCTTTGGCATACGTGGCATGGCTTTGCTCCTGTCCTATTCCGTTCGCTCAACGACGGCCGCGGGCACGAGCCCGGCCACCGGCAGCACTTGATTCGATTTCATCCACGCCGTCTTCAAACATGCCCTTGTAGATCCACACCTTGATTCCAAGCACGCCGTACGTGGTGCGGCAGTGAATCGAGGCGTAGTCAACATTGGCTTGCAAGGTGGACAACGGAATGGATCCCAAACGGGTGGCAAACACCCGAGACATTTCGGCACCACCGAGTCGACCGGAAACACGAATCCGGACACCCTTAGCACCATTTTGCATGGCTCCCTCGCAACGCTGCTTCAACAAGCGGCGGTAATTCGCACGCTTCTTCAGTTGCTCGGAGATGGACTCGGCGAGCAACCAAGCGTTGCAGTCGGGGTTGCGAATTTCGACGATCTTCACGGCGACTTTTCGACCGGTGATGGCCTGGAGGTCCCGCTGAAGCTTCTCAATTTCGACACCCTTTGGCCCAATGACCAAACCTGGACGGGCCGTCTTCAAGATGACGGTCAGTTCCTCACGAGTGCGTTCGATCACCATGTCGGCGACCGCGGCAAAAGGAGGGGTCCGGTTCAATCGGCGATCGAGGAACTTCCGAATCTTGTAGTCCTCAACCAAGAGCTCGGCAAAGAGCGCCTTGGGGGCGTACCAGCGAGACTTGTGGGTCTCGGTGATGCCAACGCGGAATCCGAATGGATGGGTCTTCTGTCCCATGGATCAGGCCTCCTCGACCGGAACGGTGACCGGTTCGGCAAGCACGAGATGCAAATGACTCGTGCGCTTTTTGATGGGATGAGCACGACCGCGATCCTTGGGGTGGATGCGCTTCATGGTCGGGCCTTCGTCAACGCGGATTTCAAACACTTCGAGGCGGGATGAATCTGCATCCTGCTCTTCAGCGTTCGCCATCGCGCTCTTGAGAACACTCTTGTAATACCACGCAGCACGCTGCGGGCTGAATTCGAGGGCCACAAGGGCCTCAGCGGCATTCATGCCTCGAATCATGTCAGCCACCAAGCGTGCTTTACGCGGTGCGATACGGGCATTTCGGTGGGTCGCTCGGAAACTCATAGTGGATCAACCTTGCAGCACGATCAACGTGCCTTCAGGCCCTCCTTCTTGTTGGTGTGACCACGGAATGTGCGGGAGTGTGAGAACTCGCCGAGTTTGTGTCCCACCATGTCTTCGGTGACGTAGACATCGATGAACGCACGGCCGTTGTGCACCTGGAAGGTACGACCGATGAATTCCGGCACGATCGTGCAGGCTCGCGCCCAAGTTTTGATGGGCTTGTTTTCGCCAGCAGCCTCCTGCTTCTCCACCTTGAGGTAGAGCTTGTAGTCGACATGTGGGCCTTTTTTCAGAGAACGACTCATGATGCTTGTACCTCAGACCTTCAACTGGCCGTAGCGCTTGCTCTTTCGACGACGAAGGATTCGGGCATCGGTCCACTTGCCCTTGATCCGTGTACGGCCACCTTTGGACTTGGTGCCAGAACGGGAGACCGGCTCGCGGCCACCCTTGGAACGACCTTCACCACCACCCAGGGGGTGAGCATCGTGGTCCATGGCCACACCACGGACTTTGGGACGACGCCCAAGCCAACGGGAGCGGCCGGCTTTACCGAGCACCACGTGCTGGTGATCGGAGTTGCCGACTTCACCAATGGTCGCACGGCATTCCACCGAGACTTGACGAATTTCACCCGATGGCAGAACCAAGGTGGCCCAACGGCCTTCTCGGTTGGTCAACCGGGCGCCTGAACCAGCGGAACGGCAAAGCTTGCCCCCACGGCGTGGTTCAAATTCGATGTTATGAACTGTCATGCCCAAAGGAACAAACTTCAGGGGCATGGTGCAACCAACTTCTGGCTCGATCGCTTCCATCGAGCTGCGGATGACCGTGTCCACCTTGAGGCCCTTCGGAGCCAAGATGTAGCGACGGACGCCATCGGCATACTCAATGAGTGCGATGTGACAGGTGCGGTTGGGGTCGTACTCAATCGTCTTCACCACGGCGTCGATGCCGTCTTTGCGACGATTGAAATCAATCTTGCGATAGAGACGCTTGTGTCCGCCACCACGTCCACGACAAGTGATCACACCGTGGTGGTTGCGACCGCCAGTCTTGGGCAGGGCCGTGACGAGACTCTTCTCTGGACGCCCGGTGTGGGTGACCTCTTCGTGGAGGTTCACCGACGCGTTGCGGCGGCCGTTGGTAACCGGTTTGTAGACGCGAATGGCCATGGGACTTCTCCGGCTCAGAAGAGCTCGATGGACTCCTCGGGATGAACGGTAACGATGGCCCGCTTCATCACGCCCTGACGGAAGTGACCGTAGCGGTTGCGACGCATTTCGCCTTTACGGTTTTGCGTGGTCACGCGAAGGACACGCACGTTGTAAATGGCTTCGACAGCTGCCTTGATGGCAGGCTTGTCGGCTTTGGGGTCAACCTCAAACGAGTAGGCATTTTGGGCTTCAATGGTCTGGGTGGCCTTTTCGGTCACCAACGGACGACGAAGGACTTGTTCGTGTTGCATCACACGGACTCCTTGGCGGCACCAAGAGCAAGCTCTGAGGCACGACCTTCGAGGAATGCTTCGAGGGTTGCCTTGCTGATGACCACAAAGCGGTGGTTCAGCATTTCGAAGGCATTCATTTGATCAATGCGAACGGTGTCGACCGAATCGCAGTTGCGAGCGGAGCGACGTGCGATTTCTTCGCTTGGAGCCAAAGCCACCAAGCAAGTTCGGTTGACGCCAACCGACTTCAGCATTTCCTTGAACTCAGCTGTTTTGGGAGCAGCAAAATCAAGCGAATCGATCACTTTGACTTCGTTGTCCACCAACTTGGCGAGAAGGGCGTTCCGGTTGGCCAACTGCCGCATTTTTCTGGGCATGGTTTGCCGGAAATCTTCCCGGGTTCGGGTCTTGGCAAAAGCGACACCACCACCCTTGCGGATGACGGTACGGGCCGCACCCATGCGGGCGTTGCCTGAGCCTTTTTGCTTGTAAATCTTGCGGGTGGAGCCTTCCACCATGCCACGGCTCTTGGTGCGAGCCGAGCCTTGACGGGTGTTCGCGTGGAACATCACGAAGGCCTGCTTGAGCAGGGCTGGACGCACTTCCCCACCGAGGGAAGCTTCGTCCACGGGCATGGTGCCCACTTGCGATCCGGATTGGTTGTAGATCGAGAGATCCATCATTGATTCCTTGCCTTGGCGAGAGATATTGCTCGCGGTGCCTCGTTCTCCCAGGTCCGTTTGCCGCAGGCGGCGTGGTTGGGCAGAAGTTGACTTAGGTCCTGTGCTGACTTGTCGTGGTGGGGCGGTTCCAAGATCGGCCTACCTCACCAACCGGATCATCCGGCTTTGACGGCGGTCTGCTTTCTCCGGTTAAGACGAACGGCCTCACGCACGGTCACAATGCCGCGGTTGGGGCCAGGGACAGTGCCCTTGACGATAAGAAGGCCGCGTTCGGCGTCAACCGAGATCACGTCCAAGTTACGAGTTGTGGTGGTGAATCCACCGAGGCGACGGGCCATTCGCTTGCCCTTTTTCACGCCGCCTGAATTACCAGCTTCTGAACCGTGGCCACCAATCGAGCCCGGTGAACGGTGCTTCCGCTCAACGCCGTGCGACGCTTCCTTGCCTTTGAAGCCCCACGCCTTCATTCCGCCCTGGAAGCCCTTGCCTTTGCTGGAGCTGGTGACGTCGACGAATTTCACATCCGCGAACACATCTGCCAACACAGTTTGGCCCAACTCGAACTCGGAAGCAGCAGCGTCGTCATCGAGACGCAACTCTTTGTGAAGACGCTTGGGCGCGGTCTGGGCTTTCGCATCATGGCCAATCACGGGCATGGTGGAAAGGCGAGGACGCACATCCTCAAAGCCAAACTGAACGGCCGCATAGCCATCGGACTCAGAGGTCTTGACTTGGGTCACCACGCAAGGACCAACTTGCAGCACCGTGACGGGAATGTTCTTTCCGTCTTCGGTGTAGTAGCGGGTCATGCCAACTTTTCTGCCGAGAATAAAGGGGGGCATCAGTTGCTCCAGAAGGCTTGAGGAAGGTCAGGGATCGGAAAGAGCGAGTCTTTGAATTGATGTGACCGGGACAGAATGATCTTGGCTTAAGCCTTGATCTTGACGAAGACACCGGCAGGAACAACCAAGCGGTTCAACGCTTCGATGGTTCGTGCATTGGCATCGTTGATATCGATGATGCGCTTGTGGGTTCGGATCTCAAATTGCTCACGCGACTTCTTGTTCACAAATGTGGAACGGTTCACCGTGTAGATCTCACGGCGGGTGGGCAACGGCACTGGACCAGCCACTTTGGCACCGGTGCGCTTGGCGTGATCAACGATCTCACGCGAGGACACATCGAGGGCCTGGTGGTCGTAGGCTTCGAGACGGATTCGGATAGTTGGGGCGCTCACGCGGAAGGGCTCCGAAGTCCAAACACACTTTGAAAAGTATGTTCAACCAACAAGCTTGGCAGGACACAGGGGCGAAGACGCCCCGCCGACGATGGATCGGGAATTCCCGATATCCCTGCCTGCCGAAGCTGGCCCGTCGGTGGGAGATGGTCACTCGACCATCACCTGCACTCCAAACTCGTCCCCCGCAAAACCACGGGGGAAAGGACAAGTGTACCACGACCCACCGCATTGTCAACGCGTCCCCCCCTGTTCTGAGAGTTAGGATGACCTGATGCTCTGGCTCCAACTGATTCTTGCTGGTTCGCTCTCTGGACTTCACGCCTCGGATGGAGCCCCAACCGCCCCCGAGGTCCCGCCTCAACAGCCTTTGGCCCGGAGGGTCTTGATTCCCACCTGGGAACTCGTGGTTCCAGTGCTGCCGAACTCCACCCCCATCTTGGAGCAAAACGGCCCTGACAGCGTGGTTTTGATGACAGAGGCCAGCAAATCCCCTCGCTGGCTGGGCACAATCAGGGTGGTCCAACTCAACGCCCAAAGCTTCGCTTCAGCCACCCAGTCGTACATTGATGGCTACGCAACGTCCGAGAAAAACAAAGGCCACGCCTTTCTGATCGATTCAGATCGTTCAATTGACAGCAACCTCGGAGTCGCCCGTGCGGTGTGGGCCCTCAGCGCGAGCCCCACATCTCAACTGGAATCTCTGCAAGATGCCATGGTCGGATTGCTCTTTGTCCCTTTTGGTGAAGCCGCCTGCATTTTGGGTGAATTTAAAGTCGCCGCGGCTCTGGGGGATGCCAAGCGGGCCGAGTGTGAAGAGGTCATGCGTGGATGCATTGGGCCCACCCCGGAATCGTTGGCCCAAGATCGTGCCGAGCAACTAGAAGAAGGCGGCCGAGTGCTGGAAGCAGCTCGAGGGAAATTGGCAGATTTTGCCCACACCCCCCGTTGGTACCGACACCTTCGCCGACGTGAAGGCGGCTCGCCACAGGACTTCGGGGTCACCGTGACCTGGGCCTCCTACGGCCCGCCACCAAGCAGTCTGGCCACGGAGACCAAACGGCAAGGACTGCATGTCCACCAACAGACGCTGACAGGATTGGGGACAACGGAACCGTACTCCGAACATTTTGATGGGTGGGTCCAGGATGACCTGGGCTTTGAAACGTTCGGGTTGAATTGGACCAAAGGAGAATCGGTGTGGAAATCAGACGGAGCGGCTTCCGGTTTGTTTGAAAGGTCTTCCACCAGCACCGAATACATCTTGAGTGCCGGGGATTTAAAAACCGCCGCCAAACACCAGCGGGTCTTCAACGGTCTTCCCACGGCCACACTCCCGATGTCTTTGCGGCTGCTGACCGGCAAGTTGTTAAACCAAGCCAAAATCAGCGGACAGCAAATCCGCTGGTACGCCCCCATTTTGTCATCCGAAGACGTGGCGTTGACCGCGCGGAGAGATCAAGTGGAATCGTTGAAAAAAGGAACACGTGTGACATGGACGCCTCAACAAGGCGAGCCATCCACCGTGGATGAGTTTGATGCCAACGGCGTTCTTCAGCGACGCATTTTTCCCGATGGATCTGAAATGGTGCTTACCGATTATGGCTCGTTGTTGCAAGCGTGGCGGGTCGCCGGTCTGCCTACCGAATTGCTGCAAGAGGGCAAGTCACGCTACGTCAAGCCGTAGGTTGATCCCAAAATCCATCAGGGAAGTCGGCTGCTTGGGCCTCGACCAAATCCTGACGAGCTTCTCGAGCACGGCGGAGAGATCGCTCGACGGCACCAACGTTCGCACCACGCAGTGTGTTGAGTTCTGCATGCATCGCGCGAAACAACATCTTGCGATGCTCACTCAGTCGAGGTGCCGCCGCAATCGCCTCAACGAATACCCGCTTGGTTGGGCCTGGTTGAGAGCCCAGCGAAGACTCTGGGTCGTGCCAACGACGATGCGCTTCGGCCGCCAACCGTGCCGCACGATCGCGCAATTCTTTTAGCTGGTTGGATGGACACGCCACAAACGAGTCTCCAGCGACCAGACCCGATCGGTGAAGGTCGATCCCTCACGATCCCGATCGGCCAGCGTCAAAGACAACGTGGTCTGAGCGTCAAGGTTGTCCAGCATGGCCACAAAGATGGCTTCCGGGGTTGAAGGTCGCTTGGCTGCCCCATGCTCAGGCAGGTTGTGGTGTGACAACAAGATGTGTTGCAACGCCAAGACGGTGTGCTTGGGAAGGAACTCCGCGTTCTCGGGCTGCCCAAGCCTGACTCGGGCCGCCATCAATTCCAAACGAGTCGCGCCAGCCGCCAAGTGCCCAATCAAGTTGCCTTCGGCGGTGTACTCAAAGCCTTTTTCCCAAGACATCTCGGTGGTCTTGTCCAGATCGTGGATGAACAGTCCAAACAGAACAACATCTCGAGACAATTGGGGATACAGAGGAAGCATCCGATCGGCCAACTTCAACAACGTTGAAGTGTGCTCCAGCAACCCGCCAATCCAAGCGTGGTGCAGAGCCGTTGCGGCGGGTGCCGTACGAAAGTTTGACATCAACGCCGCGTCTGAGAGATAGGCATCCGCCAGTGCTTTCACTCCCGGATGCTCGATGGTGCCCAGCAGATCGACGACGTCTTGGAACATCCCGTCGATCGAATGGGTGGTGGAAGGCAGCAGATTCTTCAACTCTTCAGGACCAACGTGCACGGGCTCCATCTGGTCGATCTGACATTTGATCTGCAAAGCGTCGTTGAAGTTTTCGGTTGCCCCAGAAATCTGGACAAAGCCAGTTTCTGAGATCCGGGCCAGTGCTTGTTCCGCTTTCCGGGGATCTTCTCCCACATCCCAGCAGCGAAGTGAGGCCTCACCGGTGGCATCCCGCAGGATGGCCTTCAGGTAGGGCTTCCCCGCTCTTGTCGCGCCAATTTGTGGATTTTGCAAAGCGTAGATGCCACTGAACCAAGCACCAGGCTTGAGGTCTGCAATTTTTTCGTGCCCTTGCTGCATGGGTCAGGATCCTTCTTCACGAATGATGATGTCCAAGTCCCCCATCAATTGAAGGAGACCCGAGATGTCGCGGTCCATGGTCGCACCGTCGAGCGGTGTCGTCGCGGTCAACAAATGCGCGGCATCGTAAGCGAGAGGCAAAGTGGCATCGAGATCAACCCAGACGCCATCAACCAAAGCCTGTGTCCACATGTGCCAACCGAACGCATGAGGCGCGCCTTGGTAGCCCTCCACATAGACCAAGCCAGTTGCTCCACGGGCTGGAATACCAGCGGAGCGAAGCATGGCTACCAAGAGAACGGCATGTTCCGAACAGTCGCCAGCCTTTGACTTTGCGGTCTCCGTGGCACTGGCAAAGCCGGTGCTCAGACCTTTGTTGCTGATATGCATCGCCACGGCCGAACGGAGACGCTCAGCTTGGCGACGAGTGGCGGCACTTTCAAGGCCTCGCAGAGCTTGAGCGGTCAGTTCAGAGACGGTCTCATCGGCCGCATCCGCAAGAGCACTGGGACTGCGGTACCGGGGATCGGCACGCTCAGCTTCCGTAGCGGGCAACGGTTCGTCCAAGTTCACCTTGATCAGAATTTCACCTTCACCCAAACGCTCGCTGCGCTGGGCCCCCGCCGATGGCAGATCTTCCAACACACCGTCTTTCGCGCGAACCAACATTTCGAGGGTGCGGGACATGCGGGCTTTTTGAATCGGCTTCTCAAGTTGGACGAACAAACTGACCAGCAGCTCCGGGACATTCTCACTGGCCATCCGGGCGGTGGCTTCATCGGTCAACTCCACCCGCATTTCACCAAATGGAAGCGAGGTGACTTGACGCAACAGCACCCCATCGCTGGCCACCAGATCCTCTCCCACCGAACCAGGCATGGCACTGGTGGTGGATTTCCAACGGGTGGCGGGAATGGCCCGACCGCCACGGTCGAATGTGGTTTCATCCACCAGCGTCCGCGTCAATTCAACAGGTTCTGGACCTTGGTCTGGAACCACCGTGGACCAGCGGATGGTCTTGGCGCCCGAGGCAACGCGGGCCAAGAAAAAACTTTCGGCGGCCACCGGCGAAAGCCAATCTTGATCGCTCGGAGGAATGTCTCGTTCGTTGGTTCGACCCAGTTGGGTCGAAACTTCCTTGATGACACCATTGCCCAGAAAAGTCCAGGTGGTGGTGATGGCGGTCCCCGCCAATTTTTGGATGGATTCCGCACGAACGGGCTTGCCATTTTTTCCTTCAACAAATCGACTGGTGACTTGCATGGAGACGCTTTGCGCCCCACGCCGAATTTCGATCTTGCTTTCCTGTTCGGTCTGCCAACCCTCAGGCACTTCACTTCGGGTCTCATGAAGCCAGCCGCTTCGTGCCCCGGCAATACTGATGGCGTACCAAAGATCTCTTTCCTGCTCGGCACCGGCAACCGAGGTCAGCATCAAAGTCAAGAGGTTGAGCATCGTGATCATTCGTCGCATGGATTCTCCTCAGAGGCAGATTCAGGCCGCAACAGTGGGAAGTAGATGACGTCGCGAATCGACGTCGCGTTCACCAAAAGCATGACCACCCGGTCGATACCGATACCCAGCCCACCAGTGGGCGGCATTCCGGTCTCCAAGGCATCGAGGAACGATTCATCAAGCGTGCGTTCCTTGGCCATTTCGTCGTCCATCCCCCCAAGTTGCTCTTCAAACCGGCGACGCTGTTCCAAGGGATCGTTCAATTCGGTGTAGGCGGTGCCGAGCTCCATACCTCCAGCAAAGAGATCCCAGCGGCCGCAATACTCAGGTCGATCGGCATACGAGCGGGTCAACGGGCTGATCACGCTGGGGTAATCGAACACAAAAGTCGGACGACTGGGATCGAACGTCGGTTCCACCCGTTCTTCAAACAATGCGTTGGCCAAAACCCACACATCGGCGGTCGCCGCGTTCTCCACCAGACCTTGGGCCGCCTCACGAACCTTTGCCTCATCCGATGGATCAAACCCAAGCACCTTGGTGAAGGCCTCACGCCAATCCAAACGCACAAAGGGTGAAGACCAGTCAATTTCGATTTCACCGAACGGGCGAACGGCGATCCCCCCCGACAATTCCTCAGCCACTTCTCGGCAGATTGATTCGGTGAGGTCGGCCATGCCGTGGTGATCACTAAACGCCTCATACACCTCCATGGACGTGAACTCAGGATTGTGGCTGCGGTCGACCCCTTCGTTGCGGAAATTGCGATTGATTTCGTAGACCTTGGGCAAGCCACCCACGATCAACTTTTTGAGGTAGAGCTCGGGGGCAATCCTCAAAAAGAGTGGCATCCCCAACGCGTTGTGATGGGTGGTGAATGGACGCGCGGCCGCCCCCCCGGGGACCGGATGCATCATGGGTGTTTCAACTTCCAGGAAACCCCGTGCATCCATGCGGCGACGGATGGAAGAGATGATCTGGCTGCGGGCGGTGAACGTCTGCAAAACTTCCGGATTGGTAAACAGATCAACATGGCGCCGACGGGCGCGGAGTTCTGGATCCTGCAGACCGTGCCATTTCTCTGGAGGTGGCTGGAGGCTCTTGCTGGCCAACTCGAAGCGATCGGCCCACACACAAATCTCGCCCTTTCGCGTTCGACCCATGCGGCCACCAGCCACAATCACATCCCCGTAATCCAATTTCCGTGCCAAACGAAACGAGTTCGTCTCCAAGTCGCCCCTGGAGCAACTGACCTGAAGATCCCCGGTGGCGTCACGAATGACCAAGAAGGCCAACTTACCCATCTCGCGGTGTTGGACACAGCGTCCGGCAACCAAAACTTGAGGTCTCGGATCATCAATGGACTCTTCCGCGTCTTCGGCCGCCCGCCAAGCATCGTCGGCGGCCTCATCAAACATGGCCCGAGCTTCTGCAAGGGGGATCAATCCATCGGTCCGCTGACCGTATCCATCGATCTCAAATTCGTCACGCCAGCGGCGCAGCTTGTCGAGACGGGCTGTGAAGAGTTCATCTGGCTTTGGGGCTTCTTCAGACATCGTGGCGGATGGTAGCCTCCCGGGCGCATTCACTCGGAGGTTTCAGATGGGTCGACGAAGAATTGGAGTTCTCACCGGTGGAGGCGA
>Ga0115012_10002002_pt1 | contig 11809 bp, 11 predicted proteins | sample TroAtlMetagenome_FD_88706 | JGI IMG/M metagenome (GOLD analysis project Ga0115012, IMG submission 88706) | Marine eukaryotic phytoplankton communities from Atlantic Ocean - Tropical Atlantic ANT10 Metagenome | ecosystem: Environmental > Aquatic > Marine > Oceanic | place: Tropical Atlantic...
AAAGGTAAAGCAGGTTAACTGTAGCCCAGATGGTTTTAATATTAATGTCGATAGCGCTGTCCTAAACCAGGATATATTTAAAGAATACGCCAAAAAATATGAATTCGATTACTGCGTCGCAGTAGATGGAGATGGGGATAGAATAGTTCTATCAGACGGTGAGGGCACTATTTTTACTGGCGATGACATACTTTACACATTGGCAGCAAGAAACAAGATGAATGGCAAAACTGCATCTGAAAAAGTTGTTGGAACTACTATGTCTAACCAAGGACTTGTAGAAGCTCTTGATAGTATAGGTATCGGCTTCATTAGAACTGATGTAGGTGACAAGTTTATATCAAGAGAATTAGTGAATAAAAATTTGAATGTTGGTGCAGAACCATCTGGCCACATAATTCAAAGAGAATATTCTGAAAGTGGTGATGCAAATATTGCTTTAATTCAAACCATATCTGCCTTAGAAGAACTTGATACAACTATGCAGGAAATAAAATCAAAAATTAATTACAAACCATTAACACTGAAAAATTTTTCGGTGCAAGATACAAATATAATTGAGACAGAAGGCTTCAGCGAAACTATAAAAGGTTTAAAAGATCATTTCCCATCTGCACGTATTTCTGTAAGAAAATCAGGAACTGAGCCAATTATTAGAGTTATGGCAGAAGCTGATTGTGAAGATGACAAAAATGAAATATTAAATAGGATAGAAAGTCTTATAGCCTAATGCCTAATCTAATCGTAGCTAATTTCAAAATGAATGGAACTCATGCTTTCATCGAAGATTGGTTTTCTAGCTTCAATCAAAATGATACTACCTTAAAAGATATTGTAGTTGCGCTACCAGCTCCTTATATATCTTCTTTTAGAGATTACGGGTTAATGCTCTCTGGTCAAAATGTTTCAGAAAACGAGTCAGGAGCATTTACATCACAGATCTCTGCAGAAATGCTTAAAGATTCTGGTGCAAACTACTGTATTATTGGTCATTCTGAAGCACGAGAACAACTAAGTGAATCAAATGAGGCAATTAGGGAAAAATTTGATCAATTGAACAAGTTAAAAATTAGTCCAATAGTGTGTGTTGGCGAATCTTTACAAATTAAAGAAACAAAAAAAACTAAAGAGCATCTTTTAAGCCAGCTAAGTGTTTTGGATGCTGAAACCGAAAATTTAATAGTTGCTTATGAACCAATTTGGGCAATAGGAACTGGTCTTGTTCCAACTGAAACAGAAATAGATGAAGCAGTTGGTTTTATAAGAAGTGTGTTTAAAAACCCTATTAAAGTTCTGTATGGAGGAAGCGTAAAAGCCTCAAATGCGCATAATTTATTAGACAATACTGATATTAATGGACTTTTAGTTGGTGGGGCTTCTCTAAACCCTCAAGAATTTGCTAAGATAGCGCAATTATGTTGATCAAGATAGCATTAGTCATTTTAGCAGTGTTAATAGTTGGCTCTATTATGCTGCAACAAGGAAAAGGATCAGATCTAGGGTCTGCATTCGGTGGAGGAAGCTCAGATTCACTTTTTGGTCCACTGGGTCCTTCAAACTTTTTCTCAAAACTCACTTGGGGACTTATAACTGTATTCTTTGTTCTTTGCCTTTTATTGGCATACATATCAAAACAAGAACTTACTCTTAATGTCAGTGATGATGTGATAGAGGAAGTTTTTGACGAACCTCCTGTTGAATAAATGGTGCCGAAGGAGGGACTTGAACCCTCACAAGCATTGCTTACTACCCCCTCAAGATAGCGCGTCTACCAATTCCGCCACTTCGGCAAAGTTTAAGAAAGAATAAATTATAGTCTATAAATATTGACCATTCTAAGTCTTTTAACTATCCTTTAACGTCACTGCGGGGTAGAGCAGTCTGGTAGCTCGTCGGGCTCATAACCCGGAGGTCGATGGTTCAAATCCATCCCCCGCTACCAATTACGATGATAAAGAGAGATATAGAAGCCTTTTTAATCCCAATTATTGAGGAGACTGGATGTGAACTCTGGGGTATAGAGTTTGGTTCTGCTAAAGGGAAAGGGCGTCTTTTAAGAATTTATATTGATGCAATACAGGGTGTAGACATAGATGATTGCACTAAAGTAAGCAGAGAAATTGATTATCATTTTCAACATGAAGCAATTTTTTCTGAATTTGCTTTTTTTGAAGTTTCATCTCCTGGACTAGATAGAAAACTATTTAATCAAAAACAATATAAAAAATTCGTTGGAGATGTAGTATCATTATCACTCTTCTCTAAGGTTAATAACCTTAGAAAATTAAAAGGGACTCTCCTTGAAGTTTTGGATTCAGAAATTTCTGTCAAAACAGAAGGAGAAATCTTATTGCTTGAATTAAGCAATATAGAAGTTTGTAAACTTGATCTTGATGATCAAATAGAGAAAAAAAAGAATGGATAAACAGATTTTAGAAGTTGTCGCCTCTGTCTCAATGGAGAAAGGAGTCGATAAAACAATAATTTTTCAAGCTCTTGAAGAAGCTATTGCAAGCGCAACTAAAAAATTAGTTGATGACGAAGCAAACATAGAAGTAGTTATAGATAGAGAGACTGGTGAGTATAAAACTTTCAGGCATTGGGATGTAGTAAACGAAGTGGATGAAAGCGAAGTTTTCCAAATCCTTGAGTCTGATCTTGATGGGCATGAAGTTCAAGATAGTGTAGCTAAAAAAGAAATTGAGAATATAGACTTTGGTCGTATTTCAGCTCAAGCAGCTAAACAAGTAATTATACAAAAAGTTAGAGAAGCAGAAAGAAGCAAAATAACACAAAAGTATGAAAGTCTAGTTGGAGAAGTAATATCTGGCCAAGTTAAAAGAATCAATAGAGACTTCTTGTTATTAGAAATTGAAGAAGATCTGAATGCTCAAATACCTAGGGATCAAATCATCCCAGGCGAAATCTTTAAATTAAATGATAGGGTTAGAGCAGTAATTAAAGAAATTGTTACGACTCCTAGAGGACCGCAGATTATTTTGAGCAGAACAGATGAGAGGCTCGTAGTTCAATTATTTACACAGGAAGTTCCAGAAATTTCAGAGGGAACTATTGAGATTAAAGCAATTGCAAGAGACCCAGGCTACAGATCAAAAATTGCCGTAAAAACCTATGATGGCAGAATAGATCCAGTTGGAGCCTGTGTTGGTATGAGAGGCTCAAGAGTTCAAGCAGTTTCTAATGAAATTGGAAATGAAAGAATTGATATTTTTATTCATAGTGATAATCCAGCTGAATTTGTTGTTAATTGTCTAGCCCCTGTAAAAATCTATTCCATTTTAGTTGATGAGAGAACTTCAACATTAGTTCTTGAAGTTGAAGAGGAAAATCAGGCACAAATTATTGGAAAAAATGGTCAGAACTTACGTTTGATGACACATATGATTGGCTGGTCTTTTCAGGTCTTAAATAAAGAACAATTCAAAGAATACCAAGACTCATCTTTAGTTGAAAAATATGATGGGCTTGCAGCTAGGCTAGGCCTATCTGATAAAGAAAAAGAAGGCGTGGTCGCTAGTGAGCTTGATAGTCTAGAAAAAATTGTTGATCTTGATGCTGCAGCTATTTCTGCATTATTTGGTGAAGAAAAGAGAACTACAGAAGTTTTAGATAAAGCCAATGAATTATTGCTTCAAGATGCATTTAATGCAGACTTCAGTGATCCTACCATGGAAGATTCATTAGTTAATTTAAATGGAATTACAAATGATATTCTCAGTTCATTAAGTGCAAATAGCATTAAGAAACTTGATGAATTAGCTGAGATGTCAGTTGGAGAGTTGATGGATATTTCGGATAAAATAACTGAAACAGAAGCATCGGCTCTTATAATGGAGGCTCGAAAGCCATGGTTTGAGTAAGAGGTAGCTATATGGATATATCAGTAAAAAAACTTTCTGAAATTTTAAAGATAGATCCTAATGCGCTTCTTGAAAAAATGATTGCTGCTGGGCTATCTCAAACAAGTTTAGATGATTCTGTTTCAACAGAAGACAAACAGAAACTTCTTGCCTACATAAGAAGTGCAAAAGATTCACCAGTTTCTGAAAAAAAAGTAGAAGTTCCTAAGGAACTAGAGCCGCAAAAGGAAACACCTAAAGCTGTTGAAAAACCTAAACCTGAAGAAAAGAAAGAATCAGTCAAAAAAACCGTTTTAGATAAAAAGAATTCTGAGCCTTCAAAAGAAAAACCAAAAAAAACAGTAAATATAAACGGTTCAATTCGTGTAAATGACTTATCAAGAAAATTAAATAGAAGAGGTAATGAAGTTGTTAAGAAGCTCATGGAGCTTGGTGAAATGGTTTCATTAAATGATGAGGTAGACCAAGAAACTGCGGTTTTGGTTGCTGAAGAATTTGGATTTGTCGTTAAATTTGAGGAAGAGCAGCAACTAAGTGAAGATACAACTGACTACCCACAAATTGAAAATAAATATTTAGATGAAGGTTCTCAAAAAGCAAGGCACTCAGTTGTTACTGTTATGGGACATGTAGATCATGGTAAGACCTCATTGCTTGATGCAATTAAATCTACAAATGTAGTTGATGGTGAATCAGGTGGAATTACTCAACATATTGCAGCGTATGAGGTGAAAACAAAATCAGGAAAGATTACTTTCATTGATACTCCAGGACATGAAGCCTTTACAGCGATGAGAGCTAGAGGTGCCAATACAACAGACATTGTAATTTTAGTGGTAGCTGCTAATGATAGTGTTAAACCCCAAACAATTGAGGCAATCACACATGCTAAGGCAGCAGAAGTTCCAATTATTGTCGCAATAAACAAAATGGATTTAGAAGCAGCTGATATTGATAAAGTTAAAGGAGACTTAGCTAAGTATGAGTTAGTTCCTGAAGATTGGGGAGGAAAAAATCAAATGATCCCTGTCTCAGCTATAACAAAAGATGGTATAGATTCATTATTGAATGCAATAGAGTTGGAATCTGAGCTATTAGAACTTACAGCTCCTGAAGATGGTCCAGCAATGGGAGTTATTTTAGAATCAGAATTAGATCGATTCAAAGGGCCTCTTGGTACATTTCTTGTTCAAAAAGGAGTTCTAAAAGTTGGCGACATTATTGTTGCGGCAGAGAAAAAAGGAAAAATAAAATCTTTAGTCAACAGTTCAGGTGAGCTCATTAAAGAAGCAGGACCATCAACTCCAGTTGAAGTTTTAGGTTTGGAAGATTGTGTTCCAGCAGGTGAAGTATTCAATGTGATGGATACAGAAAAAGATGCAAGAAATATAGTTGATGAAAGAAATGCTTACTTAAAACAAAAAGCTGATAAGAATGTTATGACTTCTCAATCTGCCTTTGACCTTTTAGACCAAGAAAAAATTAATAAACTAAGAATTATTGTGAAATCTGATGTAGCAGGTACGAATGAAGCAATAAATGCATCTTTGCTTAAAATTGGAAATGATGAAGTTGATGTAGATATTGTAAGTTCTGGTGTTGGTGGAATTACTGAATCTGATGTTAATCTTGCTATCACTACGGGAGCAAGAATTTTTGGTTTTAATGTTAGATCAGATAATAAAGCCAAAAAACTATTGGAAGAACAAGGCATTGAGGTAAATTACTACAGTGTCATATACGATCTAATTGAAGATACAAGACGATTATTATCAGGTCTGCTAAAACCAATATACTCAGAGAAAATTCTTGGACTTGCTGAAGTTAAGGAGGTATTTAAATCCCCTGAGTTTGGTCTAGTTGCTGGTTGTTTGGTCACAGAAGGTCTGGTGAAGAGAGAGAAGCATGTAAGAGTGTTAAGAGATAGTGTCGTGATTCATGAAGGTGAATTGGATTCATTAAGAAGATTCAAAGACGATGTTAAAGAAGTACAAAACGGTACTGAATGTGGTATTGGTATAAAAAATTATTTAGACATCAAGCCTGGTGATGTAATAGAAAACTTCGAGCAAAAAGAAGAAAAAAGATCTTTATAACAAATGGAAAAAGATAGAATTGTTAGGGTTAACGATAACCTAAAAAAAGAGATTGCTTCTTTTATTCAAAATTCTGATTTAAAAAACTCTTGTGGTTTTATAAGCATTAATCATGTTGACACAGCAAGAGACCTTTCTAGTGCCAGAGTATTTTTCTCTACCATAAATTCCGAACTCACAAATAAAGATTTGCAAAAATACTTAAATGACAATGCATGGATGATTAGAAAGGGATTGTCAGGCATGCTTCCTTTGAAAAGAGTACCCGAGTTAAAATTTTTCTATGATGAACATATTGATAATGTCAGAAAGATAGACGACTTGATAGAAAAATTATAAGTATGAGCATACTGCTTTTAAATAAAGATAAGGGTATGACATCGTTTTATGCTCTCAAACAAGCACAAAAAAATCTTGGATTTTCAAAAGCTGGACATGGTGGAACATTGGACCCACTTGCGACTGGGTTGTTGCCGATATTTTTTGAGCAATCAACAAAATTTCTTCAGTATTTTAATACTGAGTCAAAAGAGTACATAGCAGAATATGTTTTTGGAATAAGCTCAAATACTGAAGATATTTCAGGAATTCTTGCCTACTCGGATGCTGAAGAAGAACCAACTGAAGACCAAATCTGTAAAGTCCTAGATTCTTTTTTAGGTGAACAAGTACAAGTGCCCCCAAAATTTTCAGCCAAAAAAGTTAATGGTATTCCAATGTATAAGCTGGCAAGAAGAGGTAAAGAATTTGATAGAAAAGAACAAAAAATAAATATTTTTGAAATAAATCTGCTTGAGTATAAATTTCCAAGATTCAAAATAAAAGTAAGCTGCAGCAAGGGAACTTATGTTAGAACATTGGGTGTCGACATAGGTAAAAGACTCAACCAGTCTGTTTCAATGTGCGAATTACAAAGAACAAAATTCGGTCATTTAAATTTAGATGATTCTATCTCATTAGCTGAATTAAAAAATTTGGACAAAAACCAAAAAATGCAGTATGTTAGGCGGGTTGAAGAAATTTTAATAGATATCCCACAGGTAGAAATAAGGTCTTCTGAAGTAAAGAAATTTCAAAATGGGTGCCAATTAGAGGCAAGGGAAATAGAAAAGACTGGAAAACATTTTATTTTTTACAAAAAGGAATTATTGGGATTAGGTTTAGTGGATAACGAATTACAAATAAATCCTCTAAAAGTTTTAACGAAAGGAGAAAAAAAAGAAAATGAGCTTAAGTAAAGAAAAAACTCAAGCAGTTATAAAAAAATTTGGAAAAACAGAAACAGATACAGGTTCTGCATCTGTGCAGATAGCTTTATTAACCGAAAGAATTGAAGAATTGCAAAGTCACTTTAAAGAACACAAAAAAGATAATCATTCTAGGACTGGTTTATTACAAATAGTCAGCGATAGAAAGAAGCTTTTAAGTTATCTAAAGAAGTCTGATTCTGCTGCTTATCAGAAGCTCGTTAAAGAATTAAATCTAAGAGACTAAATTATGAAAAATATTATTAGAAAAGAGATCCCAATGGGATCAAAAACACTCGTATTAGAGACTGGAAAGATTGCTAGACAAGCAACAGCATCAGTTATTGCATCCATGGGCGGAACAGTAGTTATGTGTGCTGTAGTAACTAAAGAAAGTGAAGCAGGGAGAGATTTCTTTCCATTAAGCGTGCACTATATGGAAAAAACCTATTCAGCTGGGAAAATACCAGGAGGTTATTTCAAAAGAGAAGGAAGACCAACAGAAGTTGAGACTTTAACTTCAAGATTAATAGATAGGCCTCTGAGACCATTATTCCCAGACTTTTATAAGGATGAAGTTCAAGTCAATTGCATGCTCATCTCACTGGATAAAGAAAACCCACCAGATGTAGTAGCTTTAATGGCTGCATCAGCTGCAATGTCCATAGCCGACGTTCCTTTTAAAGGACCAATGGGTGCTGCTAGAGTGGGCTTTGTCGAAGACGAATATGTACTAAATCCATCATTTGCTGATCTTGAGAATTCAGATCTTGATATGGTCGTTGCAGGTACAGATAGCGCTGTTCTTATGGTTGAATCAGATGCTGATGAATTGAGTGAAGACTTGATGATTGGCGCAATACTATTTGGGCATCAAGAAATGAAACCAGTTATCAAAGCAATTAATGAGTTTGCAACAGAAGTTCTTCCAGAGAGAAAAGAATATGTAAATCCAAATCAGGCTGAAGAAGAAAAAATTTATACTGAAGTTACTGAAAAATGTACTAAAGGTCTTGCTGATGCATTTACAACGATTGACAAGAAAGAAAGAGTTAAAAAAATAAATGTTGTTAAAGAAGAGCTTTTAGCAGACTTAGATGAAGAGCTACATGATAGTTATTCAAAACAATTTAAAGAAGTTGAGAAGCACATTGTCAGAGAAAATATTCTTGCTAACCAGAAAAGAATAGATGGCAGAAGTTTAACAGAAGTAAGAAATATCGACATAGAAACAAACTTTTTGCCTTCAGTTCATGGTTCAGCTTTGTTTACAAGAGGTGAAACTCAGGCAATTGTAACAGCAACACTAGGTTCAGGAAGAGATGTACAGATTGTTGACTCTCTAGCTGGTGAGAAAAAAGATAATTTCATGTTGCACTACAATTTCCCTAGTTATAGTGTTGGGGAGCTTGGATTTCCAATGGGCCCTAAAAGAAGAGAAATTGGACATGGTGCACTTGCTAAAAGATCATTGCAATTTGCAGTACCAAGTCTAGAAGAATTTCCATATGCCATAAGAGTCGTTAGTGAAATTACTGAATCCAATGGTTCAAGTTCAATGGCATCAGTTTGTGGCGGGAGCTTAGCAATGATGGCTGCTGGCATACCTATCAAAGAAAATATTGCAGGTATAGCTATGGGTCTAGTTAAAGATGACACAAGATATGAGGTGCTTACAGACATTTTAGGTGATGAAGATCATTTAGGAGACATGGACTTCAAAGTAGCTGGAACCAAGAATGGGGTTTCTGGACTTCAAATGGATATTAAAATTGAAGGCATCAATGAAGAAATTTTAGAGAAAGCATTAACTCAAGCAAAAGATGCAAGAATGCATATTCTTGGAGAGATGGATAAAGTCTTATCTAAACCAAATGAGTTAACTGGATTAGCGCCTTATTTCTGTAAGTTTAAAGTACACAAAGATAAAGTTAAGGTTGTTATCGGTAAAGGTGGATCAACTATCAAAGGTCTGCAAGAAGAATTTGGTGTAACTATAGAGCTTCAAGATTCAGGAGAAGTAAATGTCTTTGGAGAGAATAAAGAAGTAGCAGAGGCAGCAAAAGCAAAGATAGAGCTTTTATGTGCTGAACCAGAAGTTGGAAAGGATTATGATGCTGTAGTTGCAAAAATTATGGAGTTTGGTGCATTTGTCACATTTATGCCTGGAAAAGATGGCTTACTTCATATTTCACAATTTAAACAAGACTTTGAGCAACTAACTGATGTGATAAACGAAGGCGATAAAGTAAGAGTAAAAGTTACTGAAATAAGAAGAGACGGCAAGGTTAAGTTAGAATTTTCTGACTCAGAATAGTTCGGCAAGCATACATCTTGCTGAGCCACCACCGAACTTTTCAATCGTAGGTATATCTTCGTGCACAATCTTTTTGAAATGCAGTAATAATTTAGCTTTCTGCTCTTCGGTATAACCTTTAAAAGATCTAGTAGACATGGCGAGCAGTAGCTCGCCATTTTTATTTGGAATTTCTAAACAATTACCGCAGAAATCTAGAAGTTGATCCTTTTTAATCTCAATAACTTCATGGTATCTACTAACCATCTCTCTTACATGATCTACATACTCGGGTTTAATTACTTCGAAACAGATTCCAATAGCAGTAGTTCCGACGTACATCAAAACATCTGTATGGTATATAGGGCTACCTGTATGGCTCTCAGTCTCAAACATTACCAATTCATAATTATTTCTTGCACACCATTCTTTAGCTAGTTCAGCATTTGCCCTTGGAGATATTGTTAAATAAACAACTCTATTTGTTCTATCAAATACCATGCTGCTAGTAGATTCTAAAAACCTATTTTCAGATTCTAAACTGCTCATATCTTCGGTTAATTCATAGTCCTGTTTAAGGTAATTAATCATTTCAGGTGTTTTTTCTAGCCTTCTATTTTTTGCAAGCATGCTGAAAATTTGAAAAGTTTTGTTTTCAAATGTTGTAAACCAATTTGGAAAAATATGATCAGGGCATTTTGATGATCCTTTAAGAGCTATAACTTCAACACCATTGCTTTCTAGACAGCCCTTAAATCTCCTAAACTCTTCAATTGCAGAATCTAAGATTTGGTCTGAATTTTCATGCTTATCATCTAACTGATAATGATTGCTATCTGCAGTTTGAGGGTTCATGAAGAAAACTTCAGGCTCTACCATGAAGATCTTATTTGTTGATTGCTTATCTTTCATATTTTAGCTAGCGGTACAAAATATTTACTATTAGAATATTGTCAGTGATAAATGATATTCAAAATAGCCTAATAAAAAAAGAGTCAATATTCGGACCAGATAATTATAAGCCTTTACCAGTTGTATTATCAAAAGCAAAAGGGGTTTGGGCATGGGACGTAAATGAAAAGAAATATCTTGATATGATGTCAGGTTATTCGGCTGTAAGTCATGGACATGCACATCCTGAACTTTTAAGAGTTTTTCATGAACAATCAAGCAAACTTTCTTTAACTTCAAGAGCATTCTATACAGATACACTAGGACCATACTTAGAGACCATCACAAAAATGAGTGGTTTTGAAATGTGCTTGCCGATGAATTCGGGAGCTGAAGCAGTAGAGACAGCAATCAAATCATCAAGAAGGTGGGCGTATAGAACTAAGAAAGTTGAGCCAGGCAAGGCTGAAATAATAGTAGCAGACGGCAACTTTCATGGCAGAACAACAACAATAATTAGTTTCTCTACTGATGAAAATTCTAGAGACGATTTTGGTCCTCATACTCCAGGTTTTTTAGCTGTAAAGTATGGTTGCTCAGAGTCCATTGAAGCTGCAATCAATGAAAATACCGCTGCTGTATTAATAGAGCCTATCCAGGGCGAGGCTGGGATTGTAGTGCCTCCAGCAGAGTATTTGCCAGAAGTTAGAGAAATCTGTACAAAACACAATGTTTTGATGATTTTAGATGAAATACAATCTGGGTTAGGAAGGACAGGAAAATTATTTGCATATCAGCATTCAAATATACAGCCAGATGGATTAATTCTTGGTAAAGCATTAGGAGGAGGCTTTATGCCTGTTTCATGCTTTTTATCCTCTGAAGAAGTTCTTCATTGGATGAATCCAGGGTCTCATGGTTCAACTTTTGGGGGCAACCCTCTTGCTGCAGCAATAGCAAAGAGGTCTCTTGAGCTGCTTGAAGAAGATGGCCTAATTGAAAACAGTAAATTAATGGGCGACTACTTCAAAGAATCTCTTCTTAATATGAACTCAAAAATTATTAAAGAGATAAGAGGAAAGGGCTTATGGCTCGGCGTAGAAATTGATCCTGACCTAATTTCTGGAAAAGACTTATCAAAAATGTGCCTAGATCATGGAATACTTTGCAAAGAGACTCATGAAACAACTATAAGATTTGCTCCACCTTTGGTCATTACTAAAGAGGAATTAGATTGGGGTCTAGATAAGATCAAAGAAGTCTTCACCAAAATAACAGGCTAAAAATAGCTTTCCCATGGTTATAAAAATTATTAAGTATGCAGGAACTAATGGTGCAGCATTTATTGTTGATTTTGCAGTACTACTTGCCCTTGATTACTATACTGATTTCAGTAGA
>Ga0115012_10002004_pt1 | contig 11805 bp, 12 predicted proteins | sample TroAtlMetagenome_FD_88706 | JGI IMG/M metagenome (GOLD analysis project Ga0115012, IMG submission 88706) | Marine eukaryotic phytoplankton communities from Atlantic Ocean - Tropical Atlantic ANT10 Metagenome | ecosystem: Environmental > Aquatic > Marine > Oceanic | place: Tropical Atlantic...
AAGGCATAATCTTTTTTTATAGGAATACCATTATACTCTTTTGGTAAAGTGCTTAACTTTACATCGTTTCTTTTATTCCATTCAGCATTTATTTCTAAAAGTTTTATTTCAGGTTGTTGAACACTAAATAAGAACATCATTAAAATTGTTAAATAATTCATCTTTTCTTTTTTGTAGTGTTAATTTCATATAATCTCTCTTCTATTTTATCTAAGGTTTTACCATTTTCGTCCACCTTTTTTTCTGTATTTAAAATAGTCTCTCGTATAAGCTGATCTTTTAAATCATATTCAGTTCTACTTACTTCTGGCTTGGGCAGTTCCTTAGCCTCTTCAATGTCTGCTTGCAAAGCAAAGTAAAAACCTACTAAGGTGAATATTCCAACTGCTATTGCTATTAAGGATTTAATACTTATTTGAAATTTTGAATCTTCGTTTAACTCTTTCATAATTTTAATTTTAACCTAATGACGCACTTTCTACAATATTCCTATCGAGTGCCTGTGCGTTTGAGACTTCGTTAGAAACTACAAAAGCCTTCACTGGCTTATTTTGTGTGCCAGCTATAGTTTCAGCTAACTGGTTTTGTGAGTTTGCACCTACTACATTAAAAGATGGGGGTTGAGACTTAGCAGCTCCACCAGCAGTAACTCCTAAACTTGGAGAACCACCACCACCACCAGGTGTTTTAGTAGATAATATTTTTTTGACATTTGCCATACCTGCAACTACTGCAGCACCTGCAGCAACAGCTCCTAATGCTGGGCCAATGATTGGAATAGAAGCCATAGAGTCGAAGGCTTTAGTAGCAGAAGAAAATGTAGATATAGTTGCAGCGGCAGCAGCGGCAGCTTTTCCAGCAGCACTCTCTTTGCCCATAATAGTAGCCATGTCATTTAAAGCTCCACCAGCCATATCTAACTTTTGCTGTGTAGTTATATCAGCCCATTCTAGTTCATCTTCAGCAGCACCTTGATTTAACTCATTTAGTTTTTTCTTTTTAGCCTCTTCTAAACCAACTATACTTAGCCCATTTTTATCAGCTAGTGCAATAAGATTGTCATAATGCTCTGTTATCTTTTGAATTTCTAAAGCTCTTTGTTCATCTTCGCTTACAGCCTCAGCATCTCTTATTTGGTTTTTTAAATCAGCAAGGGCTTTTTCTGATTCTAAGTTAGCAGCATCTTGAGCCTCTTTTTCTGTTTTTTCCTGTGCTTTAATAGCATCTCTGGCTGCTTTTTCTTCAGCTACTAAGGCAATAGTTTGAGAAGTAACCTCTTTTTGTTTTGTGAGTTTAGCAGTTTCAAGTCTAATAACTTCTGCTTTCAAGTTTGCTTCCTCTTCTAAGTCTTCTTTAGTGGATTTTGATAAGGAGTTTTCTAATATTTTTGCATCAGCTCTTAGTTTAGCAGCTTCTATTTCTTTGTTTGTTATTTCTTCTTCTAAAGCTCCAGCTTGTTTTAAAAATTCAATCCTTTCTTTAACAGTAAATAATTCTTTGTTTACAGCCTTTTCTAATAAAGCTGCTCTGTCTCTATCAGCTTCTGCTCTTTGTATAGTTAATTCTCTTGAGGCTTTGTCTGCTTTAGCTCTAGCATCTGCAACTTGAGCAGCACTTTCACCATCCTTTTTAATCTCTTCAGAAAACTCTTTAATTTTATCAGTAGCATTTTCAGTTCCAGTAGCTATAAGTAATACAGCATCACTAGCCACCTTTCCAGCTTCAGAAAACTCACCTTTAAAAACAAGGTTTAATGCCTCACCCATACTTGGAATGAACCTAAGAATACCTTTAAATCTGTTTATTATATTTTGCAGTACATCGTCTAATAACTGCATAGGGTTGTTGAGTAATAACTCTCCAAAGTCAGAAATTTTATCAGTTACATTACCTACAACTGAACCGATAACACCCATTATTTTAGCAAACTTATTTTGACCCTCTTCTGAAGATCTAAAAGCCTGAACGATTGAACCTACAACTAAAACTAAAGCACCTAAACCAGTAGCAATTATAGCACCTTTTAAAGTGACAAAACTTTTACTTACATTTTTAATAGTCCCTATAAGACCTTTGAACCTACTTATAGCACCACCTGTAGCAGCATCAGCTTGATTTTTAACTTCAGACAAATCAGCTTGTACATTTTTACTAGCCTTTGAGGTGTCTTTTAATTTGTCATTAAACTTGCCTACATTCTTATTAGCTTTATTAGTATCAGCATTGACTCTTACGTTAACAGTTGTACTCATTTTATATATATTTTAATTGTTCTACGCCCTCTCTAAAACTTGTAGGGAGCTTGTATTTGCCTAAAGCAATTTTGCTTAATTCACCTAAGTTTTTAGGGTCTTGTTTGGCTACTTCTAGCATTTGTATTATATCTTTCATTATGTAAATCTTTGAAGGTTTGTTACTATTCCATTAACTAATTGACAACTCAATCCCTGATTCCATTGAATAGCATTTCTGTCTCTTGTTATATCCCAAGCATAAACACCATTTGAATCTACTCTCCAAACTGCATAGTAACCGTCTGCATGCAATGGGGGGTTGTAAGTATCTGAGTCAATATCATATAAAGCATAGCCTTCATATCTTAATGGTGAAAGTCCATCTGTATTACTTGTATTTTCAGTTCCTGTAATTCTATTGCTAAAGGCTATATTTTTACTAGAGGCTATTAAAGTATTATTAACCTTTGCCAGTCTTTCAGCTTCATCTCTTGAAGTAGCGTGGTAATGTACTCCACTTTGAGTGTCAAAACCCCAAATACCAGTCCAAGTAGAAATTCCATTTGCTGTAAAAGTATAAGGTAACCCTTCAACTACATAAGGGACTATCTTGCTATTAAAGTTTTGATAACCTCCGATCCCTTTATAATCAACTAAATTGTCGTCTGAGTCTTTTATTCTAATAGTTCTAATATTACCAGTTGTAGCAGTAGGGCTAATATCATAAAGTAGATACCTTGTAGCTGTAGCTGTAGTAGTATAACTAACAGAGACAAAAGTTGAAGATGCATATACATCTGAAATTGCATCAGCTTTGTCATAAGCACCGTCTGTATTTGTTCTTGCATAAAATCTCCAGTATTTAGTATCTGGGTTTGTAAGTCCAGATATTTCAGTGCTGTAAGTTCCTGTATCTGTTTGTAAAAAGTTCCTGTTAGTAACTCCAGAAGTTCCGATTAAAGTATCAACGTCATTACTTGTTTTTAGAGTTGCCTCAGCATCAGCAAATAAAAAGCCTACTGATTCCATTTTAGAAGCATCACAAATCTTGCCTAAACTAGAAACTGTATACTTGAATTTAACTACTGTACTTGTATTGGTTTCTTGAGTTGGTAAACTAATAGTAGGAGCAGTAACAGTACAAGGGACATTTGCTACTGGGATGGGTTTATTGCTTGGTATAGCTGTAGGTACTTTAGTTGTAACTGGTGGAATTATAAAGCCTTTAAAATCAGCCGTAGCATCTATAGTTACTAAAGTGGAGTCTACTGTAAGCGAAGAAAAAGCATTATCAGCAGTTCCAATATCATCTATTAAGTTTTCTATAATTGGTCTTTCATCAACTACATTAATTAATTCTAAGTCAGACAAACCATTTTCAAAATTGGTTTTTAAACTATTTATTTTGTAAACCCTATCTCGTATGATTAGCTTATCTGCTAAAGTAATTTTATGCAAATACTTTATAGGTATATACGCCTTGACCTTTGTTAATCTTCTGTCTTGTCTAAATATATCTTCTATATATGTTTTGTAATACTCATTAAACAGAGTTTTTTGAAAAGCATACTCAAATAGATGCTCATTAAATTCAGCATTAAAATGGATGTTTTCTGAGTTGGCATCTTTTAAAGTTCCAGAAGTAGTATATCCTGATAAAGTGTATAATGAATTACTAGGACAATAAGCACTTGTTTTTTGAACTTTTGTATTACTAGCATTTATAACACAAACACCTCCACTTCTTAACTGAGGGTAAAACAGTAATGGTTTACCAAGTATTGCTTTTTCGCCAGTATCAGCAGACCAACCCCATTGTATATTAGTTCTATTAGTGGGGCTACTTACACTTGTATTAGCATCTATAAGCCTCTCATATTTCATGTGTTCAAAAGGCACTTTAATCTCATAAGTGCCACCATCTGTATCTGAAGAGCTGTACTTTAAATCACCCCACGCTTTCTTAAATCTCTCTTCATGATCAGCAGCAAAGAAGGTCTTTTTGCCTTCATAAGTAAACTTGATTTGTTTAAAGGGAATTACTGAATCTACTTGCGATGAGGTTTTATCTAAATACTTAGTTATATCATAATAGTTTGTACTGTCACTATAAAACTGATCTAAGGTTTTAATGTGCAATACATTTTCCATATCTATATAAGCTGTCAAATTGAACATCTTAAAAATCCCAGTAAGTAGATCTATAATCTTCATTTTAGGAAGGTGTTCACCAGCAGTGACTTGCTGATTACTTAATACTGTAGCTGCACCTGTCCATTCAATTATCCTGTTTGAATTAAGACCATAGGGTTTTTTAGCAGAAAAAGTTAAGTTAAAACCTACGGCTGATTTTGATTCAACAAAAAATGTCCATTCTGCTGCTCCTTTGTCTAGTGATAGTTTTTTAATCTCACTATTAACTCCAGTTAATCCTTTACTTCTGTTAAACTCTTCACCATTTTTCTTAATTATAAAATCGTATTCAACTGTAAGATCAGCTGGAGTAATTGTAATACTTATATTTTTTGACTTTCCAGACGTATAAGTTTCCAAAGAAGAACTAGAGACTTTGCCCATTTTTCTATGTCCTTGACTTCTAGAGTCTGTTAAGGTAAATCCTTTGACCATTACTGCCATTGCATCGTTAGATTCTATAAGCCCTCCTGTTTTAGTGTGTAACCACATATACAGATTATAAAAGGACAAGTTGGTTTTATTAATAAAATCTTCACTTATAATAATTCCTTGAGGCTTTAAGTATTGCATCTCAATTGATTTAATTATAGCATAAAGTCTTATAGCTGGTTTTAATTGTAAATAGTTAACACCGTGAATATCTGAAGCTGCAGAGTAAGCTATATTTCCAGTTCCAGCATCATTAGCAGAGGTGTCATAAAACAGCCTATCAGTATGAGTAATTAATGGGACAAGTAAAGCATCCTCAAAAGTTTCATAACCAGAAGTAATATCAATAGCATCTGACATCATGCTAAGTATATTAGTGTCTGAATATTCAAACTTAAAATCCTTATTTAATAAATCTAAATTGTTAAGAGTTGCCTCACCTAATAAATCGCTAAGGTTTACAGTATTACCAAAGAAAGTAACTTTATAATTTTGAGGTTTGTTTTCTTTTAATGAAACACCTTCTAGTTTTATCTTGCCTTTTTGAAATGGCTTATAGTTTAAAAACAGGGAGGCTTCTTTTTTAGTCCTTGCATCAAATCCATCTATATAGTAATCGTAAAAGTGTTTAAAGATCTTATTGTTAACTCTTGAAGCTGGTAAGTTAAAAGTTTGAGTAAAAGGGACAAAGACCTTACTTATATCTCTTACATTTTGAATACTTTGAGTAAGTGTAATACTCTCATCTGCAAAAAGCTCAACCTCTTGACCTTCTATATATAACTGGAGTGCTATCATCTAACGTTATTAATCTTATTAAATGCAAATTCAAACTCTATAGTATGGTTTATCATCTTATCATTTAAAGATGTTTTAGTTTGATATTGTTTTGATTTAATATTTACTGGTAGGGTTTTAGATTCCCATCTTAACCAGATATTTTCAGCTAAAAATAACTCCTCAATAGTTGTATTAATATCTTCACTTACATAGCCAGTATTCATTGTAAGGCTTGTCTTTCCATTTACATTATATCTTTTATTTTGAGCCTCGTAAGTATTATAAGAAACTGAAGAGTTGGAGATTGTATTTCTTTTGTAAGTCTCTTCTGTTACATCCATTTTTTCAATACTCTTCTTAAAGAAATATACATCCTGAAAAGCTCCATACTTATTTTGGAAAGTAGCTTTTATTTGAGTAAACTTTGGTTCACATTGATTCTCAACGGTTATTGTTTTAAGTAGGGTAGTGTCGTTAGTATCGTAAACTAAAATAGTTGAGGTGTCAGCTGGGATTGTTATATATTGTATCTTTTGGTTTGAGTTTCCACTATCAGTAATCTGAGTTGTAGTTGAGTCAATAATAACCTTTCCAACACCCTCAGCAAAAATAGGTAGTTTTCCAGCAGTTGATTCTGGTAAATACATCTTGTTAGCACTTATTAATGCATGCCTTTCTAGTTCAGGATTTACACCATCCTCAAAAAGCCCATAACCATCTAAAGCTATATAGGTATTTGAAACTGGATTACTGTAAGTATAAGCCACCCCATCATCGTCAAATAGAGTAGTAACTGCTGTAGCCCAAACTGCATTACATAGATAATCGTTATTAAAACTTATATCTATATAGTCTCTTATTAGTTCTGCTATTTCAAAGACTATTTTACTTTGAGTAGATATTATGTCTTTTTCAATTACATAAGTAGGCTCTCCAGTATACGAGCCACTCGTTCCTGTATAAACCCATAATCTTAATTCTGCTGTTTTTAATGCCATTTTATTTAATTTTTATAATGCTCCACCTATTTTATTTCCACCTAAACATTGTACTGGGTGTACTTCTTGTATAATTCCTTCTGAGTCTATTTGCCATGTAGCAAACCATCCAGTCCCTTGTCCTACATCAACACTATTACTGCTAACTGCATAATAAAGGTTGTTTCCATTATATGCGCTGTTATTTAAACATACTCTTTGACCTTGAGCTGTATCTATATAAGCCCAGTCTACTTTTACAGTTCTAGTTACTGCGTAAGTACCATCGCAAAAGTCTGCTGGATCTGTTTTCCCTCTACTTATATAGAAAGTATTTGAACCACAACTGGCAATAAAGGCTGGTTGAGTTACTGATGATATTGTACAGCTTATATTATTACCTGCATTAGAATAACCTGAGGGTGCAGTTACGACTATTGCTAAATTTGTTCTAGCTGTATCAGTACTTACTGTTTGATATTTAGCTGGTGTAAAGTTTACAATAGTCCCCTCTCTAGCACTTCCAGAGTTTACAATACCATCTGAAGAAATTTGCTGACCATATAAACCAGCATCAGTACATGTAAAAGCTGAAGCTGCAGTTCCAGCTTGAGGTATTGCAAAAGAACACCAAACAGCACTCCCTGCGTTAGAATAATTTGAAGGTGCTGTAAGTTTCCACCAGAGAGTTACGCTTTGTGATGATGACCCTGTATTAGCATCATAACTTGTTATTAAAGCCCCTCCATTTGTTTTACTTATTCCAGCAATTACTGCAGCACTATTAGGATTCGTGATCGTTCCACTTGCTGTAATTGACCCTTGGGAAAAAGCAGCTGAAGAACATGCAAAAGCTGAACAGTTATTTACTGTAACTGTTATTGTGTGAACCGGTCTACAAGTATTATTACCAGCATCGTAAGCCTCTACATATACAGTAACTACTGCGCAAACAGATTGAGCTGATAGTGTTAAATTACTTCCAGACAAAGAGTGAGTTACTGTAGTAGTGTTGTAATTTATTATATTATATCCTGTCTCACTAGAAAAATAAGCTCCTACATCTATTGTAGATGAACCACTTCCGGCAGCTAATGTTACAGAAGAACTTGCAGTGTCTAAAGTTGGGCCTCCAGAACATGTTTGAGCTGGTTGATTAGCTGGAGGTGTTGCTGCTGGTTGATAGGGAGGTTGAATAGCAGTTACATTACAGTTAAAAGTTCCATCTGAAGAGTTAGAAAATCCTGTTGGTATTGCGATTGTTAAGGTTATAGTTCTAGTTGTATCTGAAGTTACAGTAGCATACTTATTATTTGAAAAGCCACTATCTGAAGAGGCTATACTCAGTATGTTTCCAAACTCTAAATTAGGGAGTGTTATTATACCTTGTTGATTTATATCAAATTGGTTAGCTATACCAGCATCATTGCTAGTGGGGTTTGCAATTAAACAAGTAAAAGCTGGCTCTGGAACTGTAGGCTCAGCATAACTTAGATAAAAGGGGCTTCTTACATTTATTTTTGTACTCATTTCTTATTAATATCTTTAGTTGTAAATTCAATAAAATTCTCTAGGTCTAAAGCAAAGTCTTCAGCTAGGTTCTCTGGTAATTCTTTAAAAGCAGCTTCAAAAGGTTTTGTAAAGAATAAACTTGGAGCAATCCCTTGTCTAAAAACAGACTCCCTAATTGCAAAAGGGTTCAGCCCTCTTTTAATTGCCCAATCTTTAAAATGTTTTACTGATGGTTTTTTATCTTTTTTAAAACTAAAAGGGCTGTTTTTTCCTTTTTGTTTCCACATTTTACCTTTGTTATCTCTGCTATTAAAAGTGCTGGTCATTTTTCTAACACCTCCTACACCTTTAACACCTTTGTCTTGGAATAAACCATAATCATTCATTATAAAGTCTATAGAAAGACTATTTTTAGAAACTTTGTCATCATACATTAAAGACTTACTTAAATTGCTATCGCCTTTTTTTTGTCTCTTTAGTTCTTTTAAACTTCCAAAGATTACTGCTTTAGCAAACCGATTTAAACCTTCTTTAAAATATTTTAGTTTTTCGTTATTCATTACGTTGCGCTAGTCATAGGGTTTTGTATTTGTACTGTAAATGTTACAGCCCATCCTGCCATGTTATTCTCAAACCTTTCTGTAAAGGGTTCACATGAAAAACTACTGGTCAACTCGTACTGGTCTCTATATGCTGACTGTCTCGCTATTGCTGCTTGTATTCTGGCTGCTACTCCTAGATGAGTGTTTAATACATCCATCTCATTATTATTCCCTCTTATATCACTTGATGAGGATTCTTTTGAATGGTCTATTATATCCATTAAAATAACAGATATATTAAGCGTATTTAAGTTGGTTTGTAAATCAGCACCAGAAACACTAATATGACAAAGAGGGAATATTGTTGTTTTGTTAAGGTCTATTTCTGTTATGTCACCTTGAGTTACTGTATTCACAAAAGGCTCAGCAATAGCAATAGTCTTTAAATCTTCAATTACTTTAAAATATGTATTCATAATGTTTTAACAAATATTGGTGTTAGATCTTCTAATGTTTCCACTTTAGCTTTAGCAAAGTCTTCAAGCCATTCTAAAGCCTCATCAAAAGTTAAATGGTTATTAGACTTCATTAAACAGTCTATGGCTTTCCAAAAATCGTATATAGCTATTTTAGGTTCTGTAGCTGAAACGCCCATTAAAGCACCTTCAAATCCATCTGACAATACAATCTCTTCGTTATCGTCTAATAGCATTCTCTCATATAAAGAGTCTATTAAATCTTGTTTATTTCCGTCTTGCATCTTTTATCTTTTTAGCTTCAAGCTCTGTCTTCTGTTTTACAAAACTTAAATAGGTTAAACATTGAGTCATTGGCAATCTTTCTACAGCTTCGAACTTTGTAATATCACCTCCACCTGAGAGGGTGTAGAAACTCCCGAACCAGCCATACTGTTCATTAAAAGCTCCCTCTGCTGAGGTGTCAAATCCTTCATCGTTCGAGCCGAATAACTGAGGATATGATTCGTTAGTTCTTTTTTTAAATTCCACAAAAAAAAAATAGCACCCAGTGCAATATCCAAAGGCATTTCTCTCATATCTTCAATACTATCTGAATTGTAATTAACTATTGTGTATTTGTCACTAAACTTCATATCTATTTCTCTGTATAATATTCCAAGAGCTTTGTCCATACTATCCCAGTCTTTCATTAACATATCCAAATCAACAAACTCACCAAAAGACAGGTCTTCTATTCTAGGAATAAACCCAAGCTCTTTGCCTTTATAATGAAACCTTGTTTTAAGTTTAGGCTTTTGCTCAAGCATTGAAGAAATGATCTTTGTAATCTTTTTAATTGCTGTATACTTATACTGATCAACTTCTTTAAGATCTATTCCACAAAATATCTCAATCATTTTCTTTTGCAGAAAGTCATCCTCTTGATCTTTCTCAACTAATTTTGCAAACTTTTGATATTGTCCTAGTGTTATTTCTGACATATCATTTGGAACTGTTAATTTTTTTATTGCCATAACTAAAATGTTATATTATTAAAACGCTTTATGTTTATATTTTCGGTCTACTATTTTACATTAAATGATATTCACCAGCATTTGGATTTTTTAATTGATAACTAATCGAATAACGCAGGGCATCAAGGGTGTGGTTGTATTTGTCTATTGGTGTCTTTGACTTCTTTTCAAGCCAGCTGTAATTGTTTAACTCTTTAACTAGGGGAGTACTGTCCTCTTCATCTATAATTAAATCATAATCTTGTAATAAAGAAATGCCATAAGTAATACTCCCTTGTCCTTTTATTGCTGGAATAATATTACATGTAGATCGAAGCTCATGTATCAATCTAGGTTCTGCTGAGTCTGCTACAATTAGAGAGTCTCCAGCATGTTTTTTATATAGTCCTCTAAGGTCAGAAGTAGTTAAAGCTGGTAAATAGAAACAGAGTTTAATATAGATTATTTTCCTGTCTTTGTCTATTGAGGTTTTTACTAAAGTATTCTCATCATTAGCAAATCCAAAGTCAGCTCCATAAACTGCCTTAGATACTTCTTTAAATTTACCTAGTTTCCAATTAGTGAATATAACTCCCTCTGCTTTTTCTAACCAATTACCTTCTATTACAGTTTTATAACGTTGAGGTCTCCTTGTTTTCATATCCTCAATCTGTTTAATATAACTTTCAGATAGGTTTTTAATATTATCTAAATAGGTAGTATGGATGTAAGTGGTGTCGCCTTTAGTTAGATTACTTCCAGCTTGTACTGCTTTATCTTCATAAAACCTACGATATATAAAATGCTCTTTAGTACTGGGATTAAGTAAAAGGATCACCCTGTTTTGTAAATCCTTTTGTCTTACTGAAAGATCTATTTTATCAAAGGAGTCTTCGTCTATTTCTTCTGCCTCTTCCATACACCAAGTAGTTACACCTTGTAAAGATTTAAGGTTTGCTGTTTGGTCTCCTGATGAGGTTTTAATACCTCTAAATATTATCTTACTACCATTAGCTTTATTTACTATCTCATCTCTAGTAATATGATATAAATTCTGTAAGCCTAATAGGTCTATTTTTTCTCTAAACTCTGGTATAATGGAAACACTAGCTGCTCTTAAAGTATATCGAGTATAAAGTATCACATGACCAGCCTCATAAGTTAAGCCTAACAAAAAAACTCCGGTAAAATACGATTTACCAGAGCCTCGTCCTCCGGTTAATATAGTGTATCTACTATCATTCCAGAAGGCTTGATATTTACCATTAAAGTTCAATCCTCATCATTAAAATTAAACAGCTTTCTAAAGTCTAAGTTTGGTACATCAGCATTTATATCAATAGTTTCTTTATTCTTACCCATTGCCCTTTCAACTATTTCTTTTTGAGCTGTTACATTTCCTTTAAAAGCTTCTTTAAAGAGAGATATTACTGTTTTCTCAAATTGAGTTACTTTTTCTGCTTTCCCTGTAAGTGGATTCATAATTTCACTCTCTGTCTCTAGTAATTTATTATAAAGTTTCTTCCAATTAGGTGAGCCTTTTGGTCTGCCATTAGGATTCCCTGATTTGCCTTTTTTAAACTGATGTTTTTTTATGTGTTCTTTTCCCATTTTATGCTGTATTTGTGCTGTATTTTTTTACTGCGTCTGCCATATCTGTATCT
>Ga0115012_10002006_pt1 | contig 11802 bp, 1 predicted proteins | sample TroAtlMetagenome_FD_88706 | JGI IMG/M metagenome (GOLD analysis project Ga0115012, IMG submission 88706) | Marine eukaryotic phytoplankton communities from Atlantic Ocean - Tropical Atlantic ANT10 Metagenome | ecosystem: Environmental > Aquatic > Marine > Oceanic | place: Tropical Atlantic Ocean...
GAGGAGAAGGGCAAGGGCAAGGGGAGGGGGGACCGGGAGAAGGGCAGGGGCCGGGAGAAGGAGAAGGACCGGGACGGCGACAAGAAGGGGGACGTGGCAATGGACGAGGCGGCCGCTGCCCGGCCCGAGGCCCGGGCCAGGCCTGTGCAGAGCATGAAGAGTTTCCGGGTGGTCACGGAGTGCCCCCTTATCGTGATGTTCCTCTTCCAGCTCTACCCTGAATCGGTCAAGCGGTACGTGCAGGAACTCCTCCCCCTCATGGTGCAGTGCATCAGCCTCAAGGTGGAGAGCTCCGGCGCCGTGCAGGGGGGCCTGTTTGCAGACTTCAAGGCGGCGCAGGTAAAGACGGTCAGCTTCCTGACCTACCTGCTGCGCTCCCCAACGCACGCCGTGTCGTACCAGGTTTCGATCTGCCAGAGCATCGTAAACCTCCTAGTCACCTGCCCCGACAGCATCAACATCCGCAAGGAGCTCCTGGTTGCCACCCGGCACGTCCTGGCGACCGAGCACCGGCACCTCTTCTTCCCCTTCCTGGACACTCTCCTGGTGGAGGGCAACCTGATCGGGAAGAGCCGCGCCTGCTTCAAGGCCCTGCGGCCGCTCGCCTACAGCCTGCTGGCCGAGCTCATCCACCACATGCGCATGCAGCTGAGCCTGGAGCAAATGGGCCCGATCATCTACATGTTCAGTCGCAATGTGCACGACCCGTCTCAGCCCTTCTCCGTTCAGATGACTTGCGTGCGCCTCATCCTGAATTTGGTTGAGTCCATCTACAACATGCGACAGGACGCAGTGGGGCAGAAAGAGGGGCGCGTGCTCCTCGGCCGTATCCTGAGCGCGTTCATGGACAAGTTTGGATCCCTGGCGCACCAAATCCCTGAGCTGATGGAGATGCGGAAGCAGCGCCTCCGCAAGCTGGAGCTGGCGGGCGCGCTCGTCCCTGCGGCGTCGGGCAGGGGCGGAGGCGGCGGCACGCGGGGAGGCGCTGCCGGCGGTGTGGCTGGCAAGGCCCAGAGAGCCGACACGGGCGAGGGTGGCGCCGGGCAGGGCGCTTTGGGTGAGGGTGCGAAGCCCGGGAACCTGTACATCGTAGGAGCCTCCGAGAAGGAGGGCGAGAAGGAGATCAGCGACTGCCGGAACCTGGTGAAAACGCTTGTCCTGGGGATGAAGACGCTCGTGTGGAGCATCACGAACTTCAGCCGTATGCCGCCAACTCAGGCGCATCCCTTGCAGATGCCCCCTGTCGGGCTGACGAGCGAGGAGGTGCGGGTCACGGCCCGGCTCCTGTCGTCTGGTATCCAGTGCCTCCAGATATTCGGAGCGAACGAGGGCGAAACAATTGAGGTGTACGACCACTTCGCCACCATCTTCTCCGTCCTAGACCTGGGGAACTTCCACGAGGTGTTCGCATGCAGCATGGACTCGCTTTTCGCCGAGCTGCAAGCGTCCTCGTCCTTGGTGCAGATCCCTGCCCACCTGCTGGCCTCCGCGGACACCTGCCGCCAGTTCGGCGACGTACTGGCTGCCTTCCTTGTGGGGCACAAGCTGGACGCGCTAGGCAGCCCCACCACCCCCGAAGGCTTCCTGGTGCTGCGCTTATTCCAGCTCCTCTTTGGTTCTCTTGCAAAGTTCACGCAGTGCGAGTCGGTCCTGCAGGCGCGGCTCGTCCCCCTTATGGAGGAGTGCCTCGGCAACATGCGCGAGAACCCGAACCCTGCGGGCTACATCCACCTCATGCGCGCTCTTTTCAAGGCCCTGTCCGGCGGGAAGCTTGAGAAGCTCTACCACGAGTTCCTCTACGTTCTGCCACTGACAGCGGGCACGTTCCACAGCATGCTGGAGGGCCCAAAGGCGCACGCCCTGCGGGAGCCCCTTGTGGAGCTTTGCCTCACAATCCCCGCCCGGCTGCAGGCGCTGCTACCACACTTGCGCCTCTTGATGCGCCCCCTGCTCTTTGCGCTCCAGTCGAGCGTCCGGGACCTGGTAAGCCTCGGCATGCGTACGCTGGAGTTCTGGGTCGACTCCCTGAACCCGGAGTTCTTGGAACCCGAGATGGCGGCCATCGAGCAGGAGCTAATGTCGACGCTGCGGTCGCACCTGCGTCCTCACCCTTACCCGTTCGGTGCCAAGACTCTCCAACTCCTGGGCAAGCTTGGTGGCCGGAACCGGAGGTTCCTGCAGGAACCCACTCGCCTGGACTACAAGCCGAACCCCGAGCATGGCCTGCGCTTGATCCTGACCTTCGAGCCCAACACCAGCTTCCTCGTGCCGCTGGACAAGTGCATCACCCTGGCCCGCAAGGCCCTAGTGGACAAAAACAACCTCCATAGCCAGGGGCCCATGCCACGATACTATCAGCAGCAGGCGCTCGCCTTCCTACGAGCCTGCCTCGCGTCAGTGCTGAATATCTCCGCCGTCACCGACAGCGGTGGGGGCGACGGTGGGGGAGACGGTGAGGGCGACGCGAAGAGCATGGGCGAGCAGCTCCAGGCATACGTTCTCCGCAGCGACCCAGCTGAGACCTCAGCCCCTTTGGAGAGCGAACAGCAGGGTGTGAAGACCAAGACTCAGCTCGAGGCGGAGGAGGCCGTGTTCAAGGGCTTGGTCTCCAGCCTGGTTTCTCTGAGTACCGATCCGGACCTTTTGGAAGACAGGCAGCCCGCCGAGGCGGCCGACGCTGGTTCAGGGCCCCGCAAGTCCGGGGGCCCAAAGCGCCTCGACTCCTTCATGGTACACATATGCCAGCACTTTGCGATCCTATTCGCCGTGCACAAAGGGAGGCCCGTGCCGGCGGGGACGTCGGGCCCGGCGAAGATGACCGGTTTGCGGGAAATCAACCCCATCTTATTCTTGGACTCCCTCATCGAGGTACTGTCAACTGACAACCACCGCACCTCGAGGGCGGCGTTGCAATGCCTCTGTATTTTCTCTGACTCGCTCGTGCTACTTGTGAAGGCGCGGGAGGAGGTGCGGGTCGAGAATGGCCTGGAGCCAGGGGAGGTGCCGGAGGTTTTCAGCGAGCTCCTCCTCCGCCTCGTGCACTGCTGCTACAACCCCACTTTGCACTCTCAGCTGGCTGGGGCCATTGCCCTGAAGGAGGTCGTGTCCAGGATATCCACGAACTTCGTAAAAATTCCCGTGGTGAAGGTGGCGCGCGCTTTCCTGCACGTTCTGAAGCGCCTGCCCCACCACTGCAAGAGCGAGACGAAGGAGGTCACCGAGGCTCTGAGCACCTTCTTGGGGGTGTACATGGGGAAGAGCGGGAAGGCTGCAGGGGACGGTAAGGAGGCCGAGAAGGGGGGTAAAGGGGACGGCAAAGTCAAGGGCAAGGACAAGGGCAAGGGGAAGTCCGCCGCCAGCGGGAGCAGCAAGCCCGATGAGTTTTCTCTGAAGTGTGTGAAGGAGATTGTGGACGTCTTCTCTCAGGAGCTCCTCCTCAGCACGCATTCCGGGTTGGCGGTCCGGGCCGCGATCGAGGGGAACCTGCAGAAGATCGCCGAATGGATGGGGGTGGGGGCCGACACACTGCTCGAGCCGCAGTCGAAGAACTGTTACAAGTCCCTCTTTGGGCGGCCGCTGACGTCGAGGTCCTTGGAGTCGCAGATTGAGTGCATGATGGCCGTGCGCCTGTGCATCTCTCTGGAGCCCCCCCTGCTGAAGACCCTGGCGCCCGAGCTTGTATCGTTCTTGCAGGATGTCGTCAAGATCGCCGAACTCGAGGACAGCCGCCTGCCCGCGCTGAAGAGTCCGAACCTTGGGATCCATGCCGCGGCCCGACTTCGTGAGGAGTGCTTGAGGGTCCTGGGGAAGTCCGTCGGGATGGCCGAAATGTGCCAGGAGGACCAGCTAGAGCTGCGTTCCCGAATCATCTCGGTGTTCTTCAAGTATCTCACGAATCGCTCCGAAGGGGCCGTGAACGCCGCGTACGAGGGCCTCAAGACGGTTGTCGACAAGCAGGCGCTGCCGAGGGATTTGCTGCAGCAGAGCCTGCGCCCCGTGCTGTTCAACCTGCAGCGCCACACGCATCTCACCCTGCCACTCCTGGCGGGTCTAGCGAAGCTGCTTAAGCTGCTGTCAAACCAGTTCAACCCCACCCTGGGTGAAAAGCTGCTGGAACACCTCAAGAACTGGCTGGAACCAGAGAAGCTAGCGAACACGCAGAGGAGCTGGCGGCCCGGGGAGGAGCACAAGGTGGCTGCAGCCATGATCGACCTTTTCCACCTGCTCCCCTCTTCCGCCTCCAAGTTCCTGAGTCCGCCCAGGACCGCCCGGGCCTTGTCGCCCTGACGATCCGCCTGGAGACGCAGCTCCCCATCAGCGCGAACCATCTCCAGATCATCTCGCCCTTCCGTGCGCCCCTGACGCGCTACCTCAACCGCTACGCTCCCGCAGCGATCAAATATTTCCTGGTGCGGATGAACAACCCGACTTACTTCCTGCGCCTGCTGGACATCATCCGCTCAAAGGAAGGCGAACCCCTCCTGGAGTGCCTGACCACCAGCGCCGATGTGATTGTCTCTGCATGCTTCAGCAAGGCCCTCCAGGAGAGCAGCGGGAAGGAGAAGGCAGGCGGGGACTTGACCACGCCGGCCACCGGCGTGAGCGATCTGAGGTTCCACGGCCTCAAGCTCGTGGTCTCGATCGTCAAGATCAAGCCTGACTGGCTCCAGGGCGAGGCGGAGCTTGTAGAAGCGCTCTGGACGATGTGGCGGGACCCTGGTCGGATTGAGCGTTTGACCAGCGAGGAGATCCTGCCGCCGTACCAGCTGAAGGAGAGCAAGTGGCTGGTTAAGTGCCTGATGAATATCGCGTCGCACACCAAGGACCCGGCCACCCTCTTCGAGATCGTTACCGTTTTCTCCTTCCGCTCCCGCTACGACTACACCTTCGTGAAGAAGTTCCTTCTGAAGGAACTCACCGAGGTGTACACCATGGACGAGAAACGCAAGGTGCTGTCGCACTACATCGAGGCGTTCCGCGAGTCGGGTGTGGAGCAGAAGACTTTGGTTTACGGGCTGAAGCATGTCCTGCTGCCCATGCTTGAAGACGCCTTCAAGTCGAAGGGGGAGATGGATCTCATCCCGGATAGCGAAATCTCAAGCATCGTGAAGGAGATGCTCGATCCCCCAGCAGAGGCACTGGAAAAGTTCATTGAACCCCTCCGGATCCAGTTGCTACAGCTGGCTACTTGCCTAATCAAGCACAACTCGTCGCGCATGGTCACGCATCGCAAGGAGCTCATCAAGTTCGGCTGGAACCACCTCAAGCGTGAAGAGCAGGAGAGCAAGAACTGGGCATTCGTCAACGTGTGCCACTTCCTGAGTGCGTTCCAGGCCCCGGAGAAAATAATTCTCCAAGTCTACGTCGCCCTCCTCCGTTCTCATCAGGCCGAAGGCAGGGCTTTGGTGCAGGAGGCACTTGATGTTCTCACGCCCTCCCTGCCTTCCAGGCTGGTGGAGCCCTCCTCGGGTGCCAAGTATCCCATCTGGATCCGCTACACGAAGAAAATCCTCGTCGAGGAGGGGCACTCAAACCCACATTTGGTCCACATATGGAAGACAATCATCCGGCATGCCGACCACTTCTACTCGAGCAGGGGCCAGTTCGTGCCCCACATGGTGTATTCCCTCTCTCGGCTGGGGCTCCCTCAGAGCAGCACGATTGACAACCGCCAGCTGGCCGTAGAGCTGGCCGCGGTGATCATCCAGTGGGACAAGCGCCGCGCAGCAGAACTCAACCCTGCACCCGCCAAGGAGGAAGGGGAAAAGGGAGACACAGTGGGTACTAAGCGGGCCGCCGATCCGGTGAGCCCCGGGAGCTCTCCAGCCAAGAAGAGGGGCGTGGATGGCGAGGACGGGGACAAGCCCAAGGGGGTGCCTGTGGACGATGGCAAGGATGAGGGTGACGGCAAAGAGAAGGGTTCGGGTGGCAAGGAAGCCGCCGATCCCATGAAGGTCGACGCTGGAGCTGAGTACATGCCGAGCACCTCAATGCAGGAGACAATAGTCAACTTTCTCGTGCGCATGTCCTTCTTGATGGGTGAGTCCTCGGACTCTTACTTCAAGTCCATAAACCGGCGCTCGCTGGGCCTCCTCACTCAATGCCTGAGGTTGTGGAGTACCACCGCAGTAAAGATGGGCTACATTGAGAGGCTGGTGAACTCAAACAAGTCTCGGCAGGTCAGCGTTGTCCCGGCCCTCACTACGAGCCTGGAGATCATGAATTGCGCCCTGCGGGAGCAGCCCATATCGTTCCTGCGCACCTCCCTACCTCAGATCATATTCGTCATGGAACCCACCCTGATCTCAGAGAACGCCAAGCTCGTTGACGCGCTCGGGGCCGTCCTTTCCAAGACCCACGAGCACCTCGCAGCTGATCCCTCTTCCGCCGAGGCGCAGAACGCAGTGCAGTATTTTGATGGCCTAATCACGTCCCACTTCAACGCTGCAGCCGCGGGCGCAGCCCGTGACCCCAACAAGGGAAGCCCTGTGCACATCGCCGCGATCCTTCGGATCCTGGTGGCACAGACAAAGGTGACAAGCCACTACCTCGACACATTTTCGGGCGACTTCGTCAAACTATTGAAGTTCTTTACGAGCGAGAAGATTTCTGAGGCCGCAAGCAAGAAGGGGCGGGCGGACAAGTCCAAGACCATGGCAGCGAAGCTGGCGTCCAACATTTGCATGCTTCTGCGGCTGCTCTCGCATAAGATCCTCGACGACGCAGGGCAGAAACAGATGCTGTTGCACACCCTCATCTCACTTATGACGTCGAAGCCCCCGGACGGTGCCATTCTGCTGGAGATTCTGAATGCGATCCGGAACTGGTCCGAGAAGAGCACAGACACGTCCTCCAACTTGACGGTCAAGGAGACCGTTCTCTTCCTTCAGCGGCTGGCCCCGGTTGAAAGACACGGCCTGAACGTTGGGGACTGGAACCGCACCTTCCTCACGGCACTCTTGCAGATCTGCCGTAGCAAGGCGACGGGGGAGACCGCCCAAGCGCTCCGGGTGCAGGCCTTCAGGAACGTAGAGCAGGTCTTCCTGATGGGTCTGCAGGCGAGGGAGCCCAAGTTGAGGCACGCGTACTTCCAGCTGCACAACGCGAGCTTGGGGCGCACACTCTTTGCCCGCCTGAAGCACATTGTCGACGGCCAGGAGTGGGAGGCCATGGCCTCCGACTTCTGGTTGAAACAGGGTACGGACCTCCTCTTCGCTATCCTTCTGGAGAAGGAGCCCATCAACCTCGCCCCCACGTCGGCGAAGTTGGCGCCCGTGTGGAATGCGTCGTGGAAAGCGAACGACGCAGAGATGCCGGATGCCCACGGGTCGGAGGAAACTGGTAAGGGCAAGGGAAAGGACAAGGGCAAGGACAAGGACAAGGAACAAGAGAAGGAGGAGGAAGGTGAGGGCGCGAACATACAAAAGTACGCCCGCACCCTCTTGGCGCGTCACGGGGCGTTCATGAACACCGTGTCAAAGCTGCGGGTGGCCGATATGATTTTCCCTCTCCGCGAATTTGCCCAGATTGACTGCCATGTGGCGTACCACCTCTGGGTGCTTATCTTCCCCATCGTGTGGGCGACCCTGCAGAAGGAGGAGCAGCTGCAGCTGGCCAAACCAATGATCTCCCTCCTGTCCAAGGAGTACCACGTCCAGCAGGCTGCTCGGCGGCCGAATGTGGTGCAGGCGCTCCTAGAGGGGATCAGCCTGAGTCAGCCGCAGCCAAAGATTCCGAGCGAGCTCATCAAATTCCTAGGCAAGAGCTGCAATGCCTGGCATATCGCGCTGCCGCTGCTCGAGAGCCACGTGCTTTTGTTCCCGCAGGAGGGGCGGTGCGCGGATGCTCTGCTCGAACTTTACAAGCTCCTGAACGAGGACGACATCTACTGCGGGCTGTGGAAGCGCCGGTGCACGTCAGAACAATCCCGTGCGGGCTTGAGCCTCGTGCAGCACGGGTTTTGGGAGGAGGCGCAGGACGTGTTTTTCGATTCCATAACCAAGAGTCGGGCCGGGCGACTTAGCGTCTCGCGGGCGGAGCTCGGCCTCTGGGAGGAGCAGTGGGTGACGTGCGCACGGGAGCTGAACCAGTGGAACCAGCTGGCTGACTTTGGGCGCCGCACAGAGAACTACCGCCTGCTGATGGACAGCCTGTGGAAGATCGCCGACTGGCACACTCTCAAGGACACCGTTTTGCCCAAGATCCAGACACACGACATGCCCCAGCTGCTGATGGTGCAGGGCTACGTGCACCTGCAGGAAGGGCACGTGGTGGAGGGCGACCAGTGCGTGATGAATGGTATCCAGGCTGTTCTCCAGCGCTGGTGGCAGCTGCCGGAGCTTGGGCACCAGCCCCACCTGCCTCTTCTGTACGTCTTCCAGCAGCTGGTGGAGCTGCAGGAGTCGACTCGGGTGCTCATGGAACTCGGGAGCGGGCAGCAGCAGCCCCAGCACAGCTACAGCGAGCTGAAGGATATCCTTGAAACGTGGAGACTCCGGACGCCCAACCTCTGGGACCCGCTGTCACACTGGCACGACCTCCTCCAGTGGCGGAACCACATGTATAACATCGTGATCAACGCCTTCAAGGGGTACCAGGAGGTCTCGCCCCAGCTGCACCAGCTGGGCTACAAGGACAAGGCCTGGAGCGTGAACAAGCTGGCCCGTATCGCGCGCTACCAGAACATGTGCGGGGTATGTGTGTCCATCCTCATGAAGATGTACGGGTACTACCAGATGGAGGTGCAGGAAGCTTTCCACAAGATCCGGGAGCAGGCCATGGCATATTTGGAGATGCCGGACAAGGCCGCGGACGGCCTCTCCTTGGTGAACACGGTGAACCTGGACTACTTCCAGCCAAGTCACCAGGCGGAGATCTTTCGCCTTAAGGCCTGTATCTACCGGAAGATGGGCAGCCACAAGGAGGCGCAGATGGCGTTCTCCACCTCGCTCGCGCTTGACAAGCTCCTCCCCGAGGGCTGGTTCTCGTGGGGCCTCTTCAACCAGAACATGTACCTGCAGACGGGTAGTGCGCCGCACCTGGAGGCAGCGGTCTCTTGTTTCCTGCAGGGCATGCGCCTCGGGGACGCCGGGTCCAACCAGCAGACGCCCTACATCCTGCAGAAGCTTGCCTTCGATAAAAACTGCGCCGTGGTGGGCCAGGCTCTCAGCCGCTTCGGGAAGCAGGTGCCCGTGAAGGTCTGGCTGCCGCACGTTGCCCACATGCTCCTATGCCTGCAGCGCCCTGAGGCGCCGTACCTCAAGCCGCTGCTCTACCGAATCACACAAGAGTTCCCCCAGGCGATCTACTATGCGCTGCGGGCCTTCCTGCTGGACCGTCGCGACGAGGCCCAGAAACACAGCGCAAAGGGCGCGCTGCAGATGGGCCCGGTGCCCTCCGCAGCGGATGCCTTCACGGCTGGCAAGGAGCTGATGGACTTGCTGCGGCAGAAGTGGGGCGGCCTCGTGCAGGAGCTCGAGATGTTCATTCATGAGATCGGGGCGAAGTTCGTGTCGGGGTCCGAGGAGCGCCTTCTGGCGGTCGTGCACGCGCTGATCCACCGGTGCTACAAGTACCCCACTGCGTCGGCGTCCCCTGTCCCCCAGAACCTGCGGCGCGAGCTCTCGTCCATCTGCAAGGCGTGTTTCTCCGTCGACTCGTCCTCCAAGCACTCGAGCTTCCTTCAGCAGTACAAGACCGACTTCCTGCGGGATCTGGACCCGAACTTCCGGGAGGACGGGGCGGTTGCGTCCTCGCCCGACGGCAAGGGGGGCGGCGCGCAGCAGCAGGCGTCGGCGACCTTCCCGGCGTCGCTCGGCAACCTCATCAAGTGCCTCAAGCGCTGGAAGAAGCTCCTTGAGGGCCACATCGAGGAGCGCCTTCCCAGGTCTCTGAAGCTGGAGGATGAAAGCCGGGCCCTGCAGGAGATGCCCTTGAACGACATCGAGATGCCCGGGCAGTACCGCGACCCGATCTTGAACAGCGCGCCCGTCTATGTGTCGCGCATCGGCCCGGACGTGGACGTCGTGCGGCGCCAGGGGGCCTCGCACCGGCGACTGTGCCTGCTGGGCTCAGACGGGCAGACGCGGCGGTTCCTGGTTCAGAGCGGCCACGGGTCGACGGCCTCGTGCGACGAGCGCATGGCAGGCCTTATGAACGCCTTCAACCGCGCGCTGACCAAGAGCTGCGACTCGCACAAGAGGCACCTCCAGTTCCACACGCCGGCGCTGGTGCAGGTGTGGCCGCAGGTCCGCCTGATCGAGGACGACCCCAGCTACTCCTCCTTCATGTCGGCCTACGAAATCAACTGCGCGCGCTACGGCCGCGAACCAGACCTGCCCATCGCTCACTTCAAGGAGCAATGCGCGCAAGCGATCGGGTCGGGCCTCAGTCCGGACGCCATCCTAGACCTCCGCCTGCGGTCCTTCAGCGACATCTGCACCAAGCTGATCTCCGAGAACATCATCACACAGTTCATGTACAAGACCCTTTCGGGGCCCAACCACCTCTGGATATTCAAGAAGCAACTGGCGCATCACTTGGCGCTCACCGGGCTGTTGTGTTACCTCTTCAAGATCGCGGGCCGCTCCCCCAGCCGGACGCTCTTCTCGCGCTCCACGGGGTACATCCAGCAGCTCGAGTTCTTCCCGCAGTACGACGAGACGTACCACATCGACTCGAACGAGCCCGTCCCTTTCCGGCTCACGCGCAACCTGCAGACCTTCCTCACGCCGTTCGGGGTGGAGGGCGTCTACGTGGCGGCTTTCGCCAGCGCGGCCGGCGCGCTGGCTGGCGGGCGCGAGTCGCAGGTCCTGCAGTCCCAGCTCCTGCTGTACTTCCACGACGAGGTGCTCAACTGGGGCTGGCGGCGCGCCCTGGGCGACCACGTCTTCCAGCCCTCGGCGGAGCAGCTCCACGGCTTCGCGCAGCGCAACGTCGACACCGTGCTCAAACACCTCGACCTGGTGACCCCGAGGCCCCCCAGCGGGGCGGGCGGCAGCGGGGACGCCGCCCCGGGGAAGGCGAAGCACTGCCAACAGGGTGTCAGCGACCTTGTCCTCGCGGCGTCCAGCCCGAAGAACCTCTGCCGCATGGACCCCACCTGGCACCCCTGGTTCTGAACCCCACCTGCATCAACCACCAGCACACACCGGAGACCACTCCGCACCCCACGCGCACACATAAGTAGTAACAGCATACAGATCACATTCGAAATCAAGACGCATGACACGTTCACTATTCTCCACCCGCCCCGGCACAAGAAGTTTGCCCGGCCTTTAACCACACGAGGTCCGGGCCTCGCGGACCTCACCCCGCTGCGCAAGCTGCCAGTGGGAGCACATTGCGCAGTCTGCGCAGGCTGCGCAGGCTGCCAGCGCCACATTGCTCATGCCCAGAGGACCACATTGGTCATGCCCAGAGAGTTTCGCCTCAGCAGAGAGATTGTGGCACACTGGCGTGCGCGCGGGCTGCCACCGCCGGGGGGCCGGGCCCGGGCAGCCGCGCCGCGCTGGCGCGGCCGGGCCCAGCCCCTCGCGCCGCGACGATGATCGCGTGGCGGACGAATGGCCGAAACGCCTCGGGGATATTTTCCGCGGGGATATCGGCCGGATTCCCAGCCATCTTTCGCCATCGGTCGCGACGCGACCCCCTTATCGTGCGTCATCACACCGCTACGAGCCGACGGCATGTCCGAACGACCACCGCGCACGCGGGGGGGGGGGGGAAAACCCGCCCCCCCCCCGCACACCGCGCCCGCCCCGCCCCCCCGCGCGCCCCCGCCCCCCACCCCCACCACCCCCA